>Ga0222712_10002057_pt1 | contig 23698 bp, 22 predicted proteins | sample C33_657DmetaG_FD_165043 | JGI IMG/M metagenome (GOLD analysis project Ga0222712, IMG submission 165043) | Estuarine water microbial communities from San Francisco Bay, California, United States - C33_657D | ecosystem: Environmental > Aquatic > Marine > Unclassified | place: USA: California... | reverse complement strand
TGATCCTGAATCACGTATCGCCACTCTTGTCGATGGTGGCAGCTACGAACTTCTCATACCTCGCACTGATTGCGGAATGGTTGCAGCTACTGGTCTCGTTAAGGGAAATAAAGTCGTTGTCTTTGCATCCGACCCCACAATAAAAGGTGGCGCACTCGGCATCGAAGGATCACAAGTAATTGTTCAGGCATATCGGGCTGCAATGGGTGGACAGATTCCGGTTATCGGAATCTGGCACTCAGGTGGTGCGCGTTTAAGTGATGGCGTTGCCTCACTGAATGCATTCGGTGAAGTCTTTCAGGCGATGGTCACAGCAAGTGGTCGTATTCCGCAGTTATCTCTCGTGCTTGGACCCACAGCAGGTGGCGGTGCTTATGGACCGGCGCTCACCGATGTTGTTGTGCTCGCACCCGAAGGTCGCATCTTTGTAACGGGTCCCGATGTCGTGAAATCTGTGACGGGCGATATCGTCGATATGGCTCTGCTTGGTGGACCTGAAGCACACAGCAAGAATTCTGGTGTTGCACACGTGATCGCACCTTCAGAAGAGATTGCTTTCAGCGAGATCCAAGATCTTGTCTCACTCTTTGCCAACCAAGGTCTGATGTCGCCACATGTTGATGATGTTCCCCTTGCTCATCTTGTTCCTGATTCAGCAAAGCGCATTTATGAAGTTCATCCGCTGGTTGATGCCATTCTCGATCAAGATGGAGAGAAACTCGAGCTGCTAGATATGTGGGCCGAAAACATGACGACTGTTATTGGTCGCCTTGGTGGTCGCACAGTTGGAGTGATTGCGAATAACCCTCAAGTAATCGGCGGAGTTCTCGATTCTGCAGCCGGTGAAAAAGCTGCACGCTTCGTTCGCACATGTGATGCATTTGGTATTCCACTTGTTGTGATTGCAGATGTCACCGGCTTCTTACCTGGCATTGGACAAGAGTGGGAAGGGGCTGTGCGACGCGGTGCCAAGTTGCTCCATGCATTTGCTGAATCCGTAGTTCCGCGCGTTACCGTTATTACACGCAAGGCTTACGGCGGGGCTTTCGTTGCAATGAATTCAAAATCTCTCGGTGCCACACGTGTATTTGCTTGGCCACAAGCTGAAGTTTCAGTGATGGGCGCTGTTGCTGCCGTGCGCGTTCTGCACCGTAGATTGCTTGCAGACCTTCCAGGTGATCAACGTGAAGGTATGGAGCTCGAACTTGCAGCAGAACATGAAAAGGTTTCTGGCGGTGTTGCCCGAGCAATTGAAATCGGCGCGGTCGATGAAATGATTGAGCCAGATAAGACTCGCAGCGCTATTGCAAAGGTGCTTGCAGAGACAGAATATCGCCGTGGTTCACACGGCAATATTCCGCTGTAAGTCTCTTACTTAACTGAGAAGGTTACTGAGACTGTTGATGTAACAGTCTTTTCAATGCTTGATGTGTCATATGCGCCAGTATCTTGAGTCATCGTTGAATCTGGTGTTGTCACCTGGAATACACCTGATCGAACTGATTGCACAGAACCAACCTTGCCGCCGACAGCCTTTGTAATTGCTTCAGCACGGATCTTGGCATCCTTCATCGCTTCTTCGAGTAGTTGTGGGCGAAGCTTAGGAAGAGTTGAAAGGTAGTACTGAGGTCCATAGTTATTAACGGTAACGCCTTGCTGCAAGATGATTCCGATTCCTTGAGAAAGCTTTGAAACGAGCTCGACATCCTTTGAGCGAACAACGACATCGCGTGATGCGCGGTAGTTAAGAATCTTGCCTGTGTTGTTGCCGTTAGACCACTGCTCGTTTGCGTAGGTCGAGACAGATCCGAGAGTCAGGGCATCTGCTGGAATTCCGCCGGCAGTTAAGTACTTGCTCACTGCTGCAACATCGTTACCAACTTTGGTGACAGCTTCAGAAACTGTTGGGCGTGTAAGTGAAACATTGAGTGTCCATACAACGTTATCGGCTGTTGCAGATGTCTTGGCAGATCCAGTAACGGTAATTCCATTTGCATTACGTGCTGCAAATCCTGCACCAACTTTGACGAGTCCACCGCCTAGGGCAATCGCAAGAATAAGCGCGATTGCGATGTAGAGAATCGAGCGGCGGCGTTCAGTTGAGGTCATAGGTGCTTGAGTTGTCATGGTTGCATTCTATCTTGATTAAATTGCGCGAAGCCGCGCAACCTCCTGTAAATCAACGCCTCTGTAAGGTTCGAGTGCTAGTTCCCATTCATTTCCAAGAGACCTCTCGAGATTCTCACGAACTTCTAACTCATCAAAGTGTGCAAGTGCTTTGCGAATCTGATCTTCGCTAATCAGAATTGTTCCTACTTGGTCGACTGCTGCGCGATGGATTCCAAGTTCAGGGGTAAATCTAAAAAGTTCGCCATTATGTGTACCGAGTTCGCTGACTTCAAAGCGTAGGTAATGCCATCCCTTGAGTGCTGTTGCAATCTTGGCCGCAGTTCCAATAGGTGCGCGATATTCAAGTGCGGTTCGCACAGTGCCAGGAGTAAGTGGTTGATCGCGCCAGAAGACGTTTTGTGGCGCACCAAGGAGTGAGTTCAGTCCCCACTCAATATGTTGGCGCAGCGCAGTAGGCGCGGAGTGGATAACAACCAAACCGGCGAGGTTTTTTTCATGCATGTGGTGCTCCTAGCAAGGTTGCGCAGAGGTTTGTGCGACCTTCCCCGATCCACAACGACTACCAATTGCTAGTGAGTGCTCTATTTATACAACTTTCCACCGACTTTGTGAATATGAGGGTTTTCGAGCTCTGATTTGAGCGTGATCGATGGAAACTGGGAATAGGAATACGCGGAAGTAGCAGGTACCCTTATTCCTAGTCGGACGCTTTATCAGTACCCGTTGTTAGATTTACTTCTTTACTCGGTATGGCTGTAGCAAGACGAAGACTGGAGTTTGAGGAATTCTCGAACTCCTAAACATATCGAAGGAATAGTAAAAAATATGGCAACAGGTACAGTTAAGTGGTTCAACTCTGAAAAGGGTTTCGGTTTCATTGCAGTTGATGGTGGCGGACAAGATGTATTCGTTCACTACTCAGCAATTCAGGGAAACGGTTACAAGAGCCTTGAAGAGGGTCAGTCAGTTTCATTCGAGGTCGTCCAGGGTCCAAAGGGTCCTCAGGCAGACGCAGTGAACGCTAACTAATTTCACTTACGAATAAGGCCCGCCGAGAAATCGGTGGGCCTTATTTTTTTCTACTTCTTTGGCTCAGGTGGAATCTCGCCTACTTTAGCTTTCAGCGCCGCAACAGCTTTAACTGTTGATAAATCTTTTCCACTCTTCCATGCATCGAGATACTTCCATGGCAGAACTTCACCGCGGCGAACCCACCAAATATCTGCTGGCGTTGGCCAAGAAATTCCGAAGTGAAGGTGTGGGGCTGTTCCGCGCGCACTGCCGGTTGATCCGATAGCTCCCAAGACCTGTCCAGCCTTAACTTCTACTCCAGGTTGAATGCTTGCCGGAATTGATCGCAGATGTGAACCGTAATAACGGACTCCGTCTTCACCGATGATGGAGACATAGAGCCCTCCACGATCTATTCCAAGATTTGTCTTACCGCTCCACTTATCAGTGCGGTTTACTTCATCAACGATTCCATTGATAGGAGCTACGAAGCGGCATCCCGCCTTGGCCAAGATATCGGTGGCTGCATAGTCGTGATGGGCGCGCGCGTAATTAACTTCGCAATTAGCTACTGGGAAGAGATAGACAGGAGCGGCTTGAGCTGAAGGAATTGATGTGAAGATAAGAGTGAGCAGAAGTATTTTTCTCAACATGCTGCGAAGCCTAACTAGTCAGCGGTTAATCCTTGAGAGCGGCGCGGTCTAACTTGGCTGTGACAATCATGTGAGGCACTGTAAGCGCCCAGATTGTGACCAAAGTAAGCCAGAGAAAGTGATCGCTGATATTTTCACGAGCGATTGCCGCAAGGAGAATGACGAAGATAAATGTTCCAGCAAGAGCCGGTAAGCCAGGAATTACGGCATAGCTAAAGGCTTTAAACCCACGGGATTGCTGATACGCAGTTTGTGAACGTGGAAGCAGTGAAGTCAATCGCGCTGTATGGCGCATCGCATGCCAGCAACCGAAGTAGATGGCGAAAGAAACAAGAGGAGGCGCAATCGATGCAAGCCCTGCAAGCAGTGCGATATCTACAGCATCTCTGTAGCGCTTTCGGGAGATAAGAGTAAGAAGGCTTATGGTCGCAATCGCTGCAACAATGATTTGAATCTCTGATGTAAAGCCGTAGTGCCAATCAACGAGGTTCTCATTTACCTTTTCAAGGGCTTCAGTGCTTCGACTCTGCACAAGAGGAATTACAACTGGCAATAAACCGCCGGCAGAGGCATATGCAAAGACCGGAATTCCTTTCCCTGTTCGGCCATTCTCTCGATCTAGTTCTGCAATAAATGCGCTGTCGCCAATTCCAAAGTGAGTTGCACTCATGAGTACTACGGCAATGAACCCATAAACGTTCCACTGCAAAATTGCCCAAATAGCTGCAAGTGCTATCGCCACATAGATAGCTATGAATAACGCCATCAGTATGGGCTTTGATTTGGGAAGAGTTACCAAATGATCAAGTGAGCCATGCGGAATTCCAACTGCCAAAGCAAGAACTGCAATAGCTACCTGCCAACTGAGTGAATCGGCACCGAGCCATGAAGAGAAGACCAAAGACAGGACGATTCCGATTGCTGCAGCAAGTGAAGATGCGGTTCGGACTGCTGAAAAGGTTCTCAACTTTGCTGTGTCCATAAACGCCACAGTAGCAACATTCATGTGGATGTATGCAAAAATACGAATATGAAACAGTGGTCATATATGGCGATGCTGATATTCACCTTCTGTGGCTCTGCTTGGCTCGAGATTTACCTCAAGACGGGTGTGCTGCGCCGCATCAAACGAGTGGCAATCAGCGTTCTGCCGATCAGCATCCTCTTCCTTGCATGGGATGCCTATGCGATTGCGCAAGGTCACTGGTTCTTTGACCGCGAACAGATCTTGGGAATTTATGGCCCGCTCAATATTCCGCTTGAGGAATACATCTTCTTCATGGTGATTCCGATGGCAGCAATCTTCACTATCGAAGGTGTAACCACCGTTAAGCCACATTGGCGAAAGGATGAGTTCGGCGAATGATTTATTCCGATATTGCGATCACCGCTTTTGCAATTGCTGTGATGGTCGACCTCTTTGTCTTTAGAACTTCGATGCTCACACGTCCCGCGTTCTGGACTTCTTATGCAATCATCTTGCCATTTCAATTCTTAACAAATTGGTGGCTGACCTCAAGAAATATCGTCATGTACAACCCCGATGCAATCATGGGGCTACGACTCTTCTCAGCCCCTGCCGAAGATGTTCTCTTCGGCTTCGCGCTCTTGTTAGGCGTGATGGGGCTGTGGGAAGTCTGGGGACGTAAAGGTTTCCAGCGCCACTAACTCTTCAAGAAGTTGAATTAGCCGTGCGCTGCAGCAACTGCGGCGTACATGATCTTTCCTTCATGCACATTTAACCCAGCTTCAAGAGCTGGGTCATCTGCCATCGCCTTCTGCCAGCCCTTATTTGCAAGTGCAAGTGAGTACTTGAGCGTTGCATTAGAAAGTGCTGCAGTTGAAGTTGCAGGAACCGCGCCTGGCATATTTGCCACGCAGTAATAGAGAGAGTTATGAACCTTAAATGTTGGATCAGCATGTGTTGTTGCATGTGATCCTTCAAAGCATCCACCTTGATCGATTGCAACGTCTACGAGGACTGAGCCAGGCTTCATCTTTGCAACCATTGCATCGGTAACAAGCTTTGGAGCAGCTGCTCCTGGAATAAGTACGCCGCCAATGACGAGGTCAGCTTCCATACAGTACTGCTCGATTGAGTAAGGTGATGATGCAACTGTCTTTACCTGACCATGGAACATCTCATCAATTTCACCAAGGCGCTTGAGGTTGATATCAAGAAGTGTGACATCAGCGCGAAGACCGATTGCCATCGCTGCAGCCGATACTCCAACGCTTCCGCCGCCCAAAATTACGACCTTACCTGGTGCAACTCCTGGAACTCCCCCGAGCAATACACCGCGTCCACCCGCTGGGCGCTGGAGTGCAGCTGCACCAACTTGAATCGACATGCGACCAGCAACTTCTGACATAGGTGCAAGAAGTGGAAGGAAGCGATTGATTTCAACGGTTTCGTAAGCGATTGCTGTGATTCCTGATTTAACAATTGCATCTGTGCATTCGCGAGAGGCAGCAAGGTGGAGATATGTAAAGAGAATCTGGCCCTTACGCATGCGGTGATATTCCTCAGCGATTGGCTCTTTAACCTTAATGATCATCTCGGACTTCGCCCAGACTTCATCGGCGGTATCGAGAATTGTGGCGCCTGCTTTTACATATTCAGCATCTGTGATTGCTGAGCCAACGCCCGCGTTCTTTTCTACAAAGACGGTGTGGCCGGCGATAACGAGAGAGTGAACTCCTGCCGGTGTAGTTGAGACTCTAAATTCGTTGTTCTTAACTTCTTTTGGAATACCGACAAGCACAATTAACTCCTATAAATAGTCGACGTTGACTCTTTGGACTTAACCGATGCTACTCCTAAAGGGCTTTAAAGTGGAATAACAACCCTGTCTCTGGCTTTAAGACAGGAAGTTGTAACCCAATATGTGCAAGCTGATCTCCAGTTAGTTTGAGTGCTGGCCACCATCCTGGCGCCTTCTTCTGAATAAAGTCAGATGCACTTAACTCTTCAATGACAGTTACTTGGTAGTTCGTCTCTTTATCGAGACCATCGAAAGTAGTAACTAGTGGTCCGAAATTATCAAGAGAAGTCAGCTGCATGTAGGTAAAGATTGCTTCCTTCTTATCGAGCGCAACAGTGCCGTACAACTGAGCATCACCAATAATTTCATCGCTGCGAACAACTGTCCCTGAGTGAAGAAGATCGCGATGCTTCTTATAGAAATTGATATACGCCTTAAGGGTTTCTGTCTCTTGAGCATCTGCCTCATTGATATTCCATTCAATGCCGGCATGGCCAAAGAGTGCGTTAAGAGCGCGGAATGAAACAGAATGTGTGCGGTGCATTTGATGGCCCACTGTCGGACCAACGTGAGTTCCAAGGAACTCAGGCGGAATCACAAGGCCCGTCCAGCGTTGAATCTGCTGACGTTCAAGTGGATCGTTCTGATCTGAAGTCCAGAAGCGATCTGCATGTTCAATCATTCCAAGATCAATGCGTCCGCCACCTGATGAGCAAGATTCAATTTCAAGTCCTGGGTGGCGCTTTTTGAGTTCATCGAACATGCGATAGATAGCTTCGGTCTGCTTGCGCACAACTGGGCGACCATCTGAAATCGGATCTGTTAAATGACGATTGTGATCCCACTTGATGTAAGCAATGTTGTATTCGGAAAGTACTGCATCAACCTGGTTAAGGACATGGTTATAGGCGCCCTCTTTTGTAAGGTCTAGAACTTGCTGCCAACGACCTTCGACAGGAATTCGCCCTGGTTCTTGCAAAATCCAATCAGGGTGAGCGCGATATAGATCTGAGTCTCGATTAACCATTTCGCCTTCAAACCACAATCCGAATTCGATTCCCTTGTCATTGATGTACTTAATGACTGGAGCAAGACCATTAGGCCATGCATCTTTAGATACAACCCAATCACCAAGACCGGCACGGTCATTACGACGTGAACCAAACCAACCATCATCTAAAACAACGCGCTCGACTCCGATTTCGGCAGCCTTATCAACCATCTTTCGGATGCCTTCTTCATTGTGATTGAAGTAGACCGCTTCCCACATATTGAGTGTCAACGGACGCGGGCGAACCTTTGTAATGTGATTGCTGCGAGAGCGAATCCATGAATAGTGATTATTGGTAAGTCCATCAAGACCGCGATCGCTAAATGTTGCAATTGCGCGAGGAGCCACATAGCTCTCGCCCTTCTTTAAAATTACTTCACCGGGCAGCAAGTACTCGCCTGCTCCGATTGACTTATGCCCATCAATCAAACGTTCAACGTGATGGATGTTATTTCCTGACCACGCCATTGCGAGCGACCAAGCTTCGCCATGGCGGAAGCCTGTGTTGTGATTGAGCGCTACTTGAGTAATTGTGTAATCGTGACCAGAACGTCCTTCAAAACCTTCGCGAGTAATGACGCCGTAATCAATCGAGCGGCGCTGAGGTTGGCGCTCTTTCGTCCAATGTCCATAAAAATCAAGAACTTCATCTGCTTGTTCAGCAAGTGGAAGCCAATAAAGAAATTGCTCCAGGAAGTAATCACCGTCAGAAGTATTTGTGACCTTTGCATCCATCAACAAAATATCTGAAGGTGTTAGCGTGTAAGTCATTTCAATTTCAATGCCAGCGATTGCATCCGCAAAAACTGCAATCATCGATTGATCTTTCTGAACTGCACTCTTTACCTCGAAAGCGTTAGAGGCGTTGACTCCCCCGCGATGACCGCGAAGTGCTGGGTGGCCAATCCATCCACGTGCATGTTCGCGAAGAATGAGATTACCAGGCGCTACATCAAGGCCACCATGGAATGCGGGCTTAGTGCGCGCTGCGCGAATTGATTCTGCAGCTGCCTTATCGATTGCACCTAACTTCTTTCCCCAATAAAGAACCTCAAGTGAGTCTCCATCGTGAGCGAAGATGATTGATGAGCGCGATTGGCTGAGGTGAATCATGGGTGAATCCTACCGATAGCTCTAGAGTGAAAGTAGAGCAATGTCCTACTCTTTCAGGATGGCTTCACAGACCAAAATCCTTCTCATAGGTATTGATGGTCTTATGCTTCAAAGAGCTATTGATTCTGGGCGTGCCTCGACCTTAAAAACACTCTACGACGATTCATATTTTGCTGATATGACAGTTGATATGCCAACCGTTTCTGGACCGAGTTGGACAACATTGCTCACGGGTGTTACCCAACAGTTGCACAAGGTCATTAATAACGAGTACACAGACCACAACCTCGAATCTGCGCCTGATTTCTTGTCTCAGGCTGCGCTCTTAAATCCCGAAGTCAGGACATATGCCGCTGCTGGCTGGCCACCACTTATTGATCCCAAGGATGTTGGTCCTGTGATTAGAACAAGAAGTGAAGATCAAGTTTTGGGTCGACATTCGATATTTGTGCGCGATGGCGAAACTCATGGTTATGAAACAGTCGATGTAGAAGTGGCGCGGCATGCGGTCGCTTTTATTGAAGAGAATGGCCCTGAGTTAAGTTTTGTTTACTTCTGTGGAGCTGATGAAGCAGGGCACCTTGATGGCACAGTTGAAGGTTCATACTTTGATGCAATTGAACGTATTGATGGCTTAGTTGCACAATTGCATCAAGTGATTCGCACTAGACACCGAATGTACGATGAAAAGTGGTTGATTGTGATTACAACCGATCATGGTCATCGTGATGAAGGTGGTCATGGCGGAGATAGCCCACAAGAGCGCGCATCATTTGTGATTGCGCATGGAATTGGTATGCAGCATCCTTCGTGGCCAGCCCAAATCAAGCCTGAAGAGCTAGTCGGACAAATACTCGCGGCACTATAAGATTGGCGGCGACGAGGCGGTAGCTCAGTTGGTTAGAGCCCCGAACTCATAATTCGGTCGTCGTCGGTTCGAGCCCGACCCGCCTCACTTTTATTGCTCTTCTATCGCTAGGTTCATCTAACGATTACCTGATGTTCACCTACTTAAGCCATTCTTATCCCGTGAAAGAAGTAGCAGCGCCGTATCAAGATCGAGAGCTCACGTGGCTCGATTTCGATACCCGCGTTCTCGAACTCACCGAGGATCCGACTATTCCCCTTCTCGAAAGACTTCGCTTCTTAGCCATCTTCTCCTCGAACCTTGATGAGTTTTTCATGGTTCGTGTTGCATCAGTTAAAGCGAAGATTGAACGCGGCAGCACCACAATTAATTCGGCTGGCTATGCGCCGAAAGAGCTTCTTAGCGTTGTCCTAAAGCGCACTCAAGAGTTGGTCAACATACAAGCCGATCGCTTTCGCGATGTCATCATTCCAGAGCTGCGCGCCGAAGGAATCGAATTTGTAAAGATTGTCGACCTCACTGAGGAAGAGCGCAATCATTTAAAGGATTACTACACCAACCGAATTTTCCCTGTGCTTACTCCACTTGTCGTTGACCCTTCACACCCATTCCCGTATATCTCAGGTCTTTCTTTAAATATCGGTGTGAATATCGAATCAAGCGAAGATCATGACATTAGCTTTGCTCGCGTAAAGGTTCCGTCGAATCTTCCACGTTTCATCAGAACATCGGATTCTACAAAATTTAGATTTGTATTGATAGATGAGCTCATCGCCGAACACCTCGCCGAGTTATTCCCAGGGGTGAAACTAAAAGACCATTTCTTCTTCCGTGTAACCCGAAACCAAGATCTTGATCTTGATGAGGATGAGACCGATGACATCCTTGAATCGATGGAGAAGGAACTCACGCGCCGTCGTTTTGGCCCACCTGTTCGCCTTGAGGTAGATAAGGTCATTCACGCAGATGTTCTCAATGAACTCATGGATGAGCTTCAGATTGAACCTCATGATGTGATTAAGTACGACTCACCGCTTGATCTTCGTAGCCTTAATCAAATTGCAGACCTCGATTTTCCTCACTTGAAGTACAAACCATTTAGAAGCGAGACTGCGCACGAGCTTCGTGACGTAGACCCTGAATTAACAGATTCATTCTTTTCTGCTGTACGTAAAGGTGAGATTCTTCTTCACCACCCTTACCAATCCTTTACTTCTTCCGTTGTGAAGTTCCTCGAGAACGCAGCGCGCGACCCACACGTTTTGGCGATCAAGCAGACTCTCTACCGCACATCCGGTGACTCCCCCATCGTTGAAGCATTAATTGAAGCTGCAGAAGCAGGTAAGCAGGTGCTTGCCGTCATTGAAATTCGAGCACGTTTTGATGAAATGGCAAACGTTCGCTGGGCACGCAAACTAGAAGAAGTTGGAGTACATGTTGTCTACGGACTTATGGGTCTTAAGACGCATGCCAAGTTATCGCTCGTAGTTCGCGAAGAAGGCGATGTACTTCGCCGTTACTGCCATGTTGGTACAGGAAACTACAATCCTAAAACAGCGCGTTTTTACGATGACCTTGGAATACTGAGTTCAGAACCTGCTCTGGGCGAAGATTTATCGAGACTATTTAATGAGCTCTCTGGATATTCTGCAAAGCACGAATACTCGCGGCTTCTGGTGGCACCTCATAGTCTTCGCAACGGACTTATCTCGCGAATCAAACGCGAGATTAAGAATCATTTAGATGGAAAACCATCCTGGATCAGACTCAAGCTCAACTCACTGCTCGATGAAGAAATTATTGACACACTTTATGAGGCTGCCGATGCTGGCGTAAAGATTGAAATCGTTGTGCGAGGTATCTGTTCGATACAGCTCAATACGCAAGCCCGTCGAGAGAACATCAAGGTTCGTTCAATACTTGGTCGCTTCCTTGAGCACTCACGCATCTACTATTTCCGTAATGATGGCGCTGAGGATTACTTCATCGGTAGCGCCGATGTTATGCACCGAAATCTAGATCGACGCGTTGAAGCACTTGTACGAATTGAAACTGATAAACATAAGGAATCGCTCAAATCTATCCTTGATGATTCCGTCTCTGATGTTTACTCAACATGGAGCCTCAACGCTGATAACAAATGGGTTCGTAATATGAGAGATCATGATGGAAGGTACTTGGTTAACTTCCAAGATCACTTTATTGAAAAGTTTAACCGAGCATGATTAGAGCAGCTGGTGCTTTGCTTTGGCGCGAAACAAATGAGCGCACCTTTGAAATCGCGTTAATCCACCGCCCTAAATACGACGATTGGACTTTGCCTAAAGGCAAGATCGAAGAAGGCGAAACAGCACTGCAATGCGCATATCGTGAATTAACTGAAGAGACCGGAATCAAAGCTTCCTTTACCAGGCAGCTTGGAACAGTTGAATACGAAGAGAGCGGTCAACTCAAGCGGGTACTTTTCTGGGCCGCACAGTGCGCACTCGATGCAAGCACATTTATCGCCAATGAAGAGGTGGATGTACTTGAGTGGCTGACACCCGATCAGGCTCTCGCAAAGGCATCGCACGACTCTGATCGCCAGATGATTGAAAACTTCTTAAGCCAAGCACCGCACACGGATACGTTGATCATTCTTCGCCACACAAAGGCTCTTGAACGTGGCGATTGGGATGAAGTTGATTCAGAACGCACTCTTGATGAAGTTGGATTCGATCAAGCGCAATTGCTGATCAAGCATCTCGAGCCTTTTGCTATTGAAGAGGTCTACACCTCGGATTATGTTCGCTGCGTTCAGACGGTCACTCCCCTTGCGCACTCACGTGGATTAACCATTTCTCAGGTTCCAAGCCTGAATGAAGAGACCTTCGAAGAAGACCCACTTCGCTCTGTCTCATTCGCCAATGCCCTGAAGCAAGATGAAAAGAACATTCTCATCTGCAGCCATAATCCAGTGATTCCAACAATGTTGCGCGGAATTCTCAACACAAAGTTAAAGAACAAGGATTTGATCAAGCTCGAGCCAGGAGACGCATGGATAGTCCACCGCGTTCAAGGCGAAATTGTTGGGCTAGATTACTTAAGCATTAAGTACTAACGCTCGATCCAATCGAGTCTGTGAAGGACGATTCCTTCTCGTAGCGCCCAAGGGCAGATTCGAATCTCTTTCAATTCAAGTGTCTGCATCAACTGTTTAGCAACCATCGCACCTGCAACAATCTGTGGTGCGCGCTCTGCTGATACTGATTGCAGTTCTTTGCGCTTTTCTAGGCTTAGACCTTGAAGTCTTGGAACCAACTCATCGAGTGCGTTGAGAGTTAGATGTTGACCGAATTTCGGATAGAGGTTCTGGGAAAGCTTTGCCAAGGTACGGAAGGTTTTACTTGTTCCTGCCGCGCTATCTTTCTCAAAGGTTGATAGTGATGAGGCAAGTGGTTCAATTTTCTCTTCGAGATACTCTTCAAGCGCTTTGAGCGACTTAGAAGTAAATGGATCTCCCTTAAGGAATTGACGGGTTAATCGCCCTGCGCCAAGCTGCATAGATGTCTTAAAAATTGGGTCTTCTTCCGCACCTCGTGCAATTTCTAGAGATCCCCCACCGATATCCAATACGAGTAAATCTCCTGAAGACCATCCGAGCCAACGTCTTGCGGCAAGGAATGTAAATCGCGCCTCTTCTTCACCACTTAATACTTGAAGATCTATACCGCACACTTTATTTACATGAGCGATAACGTCATCTGAGTTTGTAGCTTCACGTATTGCAGAAGTTGCAAATGCCAATAACTCATCAATATCCAAGTGCTGAGCGCTTTTCATATTGCTCTGAATAGCATCCGTGATTCGATCTATTCCGAGTTCAGTAATCGCACCACCCTCGTCGAGATATTCAGTAAGTCGAATTACTGATTTATGAGAGGAGTTGGGAACTGGTGGACCACCGAGGTGGCCATCGACCACCTGAAGATGAATGGTGTTGGAACCAACATCTAGTACACCGAGTCGCATTTGCGAAGTCTAACGAGTGTTAGGGAGTAACGCCCATCAAGTGCTCCATAGCGAGTTGGTCGAGGACTTCATATCCATAACCGCGCTTGCCAGCTGCATCTGCATCGAATGAATCGTTTGCAAGATCCTTCCATGTTTCACCTGCTGCAAGAGTTGGCTCTGAGAGTCCTGGAATATTTGATTCCTTCATTGCTGCGATTACTCGTGGATCCTTACGGAATGCTGCTGCGCGCTCCTTGAGAACCAAGTACATACGCATATTTGATGTTGCAGATGCCCAGACTCCTGAATCACCATCGGTGCGTACAGGCTTGTAATCAAAGTGCTTTGGCCCTGAATAACCGTAACGCTCAAGAAGATCTACGAGGAAGAAGGCGCTCTTTACATCACCATGTCCGAAGACGAAGTCTTGGTCATACTTTGGACCGCGCTGACCATTGAGGTCGATGTGGAATAACTTCTTCTGCCATAACGCCTGTGCGATTCCGTGAACAAAGTTGAGGTTAGCCATCTGTTCGTGGCCGACTTCTGGGTTAAGTCCAACCATCTCTGGGTGATCGAGCATCTCAATGAAACCAAGAGCGTGGCCAATTGTTGGAAGGAAGATATCTCCACGTGGCTCATTTGGCTTTGGTTCGATTGCAAACTTAATGTCATAACCCTTGTCGATTACATACTGGCCAAGGATGTTGAAGCCTTCTGCATAACGCTCGAGCGCAACGTAGGCATCCTTTGAGCTCTCAGATTCAGCGCCTTCTCGTCCACCCCAACAGACATAAATCTTTGCACCCAAATCAACCGCGAGATCGATATTGCGCATCGCCTTGCGAATTGCAAAGCGGCGGATATCGCGATCGTTGCTTGTCAGTGCGCCATCCTTAAAGACTGGATGGCTAAAGAGGTTTGTTGTTGCCATCGGAACTTTCATTCCGGTCTCAGCTAGAGCTTTCTTAAAGCGATCGATATGTCCCTGACGAGTTGAATCATCGGAACCAAATGGGAATAAATCATCATCATGGAAAGTCACACCATAAGCACCACGTGCAGCGAGCTCATTGACCGTGCGAACCGGGTCAAGAGCTTCACGAGTTGGATCTCCAAAGGGATCGCGCGCTTGCCAGCCGACAGTCCAGAGACCGAAGGTGAATTTATCTGCAGGTGTGGGTGTGTAGGTCATGCTCTGACCCTATTGGAAATCGCCTTACTTCAAAAGTATTTAGCAAAATTTACTTTGCTGGAGCGAACTCGCCCGTTACAAGATAGTAAACGCGTCGCGCGACAGAGACCGCGTGGTCTGCAAATCGCTCGTAGTAGCGGCCTAGGAGCGTGAGATCGATTGCTGAATCCACTCCAGAAGTCCATTGTGCTGAAGTCAGAACTGAGATGAGATCTCGATGGAGCTTGTCCATCTCATCATCATCCTTCTCAACTTCAAGCGCAAGTGAAGTGTCGCGTGTTTCAATAACAGAACCCACCTTGCGTGCAATGTTTTCTGCAACATGTCCCATGCGCTGAAGCGTTGTCTGAAGTTCAAGGGGTACTGCAGAATCTGGATGGCGAAGTCGCGCAACCTTTGCAACGTGGTGAGCTAAGTCGCCCATGCGTTCTAAATCTGCACTCATACGAAGTGCTGTGATGAGCGCTCGAAGATCAGTTGCAACAGGTTGCTGACGAGCAATGATGTCAATGATGCGTGCATCCAAATCGTGCTGAATCTGATCAATCTTTTCATCAAATGTAATTACCTCTTCTGCGAGAGAGAGGTTGGCATCGATGAGTGAGGTGGTCGCCTTATTGATTGAATCGCTGACCATCTTTGTCAGATCTACAAGGGTCTGGGAAACGGCATCGAGTTCTTCTTGAAATATCGAGCGGATGAGAGCCATTGGGCAAAAGTAAGGGGTATGAGTGAATTATGGAAATCATTCACGTGAACGGAAGGTAAACAGGGGTGAGCCGGCGTTAGGCTTACATCATGTGGTTTCGCAAGGTCTCTGATGAAATTTCAGAGGGTCCTGCCCCGGATTTATTCCTAGATCTCATCAACGAGCTGGATCAGGATGTACTACTTCTTTCGGGCGGGGATACTCCAATCATCGCTTCTTCAGGCGTAGAAAATCTAAACATTCTTCGAGATGGAAAATTTCTTTCTCCGGAGATTCTTGCAATTGTTCGCGCAGTTCGACGAACCGGAAATCCACACACTGGAAAACTCGATATCCCACGTGGGCCAATAGGTGAAGGCACTAGAGAGCTCACCCTCAAGGTTGTTGCTTTAGAAAAACACTCACTTGTCATGGTTCTGATTAGCGATGAATCTGAAGCACAGCGAGTGCACGAAGTGCGCCGAGATTTCGTTGCCAATATCTCTCATGAGCTAAAGACGCCTATTGGTGCGCTCTCACTTCTCAGTGAGGCCGTGCTTTCAGCAAAAGATGATCCTGCTTCTGTAACAAAATTTGCATCTCGCATGCAACATGAGGCGAAGCGACTAACTGATTTAGTCCAAGAGATCATCAACCTCTCCCGTCTTCAGGATTCAGATCCGCTATTAATTGCGCAAGAAAATAGCGTCAATGACATGATTCAAGTTGCAGTGGATCAATGCCAAACAATTGCGCTTGCTCGAAAAATTGAAGTTGCGTTGGCTGACTCCCCTGATGCCTGTGTATTGGGAGACCCCGAACAAATCACAATGGCAATTCATAACTTGGTGGAGAATGCAATTAACTACTCACCCGAATTTACGAAAGTCTCTGTCACTACTAGCCTCGAAGATGGAATAGTCCAAGTGTCAGTTACTGATCAGGGAATTGGAATTCCAGAGAGCGACCAGGCTCGCATCTTCGAACGTTTCTACAGGGTAGATCCTGCACGTTCACGCGAAACTGGAGGCACTGGCTTAGGTCTATCAATTGTTAAACACGTCGCAACCAAACATGGTGGCGAGGTAAAAGTCTGGAGTTCACCGAATGTAGGTTCTACATTCGCTCTTAGACTCCCCATCCATGCAAACTCCGGAGAGATAGAGTCATGACAAAAATCTTGATTATTGAAGATGAAATTTCGTTCTCTGAGGCGCTCAGCTTTCTTCTTGAGAAAGAGGGCTATTCAACTGTTGTCGCAGAAACCGGAAAACAAGGTCTTGAGGCATTTAAGAGCGATAACTTCGATTTAGTACTGCTCGACTTGATGATTCCAGAAGTATCAGGGATTGATGTCTGTAGAACAATTCGCACGACTTCAGCTGTTCCAATCATTATGTTAACGGCCAAGGATTCTGAGATAGATAAGGTCGTAGGACTTGAACTTGGCGCTGATGATTATGTGACTAAGCCATATTCATCTCGTGAGTTAGTAGCGAGAATCAAAGCGGTCCTCCGACGAGGGGGCCTCGATAGCGATACAACAGAAAGTACAAGCGTGCACAGCATCGCTGGAATTAAAATGGATATCGAACGACACCAAGTAACTGTCAATGATGTTGCAATCAATCTTCCGCTCAAAGAGTTTGAGCTTCTTGAATTCTTGATGCGAAATGCGGGGCGCGTTCTTACTCGCGGTCAGCTCATTGATCGCGTTTGGGGTGGCGATTATTACGGTGATACAAAGACTCTCGATGTTCATATCAAACGTTTGCGCTCAAAGATTGAGGTTGATCCCGCTAATCCGCTCTTGATTCAAACTATTCGTGGATTGGGTTACAAGTTCGAGGCGTAGAATCAATCTATGGCTGAGAAAAGCGTTCGTACATTTACCGCACGAGATGCAGCTCGATGCATCATTACTCCTAGCGATATTGATCATAAATACTCTCGCGGAGTATTAGGGGCAATCACCGGTTCTGCTCAATACCCAGGTGCTGCTGTACTCAGTACATCAGCTGCACTCGCCACGGGGATTGGCATGATTCGCTTCCATAGTTCATCTGGTTTGGCTCACCTTGTATTGCATGATGCACCTGAAGCGGTTGTGCAGCCAGGTCTGGTTACTGCTTGGCTTGCTGGCTCTGGCATTCACCATAAGAAGTACAGCGACTTCACTACTTGGCTTCGTCATCGCTGGTTCACACTCATGAAGGCGCAAACGGTCCCAACAGTTCTCGATGCAGGCGCACTTTCATATGCAGGAAAGCTCAATCAACCAACTCTCATTACCCCACATGCAGGCGAACTCTCACGATTGCTTGCTTCGCACTCAATCACCGTAAGTTCTGAAGCAATCGAAGCAGACCCACTAACGTGGGCGAAGAAAACATCTCAGCTTCTCGATGTGACCGTATTACTTAAAGGTTCAAAGACAGTTGTGGCATATAAAGACCGCGCTATCGCACTTCCTAAAGCGACTGCTTGGCTTGCAACCGCAGGTTCCGGAGATGTTCTCGCAGGAATTGTTGGAGCCCTCGTTGCAACAAATTACATTGAAATTCTTAACTCTCCTGAGCGTTTAGCTGATGTTGCAGCAACGGGTGCATATATTCATAACCAAGCTGCACTTCTTGCTTCGCAAGGTGCACCTATTTCAGCATCGATGATTGTTGATGAAATTCAAAATGCAATTCGCAAGATCTTAAAGTAATTATCTAGGGGTATCCCCTCTCCACATTATTGATAGGTGCGAACTACCCTTATCTATGGTTAAAACTCTGGCAAACCCTGCTCGCGTCTTACTCGTAAATGATGATGCCTTCGAGCTTGCGACTATGTCGGCCTCTTTGCGATTACATAGCATCAACGTTATTGGCGAGGCGGCAAATGTCTTTATCGCTGAAAACCTCTTCAATTCACTTCAGCCTGAGATCGTGATGATTGACCTGCAATTTTCTGGTGAAGCAGCGGTTGCTTTGCTTCAAAAATTTCGTAAAGTCGAGCCACATGTAGGAATAGTCATCACAACATCGTGTCCAGATCTTCGCCTCTTTGGTCTGCTTGAGAAGAACATTCCTCACGGCAGCAAGATCATCCTCAAGAGATCAGTCTCAGACTTATCAATCATTACTTATGCTCTTTCTGAAAGTCTGGAATCAGCGCAGGACGGTTCTGCCATGAGATGGATTAGTGCTCATACGGCAGTTCATGAGAACTCATTTATAAGCATCCTTAGCGATTTAACAGATATTCAAATTGAAACTCTCAGACTCGTGGCACAAGGTTTAAGTAACTCTGAAATTGCGCGAATTCGTTATGTATCTGAAAAGTCAGTTGAACAGATTGTGGCGCGCATCGCACAGCATCTTTCTATTTCACCTGACCGAAGTCGAAACCTGCGAGTGATACTCGCCGGCGAGTACTTCAAATGGCTCGGCGCCCCTAGACATTAACTCTCGTGCGGTAAAGTCACCGCATGTCCAAAGAACTGACCCTCACTGACTTACGCCAGCGATGGAATGAAGTTCTCGACCTTGTTGAAAGCCGTGATCGAGTTGTGTGGATTGCATACTTCGATGCGCGATTAGAGTCCTTTGAAAATGGAAGACTCACCCTAGATTTTCGCGACAGCAATAAGCTCGCAACTGGCCACGATTATCAAGAAGCGCGTCTGCGCCATCGCTCGCTGCTTCAAAGTGCCATCTATGACGTTTTTGGCATCACAGCGGTGGTTGTCGAAAAGTGAAGAAGCTTCTCGCACTCTTCTCTGCTTGCATCATTGTCGCTTTCTCACTGAACGGCATTTCTCCAGCTTCTGCAAAAGACCTCAACTTAAATGGTCCTGGCGGTCGCATTCATGGCGCCGACATCAGTCGATGGCAACATCCCAATGGGAAGCCAATCAACTTCGCCAAGATGCATGATGCAGGCGTCGCATTTGTCATGATCAAAGCTTCTGATTCTCGCGACGATGCAGATCAACTTGCAGCCAAGTACGTGAAGATGGATCGCACTGGTGCACAAGCAGCCGGAATCTATACCGGCTTCTATCACTATGCGATTCTTCCTGATGTGACAGCACCTTCTGCCATTATCAAAGATGCACAAGTTCAGGCGCAGAAAGTAATTTGGCGAATCGCTTCATTGGGTGGATATAACGAGATGGATCTACCCGTTGCTCTCGATATTGAAAATAATTGCGTGCGCCTCAGCAGTACCAAGGTCTGTAAGAAATCTGCAACCCGAAGCGCTGCCACTCTCTGGTCAAAGACATTCTTAAAGACGATTAAGGAGAAGACCGGTCGAACCCCACTTATCTATTCCTCTCCTTACTTCCTTGAAAATTCCCTCATCAGAGATAAGGAGCTCAGTTCTTATCCTCTATGGATTGCACAATATGCAATTGATCCTGCCAAAGAAGGAGCGCTACCAAACTTCAAACTGGGTTCTCACGTGAAGGCTGCAGGTTGTTATGTGCACTCATGGACGACTTCTGGATGTACTGCTAACTGGACCGTGTGGCAGTACACATCATGTGGAATCGCACCTAAATACGGCGTTCCTGGAAACCGATTAGACCTCAATGTATTTGGTGGCGGGCCAGAGAAATTTCAGAGCTTGCTAACAGGAACATGGATGCCGGATATCGCAGACTTTATGCCGCAAGGTGAGACCTCAACCATCACCATCACTTCAGTCTCAGCATCTACAACAAATAAGAACGCTGTGATTTCTGTTGAGGTAAAGCGACCAGATAATTCTCCAGTTGTTACAGGAGCAGTTAAGTACTACTTCCACTCTTCAAATTCTGTGATACCAAAAGTTACTCAGACAATTGCCCGCGAAACGAGTGGTTCATGGAAGTTATCGATCGCTGGACTTCCTGCAGGAACATGGGTCGGAAACGTGGGCTTCAAGGATGCATCAGGCACTCATGCTGAAGTTAAAGCGCCTCTGACACTATCTATTGAACAGGGACCAACTCCGCCACCTGCACCAACTAAGAAGCCTTCAATAAAGCCTGCAACTGATAGTTGCAGGAACCAGATTAAGAATTAACTAGCTCTACTAAAGCTGCTTCTTCTTGAGCAATCACATCAAGGAATGCGCTTACAGAAGCGTTACGTTCTTTCGCTCCCCAACCAAGTTCGTCGCCAATAATCTTGGCAACTTCCTTGGCAGCTTCTGCTCCACTATCTGCAGCCTCAAATGAGATTCGAGTGCGGCGAAGAAGTACATCTTCAACAGAGAGCGCACCCTCGTGTGTAGCTGCATGGAGAATTTCAGCCTTGATGTAAGGAAGGTCTGGGATCAGTCTTTCGGCAAGTGATGAGTCATCGGCGATGAGTTCAAGGATTTCTTCAATCAATGAGCCATAACGATCGAGTAAGTGCGTAACTGTTGCTTCAGAGATTGAATTCTCTTCGGCGATTTTTGCTACCTGCTGCTTCAAAGCAAAGTATCCATCTGCTCCGATCAGCGGAAGTTTCTCGGTTACAGAGTCATTTACCAAGCGGCGAAGATCAAGGACAGCAAGATCAACAGCATCCTTGGCCATGACGCGATATGTGGTGTATTTACCGCCAGCGATACTGACAAAACCAGGTGCTGGACGATCGACGGTATGTTCGCGAGAAAGCTTTGTTGTCGCAGAACTTGTCTTATTTGCTACTAGTGGACGAAGACCTGCAAAGACTCCGAGAATATCTTCGCTCTTCAGCTTTGGTTCAAGAACACGGTTAGCTTGATCCAAGATGTATTGCACATCTTCTTGGGTAGCAAGTGGCTTAGCGCGATCGCCTTCATACGGAGTATCCGTAGTTCCAACGATCCACTTATCTCCCCAAGGAATGAGGAAGAGCACTGATACCGGAGTCTTTAAAATGATTCCATCTTTAGAGTGGATGGCATCTCCTGGAACAACAATGTGCACACCTTTAGACATTGCAACTGAGTAGCCGGCTGTTAGTCCGAATTGCTCGTGGAGCTCATCGCTCCAGACGCCGGCACACATGATGGTCGCCTTTGCAGAAATTTTAATCTTCTTATTTGTATGAGTATCGAGTGCAACGACGCCAGTAACTTTCTTGCCGTTGCGAAGTAGATCTTCAACGCGCACACCAGTTGCCATAACCGCACCATGACGAGCGGCGGTGCGGGCAATCATCATTGTGTGGCGTGCATCGTCGACCTGTGCGTCGAAGTAACGAATCGCTCCAGTAATAATGTCTTGGCGTAACGATGGAGAAATAGTTGCGATGGTCTTGCCAGTTAAATGCTTATGTGAAGGTAGCGCGCGCTTGAATCCACGTAGTGCGTCATAGAGTGCAAGACCTGCACCTACATAAGTGCGCTCTTTAACTTTTTCCGTGAGCGGATAGAGAAAGCTGACCGGCTTTACGAGGTGAGGACATTGGGTTGAAACCATGAGCTCGCGTTCGTGAAGTGCTTCGCGCACCAATTTAAAGTCATATTGTTCGAGATAGCGAAGGCCACCGTGAATTAACTTGCTCGAACGGCTTGATGTACCAGCTGCGTAATCGTGAGCTTCAACGAGAGCAACTTTCAATCCGCGAGAAACTGCATCGAGGGCCGCTCCGACGCCATTGACTCCGCCACCGATGATCAGGATGTCGAATTCTTCAGAGGTCAGCGATGCAATGGCCTTCTCGCGTTGCTGCGCATTGAGCTGTGAAGTAAACATCGGTGTTAAGAGCTACCAATTCCTTAGTGTGCTTGAGTACTTTCAAGTGTTTGAATAGTCTTAACTATATGGCATACATCGGAAGTTTGGACCAAGGTACTAGCAGCACACGATTCATGATCTTTGATGCTGATGGAAAAGTTGTTGGCCAACATCAAATGGAACACCGCCAGATACTTCCTCAGGCTGGTTGGGTCGAACATGATGCAGCTGAAATTTGGGACCGCACCAAAGAGGTCATAACAGGTGCCCTCAAGCAAGCAGATATCTTGGGCTCAGATTTAGCAGCTATCGGTATCACCAATCAGCGCGAGACTACCGTCGCGTGGGATGTCACAACCGGACGTCCGCTTCATAACGCAATCGTCTGGCAAGACACACGAACCGCTGATTACCTCGATGGTTTTGCCCAAAGCGCCAAAGATGCAATTACATATAAGACAGGTCTTGCCATCGCACCTTACTTCTCCGGTAGCAAGATGAATTGGTTGATCCAAAATTCAGATGCAGTAAAGGCTGCCATCGCATCAGGCTCAGCGCGCTTTGGAACAATCGATTCTTGGTTGCTCTGGAATCTCTCTGGTGGAACTCAAGGCGGAGTCCATTTCACCGACGTCACCAATGCCAGCCGCACCTTGTTGATGAACCTAGAGACGTTGCAATGGGATGACGAGCTTCTTGGTTACTTCGATATTCCTCGCTCAGTGCTTCCCGAAATTAAATCTTCTTCTGAAAAATATGCGATGACAGATCCACATGGACCACTCGGTTCAGCTGTCCCTATTGCTGGAATTTTGGGCGATCAACATGCTGCGATGGTTGGCCAAGTCTGCTTTGAGCGCGGTGAATCAAAGACTACTTACGGAACTGGAAACTTCGCACTTCTCAATACAGGTAAGGCGATTGTTCGATCCAAGAACGGTCTGTTATCTACTGTTTGCTACAAATTCGGTGATCAGCCTGCGATGTACGCACTCGAAGGTTCGGTCGCAGTTACTGGATCTGCCATCCAATGGCTACGTGATCAACTAGGAATCATTACAAATGCTGCAGAGACTGAAACACTTGCATCATCTGTGACCGATACTGCTGGCGTTTACTTTGTTCCAGCATTCTCGGGACTCTTTGCTCCATATTGGCGCAGCGATGCCCGTGGAGTAATTGTTGGACTCACTCGCGCTGCCACAAAAGCACATCTTGCGCGCGCCGCACTAGAAGCAATCTGTTATCAAACTCGTGACGTAATGGATGCGATGGTTGCTGATAGCGGTGTACCAATGACCGAAATGCGCGTCGATGGTGGAATTACTGCCAATGCGCTCTGCATGCAGATGCAGGCAGACATTATGGGAATCGATATCACTAGGCCATTAATTACAGAGACAACAGCACTTGGTGCTGCATATGCAGCTGGACTTGCTGTTGGATTCTGGAAAGACACTGACGAATTAAAGAAACAGTGGAAACAATCTCGTCGCTGGAACCCAACATCAACTACCGAAGAACGTGCAGTTGGATATGGCGG
>Ga0222712_10002056_pt1 | contig 23723 bp, 23 predicted proteins | sample C33_657DmetaG_FD_165043 | JGI IMG/M metagenome (GOLD analysis project Ga0222712, IMG submission 165043) | Estuarine water microbial communities from San Francisco Bay, California, United States - C33_657D | ecosystem: Environmental > Aquatic > Marine > Unclassified | place: USA: California... | reverse complement strand
GTCAGACGTCACGCATATTTTTTACGCAGCACTCTATGAGTTGCCCGAGCTTGTGGCGGGATGGCAAGACCCTAAACAGATGGCGGTGAACGAAGCGATGCTGCGCAATTTGCTTGATGCGCTTGCACCTGTCGCAAAAAAATTACGCCACATCACACTGATGCAAGGCACCAAAGCGTACGGCGGTCATGTCGAGCCGGCGCGTGTGCCAGCAAAAGAGCATTGGCCTCGCCATCCACATAAAAACTTTTACTGGTTGCAAGAAGATTTATTACGTGAGCGTCAGACCAAAGCGGCTTGGACTTTCACCATTTTGCGCCCCCAGATCGTATTCGGCTATTCGGTATTTAGCCCCATGAATATTGTCGCAGCCATTGGTGCGTACGCAGCGTTGCAGCGCGAACAAGGTTTGCCTTTAAGCTTTCCGGGCGGTGGGCGTTACATCAACGGCGCTAGTGACAGTCGCCTGATTGCGCGCGTGGCTGAGTTTGCGGCGACAAACGAGATCGCAGCCAACGAAACTTATAACGTCGTGAATGGCGACGCACTTGTTTGGCATGATATCTGGGGTTCGATTGCGGCAAAGTTCAAAATGCCGGTGGGTGAACCTGTGCCGCTCTGTCTTGCTGACAACATGCCTCAGCACGAGGCGCTTTGGGCGCAACTCTCGAATAAACACGACCTTGCATCCTTCACACTGAGTGAAATCATTTCAAGCTCTTGGGAGTTTACCGACCGGGCGTTTGCGCACGGCGTTGAACATCCGGCTGATTCAGTGCTGAGTACGATTAAATTGCGTAAACATGGTTTCGCTGATTGCTATGACACTGAAGAGTCTTTGCACGACTGGTTAGAGCTCATGCAAAAGAATAGATTGTTACCCCGCTGATAAAAACGTTTTTACTGGAGCGAAGATGAAAAGAATCAAAAACGCCGTCAAGTTGTTTGGATGCTCAGTGATCTGTGCGGCGGCGACATACCTCGCCTTACCAAGCGCATCAGCACAAACGACGTTTGCGGACAGACCGATACGCGTGGTCGTACCTTACCCCGCTGGCGGCACAACAGACTTGCTCGCACGCGCGGTCAGTGGGCGCTTAGGTGAGTCGCTTGGGCGCACGGTTGTTGTCGATAACAAGCCGGGCGCAGGCGGCGTGATTGGCTCGCAGCAAGTGGCTAAATCAACGCCTGACGGCCATACGCTGGTGTTTGCCAGCATCGCTTCGCACGGCATTATCCCCGCACTACAAACTCCACCGCCTTATGACGCGGTGAAAGACTTTATGCCGATCACTCTGGTCGCTAGCACGCCTAACGTGTTGCTTGTGAATGTGAATTTGCCGGTCAAAAATGTGCAAGAGCTAATCGCCTTAGCAAAGGCCAAGCCCGGCACGATCAACTTTGGCTCGACCAGCCATGGTGGTTCGCCCCACATGACAGGTGAGCTGCTTAAAACTATGGCGGGTATCGATATTGTCCACGTGCCCTACAAAGGCGGCTCGCCGATGTTGATCGATTTGATTGGTGGGCAGGTCGCGATGGGGTTTGATAATCTGCCGTCGTCAATGGCAAATATTCGTGCTGGAAAGGTTCGAGCTTTAGCGGTCACGACAACCACCCGTTGGCCCGGCGCACCTGAGATCCCGACAATGAGTGAAGCCGGTGTAACAGGGTTCGACGTTTCGGCGTGGTTTGGTTTGTTGGCGCCTGCCGGCACACCACAGCCGTTAATTGATTTGCTGAGTAAGCATTTGATGGCGATCGTTCGTACCGATTCGATCAAGGCGCAATTTTTAGAACTAGGTGCCTTACCTGTGGGCGATACGCCAGCCGAATTTAAGCGCTTCATCGAAATCGAGCGCGATAAGTGGAGCAAGGTTGCGCAGGCGAACAATATTAAGCTTTAAGGGCCAGCCAAGCATCATACTCAAAGGGTAAAAAAATTTGAAGCAAGCATATATAAAAGGTGTCGGTAACACCCCCTTTGGCCGGCTCGAGGGTCGCAATACCCTCGATCTGATGGCTCAGGCAGCAAACGGTGCGTTGACGTCTGCAGGCTTGGTGCGTGCAGAGATTGATGGCGTGCTGTGTGGGTATGCGACCACGTTACCGCACCTCATGTTGGCCAACTTATTTTGTGAGCGTTTTTCGTTGCGCCCTCAATATGCGCACGGGATGGCAGCTGGTGGTGCTACGGGTGCGGCGATGCTGATGCTCGCGCGCGAACTGGTGCAAAGCGGACGTTGCCGAAATGTGTTGGTGGTGGCAGGTGAAAATCGGTTAAGCGGTCAAACCCGAGACAGTTCGATTCAGACCCTTGCACAGGTTGGCCATGCGGATTTTGAAGTGCCTAACGGCGCATCGGTGCCTGCGTATTACGGCTTGATGGCTTCGCGCTATATGCATGAGGCGGGTATCACCAACGAAGACCTTGCTGAATTTGCCGTGCTGATGCGTAACAACGCGCGCCGCCATCCTGACTCACATCTCACACAAGAGATCACGGTGGCCGACGTGTTAGCGTCAAAGCCGATTGCCGAGCCCCTGCGGTTACTGGACTGCTGCCCGATTTCTGATGGCGCGATGGCGTTAATTGTTTCTTCAGAGCCTAGTGTTGGCGTTCGCGTCAAAATGGTTGGGGCAGGGCAGGCACATTTTCATCAGCATCTGACCGCTCTGCAAGATGTCATGAACACAGGTGCAGGGTCTGCGGCAAAGCTTGCCTTTCAAGAGGCTGGTTTAACGACCAACGATATTGACTACCTGGGCGTCTACGACTCATTCACCATCACGTTGTTGATGCTGCTCGAAGAAATCGGTTTTGCCGCGAGAGGTCAGGCGGCACAGCGTGTGAGACAGGGTGATTTTTCGCAAGGCGGCGTGCTGCCGTTAAACACACATGGTGGCTTGCTATCGTTTGGTCACTGTGGTGTAGCGGGTGGCATGGCTCACACCGTCGAAGTCTATCGCCAATTTACTGGGCAAGCAGGGGTGCGCCAAGTCAAAACACCCACGCACGCGTATATCCATGCGGATGGCGGCGTGATGTCATCGCACGTCAGTTTAATTCTGTCGCGAGAGGGTTAAGCCATGACAACCAATCAATCAGTGTTGACGTCTTTGGCTCAACCTTATCTTGAAGGGTTGACAGAACACGTGTTGCGCTATCAACAGTGCACCGCCTGCGCTCGTGTTCAAACCTTGGCGCATGATGCCTGTCAGTTTTGCGGCGCTGAGGCGCTTGTGTGGCACACTTCATCCGGACGTGGGCATGTTCATGCAGTCACTGTGGTCGGTCGAGCACCTTCAGATGCTTTCCGTTCGTTGGCACCCTACACCCTCGTGGTGGTGACACTCGAGGAAGGTGCGCGATTGATGGGGCACGCCACGCCAGGCGTACAAATCGGTGATGCCGTCACCGCAACATTTTTTAAACACCTCGATCAGACGCTTGTGCGTTTTGAACCGCTTGGCTAACGCTTGATTAGATCGTCTACGACTTCAAGTTTAAGGCTGTCTTGTGCTTAAGTTCCGTCTAAGAGAAAGACGAGCGCGTGAGCAAGATGGTCTCTTTACGGTCTACGCTTTCAACCGGAATTTTTATGTCTGACTTACTAGAAACCGCATTAAATCCTCGTACCGTTGCCATTATTGGTGCCTCAGAAAATATTCATAAAATCGGTGGGCGCCCAATTTATTACATGCAAAAGGGTGGCTTCAAGGGCACGATTTATCCAATCAATCCAAGCCGTGAAGAAGTGCAAGGTTTAAAAAGCTATGCGTCACTCGCTCAGTTGCCCGAAGTGCCTGAACTTGTGTTGATTGTGGTGGCTGGCGATAAGGCTGTTGAAGCGGTTGAAGATTGTGCCGCGCGTGGTGTGAAGTCAGTGGTGGTGATGGCCTCAGGCTTTGGCGAGACTGGCCCAGAAGGCCGTGCCACGCAGCAGCGCATGACAGATGCAGGGCGTGCGACGGGTATGCGTATCTATGGCCCCAATACTCACGGCCTGGCAAATTTCGGCACGGGTGCGATTGCAGGGTTCTCGACCATGTTCATTGAGCGGCCGCCGCAAGACGGGCCTGTTGCGGTGTTGAGTCAAAGTGGCGGCATGAGTGCGATGGTGTACGGCTTGCTGCGCGAGCGTGGCATCGGTGTGCGTCACGTACACGCTACCGGTAATGAGGCTGACGTCACTGTGGCTGAAATGGCCTGGGCGATTGCACATGACCCTGAAATCAAACTGATGTTGCTGTACCTTGAAAATATTGCCAACCCTGAAATCTTGGCGCGTACCGCTGCGTATGCACGCACGCGTGATTTGCCTATCATCGCAGTCAAGGCGGGGCGTACCGCAGGCGGGCAACAGGCGGCTTCGACGCACACCGGTTCGATGGCGAACGAAGAGCGTGTCGTTGATGCGTTCTTTAAAAAGCATGGCATTTGGCGCGTGCGTGATCCGCATGCGCAGGCCCTGTGCGCACAGGCTTACTTAAAAGGTTGGCGTCCAACGGGTAATCGCTTGGTCGTGATCAGTAATTCGGGTGCCAGCTGTGTCATGGGTGCCGATGCCGCTGAAGAAAACGGCTTAGCGCTTTCGATCTTGTCGGCGTCGACGCAGAAAGCGGTTGCAACCTCCTTACCTGGTTTCGCCACCACAACAAATCCGATCGATATCACAGCCGCATTATTATCAAACAGCAATTTATTTAGTGAAGTGTTGCCGGCCGTGGCGCAAGATCCGTCGGCAGATATGTTTTTTATTAATATCCCTGTCGCAGGTGCTGGCTATGACGTCGAAGCGTTTGCCCGCGATACGGCAAAATTCGAAGCACTGACGGGTAAGCCGGTTGCAGTGGCCGCCTGGCAAGATACGGTGGCCAAGCCCTTTATCGCAGCAGGCGTGCCGACCTTTGCGAACGAAGCGCAGGCAGTCGGTGTGCTGGGGCAGTTAGCCGCACACACGGCGTTGATGAACGAGTCGTTCGAGCCGTGGCACGATCTTCAGGCGGTTCACGTGCCAGAGGGCGCTGGTGCGTATTGCAGCGAGGCGCAGACCCTGAAGTTGTTGGCCAAGCATGGCATACCCATCGTTAAGCATCAGCTGTGCCAGACCGCGGCTGAAGTGCGCGAAGCCTTTGTTGCGGTCGGAGGGCCTGTTGTGCTTAAGGCGTGTTCGGCCGAAGTGCCGCATAAGTCTGAGTTTGGTTTGGTGGCGCTAGGTGTGCAAAGCGCGGATGTGGCCGCCACAATTTTTGAATCGCAACGCAAAAAACTTACAGAAATGAAGGTGAGCCACGAAGGTATCATCGTGGCTGCGATGAGCCGAGGACGCCACGAGTGCATGGTGGGTGCTCGCTTTGATCCAGTGTTTGGACCCGTCGTGATGATCGGTGCAGGCGGCAAGTATGTTGAGGCGCTTAAGGATTATGCCGTGCTGTTACCGCCTTTTAATCTTGAGCAAGTTGAGACCGCGCTGCGCGGCTTGCGCATGGCACCTTTGTTAGATGGCGTACGCGGCGATGCACCGATGGATGTCAAAGCCTTTGCAGAGGTCGCCGTATCGGTCGGCCGTTTGATGATGGCGGCTGGGTCAACTATCGCGTCGCTGGATTTAAATCCGGTGATGGTGGGCGCGGTCGGTGAGGGGGTTGTCGTGGTCGATGCCTTGCTTGAGCGTGGTGTTCGTAGCTAAGTCCTGGCGTCGAGCACCCTCTTGGCTCGTGAGGGGGTGTTGCTCGTGGTTTGCCATAAAAGCAATGGGCTAATAAATGCTTAGCGATTGTATTTCAACGTGTAAATGCTGTCGTTCTGATTGACGCACTCGCCACAGTGCGGCAATATCCTAGACAATCAATACTTAATTCAAGGAAAACACCATGCGCCGTTCACTGCTTGTCGCTGCGATTGCCGCCGCGTTGCTTTTGCCAAGTCTAGGCACCGCTAAAACCTTCAAATGGACCAGTCAGGGCGATATCCTGACGCTCGATCCGCATTCGCAAAACGAAGGCTTGAACATCGCGGCGAACTTGTGGGTGTATGACCCCTTGTTGAATTACAACGACAAGTTTGAGGTCATTCCCGGTTTAGCAACGTCGTGGGAACAAGTCAATCCGTCGCTTTGGCGCTTTAAGTTGCGCGCTGGCGTAAAGTTTCATGATGGGTCTGATTTCACTGCAGACGATGTTGTCTTTTCAATTAAGCGTGCCATGGCACCCTCGTCGCAATTCAAGTCGTACGTGGCTGGGATCAGCGACGTCAAAGCGATTGATCCATTGACGGTTGAGATCTCAACCGCAGGCCCAAACCCTGTGTTGTTGCGCCAGTTGCCTTCACTAGGCATCATGAGTAAAGCCTGGTCAGAAAAAAACAACGCAGCCTTGCCTCAGGATTTCAATAAAAAAGAAGAGAGTTTCGCCGCGCGTAACGCGATGGGCACAGGCCCTTACATGTTGAAATCTCGCGAGGTCGACATTAAAACGGTCTATGTTGAGAATCCGAACTGGTGGGGTAAGCCGACCAAGCAGGGTAACGTGACTGAGATTGTTTACACACCGATTAAGCAAAACGCTACGCGCACGGCAGCGCTGTTATCCGGTGAAGTCGATTTTGTGTTGGATCCCGCAGCGCAGGATATCGAGCGCTTGCGTTCTCAAGTCAAAGTGTTGGATGGTAACGAAAACCGTACTATCTACATTGCCATGGATCTGCAAAGCCCTGAGTTGAAGTACAGCAACATCAAGGGCAAAAACCCGCTGACTGACGTTCGGGTGCGCGAGGCGCTTTATCGTGCGATTGATATTGAGACGATCAAAAAAGCGGTGATGCGTGGGATGTCGTTACCCACTGGCGCGATGATTTCGCCCCAAGTTCATGGCTACTCAGAGGCGCTAGGCAAGCGAGTGCCCTATGATTTAGTCAAGGCTCGTGCCTTATTAAAAGAGGCTGGGTACGACAACAATCTTGAGTTTACGATTGATTGCCCAAATAACCGTTACATCAACGACGAGGCCATTTGCCAGGCTGTCGTAGCCATGTGGGCCAAGATTGGTGTTAAAACCAAACTCAACGCCATGCCTCGGGCAACCTTCTTTCCAAAGGTTGCTAACGGAGACACCAGCATTTATTTATTTGGCTGGGGTGTCCCCACGTTTGATGCGTACTACACACTCGAATCACTGATTCGTAGCAAGGCTACTGGGGCTGCCGGTGCCTTTAACTACGGCGGCTATTCAAATCCAAAAGTTGACGCGCTGATTGATGCGATCAAAACAGAGATCGACGACGCCAAACGCACTGCGATGATTCAAGAAGCCTTCACGATTCATGCACAAGAGTTCGGCACCATCCCTTTGCATGACCAAGTGATCCCTTGGGCCATGAAGAAGAACATCGACATCAAGCATCAGCCGAATAATCGTCCGGTTGTAGAAAGAATCACCATCAATTAAGCCCCCTAACAGTTTTGACTGGGCAAAAGCTCAGTCAAGACTGGTCTAAGTCGAGAGCCCATGTTTGCTTTTATTTTGCGCCGGTTGCTACAAGCCGCGGGCGTTCTGCTTGCGGTTGCGCTTCTTGCCTTTGTGCTCTTTCAGTACGTGGGCGACCCGGTCATGATTATGTTGGGGCAAGAGGGTACGCCTGCAGAGCGTGATCAGCTTCGTAAAGACTTAGGTCTGAGCGACCCAGTGATTGTCCAGTTCTACCATTTTCTGACGAACGCGATTCAAGGCGATTTTGGATTGTCGTTGCGGCAAGGTCAGAAGGTCTCAACGTTGCTGCGCGAACGCTTGCCTGCCACGTTAGAGCTCTCGATCGCCGCAGCCTTGATTGCATTGCTTGTGGGCTTGCCCTTGGGTGTGTACACCGCGTTAAAGCGCCACGGCAAGTTGTCGCAAGCGCTCTTGGCCTTTTCGTTGTTGGGCGTATCCTTGCCAACATTTTTGATCGGGATCTTGTTGATCTTGGTTTTTTCAGTGTCGCTGGGTTGGTTGCCTAGCTACGGTCGCGGTGACACGATTAAGCTTGGTTGGTGGTCGACTGGCTTACTGACAAAAAGCGGTTGGACGCATCTCGTCTTACCGGCTGTGACGCTGTCACTCTTTCAAGTTGCCCTCGTCTTGCGTTTGGTTCGCTCTGAAATGCTCGAGGTCTTGCGCACTGATTACATCAAATTCGCCCGCGCACGTGGCTTAACCAGACGAGCCATCCATTTTGGGCATGCCCTGAAAAACACGCTTGTACCAGTGATCACGATCATGGGGCTGCAGTTAGGCGGGATCATCGCCTTCGCAATTGTGACTGAAACCGTTTTTCAATGGCCTGGCATGGGGTTACTGTTTATTCAAGCTGTGCAGTTTGCTGATATCCCAGTGATGGCAGCGTATCTGTGTTTAATTTCTCTCATTTTTGTATTGATTAATTTGACGGTGGATTTATTGTATTTTGCGGTCGACCCCCGCTTAAGAGCCGGCTTAGGCAAACACTCGGGTGGGCACTGATGAGAAGCGCTCTCGCAAAATTTTGGGAAGGTGATCTAGCGTGGTCGTGGCGACATACGCCTGTGGCAATTGTTGCCACAGTGTTGTTAGCGATTTTGCTGATTGCTTCGTTCGGCGCAGATGTGTTGGCACCACACAATCCGTTTGATCTTGCCACCATCAATTTGATTGATGCCTTAAAGCCTCCTGTGTGGCACGTTGACGGCACGCAAGAGTATCTGCTGGGTACAGATAGCCAGGGCCGTGATCTGCTCTCTGCGCTGATGTACGGCACGCGCGTGTCTTTGCTGATTGGTTTGGCGGCTGTGTTTGGAGCGATGGTTTTAGGGATTGTGCTGGGTCTGATCTCGGGCTATGCCGGCGGACGCATTGATGCCTTGATTATGCGTATTGCTGATGTGCAGTTATCGTTTCCGGCAATTTTGATTGCGTTACTGATCGACGGCGTTGCGCGCGTTGTGGTGCCGGGCGACATGCATGAGGTGATTGCGTTTCCGGTGTTGGTCGGTGCGATTGCACTGGCCGGCTGGCCTCAATATGCACGTACCGTGCGCGGTTCAACACTAGTTGAAAAAAATCGTGAATATGTGCAAGCGGCGCGAGTGATCGGGATTTCTTCGCCGGTCATTATGTTCAGACACGTGTTGCCAAACGTACTTGGGCCCGTGCTCGTGCTGGCAACGGTACACCTCGCCACCGCGATCATCACCGAGGCGACTTTATCCTTTTTAGGCGTGGGGGTACCCCCGACGTCACCTTCGCTGGGTACCTTGATTCGTGTTGGTAACGATTTTCTGTTTTCAGGTGAGTGGTGGATTACGATTTTCCCTGGGGCGGCGCTAGTGTTATTGGTGTTGTCGGTCAACTTGTTGGGTGATTGGCTGCGTGATGCCTTGAACCCACGTTTAAGCTGAGCCGCCTGATGACAACAATGACAAATACTCAAGGTCTGAGCAACGGTGCAGGCGGCGTAGCAGCGTTAAATTCTGTTGAACGGGGCGCGGCCAACAATTCAACTAATGTTCTTGAAGTTAAAAACTTAAGCGTTGAATTCACAACGCGTCACGGCACGCTCAAAGCCTTAAACGAGGTGTCGTTCAGCATTGCAGCGGGCGAGGTTGTGGGTGTGGTCGGTGAGTCGGGCGCGGGCAAATCGCTGACTGGCGCTGCGATTATTGGCCTGCTTGAGCCGCCGGGGCGTATCTCTGGTGGCGAGATTATGCTGGCGGGGCGTCGCATCGATCAATTGCCAGATGATCAGATGCGCAAAATCCGTGGTCGCGAGATCGGTGCAATCTTTCAAGATCCGCTGACATCTTTGAATCCGCTGTATACCGTGGGGCATCAGCTGACTGAAACCATCGTGACGCACTTGCCACTCACTTGGTCGCAAGGGCGCAACCGTGCGATTGAATTGCTTGAGGCGACTGGGATCCCAGCAGCGCGCGAACGTATCGATCATTATCCGCATCAGTTCTCAGGTGGCATGCGCCAACGTGTGGTGATTGCCCTGGCCTTGGCGGCCGAGCCCAAGCTGATCGTGGCCGACGAACCCACCACTGCGCTCGACGTTTCAATTCAAGCGCAGATTATCGAGTTACTAAAAAAGTTATGTCGCGAACAGGGTGCTGCGGTCATGCTCATCACCCACGACATGGGTGTGATTGCCGAGACGGCTGACCGTGTGGTGGTGATGTACGCAGGCCGTATTGCCGAAGTTGGCAAAGTCCGTGACGTCATTCATGCGCCACGGCACCCGTATACGGTTGGTCTGATGGGTTCAATCCCCTCTATTCACCAACATGTTGAGCGCTTAGTACAGATTGATGGCACGATGCCGCGCCTGAACGCGATCCCTCAGGGGTGTGCGTTCAACCCAAGGTGTTCCAAAGTGATGGATCGTTGCAAGCTAGAGCGCCCCGAGCTTCAAACACGTGGAGTTTCACAGGTGGCGTGCTGGTTGCACACAGAGGTTGGACACAATGAAAGCTGATCGTGTCGATGGCGCACTGTCGTCCGAGGCTGTACAGGCTTTGCCTGAGCCACTCATTGAAGTCAAAAACGCTGCCCGCTGGTTTGATGTGTCATCGCCCTGGCTTGAACGTATCTTGGCGCGCAAGCCACGCAGTGTGTTGCGTGCGGTCGATGGCGTTTCGTTTTCGATTCGTAAAGGCGAGACGCTTGCCTTGGTTGGCGAGTCTGGTTGTGGCAAATCAACCATTGCCCGCATGCTGGTGGGCTTGTATCCACTGACACATGGCTCGATCACATTTGATGGCCAGCCCTTGTCGAACATGCAAGGGCGCAAAGGCTTGGCGTTACGCAAGCGTTTACAAATGATTTTTCAGGATCCGTATGCAAGCTTGAACCCGCGCTGGCGAGTCGGGCGCATCATTGCTGAACCTATGCTCGCGCATACCCAACTGAGTGCGGCTGAGCGTGACGAACGTGTCGGTGCGCTACTGACACAAGTCGGCCTGCATCCCAGTGACCAAAGTCGCTATCCTCACCAATTCTCTGGCGGGCAGCGTCAGCGCATCTCAATAGCGCGCGCGCTTGCTGTCAACCCAGAGTTTTTAGTCTGTGATGAACCGACCTCGGCGCTAGATGTGTCAGTGCAGGCGCAGGTCTTGAACATCATGAAAGATCTGCAGCGCAGGCTTGGCCTGACCTATTTGTTTATCTCGCACAACCTGGCAGTCGTGCATCACGTGGCAGATCGCGTAGGTGTCATGTATTTGGGGCGCATCGTAGAAATCGCTGATCGCGATGCCCTGTTTGAAACGCCTCAACACCCCTACACCCGTCTATTGCTCGCAGCGATCCCTGATCTGACTGGCCAGGGCAAATCACGCACGCCCGTTGCAGGCGAGGTACCCAACCCCCTGAACCCACCCTCAGGCTGCACCTTCCATCCACGTTGCCCGCATGCGCGCGAGCAGTGCAAAGCTGAAGCCCCTGTCATGCAAAACTTCAAAGGTATCCAAGTCGCTTGTCATGGGGTGGTGCAGGGCTGGGAGATGGGCTAGTGCAAGGGCCCCTTAGGCGGTTTCAAGTCGCCTGCGTCGCCTTCAAACCCGACATCATCCAACTCATCATCACCTAACTCTTCAAGCAGCTCAAGGTCAGGGTCTGGTAGTTCTTCATCAGATAATTCAAACGGTAGCAGTTCAGCCAGTTCGTTCGAAAAATCAAACTCATCGCCGTTATGATCCAAGCGCACGAAGCGCGCCTCTGGATCTTCAGTAATCTGTATGGACCACAGGTATTGGCAGTCGTAGATCTCGGTATCCAGATCCAGCCCGCCTCGCCCGCCAACAAACCGCGCGTTGGGGCCGCCCATTTGCACATGCATGGCCGTTTCGTCAGGCTTTTCGTCGACTCCTAGTGGAACCGCAAAAATCACCCACTCGGCCTCCTCATCCAGCCCAACTTCGGCCAGCACAGACTTACCCATATAGGCACTTAAGCCATCGGCGGTTTTGCCCAGCATTAAGAGTTCTTGTTCGGTAAAGCGCAGGCTTAAGTCGGGTGTTGTCATGGTGGGCAGGCCCTAAACAGGGCAAAATTTAAGATAAATTATTCGAGTCGGTCGTAAAACCTTGCTAATCGCCATCATAGCCGCAAGCGCGCTTGGCCAAGTACGTGCCCCAAGCTCCGCCTCAAGCTCTACAATAGACACCATCGATTATTTTCAATAGAGCGACAGACCAAATGGCCCAGTACGTATACACCATGCACCGCGTCGGCAAGACCGTGCCCCCGAAGCGTCAGATTTTGCGCGATATTTCGTTATCGTTTTTTCCGGGCGCCAAGATTGGCGTGCTGGGTACAAACGGCTCGGGTAAATCGACTTTGCTGAGGATCATGGCCGGCGTCGATAAAGAAATCGAAGGTGACGCCGTACCGATGCCGGGTTTGAATATTGGTTATCTTGAACAAGAACCCAAACTCAATCCAGACCACACCGTACGCGACGCGGTTGAAGAAGGCTTAGGCGCTGTCGTTGCCGCGCGTAAGCGTTTAGATGCTGTGTATGCAGCCTACGCCGAGCCCGATGCTGATTTTGATGCGCTGGCAGCTGAGCAGGCTGACCTTGAGGCGATTATCTCTGCTGCAGCGTCAAGCGGCTCAGACGATATCGAAACCCAAATGGAAATCGCGGCCGACGCCTTGCGCTTGCCACCTTGGGACGCCAACGTAGGCAAGCTGTCGGGCGGTGAAAAACGCCGCGTCGCCCTGTGCCGCTTGTTGCTGTCTAAGCCAGACATGCTCTTGCTTGACGAGCCTACCAACCACTTAGATGCTGAGAGTGTTGAATGGCTTGAGCAATTTTTAGCGAAATTTCCCGGCACGGTTGTTGGCGTGACCCACGATCGGTATTTTTTAGATAACGCCGCCGAATGGATTCTTGAATTGGATCGTGGTCATGGTATCCCCTGGAAAGGCAACTACAGTTCGTGGCTTGAGCAAAAAGATGCGCGCTTAAAAACCGAAGAGTCGACTGAGTCAGCGCGCCAAAAGACCATCAAAAAAGAACTTGAATGGGTGCGCCAAAACGCCAAGGGCCGTCAGGCAAAATCCAAGGCACGTATGGCGCGTTTTGAAGAGTTGTCATCGCACGAATATCAAAAGCGTAACGAGACACAAGAAATCTTCATCCCCGTGGCAGAGCGCTTAGGTAACGAGGCGATTGAATTCGTCAACGTCAGTAAAGCTTTTGGCGATCGCCTATTGATTGATAATTTAAGCTTTCGTGTGCCGCCCGGTGCGATCGTTGGCATTATTGGCCCGAACGGTGCCGGTAAATCAACCTTGTTTCGCATGATTGCAGGTCAAGAAAAACCCGATAGCGGTCAGGTCAATATTGGCTCAACCGTCAAGATCGCGTTTGTAGATCAATCGCGCGATGCCTTGCCCAACGATAAAACCGTGTTTGATTCGGTTGCCGATGGCGCCGATATTTTGACAGTAGGTCGCTTCGAAATGCCCGCACGTGCTTACCTCGGTCGCTTTAACTTCAAAGGCGCCGATCAAGGCAAGATGGTGGGGCAGCTATCAGGCGGTGAGCGTGGCCGGTTGCACTTAGCTAAAACCCTCATCACCGGCGGCAACGTGTTGCTGCTTGACGAACCTTCAAACGACCTCGACGTTGAAACACTGCGCGCCGTTGAAGACGCCTTGCTTGAGTTTGCCGGCTCGGTCATGGTGATCAGCCACGATCGCTGGTTCTTAGATCGTATCGCCACGCATATCCTGGCGTTCGAAGGCGATTCGCAGGCGGTATTTTTTGACGGTAATTATCAAGAATACGAAGCTGACAAACGTCGTCGTCTAGGCGAAGCTGGTGCTGCACCTAAACGGATTCGGTATAAGGCGTTGCGTTGATAGCAATATGTTTATCGTTTGAGATTTCGGTAGAAGTTTTCGTGCGATCCTAAAAGCAAGAGCAATCTTGTTTTTGGATCGTATTCATAAGCGAGCAACGTGAGTTGATCGTTGCATTTGAACTTATAAACAAATACACCAGCAAGGTCGCCCTTTTTTGCTTCGCCTAAGGTCGGTTCTTGAACGATTGCAGCAACAGCTTGATCGACTTCTGCTTTCTGTTTGAGGTGCAGTTTTTTATAACTGCGACTGAATTGGTTGGTTTGAAAAACTTGTACTGTTGACAACGACATCAATCACTCGTGCTTTCAGGGATGAAGGGTGTGGCCAAACTTTGACCTTCGGCACGCGCGATGAGCAAGTCTTTGACAAACTCAATGGGCAGATCTGGGTTGTCTAAGGCAGCTTTACCGACCATCGCCCAAAATTCTAATTGACCCGCTATCGTGCGTCGCTCGGCGTGTGCGTGTGCTCGCGCCTCATTATAAAGCGCATCATCGATTCGTACAGGCATCCCCATGATTCACCTCGAAGCATTTAACTACAAAAGTAGTATATTAATCGATAGAAACTTATGCAACAAGTGGATTCACGGCAAAGTCGGCGCAAATTTAGAAATACTCACGTCGCCATGATCTAGATCATGCGAATTTAGGTGCGACAGGCTACTATTTAGCCATCAGAGTATGAACCTTTAATGATGGAGCCAGAGCATGGAAACGATCAATTTAAGTATCACCGGCATGACCTGCGGCAACTGCGTGAAGCATGTTGAAAAAGCGCTGAGGGGCGTTGCAGGTGTGACAGAGGTTGAAGTCGATTTAGCCGCAGGCGCAGCGCGCGTGGTGGGTGACTTCTCAAAGGGTACAGCGGCACTGACTGACGTGTTGGACGAAGAAGGCTACCCAGCGCAGGTCAAAAAATGAAGACGACCTAACAAGGCAGCTTCTGGCCGGCACCCAACTCGTCGCCATTAAAGACCTCACATCGAGTGAATCTTTGGCTTAGCCGGCGACTGTAAGTTGAGTTTTTTACGGTCGGGCTCAATTTCGCTGAGCGGATCCACGCACTGCATCGTGGCCAGGCAGCGTTCAGTCAACAATTGATACTGACCAGTGCCCATTGATTTCCAGGCGATCTCTTGGTCTTTCAGCTCGCGCACGACCTTGGCGGGGGCGCCCAACACCATGCTGCGCGGCGGGATGATCATGCCGGCTTTCACAAAGGCCGAGGCCCCAACGATGCTACAGGTGCCGACCACCGCCTCATCCATCACCACTGCGTTCATCCCCACCAGCGCATTACGCTCAACCCGGCAGCCATGCAAGATGGCACCATGGCCGACGTGACCATCGACCTCAACCACGGTTTCGCGATCTGGAAACCCGTGCACCACGCAGCTATCCTGAATGTTGGCCCCTTCTTCGATCACAATCCGCCCAAAGTCGCCACGTAAGCTTGCCAGGGGCCCGATATAACAACGCGCGCCGATGATGACATCACCGATTAGCACGGCGGTGGGGTGTACAAACGCGGTTGGGTGAACGACAGGGGTGATTCCGTCGATGGCATAGACCTTTAGCATGGTGGCTTATCCTGTGTGTTATGAGCTTGCCAGCCTTGCTGTGTGTCATGAGCTTGCTAGCCTTGTTATCATACTTCTCATTAAACCTACACAGAGACATTATGAGCCGAGCCCCAGCCCAAACCCGTGCCGCCTTCGCACACTTTCATAAAATCGAAACTCGCTGGAAAGACAACGACGTTTTTGCGCACGTCAATAACGTGGTGTACTACTCGTACTTTGATACGGCAGTCACCGCCTTCTTGATCAAGCAGGGCGTGCTTGAGTTGCAGAAATCAAAGCACGTGGGCTTAGTGGCTGAAACGCATTGCCGTTTTATCAGCTCAATGGCGTTTCCGGATACGGTGCATGTGGGTATGCGCTTAGGCAAGCTTGGTAATAGCAGTATTCGCTACGAAATCGGTATCTTCAGAAATGATGAGCTGCAAGCGTCGGCGCAAGGGTACTTTGTACATGTGTATGTTGACTTGGCCACCAACAAAGCTGTGCCTGTACCCGAGTCATTGGTCAAGGCCTCAGACTTATTGCGCGTGGCAGGCTTGGGTGTCGTCGAACATTAACGTTAGTCTCGTATTCATTCTTTCTCACGCCAGCTTAAAGCGAAGGACACTCCGCATATGAAAATGCATATCCTCTCTGGTGGCCGTTTACGCTTGCGTAAAAGTATTTACATGCCGGATGCCGATCGGGCAGAGTTGATCGACTTACCGGTGAATTGTTATTTGTTGCGACATCCAGAAGGTAATGTCTTGTTTGATACAGGGTGTCACCCTTCAACCACAACGGATGCTGCAGGCCGGTGGGGTTCGATCGCCAAGGCGATTGTGCCGATCTCAAAGCCAGAAGACAACCTTATTGATCAGTTGGCACTAGTCGGCTTGCAACCAAGCGATATTGACGTGGTGGTGAACTCACATTTTCATTCTGATCATTGTGGATGTAACGAGTTTTTTAAAAAGGCAACGGTGATTTGCCATGCAAAAGAACTTGAGGCTGCCAGCGAATTAGAAGCTGAAAAAATGGGCTACCTCACGGTGGATTGGAAGCACTCATTACCAACAGAAACGATCACCGAGCAGCGTGATTTATTCAATGATGGGCGTATCGTGTTGTTACCCATGCCAGGCCATACGCCGGGCATGACAACGGCGCTGGTGGGCTTAGATCGCTCTGGCTCATTTTTACTGGCCTCAGATGCTGTGGCTTTGCGCGCAAATCTGGATTTGGATATCAACCCCCGCAACACTTGGAGCCCTGAACATTCAAGTCACTCAATGAGCGAGATCCGAAAAATCGAAAACGCTGGCGTTACGGTTTTGTTTGGACACGATGACGAGCAGGGGCGGGGGTTGTTGAAAGGGGTTGAGTATTACGACTAAAAGTCGTGTTCGAATATTCACGAGGAGAGGGCTGTCAGTGCAAAAAAGTGACGCCGCCTATCCACTCACTGTTCTTCGTAGAATTTGAGCTTTTTCACATAGCTATTTTCAGGCAATCTCGGGTCACTCAAGCCTAGAGAGCAGTTAAACTGCTATTCAGGCCAGTTGCATACCTAAAGTTTATCAATTAAGACTGCTTTGATTGAATGGCCAGGCACGATTCAGTGGGTCGTGCGTGACCTCACATTTGTTCAGCGCTTTTTTTTTGCTTGGCAATCGCCTCTTGCATTTGCATCTGCAGAGTGCGCCAGCGATATCCATAGTTCTGGTCATATAAATGCGGATTGGCGACCCAGTCGTAGTTTTGGGTGCGCAGCACCTCTATGTTGCGCAGATGCTCGTCGAGCAACTCTTTTTTGGTCCACTGATCGCTGGCAATACGAGCCGCCTCTGGGCAGTGCTCGTGAATGGCGAGCCAAATATCCCAGACATCAAAGCCTTCTACTTCGATAGTCAACTGTTCAGCCAGTTGCCTGAGTAGATACTCGCGAACATGTTCGAACGACACCATTTCGTGACCCCACGCGACTAAAAGAAGAAACCTGTATCCAGCCTGACCAAAGATGCGAGGGCATTGTTAGGGCAGAGGACACTCATTAATTTGTAGCAAAAATATTTTTAGCTGGGTACCCCCTGAAGGGGGGGTATTTTGTAGCAAAAATACTTTTGCCGAGGTATCCCCTAAATCAGGGATTGTTTAGTCGTCTTCTGGTCTGTACTGTACTCAGAGGGTATTTGCTTGAACAGGAAAGCAGAACGAATGGCAGCTTTCCTTTTTTTGAAGGTGTCACTAATGCACCCTTTGAAGCACTAGGCGTATCCGTGAATCACATAGCGAAGAGGCGTGAGAATGAAGACATTGCTAGCAGCCTTAAGTTTGATTGCGTGTACGCCGGCACACGCTCATTGGGTGCTGATTAACAAAGATTCTGAGGTCGTAAACTATTACGAGTCTGCAATTCGAAAAATTGGCAATACGGTAAAGGTCTACGAACTCTTTGATTACAAAGTGCCTTCGCAGCCTGACAACGCGAAGTCTATTGGATATCTTGTTAGATATGATTGCCACGCAGATACGGTGCAAGTGCTAACCACCATTAAGTACAGTGAAAGTATGGCGGCGGGGATGGTGCTTAGTCACGACGCTACGCCAGGCCCGTTAAATCCGATTGCGCCCGGAACAGTGGGTGCCAAAAAAATGGATCACATCTGCCGACTTGCCCGTCAGCTAGGATGAGGCTTTGAGCTTCGATTGATTGCTAAGCCCAAAGCGTTACGCGGCAAGTGGCATCACTTCTTTTACATTTGCGCGCAGAGCCTAGATGTGCGGATCGCTCAAGCCTCACGACAAATAACTATTTACCAGCTCGCGGCTATTCAACAGCTCTTTGGCTTGGCCTTGCATGGCGCAGGCGCCGTTGCGAAGCACCAAGGCGCGATCGGCGTATTCAAGCGCCAGCATGGCGACTTGTTCAACTAACAAAATCGCTAAACCTTGATCGGCTAAGCCACGCAGTGTTGTCATAATCAACTGCACAATTTGTGGCGCTAAACCTAGCGAGGGTTCGTCTAGCATCAAGACCTTGGGTTGCATCATTAAGCCGCGTGCAATCGCCAGCATTTGCTGTTCGCCGCCGGATAATGAACTACCAGAAATTTTTTGACGTTTTTCAAGAACCGGAAACCGCTGCCATTGCTCTTGCATGCGTTGAGCAATCACGCTTTGGCTTAAACCGATGTTGGTGGCACCAATCGTGAGGTTGTCGCGTACTGACAAGCCTGGAATGATCTGACGGCCTTGCGGCACGTGGATTAAGCCGGCGCGCGCGAGCTGATGGGCAAGCACCTTGTCGGTGCCTTGGCCGTTGAAAGAGATCGTGCCTGACTCAAGCGGCAAGAGGCCAGATAGCGCGCGTAACAAGGATGTTTTACCGGCACCATTTGCGCCGATTACTGCAAGCATCTCGCCTGGCTCTAAATCAAGACTGATATCTCTTAATACTTGATTGGCGCCAATATTTGCGCAGAGGTTTTTGGCGTGAATCATTTCTTCGCCCCAGTGCCAAGGTAGGCCTCGATCACTTCCGGATTATTCTGGATCTCTGCAGGCGTGCCGCAGGCAATCAGCTTTCCAAAGTTCAACACGCTAATCGTGTCGCATACCGACATCACGAACTCCATGTTGTGTTCAACCAGCAAGATGGTGATGCCATGTTCGCGCAGCTTACGGATGACTTGCGCAATCGCCTTGGCCTCTTGGGTATTCATGCCTGCAATCGGCTCATCAAGCAACAGCATTTTTGGCCGCTGTGCAATCGCGCGTGCCAACTCAATGAGCTTGCGGTGGCCATAGGGTAGTTGTGTGGGTAGGCGATCTGCAAACTGTGCAAGCCCAAAAAACTCTAAGATGGCAAAAGCCTCTTTGCGCTCGTCACCTTCAAGTTCACCGCCTGCCATGAATGTGACAAAATCTTTGCCGTATGAATGTTTGTGGGCGACTCCTAACAGCACATTGTCGAGTACCGAGACGCCTTCGATGAGTTGAAGGTTTTGAAACGTGCGCGCTAAACCTAAGTTGGCGCGCTTGGCAATATCCAGCGAAGACAGATCAAGGTCGCCCAAGTGTATCGAGCCCTCATCCGCACGATAAATGCCTGCAATCATGTTGATGATGGTGGATTTTCCGGCGCCATTGGGGCCGATCAAGCCGTGAATTGTGTTTGGCTTGACCTCGACTGAGACTTGATCAACGGCCTTTAGGCCGCTATAGCTTTTGCTGATACCTTGAATGCTAAGCGAGGTATTGCCGCCTTGCTGCATAGGCAGTGCGCCGGTCTTAGAGGTAGCTGGGGCAAGCTCTGACGCCGCTGCGTTTGCACTCGTACCGTTTAAAGATGTACCCCCTTTGAAGCGCAGCGCCAGACTACTAATCAAACCTGCCGCACCTTTCGGCAACGCCAGCAGCACGATTAATAAAATCGAGCCATAAATCAGCAAGCCATATTTATGAATATCTGCAATCACCTCAACAATCGCCATTAAGATCAAGGTGCCTAGCAAGGGCCCGGTCTTAGTGCCCAGGCCGCCGACAACTGTAGCGATTAAGAGGGCGATACTCAAACGCACCGAAAATGCATCACTGCCCACATACCCAGACTGGTGTGCAAAAAACGCACCACCCAAGCCGGCCAAGGCTGCAGCAAAGGCAAAGATGGCGGCTTTCCAGAGGCTGACGTCAACGCCCACTGACGCGGCAAAGACTTCTGATTCACGAATCGCACGTAGATTGCGCCCGAGCCGACTTTGATTAATAAAGTCAGCGAGCAGCTGCACGATAATCAGGCTGGCACCCGACACGTAAAAGAACACCGTGGCTGACATTTTAGGAAAGCCGAGATCAAGGCTTGGCACCCCTGATAAGCCCATCGCGCCACCGGTCAAGCTGATCCAGCGTTGCCCAACGATATCCAAAATATAGCCAACGGCGAGCGTGGTCATGGCTAAATACAAACCACGAGTACGCAACGCAAAGACGCCAACTAAGCCACCCCCGATGGCGGCAATCAAGACGCCAAAGGTGATCGACAAAGGGACAGGCCAACCCAACTTAAGTGAAGTCAGTGCAGAGCCATAGGCGCCTAAAGCATAGAACCCAGCCTGGCCAATCGACATCTGGCCAGATAAACCCAACAACAGATTCAAACCCGTGACGGCAATTGCGGTATAAAAAAACGTTTGTGCCAAAAAGATGTAGAACCCATTGACCGGCAGCCAGGGCAATAACAAAAATATCGCGATCGCGATGGCGTAAGGCAAGCGGTTTGAGGGGCGCGCTTGCAACGTGCGCGCCTGCAGAGTGTTATCTGACATCTGCGCTCCTCTCTGAAAACAGACCAGAAGGTTTGATCGCAATAATGATTAACGCCGCCAACAGGGGGTATAAGTCACCAAAGCCAGAATCAACATAATTTGAAATCGATTCGAACACTCCAAACAAAATCCCACCAATCAAGATGCCCACCGGGTTTGCGAAGCCGCCAATTGCGGCTACGATCAAGGCTTTGATCGTCAGTACCAAACCCATCTGTGGATTGATGGTGACGATTGGGCCGATCAGTACTCCGGCGACCGCAGCCAAGATCGACGCAATCACAAACACCCCAACTTTGACGCGGTTGGTATGAATGCCCAGTAGCATGGCCGCCTCTGGATTAAACGCGACGGCCTGAATCGCCTTGCCCCAGCGCGAATGAAACATAAAGCCGTAAAAGAGACCGACGATGAATACCGCGGCCACAATCACTAAAATTTCTTCTAAGAACAACCCTGCACCCAAGACCTGCACAACCTCTTCGCGCTTTGAGCTAAACAGCGGGGCTGAATATTGTGAAGTTTTGCCAAAACCGAGTTCGATCACGTTTTGCAAGATCAAGGCGACGCCTGCGGTCGTGAGCATCCACGAATAGGCACCGATCAAGGTATCTTTTTTGCGGTCAAGTGGTCGGATCGCGACGCGATCTAACAACCAGCCCATGACAGCCAGAATGACCAGAACCGCGATAACGGCTAAGCCAAGTGGGATGTCGAGCTTGCGAAACAGCAAGAGCAAAAATGCCCCTACCATTAAAAAGTCGCCTTGCCCGAAGTTGACGCGATGAGTCGTGAGGTGGGTGATGTAGAGGCCAAGCGCGACGAGGACGTAAATCGCCCCCATCGCCAGGCCGCCCGACAGCACCTGGATCAGGTTGCCGAGCTCCATCTTAGTATTTCAAACGGGTAACAACACCATTTTTCCAGACGCCTAAGAAGACGTTTTCGTAGTCAAGGCATTCGTGATCAGTCGGGCTAAAGGGCTTGGCAGGTGTTGCCGAAACCGCTTCAATGCCAGAGATGTTTTCGATGGCATTGCGAATCGCTTCTGGGTCTGCTTTGCCGACTTGGTTAACGGCCTTAAAGACGATTTGCGCAGCGTCGTACCCTAACGACGTCACGACAGGCCAACGGTAGTCTTTACCGTATTCTTTTTGCATGCGCTCATCAAAGCTTTTGGCGCGTGCAGTGCCGACATCAAGTGCCTGACCCATGACCGTGCCTTCGATCGCGTCTTTCCCTACGATTTCAAGAACCTTTTGCGATGACAGACCCCAGTTACCCGCCACAACAGGCTTGTAGTTGATGCGTGGCATTGGGCGGAAAGGCAACTCAAACGACTCGTGAAAATTCAAGACCAATTCAGCCTTGGCATCACGCAGCTTGACCATTTGCGGGGTCAGGTCGTTAACACCTGGTGCTGCAGCTTCAATGGCGACTAATTCGACACCACGCTTTTTGAGACCCTCTTGGATCTCTTTGGCTGCGAAGTTGCCATAGCCCGTGGTCGAATGCACTAAGCCGATCCGTTTGAAGGTTTTTGCGCCCCAATCAAGCATCTGATCGATCTGAAACTTCTCGACCATCGAGCATCTGAAAATATAGCTGGGCTTTTCGTTAATGAATTGGGTGGTGATGTTGGTGGCAATGCCGGGGCCCGCCATTAAGGGGATCCCAGCTTTTTGCAAGATCGGTGCCATCGCCAACACGTTGCCGCTGCTGACCGTGCCAATGACGACAGGCACTTTGTCATTTTGAATCAAGCGCTGCGCGAGCGACACTGCACGTTGTGGATTGGCTTCGTCGTCATAGACAACTAGTTCAATTTTTGTCTTGCCACCGGCGGCCTGATAATCTTTGAGTGCAAGCTTAATGCCCTGTAGGTACGACTCGCCAAAGTCAACAATCGCGGGTGGGCCGCTTAGGCCTTGGATGACACCCACTTTGACTTGCGCAAGCGACGTGGCTGCGCAGGTGATAAAGGCTGAGGCGAGTGCGACTTGCCAGATGCTGCGTTTGAAGGCTGTCTTCATTTTTTGTCTCCGGATTAATATTTTTCATCAGGCCTATTGCGATTTTCGTCTATTAGGCTAGATGCTCGTGCAAAACTGTTTATCAGGCCTACTGTGTTTTTCGTTTCTATAGCCTGATGTTTGCACAAAACTTTACTACGATTTTTTACAAATACATACCCCTAATTACCCTTAAACTTAGCGTCGCGACGCTCTTTGAACGAGGCGACACCTTCTTCTAGGTCTGCAGTAAAGGCCACATCTCTAAACGAACGCGATTCCCATTTCAAGGCCTCGTCCATATGCATACCCATTGAGCGGCGCACCACTTCTTTGGCAAAGCGATGCGACAAAGGCGCACGTGTCGCTAGCATGGCAGCGTAATCCAAGGTCTTTTGCAGTAACTCTGCTTGTGGATAAATGCGATTGACCAGACCGATGCGATAGGCATGCTCGGCATCGACCCGTTCGCCCGATAAGATGATCTCCATGGCGTGGCCCATGCCGATAATTTGGGGTAACCGAATGAGCCCGCCATCGCAGGCATGAAAGCCCCATTTGGCATCTTGCAGGGCAAACTCGGCGTTGGGTGAGCAAAAACGCAGATCGCAAGCCAGCGACAATTCAAAGCCCCCCGAAATCGCAAAACCGTTGACGGCGGCGACAATGGGTTTGTCGATATCAAGGTTGCGCGTGATGCCGCCAATGCCTGGGCCGTTGGTATATTTCTTACGAAACTCTTGAGCCGGTGCTCGGGCAAAATCCATGGTGTAGGTTTTTAAGTCTGCGCCTGCGCAAAAAGCTTTGTCGCCTGCGCCGGTGATCACTGCAGCGCGCGCTGACTCATCATTATCAAACTCATGCCACGCGGCCACTAGATCGTCGTTGGCTTCAAACGTTAACGAATTCATTTTGTCAGCGCGATTGATG
>Ga0222712_10002055_pt1 | contig 23727 bp, 18 predicted proteins | sample C33_657DmetaG_FD_165043 | JGI IMG/M metagenome (GOLD analysis project Ga0222712, IMG submission 165043) | Estuarine water microbial communities from San Francisco Bay, California, United States - C33_657D | ecosystem: Environmental > Aquatic > Marine > Unclassified | place: USA: California... | reverse complement strand
CCTCACCGACTTCTGCTACAACTTCATCGCAAAGAATCGGCATAAGATTAGGTGGTGATTTTCGGCGTTTATTTGCCAATACATCAATAAACAAATAAAGATAAACGCTGTAACCCTTACACACAAAGACTTTTCAGAATTATTTCGAGCAACAAATGAGCAACTACTCATAAGATTTCGAAATTATTGAGCAACACAACAGCAACAAAAAAGAACGGTAAAACGAAGATATTATAAAAACTTGATAGTTGTATTTTCTTTTCGAATTTTATCGTTTTTTACATTCACCCCCCTATTCAAAACACACCCCGATGAACAGTGAACATTTGAACAAATGAACATTGGGGAATAGTGCAGATGAACTAAGTTCGACAATCTAATTTCTCCCAACCACCGCGAAGCGAATTCCCCCCTGTGAGCAATCAATTCTCCATCGGCACCTAGATATCATCACGAACTGGCAAAAAACCTTTGTCGCCTAGCAGTTTTATTATACTTCTAATCAAATAACTATTGTCAAAACAAACTGGAATTGATTCACTAAAATGATATTGGGAAATACGGCCCTATTTCTTGATAAACAATGGACGGGTAAACATTAGATTTGTGTTCAGGCTGTTGAAATTGAGGAATCAGATTACGCAATCGGGATTCAATAAATTCAGGAAATTTGTCTTGTATAATGATCTTTTTAAAATTGGATTTAGAAAGCCATTTTTTATCTACATCATGATTAAAATTTGGAAATGAATATCCTACGATAATCAATGTATCCGATTCAGCCATTGATAGAGAAATCTCCTCAAGCAACAAGTTTTTACTTGGGTAGACGGGTACATCACCATTGCTCTCCTCCCATGAATAATTAAAATATTTAAGAAATGTATTTTGATCACCAATTGAAAAACCAGGGACCCTAGCAATTGTGGAAAGCAACTCTGCCAGAACAAAATCATGGCTTAACGAACCTGTGATTTTTAGTTCATCTATTAATCGATCATAAACTGTAACCGATATCCCGTCATCATGGCCCAAATCAAAAAACGCGTTCCCATTCAACTTAATTGTATAAAATTTATTCGAATTAAAAAATGGACCTGACGGGAGGTCAAAGCTATTTCTATTTGGATGTATTTGAAATTCTGCCTTAATATCATTGATACTGGACGATGAAATAAAACTCCTTAAAGCAAATTCAATTTGAAGATCATAATTCCATGTAATGATATTAATATTTGACTGCGCTTCAATATTACCACTAGCGTCCTTTTTCAAGAATTGGGCAAATAGAGAGTCATACCTTTTATCAACATTTAATTTCTTGCTTTTATAAGACGGGGACATTTTAGAGTTATCCATTGAAGCCAATTGTTTAAACAAGAAATAAGCACTGAGAACAATCTTTAAATTTCTATATCGAATCCAATCGCCTTGAAGCCAGTATTTACGGGCAAGGGTATCAATAGTTTCATGAGCTTGTGCACTTTCCAGTAACTCAGTAAGTAATTTTATCAGAATCCTTAAATCCCTTTCATAAGTCAAAATTCGCAAATCCCAATTCGTCTTGTTAGAATCATCAACTTGAATTAAATATGATCTGAAATTTTCTAATTCAACATTGAAATTAGCCATTGACGGCAAAGCTTGAGCACTGGCGCCCGCCCCGAATAAATATGTCGTATTTTGCATTTTTTTATTATTCAGTTAATATGTAATATAATTTTTATAATTCTTATATTATCAACTATTTTAAGTAGCCCAAAATAACCCACCAAAACTTTCATTAAGAATCCATATCATTCTACAACAATTAGTTTCTGAAACTATCCCAATAGAGTTTTAAATTAAAGAAAATCAACATTCCGCCACGACTTAATTTTCGTTATTTCCCAGTCAACTTGATTTGGTATTCCAAGGAAATCAATACCGGGAACAAGGATAGTTCTTTGAATTGATTGTCTTTGTAGATTTCATTATAGACATTTCGCCTCATGTACACATTGTAAAAGTGAAAATTCAACTTGTGAGATAACTCCTTGTTTATTTGCTTGTTCAGGATTACTGCTCCGATGTCTAAATGATGAAATGCCCTGGTTCTAAATTCATTTCGATAACTCCAATCAATGATCCCATAACCCAAAAATCCCACAGGCCTGGTGATTGGTCTGCCCGATTGCGCTGTGAATTGCAATGAAATTGGCACTTTGCCGATGTTCGTGTTCAACAAAGTATTAAAAATAATGGGTCTATTGTGATTTGATTGATAAGGCACTCCCCAATTGACACTGTCGAAAAAATTCATGGATCTGGAGTAGGTTAAATTACTGTTGATACTGAACCTGTGTATTTTGTAGGTAACGGCTAACCCGGCACCATAATATCGACTCCTGCCGTAGGTTAAGCTGTTGATGTTGTAAATGTTGGAATACACCGACCGATAATCAACGGCATTTTCTGTAGAACTGTAATTCAGCATAAACTGATAATTCAACTTCTTAGAAACATGCAGGTATTTTAGATTGAAATCATAGGTGATGGGTACTCTATTTGTTGTGAGTAGCGGTATTTTCAAGTCCTGATAAATGGGGAATAGGTTGTTCGGCAATCCAATGCGATTTTGAACAAACCGATTTAACGATAGAATTATCTTGGAAGTCTCTGCATTGTATGTTCCTTCTGCCCTGTATATCGGCGTGAACTTATTCGCTCCCCGTACATTCAAATAATTCAATCGCGCATCCATCTTGATGTTGAATTTGCCAAACGTCCAATCATCGTATAAGGCAACTGAGTACAGTGAATTTTTTAAACGATATGTGATTACAGAGTCATCCAGTTGATAATCAACAATTTCTGTCTCTGCTAAGAATTTCGGCATGGCAGGAACTGCTTGATTTTCAAGGCGATATTGTAGCCAAACGCTCTTCTCATTTTGAACAACCGAACTGTACCCTAAATCCAGGTTGATCCTTTCTTGTACACCGATTCCACTGATGTCGTGACGCCATTGGCTCTGCTTATTACCCAGTTTCATCGTAAAGCCCAAATCCCTGTTTTCCATCGCCCCTTTCGACGCGTTCTGAAACCCAATTGAACTTTTTGCATTCTGTCTTTCTTTGAAATTGTAAAAGTAGAGGCTCAACTCACCATAGTCTTTGGCGAATTTGTGTTGCGACCTCAAAAAAAGATCTTCATACTGGTTGATTAGATCGGGATACTGCTTTTGCATCAATGCGGCCGAATAACTGTTGCAATAGCTAGCCATGAGACCATGGTTTTTGTTGAACTTCAAATTCGAAAACAAGACTACGTTGTATGGATTGGTTAACAGCGACAGCGTGTTTTTGGTGCTCAAGGGTTTAAGCAGACTAAAACTGGCGATACCACCGCCTGAATTGTAACTGCTCGGCACATATCCGTCATATATGTTCACATTGTCGATGGTTTGCGCATTGTATCCACTAAAAAATCCATAATTGTGATTAATGGGTCGCAACGGCAATCCATCTAAATAAAACCTCGAAGTATACAGTCCCGACCCTTTGATGTTGATGCCTGACGACATTTCCTGAGAGCGACTCACGAAAGGCACGTAGGCCAGCAGGTGGGTGATATTCGTTGACGAGAGCGGCAGAATGGTTTTTTCAATCAAATCCCTTGAAACAAATACAGCACTTTTGGTAAATGACAAAGACCCAGCTGATATACTTACTGTGTCAATTGAGGCGGTATCGCTGAGGTCTTGGGCTCGAAGATCACACAAGCCGAGATTCAACAACGCGATGAAGAGGACAGTTTTAATACAGTTGCAAAACATGGACTTTGTCTTTATCCTCAAACATTAGGTTGCGAAAAATATATTGTTTTGTGGTTGAATTGGACTTGTTCTTTATATCCAGAATAATTTCAAAAGTGAATGATTCTCTTGGGTCGTGTTCACAGTTAAAAATTAAGTATAAATCATCCCTATCGAAATATATGGGCTCACTGTTTCGATTGCGATTCCATTTGTCTGATCCAAAAAAAGAATTGGAACTTCCGTTTGAATGCATTGTAGCCCAGACAATATTGAATTTATTGGTATCGAGGGGTAGTCCATTTACATCAAGTATTTTCAATGACTGTGACGCTTTTTTGGGTATGTAATCATAGAATTTACCCACGTTGTCTGGACTAACAAATGGAATAATTGCCTTGAAATCGCCACTTTCATAATCATACCTAATTTTTTCACCCAAAAGCGATGGCCATTGGTAGTCGATTGATTGTTCCGATATTTTTCGAACGTTCTCTTCGTCTTCCACAGAGACCACACAGAGCGTGACGGATTGATCAAATCGAAAGTTGCCGTCTACATATTTTTCACATTGCCCGTTGAAAGAAACTGACTGAAGGTATTTACATGGCCAAAGCGTCAGGCTGCCAGGATAATTTTGCAATTGAAGAATTGTTTCGGCCTTTGGGGCAAAATAATTTAAATAGTAGTATGTCCCATTGTTCTTTACGCGTTTGGTGAATCGATTAAAAATGGCAATGTTGTATAATTCATCGTCTGCTAGATTTACATCCGTACTCACTTTTACATGTGTTCGATTGATGTTTTTAAACATGTTTGAATCGAATGCTGGTGGGGTTCTTTTAGTGAAGGAATGAATTTCATTCGACTGAGATTTGTGCCAAACGATTTTATACAAGGTATTGGCTTTTATCACCAATCCTTTACCTATGCCGTTCTGAAAATAATATTTTGTATGACTAGAATCCGACAAATCTTCCATGTATAACACAAATTCATTGGGATCAAGCATTTTGCTATCAGTACTCGTGTTTTGCCAAAATTCAAAATATGGGGTATTGCCTGTTGCAACCAGGCCCCAAAGCACTGTTTGGTCTTTTAATGCCGGCTGAATGGATGTTTCACAGCCTAACATCGAAACCAAAGCCAAACAACCAATAAAGGTGAGTTTTGCATTGGTCATTAACCTATGAAATAGAACAAATAGTCTTTGCATTGTTGATCGAAAATATGAATATTTAATTTATTCAAAAATATGGCCATTACAACTCATCTGGCATTTTATTCGGAATCACATATATGCCGTTTTGAATGGCAAAAATCACCATGCCAGCCAAATTTTGAGAATTGGTTTTCTCCATCAATTTGCCGCGATATTTATTAATCGTGTTCACAGACATTTTCATCTGTTTGGCAATTTCATTTGCGTTTTTCTGCTGGCAAATCAATTGTAGAATTTCAAAGTCTACAGCATTGAACTGCTCCAAAGAATCTTTTTTCATATTATGACTATTCGATAGCATTTTAAACGCAATCGAATCTTGAAAAAACACGGAACCCTTGTAAACTATCTGAATCGCATTGATCAACTCCTCGGTTGAGCTTTTCTTGAAGATAATACCATCAGCCCCCATTCGCATGAGTTTTAGATTGATATAATTTGATGAATTCGCAGAGAATACTAGCACTTTTATTTGGTTTTTATATTCTTCCCGAATTGCTTTCAACACTTCGAGCCCATCCATTCTAGGCATTTCCAAGTCCAACAAAACGATGTCGGGTCTTTTGAATTTCAGAATTTCTAACAATTCAATTCCATCACAACATTGACCTATGATTTCGATTTCGCTAGACCCATTGGTTAAGTTGCTGCATATGGCCGACCTCATCAGTGGATGATCTTCAGCAATGATTATTTCAATCCTCTCCATGTGGCATGATAAATGACATTTTAAATCCTTGATTTTCCTCATTCGAGGCGATGATTTCACCCCTTAATATGTGAAGGCGGGTTTTGATCGTTGTTGCACCCAAGCCATCGATATTCGATTTCTTATTTAACCCTATTCCATTATCTGAATAATTCACGCAGATGCCCCGATCAATTTTATTTATACGTATTACAACCTTGGAGGCTTTTGCATGCTTCAACGTGTTATTCAACAACTCTTGGAATATCCGAAACAAATTGCTGGATCTGTCATCGGATAGGTCAAAATTATCGTGTTCAAATACGATATGTATACCAGTTGCATGTTGAATGTCGGAGATCAATTCATGCAAGCCTTCTATAAATCCCAATCGAATGAGTGACGCAGGAAAGAGCATCTTCGAAATAGAGGAACACCTTTCTGATGCAGTATTGCAGAGATCCTCAATCATTTTGAGCGATGAATTATCCCGGTCATTTTTTTTCAATTCGGATAGCTGCATATGAATTAATGTCAATAATTGACCAAGGTCATCATGCAAAATACTGCCCAATTTCCTTCTTTCGTCTTCTATGGATTTGAGTTGGACTTTATTGAGGGTTGCCTCAAACGCCAACTCCTTCTTTTGAATATTCAACAATGTTCGTTTCCTGGAATTGAGGGTTGCCAAAATCAGAATGAATGTAATGCCCAATATAAACAAGCATAAAAAATAGAAGGTTAAGGTAAATGCACTTAGTTTTTCCATAGCAAACCCGTTATGATTAGACCTTTAGAAACAAATAGTCTAATGGGAAAAAACAATTCTAAAAATTTATAATGAACACTTAAGTCAGAAATGAAATGAATCTCGAGTCCTGATTTTATTAGGTCACCCATATAAAAAGCCATTATCCCAAATACAATGAATAACAAATTCAACGGAACAAAATCATTTTTTAACATTTTAATCAATACAATTGTACAAATAATCAAGCATGCCAACCCGGTAAAAACGGAGAATGTGAGGTATTCCAATGTATTTAAATACCCATATTTTGAGTAAAAGTGAATGTCAGATTTGGGCCAATCTATGTTAAAAAAGACAAACGCAATCACAATCAAAGTTGAGAGGGTTGACAGTAGTAGGCTTCCAGAAATTCTCAGAGTTTTTAAGGAATAGAAAAACATGAAATAGAATCCAAGCGAAACCAAATCAGCAACAACAAACAGTTCTAAGTTCGATGAAAATACAAAATAATCCAGTATGCCTGTAGCAATACCCAGAGCCCCCAAAAGCATAAAAAATAAGTAATTATTCTCGCCAGAGGACAATGACCTTTTATAGCCTATGACAATATAAGCTACATAAAAAAAGTATTTGAAATTTAATAAATCCAATTAATTATGTATTGGGTTGTGTAACAAATGTCGAAGAAGATGCAATATGCCATTTTGCGAATTTATGCCCTTCGATCAGTTAGTTTTCTTATTATTTTTGGTATTGGTTTCATACCATTTAGTATAACGTGGGGTGGTTTCAAGTTTCTCAATCCTAAAAGCCGCTATCAATCGCAAATATTGGGATAGTTTCACCCATAACACCTTTACTTAAGCAACGTCACCGTGCTGCTGTACGTGTATTCTTTTTTCTTACGAGAAGCCTTAATCGTGTAAACGTAAACCCCAAGTGGCATGTCCGCAGCGGGTTTCCAAATAGCAGTTGACCCCTCCTGCTCATATATTTTTTGGCCCCATGAATTAAAAATCGTCAAGGTAAAATGATCAAACCCATAATTGAAAATTTCAAATTCATCGTTCAATCCATCGCCATTGGGCGTAAATGCACTGGGCGCAAACAAGGTGGCCTGATATCCCAAACAAAAACTGTTGCTTTGCGATTCGTAGGCGAGGTCGCTACTTTGGGCTTTTACGATATAGCACTTTTGGAATTTCTTGGGCTGCACAAAATCTTTGTCGCTGAATTGCGTGTCCTTCTGATTATTCAAAGGCTGCCAATTAGATGTTTCAATATCGTAGGTGCTAAAGGATTCATGCTTTTTGACACCACCATTTTTGACCCAGTCTTCGTAGGGCGACCACGTGAGTAAAGCCGTTGGGAAGTCGGATTTTGACATTGCTTCTACCTCCGTGACTTTCAAGAAAATCGTTTTCCCGATATTGCTTTTTAAGCCACCTAGGTTGTCGCAACTATCTTTGGCTTGGATCTCGTATATGTGTGATTGGTCTATCTCCTCCGACAGGTAATCCTTGAACATTGTATCGTTCACAACAGCATGTAACTGCCCATTGCGATACACTTGATAGTTTTTGGCATACGGAACAGGCTCCCATTCGGTGAGTGTGGTTGTGTTGTTTAAGACCGTGCTGCGTTTGAGCTGAGGCTTATTTCCAGCAGCGATTCCAGGGGTAATCTTCAATGAAACTGAATCTTGCGTGATACAACCAGAAGGCCCGTACAGTTTCTGATATAAAATGAATTTACCAGACTGTTGAATAAGGACTTTGTTGATTGCTTCATCAAATCGATTGTTCGGCACCAACGATGGTTTGAAATGATATACCATTGAATCTGAAGGATCGGTAAACAGGCGTCCAAACTCAACGTTCAAAGGTGAACATCCAGTGGTTTTATCTATGGCGATTCCCGGCCTTGGTGCGGGTAGAATTGAGATGTTTTGGATTGCGTTAAAGGTATCGGTACATCTGCCATCGCTGACATGCAGTTGTACATTGAATTTGCCAGAAGTGGTATAAGTGTGTTTAATGGATTTGTTTTTGGGCATGATGTTGCCCGGTGAAGTCAGGGTAGTATCGTTGCCATCCCCAAAATCCCATTTCCAAGTATGACTTTTCTTTTCAAGGATGGATGAATCTGAAAACTCAACGGCAATCCATTGACAGCCAACAGTATTTTTGGTATGGTACTTTGCGATGGGCTCTGGAAGAATCTCCACAGAATCGGAATACCAGACCCAACCACCATCGGCGGTGATAGATTTAAGTAGTACTTTATATTTCCCCGGTTTTGTGTATTGATGTCGGATTTTGGTTTGTGACTTAACAGATTTCGTAGAATCGCCATCACCCCAAAACCACATGAAATGATCAAACCAATTTGTGTCTGTTTCATTGGTGAATTCATGGGTTAAATCATTACACAGACTTTTGTATTTGAAGTTGATGTAATGGTAAGGAGTTGGTGTGGCAGGGAAATAAATATAGTCTCCTACATCGCCGGATGGCGTGTTATCGGATTGACTATTAAATCCCTCAATAACTTTTATTGGGTCTGCAATTTCATAACAGGACTGGTTTTTTATAAATTTGGCCAAATGAAAACTCAGAATCCACCGAATTTGACCTGTAGGTAAATATTTAGGATAAGTGGGTGAATATCCCTTTATAAATGCATAAATATGACCGTTTGGGGCTAAGATCAAATCTCTAACAGTTTGATAAGAACCTTGAAAATTTTTTACAGTTGTATATTGAGAATCAACTTTTAATTCATAATAAGTTTTGCTTAAACTAGCACCTTGTATACTCACCTCTAAAATTCTGTGTGTGACACGAACTGGGGTAAATTCACCTGTATATTGCAATTTTGTTTCTCGCAGCAAAAATGTTGAGTCGTATTTGGTGAATACAGCATTTTTCCAATAACTAATTTTATCATTGTCAACTCTGCCAGAATCACTGACTATATCTTTAAAATTTAAATTGCCACTATTGTCTACCAGCGTAACTTGAGATAAAGAATATTTATAAGAATTATTAATGGATATAAAATTATACCAATTGTGCACAGTCCATCGGCCAGAAGGAGATACTACCAGTTCCGAGGGAGCTGAAAGTCCAACATCAGGATCAAACCAGATGGGGACACCATGGTTTTCTTCATTCGTGTTATGATAAATAATTTGTTTGCGATTTAACTGATATTTTTTGGATATATTAACGTCATATAAAAATTTATCCCAAACAAATTGAACTTTAAATTCTTTTAAATTGTTGGTAAAAAACACAACATTGCTTTGTAATGAATTAATATTGCCCCACTTTGCAAATTCACTAATTCTCTTCTTTTTAATACGCTTCTTTTGGAAATATGTAACCTCCATTAAATAAAATGAATCATTGTCAAATTTGAATGGATGCTGATTTTGTTCGTTCGTGTTAAAATATTGACTTTCAAAACTCGTGGCGTTATACTCCGTTTTACTTTGGATGTAATACAGTGTGAATGTATCCGAGATTCCAATGTGAGATGCAATCCCGCGCTTACCTCCATATTGTGATAAATAGTCTATGGAGTCGCCTTTGTTGTTGTAGAGAATATTGTTAAAAACATATGCGAGCAACTCGCCTTTACTATTGGAGATAGTTTGATACCCTTGGGATATTTTACAATATGAAGCATTCGGAGGAGTTCCATAGTAGTTGTACTTAATTCGATTGCTTTTAAATTTACTTACCGTTATTTCTGGAGAATTTAAATCAATATCATAGTAGTTTGTTTTTTTCAAGGTGTCAAGGTTAGACCAGCTAATAGAAGTGTCTACAATTTCTTGATAGCCCTGCACCACCCAATGGTTGCTTTGCTGCGCATTTGCTATACCGCAAATAACGCTCAACAATATGAAGATGAACTTTTTCAAGGAGTGATTGAATTTATTATCATTTCGAAAACAGTGAATCTGACAATTACAATACTATATAAACTCCGTAGTTTAACAGTGATTATAATCAATACAATATGAGTACAACAAATAATCCTTAATTATATTCTATAACTTTTTGATTATTTTTAATCATTGTAATGTTGTTCAAATTAACTAATCTAGCGCATACTTTTGAAATCAATTGAATCATGAAGAAAATCACCTTTATTCTAACTTTCCTCTTATTTGTAAATTGTTCGGCCCAAATTCCTACGCCTCGCGTTCAATGGGTGAGTGAAATTCAGCAATATGGACAGCGTAATACGGGTCTATGGATGATCCAATTGCCGAGAAAAGCCGCCTTTGATAGTTTGGGCAATGTATACACCCTCTTCAGTGTGGGCGATTCTTTGCGACTCACAACAGGTGTGTATCGGAAATCAGATGGGGTTGGTTGTGTCTTGGCGAAAATCAACAAGAGCAATGCCTCCGTGGCTTGGGCTTATCCCTTCAAATCCAATGATTCGAACATGTCGCTAACAGACATCGTGATAACCAATAACAATCAGATTACGGCGTTGATAGGGCATTCGGAAAACGGCACTTATCGAGGTAAATCGTACCCCGGTAACGCGCCTCTTTTTTCCTTTAATACCCAAGGCGATCTCCTGTGGTTTAAATCGGGAAGTGGCATCCAAGAATTGCGCTCGGTGAACCAGAAAAACATCGGCTTAGGTTATCGAAAGGGCAATGATACAGCTTTTAGTCACCTGAAATTGGATTCATTTAATGGTTATTATGCAATTGAATTAAATGCGTTTGGGCAAACCATCAATGCACAATATCTAGGTACCGGCGGAGAAAATCGGACCTTGATGTTTTCAAAAGAATCTTACTTGTTGCAGGTTGAAGTATCCAAAACATCGAGTTTCCGCAACAGGCAGGGAACCTACAAAGCCGTGGATCAGCGCACATCGCCGCCAAGCGGGAATTTGTTGGATGTCATCACCATATGCTATTCAAAAAACGGAACTATCAAATGGGTGCATCGCGCCGATACGGCTTCAGCCAGGGCACTGAACAGTAACTTTTGCTCAGACAATCATGGTAACGTTTATTTGGGATTGCTGTATAAGCGAAATTGTCGGTGGTTGGGCAAATCGTTTAAGGTTCCCTTTGCGGGAGACCCTAACTGCGCCTTGGCGATTTTGGATGAGACAACTGGTTCGGTGAAACGATTTCTGTTTTGTGATACCAGCTCTTACAGCCCATATAGTTCATTCAGATTGATAGAAGGCAACGACAAAATGGGCGTGAGACTGCGTGTTGGCGGCTGTCCGACATCCATGTGGCCTAACCTCCCAGATTCAGCAATCAATGCGGGTGGTGCTATGTGCATCATGTTTGATTTTATTGGCAATTACAAACAATTCTGGCAAGATGAAGAAGCGCAATACAGTTACAGTGGGTATGACGCAACGACCTCTTTTTTGCATCAGCCCCTGTCGAAATACACTGCAAACGTCTATTTTTTTGGGGTGGAAATTTCCAACAGCACGCTCAATGCAATTGCCTTGGGTTATGCGTCATTGAGCAAACGAGTATCGGGGCAATTGGCCATTTCCAAAAATGGGGTGCGTGTGTACCCGGTGCCATCGCAAGGTTTGGGTTGGACGGTATCATCGCTTGATAAGTTTACTGCCGTTTCAATTCACAATTTGGCGGGCAAATTGCTGGGCGAGATGGTTTTTGAGAGTCCTGTTTCTCGATGTGAGGTTGTTGCGCCAACATTGTCACAACCATTGTATTTGTTGACTGTAAAGCTTGCCGATGGTAGCACCCAAACGCGATTGATAAAGTGATGTAGTGTATTATAATTGGTATTTTTTTTGATTACTTTTCATCAATACTATTTATTTTTCATGTCCGATAATTGCCATTGATAAATTTCAGCATATTGGCATTTGCAACCTTTAAACAAATTGTAGTCATACCATTATGGTCAAACAATCAATTCGCATGAAAAACTATATTTTATTTGCCGCTATTTCATTTTTCGCTGGTCGATTAACCGGCCAACAGAAACCCTCTTGGAATACAGGGTACTATTCATCTGGGACGGCGCTGAAATTTACTGAATCACACAATAAGTTGTTGCCCACAACGGACTCAGTGGGAAATGTGTTTATGGCTTTTCATTACACAGATACATTGATATTAGACGGAAAAATTTACCGAGCCAACGGAAAGAATTCATTCGTAATCAGAAAAGTAGATAAGTATGGCCTTAACTGCTATTGTTTGATTTACAAGGAGTAGTCATGGGAAAATTGATACATTTTTATCAATCCCTTTTGATAAATAAATTAATTTATTCGTATTATTACAATTCTAACCATCCTTGCCATGAATAAATTTTTGAAAACAATTTTATCACTATTGGTTTTAACTACCTGTTTCAACGAGGCATTTTCTCAAAGTTACAGTGTAGGTGGTTATACAGATTTCGAAGTAACGAATAATTCAAAAATCACATTTACAATACATCGTCAAAAATGGCAATATCGAAGCTTTCAATACAGGGATACTCAAGGTTTAAAGCTGTATATCTTCATTGGAAATACCAAAAATGAGGTTTACCCCACCTACAAAAACTTTCAATACCCCCAACACAAATGCAAAACAAACAGCAGTACATATCCCTTTGGTCCACCTAACGGAAAATATCTCGAAGTAGTTTATCAATACACGCTCGACATCAGTAAAAAACCATTCGATAGTTTAATCAAAGCACAACCAATTGTAAGGATTTTCACGCAGACAGCTGATAAAACGGACATGTCCTTCACATCTAACATCATCTACGAACCTTATCACGCTTGGTCAAGTGAAATCAATACCAAAACGATGACAAAAGGCGATAAGAGCATCACATTCAATAATTTAAACCAAACTGTACTCACGCGCAATCAAGCCATATACAGCAATCCCGGCATTGTTTACAATCCAAACGATTCGGTTTTTACCGAATTGGTGCCGATGGAGACCGACATTTGGGGCACGAGTGTAATGCTGGCATCAAACTTTTCGTACAAATATCCATTCACTTGCTATTGTCCAACTGGAGGCAATGCCTGTACACCCAAACCCAACAACAAAAACAAGCCCATTGGGTTTCACTGCGACCCCATCACTGGAGCCGTTACATTCTTTAGCAACTCTAAGGGCGTAATCCCTGACATTTACGAAGGCGCACCCCTTGTATTTAAAACATCCTGGTACTCCAAAGACGCATACGGCAATTGGCATTTCAAAGGCAGCATCACGGTGTTAGCGATGAAATTCAGCTTCACCGACACCAAACAATCTTATTGGGACGTCCCCAATTTTGAAGTGCCGTCTCGGGTAGATATTTGCGAAGGAGATTCTGCCACCATCAATATCAGCATGAGCGATACTGGCTACCTCGATACCATTTATGTAAAAATCGATGGTTCCCTCAACCCCAAATACTACAGCTACACGGTGGACTATTCCTTGAAGTACTTGCCAAAAATCAAGCTTTTCATCAAACTCCCTTTGGGCGCAGATTTCAGCACCTATCGTACACTCAATGTCAGACTTTCAACCTCACGCTGTGATGATATCCAAGTTAGCAGCAGAGGCATTGTGGTGTACAACCAAAAATCCATACAATCCAAAATCGTCATCTATCCGGGGCCCTGCAACTCTTTCAAAGCCCAAATCAAATCCAGCAACAACGGAATGTTTGTATCGAACAGTTGGTCAGTGTACAAAGACTCTTTTGGCTCTAAACCGATCTACACTGGCAAAGGAGATGTCATCACCCTCACTGCCCTGGAAAAAGCGAAATACTACCTCGCCTGCACCGTGAGTTCACCGAGTGCTTACTGCAGTCAGAGAATCTTCCGCGATTCCGTTGACCTAATCAAATTATGGCCCGGACTCGATTTCTCCCTCAACCACAACACCCTCTGCACCGCAGACACAAACCAACTTTACACCCCCATCAACCTGTCGGGCTTTGCCTCAAAGACCACCCGTGAATGGCGGTTCGACACCACCAAAATCACAAAGGATACATTGCGAAAGAACTTCACATCAGCGGTAACGCTGCGATTGCGCATCACCGACACCGCCGGTTGCGATTTCAGTAAGACGTTCACCCTGTTAAAAGACAGCGTTTACCAACTTGACCTCCCTACACTTGAAACCTTGTGTGGCGCACAAACCGTAGAATTATCGGGCAGCAATACAGTCACCGGACATGCATGGTCGGGAGATTGGGCGATAACCACTGGCACCAAAACCACCGACTTGGGCACCTCCAAAAAGCTGTCTTTGTTTTTAGATGCGCCCAAATCAACCATCACGGGCAAGTTCACTTCCGTAGATGGCTGTGCGATTGCCTTGATGCGCGAGGTAAAGGTAGATACCACACAAATTCGCATACCCAAAATTGCCGTGGTGTGCAAGGCTTCAGACACCTTCAACCTAAACAACATCAAAGTCACTCCGAGCGGGGGAACTTGGTGGAACGCCGAGAGCAACAGCGCAACCTTACAGTTGAAAAAAGCCAACAGCGATTCCATGATGGCCATTTACACCTACAGCAATTCACAATGTTTGTTCATGGATTCAGCGTGGGTGCCTTTGGGCGATACCGCGAAACAGAATTTTGTGACGCCAAAATCCGTCTGCGGGGAATCGGCACGAGAAGATCTCACCACCCTATTCAATCCATCCACAACGGGCGGCACTTGGTACAGCAAACAAGCGAACGTTTCAATTAACAAGGGCTTGGTTATTCCACGAAACATAACTGCCAATACCTATCCGGTGTATTATTTCAGCAACACATCGCCCTGCGGGCAGCTAGAAACGCATTGGCTCACGGTGAATCCAAAGGTCATTGCCATTGATGCCAAATCAAACACCACCACGGCCCAAATACCGGCTACGATTCTGTTTGAGGTCAACAATTCACTGGGAACCGCGGGCACCACTTATCGTTGGTTTTTCAACGACCCATCTTCGGGAAGCAATGACAGTGCACAAGTGAGCAACTGCAGCCACACATACACAAAGGCAAGCACATATTATCCGTTTGTAATTGCCAAGGCCGGCAACTGCGTGGATACGGGCTATTGCGCACCCATACAGGTAAATCCGCTGTCGCTGGAAGAGAATAAGACCTATACTTTATTCATCAGCCCCAATCCCACATTGGGAAAAGATATACAAATACACTGCGATAAGTTGATCAAATCGATTCAATTATTGAATAGTCAGGGGCAAATGATCATGAATCAAAACTGTGATGTCAATGATTTCACCGTTAACACCAGACAATTTAGCCCTGGCATCTATTTCGTCAAGATTCAATTATATCAGAACTCAAAATCAATCGCGAGACCGATTGTTGTAAATGAACCCTGATCTTCACTGACATTAATTCCACCTTTCAATCTCTGTTAACGAAACTATAGGGCATTACGAGATAAAAGGAACTGCCGACAAGAGTATTTCTTGGAATAAACTTAAAGTTTCAAGTCAAAATTCGCACGACCATTTAGTAAGTGGAATGATGCTAATTAGAATTACAAATATTGGGTCAACCGAAATGACTTTATACTTTTTAAAACACAACGAAGACTTTGAATTGGTGCCTGAACCAAGATGGTCTATAATACGTAAGAAATGAACGAAACAATAAAACATATCCTCGACAACAATCCTGGATTAATAAATATAATTCTAACAGGAGTATTTCTGCCATTAGGAATTTTGTGGTTAACAAATCGAAACCACCGACAATTAAAAAGAATTGAAAAAAATCTTGACCTGCAGTACAAGACCAAAGACGATATTCGTGAACAGGAGAAAAGAGTTTATGCATCTTTGTCAAAAATTCTCTTTGACGTTCAGCAATTACACGTTGCTTTATCCGGTAAATGTGTAGACACAAGTTGTATAATAGATGCATTAAAAAGGTTCGACCTTTCTGTAAGGAAGTGCCACGATGAAATTGCAGATAATATGCTCTACTTGTCATCAGACGCTATAAATCTTATTTACAAATTTTACAACTCTATTGGACAATTAAAATACAACTGCAAGAGCTTGACAAACGAAAAGAATATGAAATGGCTAATGTTGTGGTTTATTATTCATCTCAACATCTCGCTGATTCATTAATCGAAATTCAAGACCTATTTATTTCTCAACGCAGTGAATTAAAAGTGCAGTTTGACAAGACGAGACAAGAAATGATGAGATATTGTTGTGGGCAAGAACCACCGAAAGAACTTAAGGAAAAATATGAAGCACTTAAGGCTACTATGATTGAACAAAATGTATTGTAGCAAACGCCATACGCCTAACACAAGTTTTGCGTCAGGCCTATTGTCAAGCAAACATTTGGAATTGTTTATTTATTCAGTTCTAATGAAGGTTCAGTATTGTGCACTGAACTAGCACAAACTTACACCTCATCACGAACTGGCAAAAAGCCTTTGTCGCCTAGCTCTTTGATAATGCTCCTAATTAAATAACTATTATCAAATCTAAGAACATACTTGCGCGTACCCTCATTCTCTGGGATTAACATTTTACGATCAATTAATTTTCTGATTTGTCGAGATACTTCTGCATCCGCTTTTCCCGGAAAAATATCTTTTATATCCGATGCTGAAATCACCTGCTTATCTACAACTCTTTTAAGAATTTTAGCTTCAACATCTGTGATAAACTTTCGTTCTAGAGAATGATTGATTGACGGAAGTAAAATCTCCTTGCGGAGGAAATTATAATCAGACAACTTATCAATCTTTTCAATCTCATCTTTTAGGCCTTTTAAAACATACTCAATCCATGAAGTAAGACCTTCAACTGTGCCGTTGTCGGCTTCAGACAAAAAGTTGTAATAGTCATTCCTATTGCTGCAAAACACCGCTGTAGGATTAAGAATCCTACCTACATTTACGTTGAACCCAGCTTTAACAAGCATGGCGTAAGTAAACAACCTTACGGTTCTACCATTTCCATTTCCAAATGGGTGAATCCAAACAAAACGATGATGTGCGATTGCTGTTTTGAGTAAATCATATTTGGGGCTATCATCTTTATTTACAAATTCAAGCAATTCATTCATGTAATCTTCAACTGCTAACCATTCAGGCGGCTTATGTGAAGATTTATTTATTTTTAAATTTACTTTTCTATAATCCCCTGGAGTTGAATCACCTTCTCCATCTGGTGGTGGAAGTAAACCATCAACTATTTTTTTATGCATCTCACCAAGAAACGCCCTGTTAATTGGGTAGTCGTAAATATTCTCTTCTATAAAAGCCATCGCTTTTTCAATATTCTGAATTTCACGAATACTTGGATTAACAACTTTGATGTCCGATAATTTTGTCTCTATGTATTCAGCAATTGTTGTGTTGTTCCCTTCAATTCTAGCTGATCCGATACTTTCCAAAGTATGAAAGATGTGTTTCAGTTGAAAAAACACTTTAGGGTGAGTTGAGCCCCCTAATTGCTTCTTACGCAAGTGATCCAATTCAATGATTAAATCCGTTAGAGCGGAATCGAAAGTTGGCTCTACCAATTTCAAATCATAATGTTTAAATACTGCTTCTGACATTTGAATTATTCTTTTGAATGAATTAACATGCACGCCTGCAATGAATTAACAAAAAAATTTAATAATCCTTTGTTTGACAACACTTTACAATTCTACGTCAAATTTAAACAATTAACAAACAGAAGTCATAACTTTTGCGTTGTTCATGATCAAAAATTCAGTATCCACCTCAAATTCGACCTTAATTTCAAACTTCAGTTAGCATTTGAAAATCGCCCTACACCAAACAAAAAGCACTATCACACAAAACCGGAGGCACCCCTTTCGCTATTTTCATCATCCCAACCATACACCTCACCAAAATGGTTCTCTCCGATGCTGAATTTGCCTTGAAATGGATGTGTGATGACAAAATATCTCCCTCCCGTTCTTATGCAACACTTCTCCTATTATCTCTGTATAACTTGTCTTATAGGGGACTAAATCGGTGCATTTTGTCCGTTTTATGACAAGTTATAAGCGTTTATTTCCCATACCAAAAACTATATTCATTTAGGTTCATTATTAGTCAAGTACATGGCTATTTTCACAGTTTATTCGCAAATGCCAAATTGTAATGGCTAAGAACAAATTTCGTCGCTTTCGAATCAAACCATATAATAAATATATATAACTATTTACACATCAATTAACTGACTAAATATATTGGTCAAAACTCCGCTCAACAACATGAAAAACAAATTATATAAAATCTCTTTTTTTGTCCTTTTCGGATTTCTTACACTTGCCAAAGGAAACGCACAATGTGATTGGAAGATTTACTGGGGGATGGATTGTTCGTCCCCTATTATAGCTGTCCAAGGCTGTGGCTCAACTTCTTCAGTTACCGTTTTTACCTGTAACTCCCCTACAGACCCAGATTGTGCTTGTAACGATGTGCCCGTATACAAAGACAAAACCGTTGGCGGAATTGAACCTCTTTGCAGTTGTGATTGTTCCAATGTAAGAGTATTATTAAATGGCGTCCCATATTCAAATGGTGCGTTAATTTGTTGTGGCAATCAAAGCGATCCTTGTTTGCCATGCAAATGTGGAGTAATTGTAATAGATTGTAATAATAAAACAATCAAATTTACCGACCCATGTTGAAGAAAATTAACCTGATTTTATCATTTCTATTGGTTGTCAGTTGTTCGGCCCAAATTCCTACGCCTCGTGTTCAATGGGTGAGTGAAATTCAGCAATATGGACAGCGCAATACAGGCTTATGGATAATCCCACTACCGAGAAAAGCTACATTCGACAGTTTGGGCAATGTATACACCCTATTCAGTGTGGGCGATTCCTTGCGACTCACAACAGGGGTTTATCGAAAATCAGATGGGGTTAGTTGTGTCTTGGCGAAAATCAACAAGAGCAATGCCTCTGTGGCCTGGGCTTATCCCTTTAAATCCAATGATTCGAACATGTCTCTAACAGACATCGTGATAACCAATAATAATCAGATTACGGCGTTGATAGGGCATTCGGAAAACGGCTCTTATCGCGGTAAGTCATACCCCGGCAACGCGCCTCTTTTCTCCTTCACTACCCAAGGCGATCTGCTGTGGTTTAAATCGGGAAGTGGCATCCAAGAATTGCGCTCGGTGAACCAGAAAAACATCGGCATAGGTTATCGAAAGGGCAATGACACAGCTTTTAGTCACCTGAAATTGGACTCATTTAATGGTTATTATGCAATTGAACTAAATTCGTTTGGACAAACAATCAATGCACAATATCTAGGCACCGGCGGAGAAAATCGGATCTTGATGTTTTCAAAAGAATCTTACTTGTTGCAGGTTGAAGTATCCAAAACATCGAGTTTCCGCAACACAAAGAGCACATACAAAGCGGTGGATCAGCGCATATCGCCGCCCAGCGGAAACTTGTTGGATGTCATCACCATCTGCTACGCAAAAAACGGAACTATCAAATGGATCCATCGCGCCGATACGGCTTCAGCAAAGGCCATGAACAGTAACTTGTGCTCAGACAATCATGGCAACGTTTATTTGGGATTGCTTTATAAGCGCAATTGTCGTTGGTTGGGCAAATCGTTTAGAGTTCCCTTTGCGGGAGACCCCAACTGTGCTCTGGCAATTTTGGATGAGACAACAGGTGTGGTGAAACGATTTCTGTTTTGCGATACCAACTCTTACAGCCCATACAGTTCCTTCAAATTGTTAGAAGGGAACGACAAATTGGGCGTTAGACTTCGCATCGGAGGCTGTCCAACATCCATGTGGCCTAACCTCCCAGATTCGGTAATAAATGCAGGTGGTACGATGTGTATGATGTTTGATTTCAACGGTAATTACCAACAATTCTGGCAGGAGGAAGAAGCGCAATCCAGTTACAGCGCATATGAGGCAACAACATCTTTTTTACATCAGCCTATGTCAAAATACACTGCAAATGTCTATTTTTTCGACGTAGAAATTCCCAACAGTACGCTCAATGCAATTGCGTTGGGCTATGCGTCATTGAACCTACGAAAATCTGAACAATTGGACATTTCCAAGCACGGGATGCGCGTATACCCGATTCCCTCTCAAGGTGTGGGTTGGACGGTAGAATCGCTTGACAAGTTTACTACCATCACTATCCGCGAATTGACGGGTAAATTCATTGGGGAGATGGTTTTAGATCGTCCAGTTTATCGATGTGAATTCAATGCACCAACAAAGCTACAGCCATTGTATTTATTGACTGTAAAGTTCGTCGATGGCAATACCCAAACGCGGTTGATTCAGTGATTCATGTAAAAGAAAACACCACCTAAAATGTTGCCTAGACGATCACATTTGGATTATTATAGCACGTTACTTATTTCAATTATGAATAATAATGCCACCAAAGGAAAATTATTACTAACAGCAATGATCCTGCTGTCTTCATTTATTATAACAGGCTGCAAGCCCGATGAGCCTGAGCCAAAGAAATATTTGGGCAAATTCTATATCGGCGAAATGAGGAATTACACATTCTTTAAGCCCGGTAGTATGTGGGTATATGAATGCGATAGTACAGGAGAGCTTGACACGCAAGTAATGCTCAAATGCTACACATGGTGGATATCTACAGATTATATTGACTATGAGGTGATGAGCTTTCAACGTAAGAGTCGCAATGAAGGAAGCCTATACTCTGATTTTGCAGCAACTTACAATATCCCATACAGTGCAAATTTCAAAAAGGAAGGCGACTGGTTGAACGTTGAAAAATCACCCAACAAATTAAAACGCAGCGGAAAAGACCAAGTGTTTTTCACACCATATGACAACACTAAAGAATTCAATGCCGACGGAGTCTCGCATACCAAATACGTGAAATTGATTACCAACTATCAAATGAAGGATTTCACTTTTGATACAGTGAGAGTATTTATGGCAAGGGCTTCTTCTGCTCATCCTATCACGAATCACCCATTTTACAAAAATCTATACCCTTACTCCAACATAGAATACTATTTCGCCAAAAATGTGGGTATTATCCAACTAAAAATTACAGCTTGGAATTCTAGTACAAATGCTGATAAAAACCACAATTGGAATCTCAAATACTATAAAATCATAAATTAATATGCAAAAATATTATTTTTTACTGTGTTGCTTGTGTAGCATTTTCAAAGTTGACGCACAATCGATTGAGGTTGATTTAGAAAACAAATACTGGAATTATCGGGACAGGCTAAAAAAGAATTTTGTTCAAATTGGACCTGAACCGGGCCAAAGTATTACGGCTGCACAATTATTGGAATTTTCGAGTCCTTCAGATACTCTTCAGTATCAAAATGGCGTTTTGAAGAAGGTTGATCCAAAAACTTACAAAAATAAAATGGTATTTGGTGATGTGTGAAAAAAACGCTGCAATTGAACCCAGTTAGTCGCTTTAAGAGGTTCCGACTTCGTCGGAGTAATTAGACCCCATTAAAACATTCAATTTGGTCTATGTTTAACTCAGAAGTTTACACATTTAACTGTCGCATAAATCGGGGGGCAATTTTAGTCCGACGAACAGAGGTCAATTTGTCCGATTATTCCACAATAATGAACAATAAGGTTTTTTAGACTTTCAAATGCTCTTAGACTATTTCAGGGCAAATAATGACACATAAACAATTTCTTAGGCTGAATAATTTATTCCATTTGCATGAATTTTTCCGTTTTTTGCATGCAATTCAAAAAAACACCTTTACTTTTGTATCAAGAGAATTGGATTTACTCCGTCAACATATCAAGCCGGGTGAAGTGTATCGCCGTTCTGACCTGGAATATTACTCCACGGCCATAGATAGGCATTTGGCGACGCTCACTAAAGACGGAACATTGATAAAATTGAACCAAGGCTTGTATTACGCACCAAAGCAATCAAAATTTGGTGTTGTCCCGCCAGATGACCGTCAAGTAGTAGAACGTTTTTTAAAAGACGAAGATTTTCTTTTGGTGTCCCCAAATACATTCAATTCGCTAGGACTTGGCCTCACGCAGCTATACAATACAACTTGGGTATATAATCATAAGCGAAAAGGGGAATTTCAACTCAACGGAAAGACATTTGAATTCAAGTTGAAGTCGTCGTTTCCCAAGATTATCACAAGAGAATACCTACTTGTTGATTTATTAAATAATATTGAAGATCTTGCGGAAGACCAATCGCAAACTTTGGATAAATTACCTAATAACATTGACAGCTTTAATACTGATGCTTTGATGAAGGCAACTCAGCTTTATGGAAATGGTAAAACAAAACGTAAATTAAAATCAATAGTTCGATACGTATTCCAGCATGCTTGATTTCATACATAACGATCCTGAATTCAAAGAGCTAATCTCCATTGTATCAACCAAAAAAGGTATTGATATTACTTTGGTTGAAAAAGATTATTGGATCATGCATGCCTTGTACTCATTGCAACAACAAGGAATTGAATTTGAATTAAAAGGAGGAACCTCGTTATCAAAAGGCTATGGGTTAATTCATAGATTTTCAGAGGATATAGACATTCACATTCGTACAAATTTTGGCTTATCCATTGAAGGGAAAGAAGACAAATCACAAGTGAAAGCTGCGCGCAAAGAATTCTATGATGTGTTTGCAAATTCGCTTTCGATAAATGGGATTATTGAAATTGTTAGAGACCATGAATTTGATGACAAAGAAAAATTCCGAAGTGGAGGCATAAGACTATACTATGAAAGTCATACCCCTACTTTGGAAGGGATTAAAGATGGGATTTTATTAGAAGCGGGATTCGACACCGTAACACCCAATAGCCCCATCGACCTTTCTTCGTGGATATGGGAACACCTGATTTCAATAGGAGCACACATCAATTATATAAACAATACGGCAACAGGGGTACAATGCTATCATCCAGGTTACACCCTAGTTGAAAAAATTCAAACCATAGTCCGCAAATATCGGAACAGAGATAACCCTGGAGCTTCTGATGATAAAAACTTCATGCGCCAATATTATGACGTTTATTGCCTGCTTGGCAATTCCGATATACAAGCCTTCATTGGAACTCCTGAATATTTGGCCCACAAAGCAGCAAGAATAAAAGGCGCTGACAACCAAATACCACTTAAAGATCATCCTGCTCTTTTATTGAGCGATTCAGAGATAAGAGAATCATTCAAAAAGCGGTACCAATCCACTTCCAAACTTTATTATAACGGG
>Ga0222712_10002053_pt1 | contig 23730 bp, 20 predicted proteins | sample C33_657DmetaG_FD_165043 | JGI IMG/M metagenome (GOLD analysis project Ga0222712, IMG submission 165043) | Estuarine water microbial communities from San Francisco Bay, California, United States - C33_657D | ecosystem: Environmental > Aquatic > Marine > Unclassified | place: USA: California... | reverse complement strand
GCAAACCCTATTGCCGCGTGCCTTTAGTCTTGCGCGTGATACTCGGGTCTGGATCGATCCAGTCAATCACTGGCTTGTGATTGATACGGCTTCAGCCTCAAAATCCGAAGAAATCCTGACCGCACTTGGCAAAGCGATCTACCCCTTCCCAGTTGAACCCGTGCAAGTCACCATTAGCCCAGCCGCAGCCATGACAGACTGGGTACTGAGCGGGCACGGTCCAGCCAATTTTTCGGTTGATCAAGATGCCGAATTGCGCGCCGGAGGCGACAAAGCCGCAGCGGTGCGTTATGTCAAACATGCGTTAGACAGTGATGATATTCAGAAGCACATCAAAGGTGGCAAGCAATGCATGCGACTCGCCCTCACCTTCAATGATCGTGTCTCGTTTGTCTTGACTGAAAATCTAGATATCAAGCGAGTGGCTGCGCAAGATATTCTCGATCAATCAGAACAAAACATGCCTGTTGATGCCAACGAACAATTTGACGGCGACTTTACCTTGATGTGCGCCGAGTTAAACCAGATGCTTTCTGCCCTGCTCGAGGCGCTTGAAGAAAAAGTCTTAACAGCTAAAGCTGCCTGACTTGCCCCTGCCCCCAACGGTGAGCTGAAAACGAGGCAGCGCCTTGACCGGGTAGCCGCTTCACTCAACATGTAAAGGACCCCTCCATGGATCTCATGATTAACAGTCAAGTGCTTAAAACTATAAAGGGAGGGGTCTTGCTTGAGGTGCAAGCCGACGATTTGAAGGTGCAGGCTTATATCGTCATCTCGGACGTTGATATGGCTGTGGTCGAAGCGCTTGTGCCGCTTTCAGTCTTTGAAAGCGGTACACAAGTTCACGTCGCGGGTGTTGAAGCGATCGGCGACAGCACAGAACAAGTTGTACAAGTGCTTGAAAACATGGATCCCGACGACATCGTTGTATTTTTATGCGAAAACGCTGTGGTGTACGCCGAAAGTCTGGCCGTGTTAGGCCTTAAACACTAAGCGCTACCCCAAGCACTAAGCAGAGCCTCAACCATTAGGAAGCGTCATGCAGGCGCCACCAATGTGTGCAAGCCAGGCGTACGGTATCGGTTTGCACTTGCTGTGCAAACACAAACTCCTCGCCTGCAATGGTCTCATCCGGAAACTCTGTCACCAACTTCACGCCGACGTTTTGCTGATCGTTTTGTGAAAGCATGCAGGCGATACCGTGCTTGAGTTCAAAGCCGCTCACGCCAAGGTAAGATTCATAGCGTTGCAGTTGCACGCGATTAAATTGCGCCACGCCAGGCAAGCGAGATACCGACTCGGCCAAGGCTTCAAGCCATTGCAGGGCAAGGTCTTTGTAAGCTGCTTGATAGCGCACAATCAAAAAGAAACCTTTCGGCAGACTCCACAAAGCAAAGCCCCTGGGCACATATCCTGTTAACGGTCGCGTCCACTCGTGTGCTGGATAGCCGTGCAAGCTTAGATGCAACTGCGCTTGCGTGAGTGCGATAGCTCGTTGACGTGCCTCGGTTTCATACCAGGGCGCTTGTTCCCGATACTCGAGATCATCACCGAGCCCTGTGTAACGCGCCGCATGATGCATATGTTGTGGATGAATTGCACGGTATTGTGCAAAGAGCGCATAGCCATCAGGATTTTCGAGCGGCACCACGGCAAAGTGCGCCTCTGGCTGCGCTGCCAGCCACTGCGCACCTCTGAGTGCACCCACCACCCCCGAAGCCTCATTTGCGTGTTGCCCACCGGTTAACACGATCGCGGGCAACGTGCCTCGGCGATACACGCCAGTCACGGCACGACCTTGACGCGAAAGCACCTCAAACGGTTGCCCAGAAAATAAAGTCATTGCGACCCGAACCGACTCAGACGACAGTGGCTCGCAACATGTTTGAAGATTGATTTCGTGCGCGCTCGCTTGACTGATCTCTTGCTTGATCTCTTGCTTGATCTCTTGTTTGCTCGTATGAACGCTCTGTTGGGTACGCGCACCTGAGTCGTTCGGTGCACTTTGGTGCTCTGGCTGTTGCAATTCGAAAAGCGGTGAGCCGACGGGATAGCATTCGACGCATACCTTAACCAGCCCATGCCCAACGCGTATGTCTGGCACAATCTGGCCCGGTTGCAGGCCTCGATTACCTGAAGGTCTTTTCGAGCGGTGTTGAAAAAACTCAAGCACTGAAAAATATAAATCTTCGTGCAGTGCCTCAAAGGTGCTCGCAAGTAACCGGCCTTGCGGATCCACAATCTCGGCACCAGGCAGCTCAACGCGCAGCAAGAGTCTTTCAAAGTAAGGCTCAGAAGAACCCCAGGACTGCTCACTTACCCAACGCATAAGCGTCTGAAAAGCTCGCTCAAATTCTGTCTCAAGCCTTTCGGCCAATAGGAGCTGCCCCGACTGCGAGTCGCTCACTCTAAGATAACCTGTTGGGCAGAGCGACTGTTGACCCAGTGCCAAATCCGTCTTGAGTGCGTTTGGCGCAACAAGCTGAAGCGTTCGAACCAAGCCGCTGCGATCCGTCAACGCAAGCTGGTAAACGGGTTGCTCGGTTGAGGTTGAGGTTGCTGCGGTATCTTGCGCTGCCACCCAAGACACCTCGATGCCTGGGATCACCGCTTCTAAAGGATAACCTTCAAGCAAAAATCGCCGTGGATCTGCGGCGGTGTGGCGCGGGTATTCGATCACGACCGAGGCAAGCGTGCTGGTATCAATCTCTTCTAAAAACGCATGCAACAGAGGTTTATATGCACTGCGTACCAGCGCATGGATCCCTCGTTGCTGTAGTTGTATCGCTAACGCCTGCCGCGCCTGGACACCTTCAAACAACCACAGCTCAAGCGTGTGACCCACCCAAGTGTCTAAGCGTGGGTCGGACAGCAGTTGCCTCGAAGTCAGAGCGATTTCGCACTCAAACACTCGTGGCATCTTGCCTAACGCTCATGCGTCTTTTTTAGAAAAATGTGTGATCGCCAACGCCACCACGCCCACTGCCATCACGAGTAAAGAAATATAGACCGCCCCCTTACTGATGGCGTAGGTCACACTTGAATAGGTCAAATAGGCACACGTCAGACAAAATATGATGGGCGTCAAGGGATAGAGAGGCACCTTAAACGGGCGCTCTGTCTGAGGGTCTTTGACTCTCATCACAAAAAGCGAAACCCCTACCAAAAACAGAAAGGCCCAAAATACCGGCGCCGTAAACTCAACCATGACCTCAAACCCATCGGTTTGCCAGACGCCCAAACCAACCAACGCCAAACTCAAGATCGACTGCACCACGTAAGCGGCTACTGGTGAGCCACGCTCTGCGTGCCAGTTGCCCATAAAACGGAGGGCAGGCCAGTCGCGCCCTAGTGCGTAATTGGTGCGCGCCCCGACAATCATGGTGGCATTGATACTCGTCAAGGCAGCCACCGCAACAAAAATTCCAAGCATTTTTTCGCCCCAAGGACCAAACGCCTTACCCATCAGATCAGCCGCCACCGCTTTACTGCCCGCCAAGCCAGACAAGCCCAAACCAGCCAACACCGCAATATTGAACAGCACATAAATCAAGGTCAAAATCATGATGCTGATCACAATCACGGGCACGATTGCGCGCTTGCCGCCGCGCACCTCAGCTGAGATGTACGCCGCTTCGTTCCAGCCACCATACGTCAACAACACAAACACCATCGCCAAGCCAAACATACCTAAGCTTGGTGAAGAAGAAAACATACTAGGCGATGCCGGTGCGTCGCCCGACAACACAATCCCTGCCACCGCGACACACGACAAGCCCGTGACCTCGATCATTGTCAGGCAAGTTTGCACCCATGAGGCTGCATGTAAGCCAATCAAATTGATCAGCGTCATTGCAACCACAACGCCGACAGCCCACAGCGCCGTTGAGTGCGGCCCCAGATTCACCACTTTACTCATGTAATCGCCGAACACAAACGCTAGCAAAGCGATCGACCCCGTGTTGATCACGGTTGCCTTCGCCCAGGCATACAAAAAAGAGGCCGGCTTACCGAAGGCGCGTGCTAAAAAATGATAATCGCCCCCCGCGTGAGGATAGGTCGTGGCGAGCTCTGCATAGCAGAGCGCGCCGGCCATCGAGATTACCCCCCCAAGCACCCAAGCCACAATTAACCACCCCGCGTCACCCGTGACGCCTGCAACCATCGAAGGTGTTTTAAAAATACCTGCACCAATCACAATGCCAACAATGATTGCGATGGCACTAAAGGTGCTGAGTTGTTGCTTCGGTTGATTACTCGGGGTAGTTGGGGTAGTCATTATTAATTACGCGTACCAGTAATAGAATAAAGGGGTGAATTCTCAAGCACCTGACCTGATAGCTCGTTGCCATTCAGTGTCACATCGACAATCCGCGACTGGTTACTTTGATCCAAGAAGGAAAACTTCAAGCGATTCCCGGTCAGGCTACCCCCAAGAATCGGTTGTGGTTTTCCGTAAATGTTCAAGGTGCCCCCCACTCGTTGATAACGCTGGGTGAGCTCGAGCGTCACCGGCTGCTGTGAGCCCTCAAACCCTTTTAACGACCACTTGCCCGCAGCATTTCCAGGCACAACCCAGAAATACCCCTGCGCATAGCCGGTACCAACCTTATCATCAGGCTCCCAGTCGCCCATGTTGAAAGAGTTCGTCACAATCCGAGTGCCTGGCGCCATTTTCAAGATCGTTGGACGAATCTTCAAATTCAAATCGGGCAACAGATACATCGTCACGACCGTAGCTTTTGAAAAATCTTCAACAAAGATGTCACCGTTAATGATTTTGACTTTGTCTGCAACGCCTGCGCGCTGGGTATTGCGTGTCGCAAGTTCAGCCATCTCTTTGTTGTACTCAATACCAACCGCTGTGGCACCGAAGTTTTTAGCTGCTGCGATTGCAATCTTGCCATCACCGGCACCTAAGTCGTACACCAAATCGGTAGGTTTGACGTTTGCGACTTTCAACATCGCATCAGCAACTGCGTCGTTGGTCGGGACCCAGATCACATCCTTACCACTCTGACCGACACGCGGCTCATACTTTTCGTCACCCAACTTGGTTGACTCAGCAGACTGGGCAAACACTGGGTTGACAGCAAAGGCAACAGCAAGGGCTGTCACATGAACGAGAACACGAAACTTCATAAGCACCTCGACAAAAAAGTTTAAGAAAAACTGCACAATGGATCTTACGAATTTTTAGACGTAGCAGAGCCAAACTCTGCGCCCGCCCAACACTCTATATGTTTAATAATATTGGCATAATCTTTGGGGCCATCGCCCTGCCCGATGGCGAACGATAAAAATTGGCGAGCCGCTGGGCTGACCGTCATGGGCACACCGAGCTTTTCAGCCTCTTCGACACAAAGTTTAATATCTTTGTGTAACAAGTCAGTGGTGAAACGGGTGGGAAACTCACGAGTCAACACGCACTGTGGCATTTTTTCTTGAGTAATAAATGAGCGACCGCTCGACACGTTAATCACGTCTAGCATTGTTTTGGCATCTAAACCAGCTTTAGCACCGTACACCAAGGTCTCGCAGCTTGCCACGATGTTGACGGCACACAGGGTGTTGTTGATGATCTTCATCGTCTGCCCTAGACTTGCTTGCTCGCCTAAGTAAAAAATATTTGTACCTAACACAGACAAGATGGGCTTGACCCGCTCAAACGCCTCTGTTGGGCCCGATGCCATCAGGGTTAAGGTGCCTTTTTCGGCACCGGTCGTCCCTCCGCTCACTGGCGCCCCTACCCATTGAATCTGTTTGGCAGCAGCAGCAGCGGCAACCGAATCGGTCACCGAAGGGCCCGTCGTCGATAAATCAACAATCACTTTGACGGCCTTGCCGTGCATCACGCCGGCCGGGCCTTGCACCACAGACTGAACAATTGAAGGCATGGGTAAGCAGAGCAAGACGAACTCGACCTCATCGGCCATCGCCTGGGCGCTGGCTGCCACGCGCGCGCCTTTTTGCTTTAAACGCTCTAAAGCCTGAGGATTGTTGTCGAACACGACAAGGTCATGGCCAGCTGCTAAAAACCGGTTACCAAAATGATGACCCATATTGCCAAGGCCGATTAAACCAAGTTTCATATTTTATTATCTCCGGATATATTTATTTTTATTTGGATGCGGTATGCGCCAAGAATAGATCGTTGGCGCTCGACACAGATTCAGCTTGTCAGCCGAGGTCGCGCCGAGCGTTGCACTGATGTTGTTCTCAAGCCCATGGGCTTACGCTGCGTCCGCGGGATCCCCAAGCACAACAGACTCATAGGCGTGCAGTGCTGTCGCGCCGCCAGTATGTAAAAACAAGACATTATCAGTCGGCTTGAAATAGCCCTTGCGGCTTAAACCAATCAACCCTGCCATGATCTTGCCGGTGTAAACCGGGTCAAGCAAAATCGCTTCGGTGCGCGCCAGCATTTGCACGGCCTCAACCATCGCGGGGTTAGGTATCGAATACTTGGGGCGCCACCAGTCGCCAAAACTCAACACGGCCTCAGCAGGTACCTGGATCTTGACCCCAAGCAGATCCAAAATCGCTTGCGCCTCTTTATGGACTAAGGGATTTTGATCTGACGGGTCGCGGCTGACGCCAATACCGACCAGCGGGATTTGAATGTTGTTGCCAAGAAAACCAGCCACCAAACCGCCGTGTGTGCCCGAACTACCCGAACCCACGACAAAGTGATCCATCGGCTGCCCCATCTGCAACAATTGCTGCTGAAGCTCTTGGGCGCAGGCAACGTAGCCCAGACCACCAATGGCGTTTGAACCACCACCTGGAATGATGTAAGGCTTGCCGCCGCCGGCACGCACCTCTTGGGCGACTTTTTCCATTGCTTCGGCCATGTTGCTGCCACCTGGCACAACTGTAACCGCCTCAACACCCAGTAAACGAAACATGAACTGGTTACCTGTGGCGTCAAACTTATAGCTACCCGGCACGCGCTCTTCAATCACAAAACGGCACTTCAGCCCCTCTTTGACGGCCGCGGCCAGCGTAATGCGGCAATGGTTTGATTGCGGTGCACCGCAGGTCACGAGCGTATCAGCGCCCTTTGCCAGCGCATCGCCCATCAAAAATTCAAGCTTGCGGGTTTTATTACCACCTGGAGCCAAGCCCAGCATGTCATCACGCTTAATCCAAACCCGTGGGCCACCTAAGGCTTTGGTGAAATTAGGCAAAAACTCAATGGGCGAAGGCCCTTGCGAATAGCGACGGCGTGGGAAACGGCTGAGATCCATGAGTTAAATCCTAAAATTTAATAGAAAGAAAGAGTGATGATATTGGTCGACATAGTGCCTGATGGCCTGTCACTACGCAACCGTGCTTGAGCAACTTAAGCCGAGTTTGACAACAGTCTCGCATGAAAACCCGTGCCTTAGCCTAGGCAACGGCAAACGGTCGGGCTAGCGCGCGTGCAGGCGCCCCATCCGAGCCGGCCAGCGGCAGTGCCAAGAACAAAATTTCAGCTCGCTGATTGGCAAGCGCACGTAAGTTCGTCACATGTTCGGCCACCAAGACTCCATGCGCCAATAAGATATGGTGCACGGGCCAGTCAAAGCCTACGGGGCGCTTATGAATCGTCAGATCAGGCGTGCTGAAATCGACCCCAAGTAGTTTTACCCCGTGATCGACCAGCCATTGCGCGGCAGCAGCGCTCAGGCTCGGGTGATCTTCGTAGTACTCGGTATTGACATGCTGTGCCCAGCCCGTATCCAACAGCACGATATCGCCAGGCTGCACCAAGGGGCGGGCCGCTTCAAAATCAGCGGGTTCGATCAATTCGAGCGGGCCTTTTTCAATACGCCAAACGACACCTGGGCCGTAAAGACGCTCAAGGGGGATTTCATCAAAGCAAGGCCCATCACTCAAAAAGTGACGCGGCGCATCCACATGTGTGCCGTGATGCGCCACCATATGAATCTCGGTGACATTCAGTGGGCTTTCAGGCATTTTTACAATTTGCCTGATCCGTGGTTGCGGAAACACTGATGCGCGAGACAGTTCTTCGGTTAACCGATGGGTCAGATCGATCCAAGGGCCGCTGCCGCCGCCGGCCTCCGGTGTCGGCACCTGGCTCCAACCTTTCCAGCCACAAAAATCGGCTTTACCATGATCGCACATCAGACGCCCTACCTATTCAGATCGGTTTGCCTTTTGATCGTTGCAGGGCTGAGCACTACCGAGGACTCACCCTCGTGCCGCACCACTGCAACCACCTCTCTTACTTTTCAACCAAAGGCGTCGGGCCCGTGTGCAACTTTAGGCGCATGTGATCAGGCACGTCTTGCCCTGCATCGGTAAAGGCTTTGCGCATTGCCCCCATATGTGGGCCAAAAATGCCGCTACGATTATCACTGACCCACTCGCGCGAAGCAAACAACGAATCCATGCTGCCCTGAAATTTAGGCATCACCCAGCGGGCAAAAAGCTCATAACTGCGCATCGTTTGCTCGCGCGTGGCCCACTCGTGTGAACGGAACATGACCGCGCCAGCCCCACCGCCTGTGAACTCGAGCAAACGGGCAATACCATTTGCCACAGTCTCGGGCGAACCCACAATCGTCGTGCCTGCTTTCAGGCCGTCGCCCAGGGGGTCTTCGCTGCGCATCGGTGGACGACCGAGTGTTTCACTAAAGTAGCTCAGCGTTTCAACCCGCTCACGGGCACGCACCTCGCGCATCGCAGTTTCGTCGTCTTCACCCACATGGATGTTGACCACTAGGCGCCAGTCTTCGCGGTTCATCGTTTTGCCAAATTTTGCAGCCTGCTCTTCACCAAGCTTCCATTGCTCGGCAAGCTTTTGTGGACCTCCCGGTAGACCAGCACCTAAAGACAACATGCCAACGCCATACTTGCCGGCCGTCAACACACCCGAGGGTGTCGTCGAGGTTGCCACTGCAATCGGGAAGCAACCCTTGGTATACGGGGCAAGGTGCAGCCGCGCCTCTTTCAATTCAAACCAGTCGGTCTTTAAGGTGACAGGTTCTTTACCCTCAAGAAGCCGCATGATGGCTCCCAGAGATTCATCCATCATCGTGCGCTGTTTTTCTGCTTCGATACCCATCATGTAGGCATCAGACACGAGCGCTCCCGGCCCGCAACCCAGCATCACGCGGCCACGCGTCATATGATCAAGTTGCACAAAACGCTGCGCGACCAAAAAGGGATGGTGATACGGCAAGCTGGTGACGCCTGAACCCAGCATGATGCGTTTGGTGCGTTGAGCGGCGGCCGCAATAAAGATCTCAGGCGAAGCAATGATCTCCCAGCCAGCCGAGTGATGCTCACCGATCCAAGCTTCGTCATAGCCCAAATGATCGAGCCATTCGATCAGTTCAAGATCGCGCTCTAACGCCAGGGTGGGGTTATCACCAAGCTGATGAAACGGGGCTAAAAAGATACCGAAACGCAAACCTGCGTGTGCCATGCTTTGTCTCCTACCAATTTTATTTTTGATGTTTTTTTCAAGTGTACCGGATCAGGCTGCAGCCGGTGCATCACCGATCCACGCGATGCGCAATAAATTCGTCGTCCCTGACACGCCAAAGGGTGTGCCCGCAATAATCAGCAGGGCTTCGCCTGGGCGTCCAAACCCATTTTTTTCAGCAGCTTGCGTCGCGCGCAACACGATATCTTCTGTGCTTTGCACAACGGCTGCCTGAATCGAATGCACGCCCCACACCAACGACAAGCGACGCGCTGCCGCGGCGTCTGGCGTCATACTCAAAATCGGTGCGCGAGGGCGCTCGTGCGCAACACGCAACGTGGTCGACCCCGAAGACGTATACGCCACTGTGGCAGCTACTGGCAACGTCTCGGCAACCGTGCGAATGGCTGCTGAAATCGCATCGCGGGCGTCGCGGTGACGACGCCGAAACGTCGCATCCATGGTCAAGCGCTGAATCGGGTCACGCTCTGTGCTTTGCAAGATGCGATCCATCATATTGACCGCCTCGATCGGGTAGGCTCCCGAAGCCGACTCGGCCGAGAGCATGACAGCATCAACCCCGTCGTACACGGCGGTCGCCACGTCGCTGACTTCGGCACGGGTCGGCACTGGCGAAGAAATCATGGATTCAAGCATTTGCGTCGCAACGATCACCGGCTTACCCGCCTCACGACAGACGCGCACAATACGTTTTTGTAGGACGGGCACTTCTTCTGGCGGCAGCTCAACACCGAGGTCGCCGCGCGCCACCATCACACCATCACAGGCCGCCACAATGGCCTCCAGAGACTCAATTGCAGACGGCTTTTCAAGCTTGGCCATGATCCAGGCACGGTCTTGAACCAGACCCCTGAGTTCGGCAATGTCTTCTGGCCGTTGTACAAACGAAAGCGCCACCCAATCCACACCGATACTCAAACCAAATTCCAAGTCTTCGCGGTCTTTGGCCGTGATCGGAGACAAAGGCAAAATCGCCCCCGGCACATTGACGCCTTTACGATCCGAGATCATCCCGGCATTGATGACTTCAACATTCGCATGGGTAGGGTCGCAGGTCAACACGCGCACCCGCACTTTGCCATCGTCAATCAATAAATCATCGCCAGGCTTGAGCGCTGCAAAAATCTCAGGGTGCAAGAGCGGCACCCGTCCGTTTTCACCTGGTGTTGGATCTAGGTCAAACCGTAGTTTTTGCCCCGCTTCGAGAGACTGCTTACCTCCAACAATCTTTCCAACTCTTAGCTTTGGCCCTTGCAAATCTAGCAAAATACCCACAGGCCGGCCAACATCGGCCTCAATCTGTCGAATCGCGTCATAGCGCAATTTGTGATCTGCATGGGTGCCATGACTGAAGTTCAGGCGAAACACGTCAACACCCGCATCAAACAGCCGTCGAATCATGTCAGGTTCGCTACTGGCAGGGCCCAGGGTCGCTACAATTTTGGTATTACGATTACGGTGCGAAATCGCATCGAGTTTCATGTTGAGTTAAACCTTATCTGATGACATTGAGACGCTATTAAGACGATATTCGGGCACAACACAGACTAAATTCAAACACTCTTAGCATTCAAGCCACGTGCGCGTTGAACTAAATTTTGCATTTAAGTCAGGCGCTATTTGAACCAAATTCAGGCACTATTACGTATATCCTCTAGGTTACCTGATTCACTCACCTTATCTTCGGAGTTTTTCGATGTCTACTGTTTCTTTAACACCACACGCGGCGCTGCGCATTGATGGGGCTCGCCTCTGGAACAGTTTGATGGAGTTAGCGCAGATCGGTGCCACTAAAAAAGGTGGGGTCTGCCGTTTGGCACTCACAGAGCTTGACCGTCAGGGACGCGATTTTTTTGTGGCACAAGCCAAAGCGGCTGGCTGTTCAATTCGGATCGACAGCGTCGGTAATATCTTTGCCCGACGCGCTGGGCTTAACAACAGTTTGCCAGCCGTGATGACGGGGAGCCATATCGACACCCAGCCCACTGGTGGCAAGTTTGACGGCAATTATGGGGTGCTAGCTGGCCTTGAGGTGTTCAAAACACTGAACGATGCGGGCGTCACCACTGCCGCCCCCCTTGAGGTGGTGGTCTGGACTAACGAAGAAGGCTCACGCTTTGTGCCTGTCATGATGGGTTCGGGTGCCTTTATCGGCGAATTCAAGACTGACTTTATTCTGGCGCAAAAAGATCGCGATGGCATCACCGTTGGACAAGCTCTACATTCAATTGGCTACGCTGGCAAAGATCAGGTCAGCCCAAGCGGGATTGGTGCCTACTTTGAAGCCCATATTGAACAAGGACCCGTACTCGAAGCCCACGACATCACCATTGGCGTCGTCACCGGCGCGCTTGGCCAACGCTGGTTTGATGTGGTGATCACAGGCTCTGAGGCCCACGCCGGGCCCACCCCCATGTCCTTGCGTCACGATGCCTTGCTGGCTGCCTCGCACGTCGTGCAACTCATCAACGAACTGGCACTTGACCACGCCCCGAATGCGCGCGGTACGGTCGGTATGCTTGACGTCTACCCTAATTCACGTAACGTCATCCCAGGCTCGGTCAAGCTGTCAGTCGATCTGAGAGCAGACTCAGACGCAACCCTGACCGCGATGGTCGACAAGCTCAACGCTCGGGCGCAAGAGATTGCCAAACAGGGCAAGGTCAGCATCGCATTGACGCAAGTGGTGTACTTTCCTCCTGCGGCCTTCGCCAGTGAACTGGTGCAAGCGGTACGCTCGGGTGCACGCACTATCGGGCTCTCAGAGATGGATGTCGTCAGTGGCGCAGGTCACGATGCCGTCTATATGGCCCGCGTTGCCCCCACAGCGATGATTTTTGTCCCTTGCAAAGACGGCATCAGTCATAACGAAATCGAAGATGCAAAGTCTGAGCATCTTGAAGCGGGCTGCAACGTGTTGATGCACGCCATGCTTGCGTGCGCGAGCCAGCCATGAAAATCCTGGTGGCACGACTCAATCACGAAACCAATACGTTTTCTCCGGTCCCAACGCCACTCTCTTCGTTTGGCGACCACGGCCCAACCTATGGCGACGAGGCCTACGCGGCCTCTAAGGGAACGCGGACCGGCATCGCAGCCTATATCGACCTGCTTGAACAAGCTGGTCATCAGGTTGTCGTGGCGTGTAGTGCCACCGCCAACCCAAGCGGTCGCGTGGCTGCACAGGCTTACACCCATTTGTCTGATGTGATTGTGACAGCGGCGGCCGGCTGCGATGCGATCGCACTCGATCTGCACGGCGCCATGGTGGCCGAAAACTCTGACGATGGCGAGGGTGATCTGCTAGAGCGCTTGCGTGCAGCATTACCTAACGCCCCCATTGCTGTCGCCTTTGATTTACACGGCAAAATCACTGATAAAACGATGGCAAACAGTGACATCGTAGTGAGCTTTAAAACCTATCCTCATATTGATATGTACGAAACCGGCGCTCACGCCGCGCGTTTGTTGATTGAGATGTTGGATAAAAAAATCAAACCGACGATGGCTTGGCGACGCCTGCCCCTGCTCTCGCACACGCTCTGCAGTCGCACCGATATCGGCGCCATGCACGAAGCCGTCGAGCTCGCGCGTGCCGCTGAAGCTGCAGGTATGCTGGGTGTGTCAGTGTTGGCGGGGTTTTCTTTGGCCGATATCGCCGCACCCTGTATCAGTGTGGTTGTCATCAGCGACGCCGACCAAGAGGCGGCAGAGCAATTTGCCGAGGTCGTGGCCGGCTTCATTTGGGATAACCGCGAAGGCTTCGTCTATGCAAGCGAAACCTTGGCCGCCTCGATCACTCGGGCGCAAGAGCTTGCCCAGCAACCAGGCACGGGCCCCGTATTGCTGCTCGATCACGGCGATAACTGCATGTCGGGCGGCACCTGTGACGACATGAATGTGTTGCACGAAGCCTTGGCGCAAGGCTTACAAGATATCGTTGTGGGGCCAGTTTGCGACCCCGAGGCTGTCGCACTGATGATTGAGGCCGGCGTTGGCGCAACGGTGTCAGTCGCTGTCGGTGACAAAGTTCCTTTAACGCAACTGGGCATCACAACGACCCCACGCACGCTCACTGGTGTGGTCTTGCGCATCACCGATGGCGAATATGTCATCAGCGGGCCTACCTATACGGGCCAGCGCATTTACATGGGGCGCACGGTCTTACTGCAATTGCCTCAAGCGCTGGTGATGGTGACCGAGACCCCTCAAGAACACTGGGACTTAGGTATTTTCAGTCACATCGGCATTGACGCGACCAAGCATCGTTTTGTATTGCTCAAATCCAGAATGTATTGTCGGCCAGTTTTCGTACCGATCGCCAAGGCCGTGGTCGAATGTGATGGCGGCGGCGTCACAAGCTCTGACTATTCACGGTTCCCGTACAGCAAACTTGCCCGCCCTGTGTATCCGTTTGATTTAGATACGACCTGGGAAAGTCAAATGTAAGAACCTGGTCTGGTATGACCAACGGATGGCCAGTGGGTCGTTCTGACCTCAAGAATTCTGACCTCAAGAGCAACCGCTCGACAAAAAAGCAAAGAGCCCCGCAGCATTTCGGTGCGGGGCTCTTTGCTTTGATTTCAGTCGCAGCGAATAGTTTGCTGCGACTGAACCGGTACTTAGCCTAAGCGACTCTCAAAGCCCGCCTTGATCTCAAGCAAGCTTGGTGGCAACCCAAAGGCCAGTTTTTCAAAGAGTTCGGCATGGAGCTCAAACTCTTTACGCCACGCCGCTTTGTCGATTGAAGTGATGGTAGTGAATTTTTCGAGAGAAAAATCCATGCCAGACCAGTCAAGATCTTCATAGCTTGGCGTAATCCCAAAGACGTGCTCTTTGCCTTTAGCCTCGCCTTCAATGCGACCCAACATCCACTTCAGTACGCGGGTGTTTTCGCTAAAGCCGGGCCACACAAACTTACCGTCAGCATCGGTGCGAAACCAGTTCACACAGAAAATACGCGGCAACTTGGCGCCCGAGGCTTGCAAATGCTCGCCTAACGACAACCAGTGCTGAAAGTACTCGGCCATGTTGTAACCACAGAAAGGCAACATCGCAAATGGGTCACGACGCACCACACCTTGCTCGCCAACGGCCGCGGCAGTAGTTTCTGAACCCATGGTTGCAGCCATGTAAACGCCTTCTGACCAGTCACGTGCCTCTGTCACTAGGGGGACTGTGGTCGAGCGGCGACCGCCGAAGATGAAGGCGTCAATGACGACACCCTCAGGGTTATCCCACTCAGGATCCAACACAGGGTTTTGCGTAGCAGAGACGGTAAAGCGTGCATTTGGATGCGCAGCCTTAATACCTTTTTCCTTTGCCTGTTCAGGAGTCCAGTCACGCCCCTGCCAATCAATCAGGTGCGCCGGTGGAACCTTGCTCATGCCTTCCCACCACACGTCGCCGCCATCGGTCAACGCCACGTTGGTGAAGATGGTGTCTTGGGCCAAAGTGGCCATGCAGTTAAAGTTTGATTGCTCGTTGGTACCTGGCGCCACACCAAAATAACCTGCTTCGGGGTTGATCGCGCGCAAGTTACCTTTGGCGTCGGGCTTGATCCAGGCAATATCGTCACCAATGGTGGTGATCTTCCAGCCCTGCTGACCTAAACCCTTGGGCGGGATCAACATCGCAAAATTGGTTTTGCCACAGGCTGACGGAAATGCCGCCGCCACGTGATATTTTTTACCCCAAGGTGCTGTCACACCCAAAATCAACATGTGCTCAGCTAACCAACCCGGCGAGGTTGCGCTGGCTTCAGCGCGACCCATATTTGACGCAATTCGCAGGGCAAAACATTTTTTGCCAAGCAGCGCGTTGCCACCGTAGCCAGAGCCATACGACCAGATTTCGCGTGTTTCAGGAAAATGCACAATGTACTTAGTCGTATTGCAAGGCCACACCACATCGGCCTGACCTGCAACCAGGGGGGCACCGACCGTGTGCACACAGGGCACAAACTCACCTGTCGAGCCAAGCACGTCGTACACCTTTTTGCCCATTCGCGTCATCATGCGCATGTTGACCACCACATAAGGCGAGTCAGATAGCTCAACGCCAATTTGCGCAATCGGTGACCCCAAAGGGCCCATCGAAAACGGAATCACATACAGCGTACGGCCGGCCATCGCACCCTCGAATAACTCATCGAGTTTGGTGCGCATTTCTGCGGGCTCGATCCAGTTATTAGTTGGACCTGCTTCGGCCTTGTTTTTGCTGCAGATAAAGGTGCGGTCTTCGACGCGCGCCACGTCATCGGGTGACGAGCGAGCTAAAAACGAATTGGGTCGTTTGGCAGGATTGAGCTTGTGCAACATACCCGACTGCACCATTTGGGCACAAAGTCGATCGTATTCTTCTTGAGAGCCGTCACACCACACAATATTGGCGGGCTTGGCTTTTGCTGCAATATCAGCCACCCACTTTTTTAAACCATCGTGGCGAACGTAATCAGGTGCGTTTAAGGTCAGATTCATTGGCTTGTTTCAATTGGATTGCAATGGTCATACTTCGGTAACCCGAAATAGTAGCACCGCGCGTGCATTGACGAAAACCTGAGCCAATTTGGTACCAAACAAGTGCACCTTTTGCTCAAGGATTGCGCATTTGGTCGAATATTTTGGAAACGCCGCGGTACTCGTTACAGATTTTATGCAATTTCGCTTGACCATCGAGTCAATACCCTACTCGCTTCATCATTATCGTATTGGCTAATCTTTGACTTATTCTGCTTGACCTATCTTGTTGTCACTTGACTGAATTGGCTAATATTTACTTAGCTATGGATGTTTCACTCTTTGGCGTCAAAAAAATTGCGTCCTAAGCGTATTCAGCGTTATGTTTAGCCTATTCCTGCAACTTCACCAAGAGGCTTGGCCATGCTGGCACTGAACCAAACCAACTCTCCGATCCACAACAAGCAAACTTCACTGGCGGCCTGGCTGCTCGCTGTTGTCTTTGCACTCGTTAGCACGCCCGGCTTCGCCCAAGCGCCAGTTGCACAACCGTTGGCCAAGCAAGGCTCTTGCCCCAGCGGCTATCACAGCAGTGGCAATTACTGCACCCCTTCGTCATCGAGCGCACGCGCGGCCCTGCCCCATGTCGGCTCATGCCCCTCGGGTTATCACACGAGCGGAGGCTATTGCCTAGCGAGCAGCAACTCATCAAAAGCAGCGATCGTCAAAAGCGGAAGCTGCCCGTCCGGGTATCACACCAGTGGCGCCTATTGTTTACGCAATTGAGGCTAATGCCTTGCACGAAGCGGGCTGATTGCGGACTTAGCACAGACCTAAGACTTGCCCAACCGACGCGCGAGGTGCTGCTGCACTTGGCTAGCTGACTCGTGATTCACTAAGTGGTCGGGTAATTGGCCACCTAGGATTTGCCGGGCTTGCCGTGCGACTGAGCTGCCCATCGCCCTCAAGCTATCGTCCGTGACCCCAGCCATGTGCGGCGAGAGCAGCACATTTTCCATCCCATAAAGGGGCGAATCTACCGGCAGGGGCTGTTGTGTAAACACATCAAGCGCCGCACCGGCCAGGCGCTTTTCAGTTAACGCCTCAACTAGGGCCTGTTGATCCACAACCGCACCGCGCGCCACGTTGATTAAGTAGGCCGAAGCTTTCATTTTGCCCAGCAAGGCGCGGCTAATGAGCCCTTTGGTTGAGTCGTTCAACGGGCAAGCCAGCACCACAAAATCCGCTTGCGCCAGCACCTGCTCAAGCGACGTCACTTCAATAAAGTCGAGCGAAGCACGGCCGCTTGGTCGATAGCCGCTGACACTCATCCCAAACCCAAAATGACACATTTTTGCAACGGCTTGTCCAATCGCCCCCAAGCCCACTAACCCGACTTTTTTACCGGCTAACTCTATCCCGTCGTCGGCCAACGCTCGGGCGCTTGCCCAACCGCTTGCCCGCATCCGTTGATTGGCCGCAGCGCTGCGATGGGCAAGCGACAACATTTGACCCACCGCGAACTCAGCCACGGTGACTGCGTTGGTGCCGGGCGCGTTAGCCACCGCGATGCCTCGCGCAGTGGCCTCAGGAATCGGGATCATGTCGACCCCAGCCCCATGGCGAATCACGCCCAGCAAATTGGGCGCCTGGTCATATAACGCAGCGGGGATGGGCGTGCGCACCACCACAATCGAAGCTTCGCGTGCGCCTGCAATCAGGTCGTCCTCGCGAGTTGACTTCGCCACCGACACCCCCGCGAACGTTTCCATTTCAGCGTGCACCAACGGGTGGATCGGATTCGTTAAAAAAATCAGTTTTGAGGTCATGGTTTTTAGTCTTAAAGGAGTATATTTATTCTAGTGAGATCACAGTACACAGGGCGCTAGGCGCTCAGAGTACTGAAAATAACGAGAGAGACACAAGCATGACCATAACATTCAAAAAGCTTCACCCGACCTTTATGGCAGAAGTCAGTGCGCTTGATTTGCGCCAGGTAAGCGACGAAGCAAGCCTTGAGCGCCTGCGCGAGGGGATGACTGAGTTTGGTGTCTTGGTATTCAAGGGTCAACAATTTTCTCATCAAGACCAACTTGACTTTGCCCAACGCCTCGACGGCGTGCTGCATGCCAAAACGTCTTCTTCGGTATTAGTCAAAAATCGCTTTGGCAACGAAGCGCTGACAGACATCTCAAACGTAGGCCAAGATGGGGACATCTTGGCCGCCGAAGACCGTCGCCGTGTGAACGGGATCAGTAATCGCATCTGGCACACCGATGCCTCATTTGAAGACCCCGCAGGGCGTTACTCAATGCTGTATGCGCGCAATATCCCTCCGGTGCGTGCCGATACCGAATTTGCTGACATGCGTGCTGCCTACGAAGCGCTTGACGACGCTACCAAGGCAACGATTGCCGATCTGCGCGTGCATCACTCAATTGCCTATTCGCGCCACACGATGGGCTTTGATTTTTCGCCAGAAGAAAAAGCCAAGTTACTTGGGGCGACGCACCCCTTGGTGCGTGTGATCGAAGGCTCACCTCGCAAGTCGCTTTATCTTGCCTCCCACGCCGAGCGCGTCATCGGGTGGCAGGTTCCTGAGGGCCGCTTGCTACTGCGCGACTTAATTGAACATGCAACGCGCCCTCAGTTTTTAAGCCATCATGAATGGGCTTTGGGCGATCTGGTCATTTGGGATAACCGCACCACGATGCATCGCGCACGTCCGTTTGACGACAAAACATACAAACGCGAACTCACCCGCGTCACCACGCTAGATTTGCCGCGCAAGGCGGTTGCGGCGCAAGCGGCCTAAGTTAGAATCGCCGCAGCCTGAGGGGTGACTTTTAGGTACCCACTTTAAAACTCGCCTGCATTTTGCGCAGCATGGCGATCACGCTTTGCGCCACGATTCGGCCGGTTTTGGGGTTTTCAGATGGAATGTTTTCCATGGTCATGGTGAACTTCGCTGAGTCTGAGTCGACCACGATGCTGTGAGTGTTGCGCACAACCGTTGGATCAGCCCAAATTTCAAGCAAGGTATTTTCAGGCCCGACGCCTGCTAACGCCAACGCCACCACCACATTTAAGTTTGCCGGAAACCCTTTAGCGGCGGCACGCGCATTACCTTCGAACACTTTTTTAGGCTCAGTCAGGCCTTCAACACTAATGTTGTTCTCGATTAAATGTGGGGCGCCCGAAAGCCCATTAGGCGGCTTGCGCGTGACCATCCTTACCGAATGAATCTTGCCCTCGGCCGCTGCAATCATCGCGTCTAAGCCAATCAATGCCCCAGTTGGTACGTGGATGATGCCACCCTCTTGCTGCGCCATGTCAATCAAATTCTGATTAAACAGTAAGGCCCCTACCGACAACACAATCGCTTGTTTTTTTGCCTTTAAAAAGGGCGCTACGATTTCGGGCAAGAGCGCTGCCGGTGCACACTCAATCACTAAGTCTGCCACGGGCTCAAGTTCTGCCAGCGTCAGCACCTTGACCTGCGCCCCAAGGCTTGCCACAAACGCTTGCGCCTTATCGTGATGCTTAGCCGAGACCGCAGTCAGCACAACGCCTGGTACCGCGCCTTTGGCTAAAGACGTGGCGATGGATTTGCCGATCGCACCCAAGCCAGCGATAGCAATACGTAACGGTTGTTTGTTGGTAGTGTTAGTCATGAATGTGCTCAGTCAATTTTCATATTGGCGGTTTTTACGATGTCGGCATACTTGGCGACTTCGCGTTTAAGGTGCAGGCCAAACTCTGCTGGCGTGCCACCGATGATTTCAATGCCGCGTTCACGCAGATTTTGCCGAACACTGTCTCGCGTCAGAGCCTCATTGAACGAACGATTGATCCGTTCGACAACGACCTGGGGGGTATTAGCAGGTGCAATGATCCCGTACCACGAGTCGGTTTCAAAGGTTGGCAAACCTTGTTCAGCAATGGTGGGGATCTCAGGGGCTAGGGGAGCGCGAGTCAAATAGGTCGTACCCAGCGCCCTGAGCTTACCCGAACGGATATGTGCCAAAAAGTCAGGCAAATTGCCAAACATCAGATCGATATTGCCCCCTAGTAGGTCGTTGAGCGCGGGCCCTTGAGCCTTATAAGGCACATGCACAATGTCAATACCCGTCATGGATTTCAGCATCTCGCCGGCAAAGTGCGGCGTCGTACCATTACCAAACGAGCCGTACGACAACTTGCCCGGGTTTTTCTTGGCGTAGGCAATTAACTCGGGTAGGTTTCGAATCGGCAACTCAGGCCGAACCGCAAGAACGTTCGCAGTGCGCGCCAGTAAGACTATCGGTACTAGATCTGTGTCTAGGTTGTAGGGCAAGTTTTTAACCAGCGACTGGTTGACTGCAAAACTATTCGCAACCGCGCCAAAGGTGTGTCGCTCGCCTGCCTTGGCGACCGCATCGACTCCGATGACAGTGCCAGCGCCAGGCTTATTTTCGACAAAAACAGAGCCTGCTAAATCGCGTGCAACCTCGGGCACCAACAAACGCACCACAGCATCCAGCGTACTGGCGCCACCCGGAAACGGCACAATCACGCGAACCGGCTGCGTGGGCCATTGTGTGGTCGTACCTGACTGACCAACCACGCAACTTGACCAAACACCTAAACTTGCGAGCCCGACCAAAAAAATCCGCTTCAGCATTTCAATCCCAATTTTGAAAACATCAAACTTAATCGAATTATCCACCAAAGCCGCTGGGCAGGTGAAACGTCCAGAATGTTGCATTCAGGACCCCATAGCAACCAGCACTCACAACCAACGCCCCTGCACCTAGCAACAGCGCTTGCCTCTCTGTTTGTGGTGGGTATTTACGCAGAATCATTCTCCCGCCTAGCGCCGAGACCGCGATGCCATAGAGCAGACTGGCGATGCTAACCAAATCAGGATTGTTCGTTGAAAAACCCAACATAAACAATGCCGTGCCAACAATAAAACAAGGCAGACCAACAATAAATCCTAATGCTAAAAACAACACAACCCCATCAAAATCGACGTTTGAAGGGGTATTTTTCAAGTTTTTAGGCATTTTGTAATCCCTTGAAACAGAACTGATTGATTGCAAATTGTGTTTCTGCCTGAGCAGGCTAAAATAGACTCAGGGTGAAGTCACGCCTACTGAGAACGGTTACCCCTGCAATCTGAAGGAAGGATGATGAATAAAAAACTGGCTGTACTTTTAATGCTCACCGCGTTTGGTTTTGCTCAAGTTGCACCCGCCGCCGCACAAACAACCCCGACTAAGTCCGCGCAAACCAGCCCCAAAAAGAAGACCACGGCAGCGAAAAAGAAGACAACTCCTAAAAAAAGCACAGCACCCAAAAAGAAAACCGCCAAGCCTAAAACAACCTTTTTCACCCAGCCCCAAGCAATTGGCTAGCCCAAGAGCCGGGCTCACGGGTTACTCAAACCGTATGCCGGCCTTTTGAATCAAACTCCCCCAGCGAGCATAGTCTCGATTGATTTGTTCTAAAAACTCGGCTGGGGTGCTGGACGACGCATTCAAACCCAAGGCACTGATCCGTTTTTGCACCGACGCCTCAGCAAGTACTGCGTTGACATCTTTATTGAGTTGAGCGATCACAGCAACCGGCGTCAAGGCAGGCACGGCCAACCCGTACCACTCAGGTATATCGCCCAGCGCAGGATAGCCGGCGTCGATTGCAGTGGGTGCGCTTGGTAAGACTCCTACCCCTTGCGCGCCGAACAACACAAGGGCACGCAGTCTACCTGCCTGAACATGTTGCGCTACAGAGGTCGGATTTGCGACCAACAAGTTGATATTGCCAGCCAAGACGTCAATCACCGCGGGGCCTGCGCCCTTATAGGCAACATGCAATAAATCGGCCCCAGTGATGAACTTGAATAGCTCAACCGCAAGTTGAGGGCCAGCAGCACTCGAGCCATACGACAGCTTGCCAGGCTGGCTTTTTGCTAGCGCTTCAAGCTCTTTGAGTGTGTTTGCCGGCACCGAGGGGTGCGCCACAAGCACAAACGGCTGTTGAGTGAGTCGCCCCACCGGGACAATGTCCTTTCGGACATCAAAACCCATATCTTTATAGAGGTGCGGATTGACCGTCATCACCCCCTGATGCGCGATCATTAAAGTTTGACCATCAGGAGTGGCTTTCGAAGCATAGGCTGTGCCAATGTTGCCTTGCGCCCCGGCCTTATTTTCGATGATCACCTGTTGCTGCCATAAGTCAGTCAATCGTTCGCCCACGATTCGGGCAACTGCGTCGGTGCCGCCACCAGGCGGAAACATCACCACAATTTTAACGGGCCCCGTTGGCTTGAAAGCAGACTGGGCGAACGCTTGCGCACCCGTCAAGGTACTGACCAACAGGCCTATGACACCTACATTCACCGCCAATCGAGAAAACCAGCGTTGCGGAAACTTTAACCTACGACTGACGTTAAGCATCGTTGACCTCTCTCATATCAAGTTAAGATTTTGCGTGTCCGGTAACTCGTTGCATCAGTTGTCCGACGTCTACTGCACGTTCCATTGACCAGACCGCCTCGATTAACGGCTCTGGATCGCAGCCTGAGCCACCATACTCGCATAAGGTGCGAACTTTGTTTTCAAGATCCTGATCCGAAAGCGGCTTGGCTCGAGCCCCGCGTGCGATATCGATGGCAACTTCAAGTGTCTGACCGCGCTGCAAATGCAATCTGACAGTCGCTGCCTCGACGGCAAACGAGGCATCGTCAATGAAAGAAATTTTTTGACCCAAGGTGCGCAAAGTCGTATCTGCAACAGCCAGGTCGCTGAACTCGGCCAAACCCGCCTTGCCTCGCGTTAAGGCAACGGCAACTGCGTGTTGTGCACTAACCTGCGACTCTCTGCCCGTCGACACGTTGGGGCGGTCGGTGCGTTGTCGCAACAGGGGATGACCAATCAATTCGATACGTTCAATCGCACCCAAGCCTTGTTGCAACAGTTCAGGATGTGTGGACAAGCCCAAACACGCCTCAAGCACTGGGTTCAAGACCACTCCGCACGGAAACGGCTTATAGGTGTTGTTGAGAATTTCCCAACGCTCACCTAGCCCACTGACGATACTCTGGCAATCGGGTGCGTCAGCGGTCACATTTAAAAAACCGCGCACGCCTTCAAGTGGGTGAGCAGGCCCATCAAAATCTTGTTGCGCCAACAGCGCAGACAGCATGCCGTTACGTGAAGCATTACCCATACTCACGCTTTTAGACATGGTGCCAAGCGTCTCGACTAAGCCCGAGGCTTGGGCAGAGGCAGAGCCCAACGCCCAAACCAGTTGTCGCGCAGTCAAGCCAAGCAGCTTACCGGTCGCCAGCGCAGAACCAAAGACGCCGCACGTTGAGGTGATATGCCAGCCGCGAGCGTAGTGCCCTGGCGACACAGCGTTACCAATGCGGCACTCGGCTTCGACACCCAAAATGAAACTCAGTAATAAATCGATGCCACTCGTGCGTTGCGTTTCAGACCAGGCAAACACAGCGGGTGCCACCGGTGCAGTTGGATGAATGATCGTTGGAATGTGCGTGTCGTCAAAGTCAAACACGTTAGCAGCCATGGTGTTGAGTGCGGCCGCCGTCAGCATGTCGAGTCGCTGCCCGCGCCCGATCACCGTGGCCTGCTGACCAACCGAAAAACGTCCGTAAACCTGGGCGGCACGCTCAATCGTTGGGTCAAAACAAGCTGATAAGGCTGTTGAAAAATAATTCAATAACGAGCGCTTAGCCTCGTGTCGTACCACCTCTGGAATATCACTCCAGCGACAGTTTTGAATAAATTGTGCCAAAGGAAACGA
>Ga0222712_10002052_pt1 | contig 23736 bp, 21 predicted proteins | sample C33_657DmetaG_FD_165043 | JGI IMG/M metagenome (GOLD analysis project Ga0222712, IMG submission 165043) | Estuarine water microbial communities from San Francisco Bay, California, United States - C33_657D | ecosystem: Environmental > Aquatic > Marine > Unclassified | place: USA: California... | reverse complement strand
TATTTTTGGTTTGCAGAGTCTATAAACATTAGCCCAGAAGAGGCTAGTCAGTATATGTCTACATTTGAGGGTGCCGCCCAATCAGCTTGCTGGTTCTGGGAGACTAACAACCTAAATCAATGGGCAGACAATGATGATATATTAACATTAACTAAACGTATCAATGGTGGTACTATAGGTTTAGAGGATCGGATAAAACACTATGAGCATGCCAAGCATGTACTAGGAGCATAAGCTATGTGGGACAAGGCAATTGAATTGATTAAGTGGGTAGACACCCCTTTTAAGTTATTTGAAGTAGTATTATTAGCTAGCGTATTCTTTTTTGGATATTTCGCTTGGGACAGTAGAACAGTTATTCTAGATGCAATTACACAGTCTAGTAAAGTAACTACTTTAAAAGAAATAAATCATTTAATTCCAGTTGCCACTAGTTTACAAAAAGATTTGGATGCAGATACTATTATTGTGCATAAAGTAAATCTTGCTGTAAATACCCGAACTACTCTATTTGCTTTGAGTGCTAAAAATCGTGATAATTCTCTTGATGGATATAAAACAAGCATTTTCAGCAAAGACCCTGCAAGAAATGCAGCTGTTATTGGCATGCTTAATGGCGAAGTAGTGTGTGTTAAACATGATACTGGTATGGATAAAGCCAGTGACTGGGTATTGAAACAAGGTGTTAAGTTTATTTGTTATAAGGGTATTCCTCCAGAGGTAGGAGACTTTGATGGTTATGTTTCAGTTGGATTCAAAGTAGAACCAACAGACTTGAACATAGTCAAGACAAGAATTAATTTAGCAACGGCTGAGATGTCACAGTGAAATGGCTAGTAGCATTTATATTATCATTTTTAAGTATATCGAGTTTAAGTGAACAGTGTGATGATTGTTTAGGTGGAATTGTTGCTACAGATACTAATATTTGTTTGGTATCTAACTTTTATAAAATTGCGCATTCAATACATGACCCTGGTTTACGACATCAACAGTTATCAATATGGTTAACAACTAATGGAGACAAATGTGACAGCAAACAGCTTGTCATAATTTGGAATCGTCTTGCTGAGTGGGGTGGAGCATCTGATTCAGCAGAAATAAGAGGCAAATTACTTTACTATTTTTCAAGAGCTGAAGTAAGAGAACGCAAAGAGAAATCGTAATGGATGCCGTAAGATGGTTTCCAATAGTAGCACCTAGTTATGCAAATGTAGATGGCATACTAGCTACCGCCCATGCAAAGAAGAATGAAGAACGCTGGGACGAATATAACAAACAACTAATTGAAAAGATACACTTAAGAGATTACTTGTTTGACTTGTACTTAAAAAGAGCACACGAAAACCAGATAGTTAAAGAGATCTATAATGTTACTACTATAGATTTTTATGTTTAAAGGGGCAATAATTGAGTAAAAGAAAAGAAGATTTTATTACGTCAAAATGGCGTCCAATGATGGCAGTTATGTATATGTGTGTTTGCGTATGTGATTTTATTCTATTCCCCATAGGTTTTACAATAGTACAATTCTGGGAAACACAAGCAATTAACGATGCCTTTCGTCAGTGGCAACCAATGACGCTACAGGGCGGTGGACTCTTTCACATGGCTATGGGTGCTGTATTAGGTGTTACCGCTTGGAGTCGTGGACAAGAAAAACTAGCAGGTGTTACCTCTAGTAATCAACCACAACAATATCAATCAAGCTATAATCAACCAGAATATCGCCCACAGCCAACACAGAGAACTACTGTTCAAACAACAGAAGTCACTACTGGTTATGGTGGTAAGCTAGCTCCTCCACAATATGATCATCCTCTTATTTAAAGGATACAAATGAATAAAATTGTGTTATTATTCGCTCTTATGTTCGTAGTTCCTGTAGTTCACTCTGCAGAACAAACAACAAAGAAGGTTTGTAAAGAAACTAAAGACCCTAAGACAGGTAAGTCTAAAGAAGTTTGTAAAGAAATCAAAACCCATAAAAAGCTAGACGGTACTGCGGTACCAAAGAAGTAAGGATTTAGCGAATGCAAAAAACCCGTAGAGTGGCTACTGCCAAAACTTCCCGTAAATCCCAAGTCACACAAATTGAGGACTACCAATCTAATGTTAAAATTATTAAGGCTCCAAAGCCATTTCACGTACAACCAAAGAATGATAAACAAGATAATTTACTTGCTGCAATTCGCCACTATCCTATCACTGTCACTATTGGTTGCGCTGGTACAGGTAAAACTTATTGCTCCTCTTCTATGGTAGCATCCCTGTTCTTAACAGGCAAGTACGATAAAATAATTTTAAGTAGAGCTAACGTAGCTACAGGAAAATCTCTAGGTCATTTCCCAGGAACCATTGCAGATAAAATGGCTCCTTGGTTAATGCCTATTACTAGTGTTTTAGAGAAGTCTTTCGGGTTAGGCTTCTATCAATACTTAGTAAACAAGGGTTCAATCGAGATCCAACCACTAGAAACTATTCGTGGTCGATCTTACGAAAACTCACTTGTCATTGTTGACGAGTGTCAGAATTTAACATTTGAAGAGTTAAAGGCAATTACAACACGCCTTGGTGAGAACTCTAAAATGGTCCTCTGTGGCGATCCTGCCCAGAGTGATATTAATAGCGGTAAGGACATTCTTAAATTTGTCCACCTATGTAAAAAACATGACATTGACATTCCTATAATCGAGTTTGGTGTAGACGATATTGTTCGCTCAGACATCGTTGCTAGAATTGTTAGGATGCTTATGGAGGAGAAACTTTAAATGGCAAACCTAACAACGACCCCATCAAAGGCTAAGACAAAAAGCCTTGGGGATCCTAATGCTGCGTATGAATCTATGCGGCCTCTCTGGGAACGAGCCAGAGCTGTTCTAAATGGACAGACACATGCACGAGCATATGATGACGTAATTGATACTGCAAACTACAGTAACTTATTATTACCTTTCTCTCCTACAATGAGTCCACAGCAGTACAACTTCTATCGTGCTGAAGGTGAACTTCCTGGTTTAACAGCACAATATGCTAAGGTACTTGTAGGTGGTTTGTTACGTAAACAAGCCACTATGGAGCTACCAGACAACTTGTTTCCAGAAGGAACTGAAGACTGGATTCGTAATTCCTTTGGCTCTGATGGCACTTCACTGCATGGCTTCTTAGATGCCGCTATTTGGGAAGAGCTTCAGTCGTCAAGAGCTTGGTGTTTAGTAGACTATCCTACAGTAGCTAACCCAGATGCACTTACAGTAGAGGAAGCTAAAGCTCTTTCTCCTTATGTAATGCTCATCCAAGCAGAAAACATTATTAATTGGCGTAGAGGCCAAGACCGTAACACTAATAAACAAGTACTAACAAGTTTACTTTTCCGTTATTACATGGAAGACTATACTAAGAATGAATTCCATCCAGACTATGTAGACACAGTTACTCACTACTTTTTAGATGAGTCAGGTTTGCTTGTCGTAGATACTTATACACGAGACACTAATGAATCTGTAAACGTTATTAATGGTAATGTTACATCTAAGTACCAAACAGATAATGCTAATGCAGCATGGGTAAAGACACGAACAGAGGTACCTCTAATGAATGGTGAGCGAATGAACTTCATTCCTGCCTATCCATTGAATGGTCAGATTGATCCTGTTGAGCCAATCCTACAATCATTAATTGATCGTGAGATTGCGTTGTACAACAAGATTAGCCGTCGTAACCATTTACTCTATGGTGCTGCAACATACACTCCAGTGGTCATGTCAGATATGACTGATGAAGAGTTTGAAAACATTGTTGATGCTGGCTTAGGCTCATGGATCAAGCTTCGTGCAGGAGACGACATTAAAGCACTCGATACACCTACAGGTGCTCTAAAAGATATGGAGGCAAGTATTGCCGCTACTATCGAAGAAATGGCTCGCATGGGCATTCGTATGCTCTCTCCAGAAGGTTCTTCAGGTGAGTCAGGCGTAAGTTTAGAGATCCGTAATGCGGCTCAAACAGCCCAATTAGGTATGCTTAATACTCGTATTTCAGAGACAATGAGACAGATCATTACAGTGATGCTTAAGTGGAAATATAATATTGATGTGCTTTCAACAGATATCAAATTTACATTAAGTGCTGACTTTAATCCTACACCAGTAGGCGCAGACTGGATGAGACTAGTTACAGAGTGGTACCAGCAAGGTATTATTCCACGTTCTACATTTATCTCTATTGCTAAATTCAATGATGTGCTCCCAGCTGAGTACAATGATGAAGATGGCGTAGCAGAAATCCAGAGTGATCCTCTAGTAGACAACATGGCTACTCGTATTGACTCTACTATTGCTGAAACAGACAATATGCGTCCTGATAATAACAACAACGACAACACTGTATAATACGGGCATCCTTGATGCATATATTGTATAGTATCAAGGGAAAATATGCCAACTCCTATTAATACGGAAATATATGACAAAATTGTGCAGCACTTAGCTGATACAAGGTTATATGAAGCGGAAACCTCTACTAATGTAAGTAGGGGCATCCGTAGACATCAAAAGAGACTTAAAATTCTCTTGTCTAAAAACATTAAGGCTGATGTTAAACCTGAAGTGACTCGTTCTACAAAAGAACTTCACATGATTGTTAGCAACTCAGTCAGTGACTACGCAGATGCCTCTGTAAGCTTTCACTCTAACAACTTAGAGAAAAATGCTGGAGGTTTCTTTAGAGTGCAACGACCTAGGGGTAGTGACGCTATCCCAAAATTAATTGGACCTAATATTACTGCGTCTAAAAGTCTTAGAGATCACTTTGATACTGTCGGTAGTACTGAGCTTGCTAGGATTGATGGAAAAATAAAGTCAGGATTAGCAGACAATAAACCTTTAAAACAAATTATAGATGACGTAATCCGCACTACAACACTTACTGAAGTTCAGGCTAAAGTGCTTGTCAGAACCGCTATCACTAATACTCAGTCTAATGCTATGAACTTAGTAATGGACAGAAACAAAGAACTTCTAGTAGGATATCGCTTTACTGCTGTGCTTGATAATAGAACATCTAGAATCTGTGCTCACCATGATGGTCAAGTATACAAGATTGATGACTTACGTTACAGACCTCCATTACATTGGAACTGTCGTAGTTCTATGGTTCCTATTTTAAAGAATAAAAAAGACTTATTAGCTTCTGCTGAAGCTCCTGATTCTAGAGTTAAAATAAATAAATTAAAAGATACCTCAGAGGCAATTCTAGACGGTACTGTCCCACTAGTAGAAACATATGGCACATGGCTAAAAAGACAAGCTATGGAAATCCAGGTAAAACACTTAGGTAGTGAGGAGAGGGCAGGATTACTTCAAAAAGGTATTCTAGAGGTAAAAGCGTTTACAACATCTAAGGGTCAACAATTAAGTATTGCTGCACTTAGAAAACTAGATAACGCTAGAACTACTTACTTTCCAACTCGACAAGCAGCTGTATCACAGGCTGAGTCAAATTTGTTTGTTGTTAATGCAACTAAACCTAACGACTTACTTAGAAATACAGAAGCAGCTAAACAATTAAAGGCAATGTATATTGCTGATACTGAAAATACTGCACAGTCTTTATCTTTAGTAGACTATCGTGGTACTACCCTACAAGGTAAACGATCAGTTAGAGTTAGAAGCAATAATGAGTTTGATGAACGTAATAATAGCTTTGATCCTTTTACAGGTGAACAAAGTAGTACCTTGTTGTATGATCCAGACTTTGGTGTATTACAAGAACGTATTGATTTTATTAAAAATTCAAAGGCACTAAGCCAAGATCAAAAGACTTGGATACAAGAGTTTGTAGATAGCTTAGATGACTCTGTTTCAGTAAACCAACAAACTGCCATTGCTGAGAATCTTCGGGTTGTATTTGAACGATACAATAACGATAAGCAACCATGGGTTAACTTCATGAATGTTGCTCGTAGTGAAATGCAATTCTCTGTAGTAAACACTAGTCGTATTCTCGATCGTAGATCTAGAGCTAGGTCTTCACAATTTGACTCTTATGGAGTTGCTGGTGAACCTGCTAAAGTCCAAGTGTTTGGAAAATATTATACCTTTGATGACATTATAGACAATAACATTAATAACCAAAGATACTCTAGAAATTGGTCAGAGACTGAAGGTAAACCTTTAGCTCGTAAACTTTATTATACAGGAAGAACTCCCTTATACACTTGGTTTAAAGGTTCTCCTAGAATTTCAACAGATAGCTTTAAAACTAAAGTTATTAAGTTTCTTGAGGATACTGTTCCAGGAGCTAAATTCTTTTTCAAAGATAAAGTTCCTGAAGAAAGACTCATTGATGAATTTCTTAGGAATAGAAGAGAAGACTATCGCAAAATTGTTGACTTAGAATTTTTGTTTGGTAAACAAAGACAAAACTATTTAAATCAATTAGTTGAAGGTGGCACTAACGATAAGAAAGCTATTGAAGCTGTATCTAATGCACTAACACTAGTTGCTGATGGTAAGTCTACCGACTACGATTCACTTGCAATTAATATTGGAAAGTCTTTAAGAGAATCTTGGAATGTTCCTGAATTTCCTTTCTTTAAACCTACACTACAAGACTATCATGCTGATGGTTCTCAAGTACTGACTGCTTTAAAAGATAAAGGCTACATTCGTGTAGTTCTTAGAGGTAAAACCCGAAGATCAGTTATTGACCTTGAAACAGGTCGGGCTAGCGGTCCTTGGAGAGACACTAAGAGTCGTGAGGTACAAATACTAAACCCTGACATGCTAGAACTACAAAGAGCTAATCGTAGTCTACTAATAGCAAAGAGAATTGGCATTACACAAAATAAAGACAAACTTTATGTAAGGCCAAACGCTAAAAACTATTATGATGCTCGTGGTAATAATACCTTTATACCTATTGTTACACGTAGAGCTAATGCTAATTACGATAGAGTATTAATTGATAATGATTTTGCTGATATGCTTAATCATACTATGTCTGTTCAATACGAGGTTGATAATGAATTCTCTGGATTCATGGAAGACATTGTACGCTTTAGAGATCCCCGTGGGAATGTAAAGAAGTATGATGACTTAAATGATTTTAGAAAACTTATTTTAACTCGTGGAGATCAAGGCTATAGTTTGATGCAGACTGTAAAGTATCATCGAGATAATGGAAAACCGTTTAGTGTTGTAGCTAATATCGATGGTCGTGGTCGAGTATACTATCAAGGATTCTTAACACCAACAGGTGGTGAAGTTGTACGCCCATTTTTAAACACAGCAAAAGCTGAAACAATGACTCCTGAAATAATTCAAGAATTAATGATTCAAACTGGTTCTATGTTAGGTCCAGCAACTGAAGCGTTAACTCAAGCAGGTAGAATGGAAATCTTTTTAAGAAATGAAAAAGATATTCTTAGTCTTGGTCGTCTAATGATGGAGACAACTCAGAGAGATAGAAGATTAAGAGAGTATTTAGAGCATCCTATTATTCGTGCTACTGAAGCAGAGGAAGTTGCTAAGATCTCTCGATTAGCTTTAGAGTATGCTCGTGTACATAAAGCTGTGGATGGTAACTTTAATGATACAGTTAAGTTATCACAATATAAAACAAAACTAATGATTGAGAATGATGCCTCTTCATCAGGTGCCCAGATTATTGGATTAAGCACAGGTGACAGAGATATTTCTCTCAACTCAAATGTGTTACCTACAATGCAAAAGAATCGTTTGTATGACTTAGTGGCTATGGATACAGTGTCTGATCCTGCCTTTCAGAAAATACAAGGATTAAGAGATGCTAACATACAATGGACTGATTTACAAAAAGCTGCTAAAGCTCAGAACATGGTCTCATTCTATGGTGCAGGTAAAGCAACACAAGCCGCTAATATTGAAGCTAAATTTGCTTCAGTGTTAGAAACAAAAGGATATACAGTTATTACTCGTGAGGAATTACGTGGAGTAACTAATATTATAGATAGATCAATAAAAGATGCAGAACGGCTAGGTGCCGATAATGTTATCTTTGGTCTAAAACAATTGAAACGTGAGATTAATGAAGTTGTTGAAGGTGAAACCTCTGTGGGGCAAGAACTTTTAGCACATGCTCGTGACTCTCACCCAGATGTAGAAGCGTTTGTCGATAAATTAATGAATGTACGAAAAGGGCTTATAGGTCCACAAGAGTTTAAAGCAGTCTCGGAGATTATGTCTTCTAAACTTGCTGAACGTGCTCCTGTAACTCAAAAATTCGTTCAATTCTGGAAAGAGGCTGCTAAAGCTTACGTTGATGAAACTCAGAAGGTCGATGTACCTTGGGTAACATTTGATGGTAAAACTTTATACCAGAGATATAGACCAAAAATCCAAACTAGCATTGAATTCTTTGATAAAGAAGCTAATAGGATGGTTCGAAACATTTATGAAGATCGTGCAGAAGATGCTTCACTTCTAGGAAAATCAAGTTTAGCTAGAGCGGGTATTGGTATGGGTGTTAATGGCAACCATATGAATGACGCTGCTATTGTAAGAAGATTTCATTTGTGGGGTCGTAAAAACGGTATTGAAACCGCTACGATTCACGATGCTTTCTTTACTAACATCGGACTTGCAGCAAAGTCAAAAGTAGCCCTTAGAGAAATCTATGCGGATGCTTTAGATGGTAATACAATAGAAAAAACTTTACTGGCATTAAAAGCAGAGGGTATGTCAAATGAAACATATCTTAAGCTTCGCCAAAAAGCTATTGAGGATGGCTTAATTAATCCCAAAAATAAAATTACGAGAAAAGAAATACTGGCTCCTATCCCTAAAGGAATGGATTGGTATGGTATTGGACCGTAGACGTTTATGTTTGTAACTAAAACCCAAAAATTAAAATTAAATGGCTGTGCCAAAGGAAAATAAAGATGAAAGTAGATAAGTTCGGAAACAAAGAGTTCCTCGATGATGGTACTACCCCTAACCCAGAATTTCAAACCGATCAGGTTGCAGATGCTGGCAATACAGGAGGTACTAATAATAAAGATACAGAAGACATGATCAATCGTATGGTTGAAGAGCGTCTTTCTAAAATCAAACAAAGTTTAGATAAAGCTTATCAAGAACGTGACAATGCTGTTAAAGAGCGTGTTCGTCTTGAGGATGAGGCTAAACAACGTAAGATGAAAGCTTTAGAGGATGATGGTAAGCATAAAGAAGTTGCTGAGATGAAGCTCGCAGAACTCACTGAAAAGCTTGCGTTAGCCGAAGGTAAAGTAACTGAACTCACCCGTGATGGTGCAGTTCGTAATGCATTAACTGGTCTTGATTTCCGTAATGATCGATCTGGCCAAATGGCTTATCGTGATATTATCGATCAACTCATTCAGGATCCAGAGACTGGTGCATGGATTCACAAATCTGGTGTATCAATCAAGGATTTTGTAGGACAATACGCAAAGAATGAAGATAACTCTTTCCTATTTAAACCTAAATCTAATTCAGGGGGCGGTGGTAGCAATATGAACGGTACTCCCAAACTCGATCCCAATAAGAAGATATCTGAAATGACCTCTGAAGAAGTGTTAGCACTTGCCGCAGGTGGAAAATTAGGTAGCTTTAACCTTTAAAATCACAGGAGATTTTTCAAAATGATTTCACATACAATGTTTCAAAACGTAGCTATTGCTATTTCTGCATACGCTGACGAAATGTACACCACTGCCAAAAAGCTAAACAGCACTGGTATTGTTGGTACTGATGCCCGTATTGACCCAACAGGCGAAAGCTTTATTGGTCAAATGCGCTGGTATAAACCCTTGGCTGCTAACATTAACGTTGCCAGCCTTTCCTCTGCTAGTAACGGTACCTATACTGATGTATCAACAGAAATTGCTGACTACATCAAGACAGTCCGTACATTCGGTTCTGAGCAAATTAACCTACAACAAATTGTTTCACAACAAGATGGTCTTTCTAAGATTGCTCGTGATTTCTCTGAAGTTCGTAGCCAAGACGAGTCTGACGCTATTGTTGCTACACTCAAAGGCGTAGCCGCTTACGAAGTTTCTCGTGGTGCTGGTTTAGTTGGTTATGATACAGATGGCGATGGCGCTACAACTGGTAATTTCGTAGATATTAACGCTGCTGGTACCTTTGGTGCTGCTGCTGCTACAGGCGCTGGTGATCAGCGTAAACTGTTTGACGCTACAGCTATTGGTGCTGCTCGTGGTCAACGTTTGTTCCAAGCTCTTGGCATGGCATTCAAGGATTATGAGCCTGACTTCATGTACATGGTTACTTCACCTGAAGTATTGGCTGAGTTGCGTGCTGCTAACTTGGTCGATGTTACAACTGTCACAGATGGTAACTTGACATTCCAAACAGTGTTTGGTGGTAAATTCCGTTTAATTCTCAGCCGTGTTGCTCAAGGTGACTTATCCGCTTCTGCCAATGTAAATGATCGTTCTACAAAGACTACATTTATTTGCAAGCCAGGTGCTATCAGCTTTACTAACATTGCTGTACCTACACCTGTTGAAGTTGATCGTAATGCTGCTTCCTACACTGGTGGTGGTTCTACCTCTATCTGGTATCGTTATGGCTTCGTAGTTCATCCAATGGGCTATGACTGGGCTGGTTCTACCAGTGCTTTCGCTACTAACACTAACTTTGGAACAGCTGGTTCATGGGCACGTAAGATGAGCGCACTAAACTTAGGTATTTTGCCTATTCTTCACGCTTAATCCATTAGGAGGAACTGATGGCACTTGAACAAGGTATTAATTGTTATGTGTCTCTCGAAGAAGCTGAAACATACTTCGAAACCCGAATCGATGCAGGATCTTGGATCAGTGCAGACGATGAGGATAGAGAGAGTGCATTAGTTACGGCAACTCTAATTCTTGACGAAAATCAATTCATTGGCGTTGCTGTCAGTTCCGATCAAAGTCTAGCGTGGCCTCGTAATGAGGCTACTGTTCTTGAACCAAGGATAGGTACTTATATTACTTATGCGGATGATGAAATTCCAGATAGACTTAAAAAGGCTACCTATGAAATGGCATATCATCTATTATCTAATGAAAATTTGTTAGATAATAAGTCTCAAAACTTTGAAGAAATTTCTATTGGAACTATATCTATTAAGGATACAAATAGAGATACAAGCAAAGTACCAATGACTCCAAGTCTAGTAAGGAAATTTATTAGACCACTATTAGTAAGAAATGGTTCTACCTCTTGGTGGAGGGCAAATTAATGTCCCTCAAAACAAAAGTACAAAATGCCGTTGATACAGCTTTTGAAAAGCTGAAAGATCTTTCGGTGGAAGCTACTTTTGATAACAAGATAGTTGAAGGATTTAACTTTTCTACTGGTACTATTACTAGTTCAGACCAATCATATGTTACATCTGGTTTTCTGACTACGAAAGAAAGCTATGCAAATGGCACACCAGTAACTAAAACAACCTTAACAATTCGCAATAATACAGATGTTACATTTGATAGATATTCGGAAGTAACTATTGGAAACAGTAGTTACAACTGCAATATTGTATCTAAAGATGACTTCATCGTTGTGCTTTCTTTATCGGGAGGCTAATCATGTATAGTTTACTCAAGGATGATATTTATGGAGTCTTTGCTTCAAACTCATGGGTTAATGCTGGCTACAAGGCTTATCCCGCTAACTATAATGGTACGATCGATACATCTAACACGTTTATTCGAGTTAGTATTTTGCCTGGAAAAGCGACATTAAACGCTTTTAGGTTTAAGAAAACTTTTAGTGGTCTTTTAATACTATCTATATTTGTCAAAGCAGGTGCAGGTGATAAAACACTTTTCACTGTAGCAGACGCCTTAGATTCTTTCTTTCAAGGGAAGACTTTAACAAATGGAACCCAATTTGGTCCGAGTACATTGAGTACTTTGGGCTTAGACCCTGCAGATGATTCACTTTATCGTGGGGACTATTCAATAAATTTTAAAGCTTATGGAGATTAAATAACATGGCACATATTACATCAATTGGCGCAGGCATCTTTTCCGCCCTCGCTATTAACACAACAGCTGTTACTGACTTAACAACAGTTGACACACTAGCTGAACTAGTAGCAAAGTTTACAAGTTCTGCTAATTTCACAGAAATTAAAAATGTTCGTGAGTTTCCACAAATTGGTACTCCTGCTAACATTGTTAACGTACCTGTGTATGGTCAGAAAGTATCTAGCCAAATCCAAGGTCAATCTGACGCTCCTAACCTAGAGATCACTTTGAACTATGTACCTAGCGAATGGTCTAGCTCAAGTGTGCTTGGCGCATTAGTTGGTGACGGTAATGTTTATACATTCCAGTTCTCAATGTTGAACGCTAAACCCGCTGGTCTAAACACTACCGCTGGTGGTTCTGGTCTAGGTTCTGTTGCTAACTCTAACTTCTACTTCGTTGGTAAAATCGAAGCATTGTTAGTTAGCCCACAGTTGACAGATGCTAACCAAGCAACATTGACTTTGTCTGCTCAAGGCGGCTTCTTCGGTCCTGCGACTGTAGCTGGCGCTTAATTGACAGAGATGGGCTAAAGCAATTTAGTCCATTTTACCAGGGGACGCTAAAGAGAGATCTTAAGCTCCCCTTGGTAGTATTAATAGTATATTAAGGATAATTATGGTAGATAATGATAAACCACCATTTAGTAAGTCGTTTGTTATGAAAACTACATTTCGTCATATGAGACGTAGTGTTGATATTAGTATTCGTAAATCATTTGAACGATTCCAGGATTTTGATAAAGATAGTGAAGCAGGTAGAGAGATTATGGAAACATTATCTGTACTACATACAGTACGTAAAGTACTAGATGACTTCCAAGAAAATAACAAACAGTTATTCAATGATAGTAAATAAAAAGTAAGGAAATATAAAATGAAACATCTCGTTGGAAAAGTAATGTCTAAGAAAACCAAATTCATGGGTGAAGACGTTACAATGAAAAAGCTTTCTGTGTCTCAAGTTATGGAGATTCAAGAAAAGTCAAAAACTGTTGGAGAAGATGAAAACGCAAGTATCCAACTATTGCAGTACGTAATCGCTTGTGCCGTTGAGGGTGCAGAAGATTTATCGACTGAGGATTTTAGTGCATTTCCTGTTGACGAATTATCTCGTCTGTCTAATGATGTCCTTACCTTCTCTGGATTGGGAAACGGGGCGCAGGGCAAGTAACCTTAGATAAGGAAATGGTAGAAGTCTATGATTTGGCATTCAAACTACATATGCCAGTTTATAGACTCCTTAAAGAAATGCCCTATGAAGAACTACTAGGTTGGTTCGAATATTTTAAAGTGAGACCTGTTGGTTGGCAAGATGACCAGCGTACGTATATGTTATTACAGGCACAAGGTGTTAAAGAGAAACCTGAAAGACTATTCAGTTCATTAGCTGCTATTAAACGGGCAAGCAATGAAGATGAAAATAGACTTGCGAATTCTATTATTAGTTCAGGCTTATTGAGTAAACTTCAAGCCTCGGCAGCAAGCAATGGCATTCTGTGGGAGGTTGAAATTGATAAAGATTAAACTTAGTATTAATAAAGCACTAGATAAAAAGATAGCAAATGCATTAGAAGATACAACTAACGAAATATTGGATGATGCAGTAAAATTTGCTGTGGAAGAACTTAAACGAGTTACTCCAAAAGACACAGGGTATGCCGCAAGCAGATGGACTTCTTATAAACAAGAATCTTTTAAAATATCCTTTTCGTTATCAAACAGGTTTTTAATTAGCTTAACTGAAAATAGTCATTTTGTTAAAAATGATGCTGAATATATTACGTATTTGAACGCTGGGTGGTCTAAACAAGCACCCTCATATTTCATTGAACAAACATTAATGAAGAGTGGTTTCGAACCCACTAGAGTATAACTTTTTTGCCCTTTGATGCATCACATAATAATTTGTGATCTATCCGAGGGCATTTTTTTAAGGAGATGTTATGTCAGATATAGCATTGAAGGTCACGTCTGACTCGTCACAAGCTAGAAAAGACTTAGAGAATTTATCAGCCTCCGTAGGTAAGATTGAAAAGACAACAGCAACTGCTACTAGAACACTAGCAGGATTAGCTACCTCTGTAACCGCAGCATTTGGTGCCTTTTCAGCATTAGGCGCAATTAATAGAGCTACAGATACATTTACTAACTTAGACAACAAGATTGCCTTAGTAGTAGGTAGAACAAGAGAATTAGCCGTTGTACAAGGACAACTAATTGCAGTAGCAGTTAGAACTAGGGGAAGCCTAGAAAGTTCAGTAGAAGTATTTAATAAATTTGGTAACGCAATGCGTAATAGTGGTGCATCCACTAAACAATTATTAAATGCAACTGAGAACGTACAAAAGGCTGTTGCTATTTCAGGTACTGCTGGAGAGTCATCTAGAGCCGCTATTTTTCAGTTAGGCCAGGCTCTTTCTTCAGGTCAATTACGTGGCGAAGAATTAAACTCAGTCTTAGAGCAAACGCCAAGGATTGCACAAGCCATTGCTGATGGTATTGGTGCTTCTATTGGTGAATTAAGACAACTAGCCGCTGATGGTAAAATTACTAGTGATGTAGTATTTAAAGCATTACTAAGTCAAACAGAAAAATTAAATAAAGAGTTTGAGTTACTTACTCCAACTTTTGCACAAGCAACAACTAGACTAAAAGATTCAATTACTTTGTTGCTAGCAGAGTTTAGTAAATCTACTGGATTTACAAATGCATTTGCTAAGTCAATTAATTCAATTGCTGTTAGAATTGCAGATCTTGCAGATGTAGCAGATGTATATCTTACAGTATTTACTTCTAGATTCCAAGAAGCAGGTAGAGATATCGTTATTGTAGGCAAAGCTATCGGAGGTTTATTCTCTGTAGTAGGCCAACAGATTGCTAGGATTGTACCTGTTATTCGTACATTTGCTGCTCCGTTAACAGCTATTGCTAACTCATTCTTATTTGACGCAATTAGAAAATCATTTGACGACTTCTATGATTCTATGTTTAGAACAAGGAATGAAGTACGAGCAGTAGTAGAAGCTTTAGGTTTATTTGTGTTGTTTGGAGATACTCGTGTATCTAGAACAATTGGTGATATATTCAGATCTGATTCTGTATTAGAACTTACAAAGAATATTAATAACCTTACTTCTGGATTAGATCCAACTAAACTATTTAACTTCTTAGATATCCGTATTTCATTACGAGATAAATTTATAAGACCTTTTTATGAAGGTATTGCTGTAGTCAAATCTTTAGGTGCAGCCGTAGGCTTAGTAAATAACCCTATTATTGAATTCTCTAATATTCGATTTGATCGATTTATTGAAACAGCAGTTAAATCTGCAGAATTGTTTACATATACACTTGAGGCTATTGTATTTCCTGCAGTTGTTAAACTTTCTACTTTAGTAGCTGAGTTTACACTTAACTCAGTAGAATATATTAGAAGCTTCTTAGGTATCGGTCCAGGTATTTTAACTATTATTGAAAGATCAACTAAGCGTATTGCTGCTGGTCTAGGTTTGTATGCTACTTCAGCATTATATTTAGATACTATTGCTGGAGCATTAACTGGTGCGTTAACTATATTTCAATCTGTACCCGAGGGCATTATTAATGCTTACAAGGTAGCTAGTAAATATTTTAGTTTACTAGTTGGAGTTGTAATTGAAAAAGCAGGTGGACTTAAGAAAGCAGAAGATATTGTAAGAAGTTTTTTAACTAGAGTTAAAGAATTTTTTAAAGACTGTTGGTACGCTGTAGTAGGAGGTTCTTATTGGCCAGACCTAGTTAACGGAGTACTTTCTTGGGCTAATAAATTATATGCTGAAGGTACCTCTACTATCGGAAACTTTGTTAACTTCGTAAAAGACAGTTTTCAATCCTTAATTCAATTAACAGGTAAACTTAAGTTTGATTCTTTAACTGCTGGATTTTCTAAAGTAACTAGTGCATTTTCAAAAGATGCATTGTTAAGTGCATTAAAAGATTTTGGTGAGTTAGCTAGATCAAGCCTTGAAAAAGGTAAAGAATTTGTTATTGAAGCAAAAATTAAATTATCTAAATTAACATCATCGGATCTTTCTAGTTTTTTACCTTTAGATGATATTTCAACAACTGTAAAACGTATTGCTACTGCTGTAGTTTTAGCTACATTGTTAGCTATTGCTTCACCAGCTAAATTTGCTGCTATTGCAGGAGCTGCTGTAGTTTCTCTTGAAATTGCATTAGGTCAGAAAATTTCTGCAGCATTGTATGGCGCATTTAGCTTAGATTTCTTTAGAGAGATCGGTGATACAATGGGTACTGTAGTAGGTGCTTATTTTGCAAGTGCATTACAACAAGTCCCTGACATTCTTCGCAATATTGTTACGTTTGCAGATGCTTTCGGACATGCATTCTTAGAACAATTTGGAATAATTGGTTCAGCTATTTCTGGGTTTATTAATATCTTCTCTTTTGGAGATACAGGTATTCTTGGGTTCTTACTGTTTGGCGGTAGTGTCACTTTAATCCTTAGTCGAGTAGAATCAGTTAAAAGCGCATTATCTAGTAGTCTAACTACTCTAGCCGATATTGTTAATAAAGCTACTGGTGGAAAAGAAGGCCAAGGCGGTATTCTAGGACAAGCATTCTTAGGTAGTAGTTTAAAATATGTGTTGGGTGCAACTGCAGTTATTATTGCAGGTTTCTCTGACCAAATGTCTACAGCTGCAGCTATTGCAACTGCTACACCTCTACTAGTCACGGCTATCCTTGGTGAAGATGTTACAGGTAAAATTTTAAAAGATAGTATTGTATCTGTGCTTGGATTTTTTATTAAGCAAGGTATTGCAGCTGCGGCTACATTGTCTAAATCTAAACTAGGTTTAGCTTTGTTTGGTGATATTAAATCAAAAGATATTAGCGATAAACTAGGTAAAGCAAAAGAAACATTCTCTAAAGTTATTGGTAATCTTAATGACACAGAATCTAGAAAAGCATATCTAGAAGGCAAACAATCTTTATCTGATTTATTATTTGGTAAAGAAACTACTTCTGATATTAGAGCTAAGTTTGATGACAAAATTAAAGCAGCTGCAGACATAGCTAAACAATCAGCCTCTAATTTTGGTGACAAAATTAAAGGTGTATTTAATAACCAATCAATTATCGATAAGGTAGTTGCTGGCGCTAATGGAGCTAATGCTGCTGACAAAGCTGCTGATTATGTTAATACTGTTAAAAGTAAATTTGAAGCTTTTTCTAAAACTACAGAGGGGTTAGCTGGTGCTTCTGGCTTACTAGGTAAACTAATTACTGGTAAGGGCTTTATTATTGGTTCTATTCTTGCTGGTTTAAGTTTGTTTGCTTCTGCAGCACAAGCCGCTGAAACAGAAACTAAGAGTTCATTCTCAAACATTTCAGATTCATTGTTACAATTCTTTGGTGATTATGGTATTTATGCATTATTAGTTCCTCCTGCAGGTTATGCTTTACTTGTTAAAGTATTAAAGAACAGCTATACTGCCATTACAATGGCGGCAACAGGTATTGCCACTGCAACTACAGCTATTACTGTAGCTGTTAATGGAGCAACAACTGCTGCAGGTACATTAGGAGCAGTTACAGGATTGCTTACTGGTGGATGGGCAAATTTCTTGTCTAAGACATGGACAGGCTTAAAGCTATTAGCTACTGGAATTACTTTAGCTTTTGGTGTAGTTGGTGCCGCTATTGGCGCTGCTTTAGCAGTCCTAAAAGTATTTCTAGGTGCTGTACTTGCATTCTTTATTTCTCCAATTGGATTAATAATTCTTGGTTTAACTGCTATTGCAGGTACTCTCTCTGTTTTATTCTTTGGTGAAGGTGATACCTTTACTAAGAAGTTAGATAGTGTAATTGTTAAGCTAGGAAAAATATTTAGCTTTAAGTCTTCTAGGCAAAAAGAAGTTGAAGCGATTATTCCTAAAACAGAGTTAGGTAATCAACCACTTGACTTTAGCGGAAAACTTTCTGGCATTAACTTTGATAAAATGACTGATAGACAGTTTGATTCTATGAAGGCATTGTCTACTCGTTTGAAAGAAGTTATTGATCGTGCTAAAGAGGAAGAAGAAGATTTAGGTGCTGTAACAGGCGCTACTGCAGCTGACCTTGCTAAACTACAAGATTTGTTTAATAAGAAGGCTGACAAGTACGCTTTTAATAGTAGTATTTCTGATCTTAATGAAACATTAAAACATACACAAGATAGAGCACAAGGCTTGTTTGCATTTTTAAATAGAGATCTAAATAGGAATGTTCCATTCTTCTCTGCATTCTCGTTTGAAAATCTAGTACTACCATTTGAACAATTCATTGATAGATACACTAAATTTAATGATGCAAGAGCAAGAGATGTTACTGGTGAATTAGATAAAAATGTTGCTGTATTTAAAGAGATTAACCAATATCTTAAACCTGAAGAAATTCAAGCTTCTGTATTAGCCTTTAATAGGCTCAATGGAGCTATTAGTGAACTATCAGGTTTCTCTGGTATTTTAGAAAGAATATTTGGTGGGTTTAACAAGCAAAAATTAGAATTAGAATTAGCTAGAAAACAAGTAAACAACTTATCTAATGAATTAACTAAATTAGCAGATCAAAGAAAGAATGTTCAAGCATACCAACAATCTTTAGTTGATGCTCAAAAGGCTTTAGCTGGACTTGAAAATCTACAACCAGGTGCTGGTATTAAAGTAGATCTAAGAGATTTATTTGGTTTTAGTGATCCTAAACAAGTAACCTTTTTAGTAGAAGACTTAAAGAAATTATTTGACAAACTAAAAGATACTGCTGAGAATAGCGAACAAGCTATTGAGTTACAAATTCAAATTGATGCTAAACTTGAGAATCTCAAAGTTAAAGTAGACGAAGCTAAAATAGCTGGTTCATTTAAACTAAGATTAGAAAGTCTATTATCTAAGACTGGCGCATCTATAAATGTTTCAGACTTATTTAAATTTAGTAATTCTAATGCTATTGCAGCATTCAAGGATCAACTCTTTGTACTACAAGGTAACATTGATAGAGCTAAAGAAAAGATATCTTCTGCTGGTAATGATGTTAACAAATTAGCTGAAGGTTTTAAAGAACTTGAAAGTGCTACTAAAGCATTTAATCGAGAAGCTGAAAAGCTTATGGGTAATGAAGGACTATCTAAAGGTTTAGCTGGTTTAGGTGTTACTCTGAGCAGAGAAACAATTGATGCTTTTGGAGCAAGAGGTACTGCTAGACTACAAAAGTTTAGAGAACAACTTGAGAACGCAGAGAGTATAAGCGCTGACCCAAGACTACCTCCGAACTACAAGGCAAACATTGCACGTCAAGCTCTAGCAGCTAAAAAGTTAATTCAAGAAGAATTTCAAATTAGAGATTTCACAGAAAACTTTAGTTTCCAGATTGGTAAAACAAATCTTTCTGGTGATCTAATGAAGTCTTTAATGTTATCACCTGCTGAATCTGCTCGTGCATCTGAACTTCTAGCTCAAAGTTTAAAAGATAAAAATCTTCTAAAAGGACTAACGGCTAATGTATCAGGCTTACCTAAAGATCCTCAGAGAGCTAAAGAAATTTCTGATAGAATTGTAGGTACTGAAGCAGAATATGCTAAAATAATGCAGGATAAAGGTAAGAATATACTTGAAGTGTTTAGTGATAGTCTTTCTAAAGGCGGATCTAGAATTGATCTTACAGAAATTTTGAAATCTAATATTAATCCAAAAGATATACTAGATGCTCAAGAGTTCAGTAAACAAATCAAACAATTACAAGATCAAAAAGATAAATTTTTATTAAGTAGAACTAATGATCCTAATGGAGTAACTACTCTTGATATTGGTATTTTAGCAGACTTTGAGAAACAAATTGATGTACTAAATAGAAAAAGAGATTCAGCTTTAGATCGTAATTTAGGTAATAAGCTAGAGAGTTTAGCTAGTAAAACTGGCTTAACTATTGGTGATGAGTTTCTAAAAGGATTTGCGCCTGAAGCCTTAACTGGTTTAGATGGAGTAAGAAAGAAATTAGAAGCTTTAGCAATCTCTAGAAAGAATTTATTACTCACTGAAGGTGATACTTTAAATATAATTGATACAGCTGCTTTAAGAGATAATATCAAACAAGTAGAAGATGAAATAGAAAGAGCTTCAATTATTGTTAATGGGAATATTCCAACATTAATTAAGAAAGCTAACTATGACATTAAACCTATTGATATTATTTTGCTTGGTCCAGATGAAGGCGGAAAAGTAAAGACTCTTCTTAATACATTGATTACTCAAGAAAAAGAACTTGCTACTTTATCAAGAGAAACTAATCTAATTAATCCAGAAGATGTTGCAAAAGCAGAACAAATTTCTAATAGTATTAAAACAACTAGAGACAGTCTTGAGCGTATTAAAACTGCACCTAAGACCTTTGGAGATGCATTTACTGTAATCGGAGCTGCTACTAGCTTATCTGCTGAAGCATTAAGAAAATTAGATATTAATACATTTGGTATTGCATTAGCTGCTGCTCAAGAAATTGATAGACTTACAAAAGAGATTAATGACACTAAGCTTAAGACAGGCAGTATAGATCAAGATAAGATAGCTGTTTTACAGAAACAATTAAATATTACTCAGGCTATCAGTGACCAAGAACAGCGTAGACAACAAATTACTCAATCCTTTATTGGTGCAGGTAAAGACTTGATCAAAAATGTTCTAACAGGTGAAGCTAAACCAATTAAACAATTTTTAGATACCTTTACAGGTACTGTGATGGATACATTTACTACACAGTTAAGTAATGTGTTATTTAAAGATATTGGAAATGCTTTAGGTCAATCTTTAGGTATAGATTTATTTGGTGAACTTGGTAGTTCTCCTCTTAAGCCTATTTACACTAAATCAGTAGATGCAATGACTAATATGCTTGGTGGTGCTTCTGGAATTGGTAATTTGTTTACTGGCTTTGGTGGAGTAGTAGACAAAATTGGCTCTGGATTTAATTCGTTCCTAAACTTATTTGGAATGGGAAATACTTTTGCTCCTAATATGAATTTATTAGCTGGCGCATTTGCTGAGGGAGGGATGATTCCAGGTGCTGGTACGGGTGCTGTACCAATTATAGCTCATGCTGGCGAAGTAATTCTTAATGAAGCCCAACAAGCTAGAGTAGCAGCAGCTATGAATCAACCTGCTCAACAAATGATTAATGTTAATATTACTGGCGATATATCTCGTCAGACTAAGTCAGAAATTTTTAGAATGCTCCCATCTATTGCTGAGGGGGTTAACTCCCACAATAGAGAGAAAGGATTAAGGTAAAATTATGTATGGTATCTATGATAACGGAAAGGTGATTGCTCGCTTTACAGCTCCAATGACTGTAAGAAGCAACCATCCAGTTTTCGTTTCAGATACCCTATCACTAAAACGTTTTATTTCACGTAGGAGTGCTCAAAGATGGGAAATCGATGCCGGACTTGAGCCTCTTACATTCTCTGCGGGGGATCTATTCGTAAATTTAGTGACTAAGGGTTATTCTGAAACAGTTACAGTTATTATGCCACAGAATTATGGCGTAGTACAAAAAAGAACTTTGAGTTCAACAACAGTTACAGCTACTGGAAGTGCAGGAGCAACTTCAGTTACTGTAGCGGCAAATACAGGTTTTATGCCAAAGGGCACATTTGTAAAGTTTAGTAGCCATAGCAAAATCTATATGACAACCTCAGATAGAACAACTAATGGTTCAGTAAGTATTTATCCAGCATTATCGGCTAGTGTTTCAGGTACAATGTTTTGTGGGGATGATGTTCAACTGTCATGCCTATATGATACAGATGTAGTATCTGGAATGGTATATTCTGATGGTATTCAAATGGATGTTGGAACAGTAAGATTAGTGGAGAAATTATGATAGAATTTAGTTCAACAGTTGTTCAGATACTCTCTAATCCGACTATTGAAGCATTCTATTTAGTAGATGTGGATAGTGGTCTTTATCGGACCACATCCTTTTTCAGAGATGTAACTCTGAGTAATGGTGTCACATATGCTAGTGATGGTAAACTTATTTCAGTTGATCCACCACAATTGTCTTCAACAGTAGATAGAGAGATTTATAAGATTGCGCTTGCAGACCCTAACTTTACTTTAGGTGCTGCATCAGAAATTGGATTAATCGGAAAATTAGTAGAAGTAAGAATTGGATTTGTTAATCAAACAACTAATCTTCCAGAGACCAATATTTTAAATACAATTATAGTATACAAAGGTGCTATTGATGGCACTAGTTTTAACGTTAATACAGCATCAATTGGAGAAGTTACATTGAATATAACTTGCTCAAGTCCAATGGCTGATTTAGATTTACGTAGACCGATATATACTACAAAGGATTCAATTCGTAGTAAAGATCCTTCAGATACTTCCTTTGATCAAATCTATGAGGGTTCTGGTCAATTACAACTTAAGTGGGGGAAAGTATAATGGCAATAGCAACAGTAATTGCGTTTATTCAAGCTTATTCAGTATACATTACAATTGCCTCAATTGCATATCAAATCGTACAAGCTAGAAAAATGAAGAAAGCTGCAAGAGAAGCAGCAGAAGCTAGAAAAGGTTTTGAAGTAGTAGTTGAAGGAGAAGCTGTTAATCTTCCTGTAATTTATGGAAGAGCTAAAGTTGGTGGTGTAAGGGTATATCACAATGTAGCAAATAACTTTAACTATGTAGCACCTAATAGTGATAAGGCTTTTGTAACAGAAGGCTTTAGTACAAACTTAACTGGTGAAAAGAATGAATTTTTATTCTTTCAACAAGCCCTATGCCAAGGACCTATTCATAGTATATACGATGTAGTATTTGACGAGTCTAGGTATATTGATGACTCTAGTATTGGTAAGTCTGTTACACAAATCATAGATAATGGCGATTATGTAAATAATGTTTGGGTTTCTAGTATTTCAGATAGAACTGATATTAAGGCTGGTTTTCGTGTAGATCTGCACTATGGTGATACACCAATAGTAGATAGTATTATGAGGGCTAACTTTCCAGAAAGAACTGATTCTAAGTTTACATTAGTAAAAAACAGTATTGGCTTAGCTTATGCTTCCGTGGCTATTAAATTAAATAGAGATGAGCCTCAGTTTAATAACGTGCCAATGACACAGTTCTTTGTTGAAGGTAAGAAAGTATTTGATATTATTAGAACAGGTACTTCTCCGAATTACACTTATACAGTAGGTACAACAAGAGCTTATTCTAACAATCCAGTACTTTGTTTACTAGACTATTTAAAAGATGGCACAGTTGGTAAATCTTTATCTGATTCACAAATTGACTTAAAATCATTTTATGACGCTAAAATTATTTGCAATACAACAGTCCAATCCAATATTACTACTGGTGGTAAGTTATGGCAACCTACTGATGGTTCTCGGAATATAACTTCTCGTAATCTTCCATTGTACGAATGTAATATTATTATTGATACTCAAAAGCCTATTCGTGAAAATGTTGAATCTATTTTAGCAACAATGGGTGATGCTAGATTAGTTTGGTCTTCTGGAAAATATAAATTAAATCTACAATATCCTAATTCAAATGCGGCCATTGTTTTAGCTGCGGAATTAACAGATGAAGATTTAGTACTAGATGATAATGTACAAATTAATTGGCCTACTGC
>Ga0222712_10002051_pt1 | contig 23741 bp, 22 predicted proteins | sample C33_657DmetaG_FD_165043 | JGI IMG/M metagenome (GOLD analysis project Ga0222712, IMG submission 165043) | Estuarine water microbial communities from San Francisco Bay, California, United States - C33_657D | ecosystem: Environmental > Aquatic > Marine > Unclassified | place: USA: California... | reverse complement strand
GCCAGCCTTAAGCGCGAACTTCTTGAAAACGCCCGTACGACAATAAACGCTCAAGGCGATGGTCGATCAGTTGCTGAGGCGTCATGCCCGACAATTGCCGTAACGCATCCCCCAACGAACGACGTATTAAACGCGCCATCACACGTGGATCGCGATGCGCGCCACCGATGGGCTCATTGACTACCCTGTCAACCAAACCAAACTCTTTTAAACGATCGGCGGTAATTGCCAACGCCGCCGCAGCCTCAGACGCTTTATCGGCACTGCGCCACAAAATCGATGCACATCCTTCGGGCGAAATGACCGAATAGGTTGAGTACTGCAACATCATGACCACGTTACCAACAGCGATCGCTAGCGCGCCACCCGAACCACCTTCACCAATAATGGTCGAGATGATTGGGACTTTGAGTTCAGCCATTGCATACAGGTTGTGTCCGATCGCTTCTGACTGACCGCGTTCTTCGGCACCAATGCCGGGGTAGGCGCCCGGAGTATCGACAAAGGTAAAGACGGGCAAATTAAATTTTTCAGCCAAGCGCATCAAGCGCATCGCCTTACGATAGCCTTCGGGGCGAGGCATCCCAAAATTACGCGCTGCGCGCTCTTTGGTATCGCGACCTTTTTGGTGACCTAACACCATGCAGGGCGTGCCATTAAAGCGTGCCATTCCTCCAACAATCGACAGGTCGTCGGCGTACATCCGATCGCCATGCAGTTCATGGAAGTCAGTAAAAATCTCACGCACATAATCTAAGGTATAAGGGCGCTGTGGATGACGCGCCACCATCGAAGTTTGCCAGGGCGTTAACTTCGAATAAATATCTTTAGTCAGCGTCTGGCTTTTTTGTTGCAGACGACTAATCTCTTCAGAAATATCAACCGCTGAATCTGCCTGCACATAGCGCAGTTGCTCGATCTTACCCTCGAGTTCACCTAGCGGTTGTTCAAAATCTAAGTAGGTATTGCGCATATTCATTTGCCCTGAGGGGTGACGTATTTAGTACTCGACCGGAACTGGGTCAAGACTACGCCACAAGTACCAAGTCGCGACAGTTCTAAAGGGCTGCCAACCCTGTGCCACTTCACGCGCCTCGAAACGAGAAACGGGTTCGCCACTGAAGTAGTGTAACGATATTGCGTTTAATAAACCGACATCATCAAGCGGCAAGACATCGGGGCGTTGCAGATTAAAAATCAAAAACATCTCAGCTGTCCAGCGACCGATACCGCGAATTGCAGTGAGCTCTTCGATGATCTCTTCGTCTGGCATACGCGCCCACTTGGCCGGCTGCACAAGCTTGTCGCTAAAGTGTGTTGACAGATCAAGAATATATTCAGCCTTACGCCCAGACAAACCCGCGGCACGCAAGCGCTCGAGCCCAGCTTTTTGTACCGAGGCGGGCGAGGGTCGCTTGCCGCACTCAAGCAACACGCGTTGCCAAACGGATTCGGCGGCCTTGACCGAAATTTGTTGGCCACAAATTGAACGCGCCAAGGTAATAAAAGGGTTGCCGCGCGTCGTCAGCCAAATATCCGGAAACCTCGGGATGATTTTCTTCAAAATACGATCACGCTTCACGAGTTGCTCAAGCGCGTCGTCCCAGTACTCGGGCTTATCGGCCAGTGTCGCCGGAAGTACTGCGGTCATGGCTGCAGTCTTACCTGCAGTTTTAGCGCTCGATTGAACCGGTCTCGCAACCGTTTTAGCTGCTGTCTTGATCGTTTTAGCGGTCGGTTTAGCCACTGCCTTGAATGTTTTAGTCGTTGGCTTAGCTGATGTCTTAGCTGCTGCCTTTTTAACTGTCTTTGCTGTCGTCGTTGCCATTATCTTTGACCTTACGCACGTCGCCACTGAGTGAGGCCACCGGGCTTGTCATCAAGCTCGATGCCTGCAGCTTTGAGTGTTGCACGAATTCGGTCAGACTCGGCAAAGTTTTTTTGTTGTTTGGCAAGTGCACGTGCAGCAATGTGTTCTTCGATCTGTTGCTCTGTGAGCGCACCGCTTGCCTCTGAGGTAATCGCAACGCCCGCAACTGCAGTCACTGCGCTGGCTTGCTCGAGGGCACGCCGTGTATAACGCGTGGCACTTTGAAAATACACTTTAGGATCTTGCTGCAACAAACCCAACACTGAAGCGAGCGCTTTGAGTTGCAAGCACACACTAACATCTTGACTGCGATTGGCTTGACTGGCCAGGTCAAATAACGCAGCGACCGCACCCGCAGAATTAAAGTCATCATCCATCGCCACCTTAAAGGCTTGCGCAGAGGGATTTGACCAGTCAATGCTCGCCGAACCGCTCGCGGGGATGTTTTGCAGGGTTTGATATAACCGGTCAAGCGACTGCTGCGCGTCGATTAAATTATCGGGCGCATAGTTTTGCGCACTGCGATAGTGGTTGCGCACAATAAAAAAACGCAACATTTCGGCTTCGCGCGGATTGACCTGATACTGTGCCGACTGGGCGCCATGACCTGGTAGCTCAGTGCTTGCACCAATGGTTTGACGAATCGTACGAAAGTTGCCGAGCGACTTTGACATTTTGTCAGAGTCGACCATCAACGGCCCGCAGTGCATCCAAGTGTTGGCAAGCGCACCACCAAACGCACCTTCTGTCTGAGCAATTTCGTTTTCGTGATGCGGAAATTTCAAGTCAGGCCCGCCACCATGAATGTCGAGCGGCACACCTAACAAAGCCTTACTCATCGCCGAGCATTCGATATGCCAACCAGGGCGCCCCCATCCGTACACTGACGGCCAGCGAGTGTCGTCGGGCTCGTGTTCTTTAGCGGATTTCCATAAGACAAAATCTAAAGGGTCACGCTTATTGGACCCCACAGCGACCCGCTCGCCTGCCCGCAAATCATCGAGCGACTTACCCGAAAGCTTGCCATAACCAACAAACTCGCGCACCGCAAAGTTCACGTCGCCGTCGGGCGCGTGGTAAGCCAGCCCCTTTTTTTCAAGCGTACCGATAATACCGAGCATGTCACCCACATACTCGGTTGCGCGAGGCTGATGATCGGGGTTTTGAACGCCCAACGCCCGCTCATCAGCATGCATCGCTTCAATAAAAAATTGAGTTACCTCACCAAGCCGTTGATTGGATTGAACCGCTTTTTTGATGATTTTGTCATCAATATCAGTGATATTACGTACATAATTGACTTTCAAGCCAGAGGCCCGCAGCCAACGCTGGATCACATCAAAGCTCACCAGCATGCGCGCGTGTCCAAGGTGGCAATAGTCATACACCGTCATGCCGCAGACATACAAGCCGGCAAAACCAGCTCTCAAAGGGGTAAAGGGACGCTTAGAGCGTGACAGCGAGTCGTAAATCTGCAGCATGCTTTTTAGGGGATTAGAGGCCAGAATAGAGAAAATTAGACGCTGCGCGGTGTTCAAGCAAAAGCAGCGTTAAAATGCGAATGGTCAAGTATAGCAATTGAGGGTTTTACGCCTTGAAGCTGCCAAAAAGCATATGTTCGATTCTGTTCTCCGTTAGCACGGCAGCGTTGCTGCCAGGGCTAGGGCTTGCCCAAGTCAATTACGGTAGCGGTATCAATCAGGGGGTGATTAACCCCTTAAACCCCAACGCGACAACGCAACCGCGTAATCAAAATTCGCAAGGGCGAATGCCCTCGGCAAACCCAGATGCTGCGGCGAATCAGGTACTAGGCGATCAACCCAAAGAGTTGGGCTGGGACGGCTTAGCCAAAGTCTTAGACGCGATTTCGCCTCCAGTTGACACTCGCATTCCTCTGACACCCGCTGAAGTCACCACCCGTATTGAGGGTCTGATTCGGGCCGATCGGCTGCCTGAAGCGCTCGCCGAGGTCGAAAAACGCCTGATCGTCGAAGCGAACCGTGCCACGCCCGGCACCGACGTGCAGCTCATGTTCATGCAGGCTCGTTTGTTTACAGAATTGAATCGCCTGACCGAAGCCGAAGCCATCTACCAGCGTATGACCATGCGATTTCCAGAGCTGCCTGAGCCCTGGAATAACCTCGCCGCCCTCTATGTCCGCCGTGATGAGCTCGATCAGGCACGCCGTGCTCTTGAGCAAGCCATTATGATCAACCCTAAATATGCCGTGGCACAGGCTAATTTGGGCGACGTACAAATGAGTTTGGCGCTGCGAGCATACCAACGGGCTGCCGCAGCAGGGGTGCCTGGTCTGACCCCTAAAATTCGTACCGTAAAGACTCTAATCGAGGGCCCTGCTAAATGACCATTTTTTTAAATTGGCTGCGTGTCATGCGCAGCCTTGTACTAGTTGGTATGCTGCCGCTAGTGTGTTTGAGCGCCCAGGCGGCGCCCCCTTCTACCTCAACCCCTAAACAAGGCGTTACTTCAATGAGCACCAACCCACGCGTCAAAATGACCACCAGTCTTGGCGATATCGTCATCACCCTAGATGCCGCTAAAGCGCCAAAAACAGTGGCTAATTTTTTAGCCTACGTAAACGACGGTTTTTATAATGGCACGATTTTTCATCGTGTGATTGATGGCTTCATGGTTCAAGGCGGCGGCTTTGAGCCTGGCCTGAAGCAAAAGCCTACCAAGGCGAACGTTGAAAACGAAGCCAACAACGGCCTAAAGAACAACAAGTACACGCTCGCAATGGCTCGTACCAGCGATCCGCATTCGGCTACCGCTCAATTCTTTATTAACGTTGCAAATAACGATTTTCTAAACCACACTGCACCCACAGCCCAGGGCTGGGGCTACGCCGTCTTTGGTGAAGTCACAGAAGGCAAAGACATTGTCGACAAAATGAGAGCTGTCGCCACCGCGAACAGTGGTTTTCATCAAAACGTGCCCACCACAGATCTCGTCATCACAAAGGCTGTCGTCCTTGAATAAGATTGCCCTTGCAGGTCCAGTCTGGCTCGCTTCAGATGTTCATTTGGGGCAGAACACCGTTCAAACCTCAGAAGCCTTTCGGGACTTTCTAAAGCTGGCCTCGAAAGAGGCGGCGGGGCTGTTATTACCAGGCGACATCTTTGACGCCTGGATCGGTGACGACGTGGCCGTCGTGGCCCCGCCTTGGCTTGCGCAAGACTTAATGGCAATCAAGGCATGTGCTGCCAAGATTCCGGTATGGCTAGGTCGTGGAAATCGCGACTTTTTGATGGGTGAAGCCTTGGCCGCTGGCCTAGGCGCCCGTTTATTGCCCGAGCAAGTTTTGGTCAATATTGGTGGGCGCACCATGCTGCTCAGCCACGGTGACGAGTATTGCACCGATGACCTACCCTACCAGCAGTTTCGCGCAATGGTGCGCAATCCCGCGTGGCAATCTGGGTTTTTGGCACGCAGCATCCCTGAACGACTTACGCTAGCTGCTCAGGCGCGTGGCGAGAGTATGGCTGCGAATCAAAACAAAAGCAGCGAGATCATGGATGTCAACGCTGACGCAGTGGCTGCCGCGATCCGTGCAGCCAACGTGTCAATGGTTGTGCATGGTCACACGCATCGCCCAGGTCGTAACATATTATCGGTAGACGGCAATCGCTGCGAGCGTTGGGTGTTGCCAGACTGGGATTGCGATCATCTTGAAAACGGTGACAACGCGCGCGGCGGCTGGATGGTCATCGACGAAGACGGCCCGAGCCTGTTTGATTTAGATCGCGCTTAAGTTCAATTCAAATTGAATATCCTCTGAAGTCAGACACGCGTCTGACTACGCGCGCATGTTGCGCGTTCAGCGCTATTGCACAGTATGGTCAACCGCCTGCGTTAATTTTTTAACGCGTACCTGTGCAATACGCCTACCGTCGATTTTCATGACTTCGAAATTAAACCGGGCGTGCGGTCCAACAAACTCGCACTGATCGCCCGCCACAGGCAATTGCCCAAAGCGCTCAAGCAGGTAGCCCGCAAGGGTTGTGTAATCTTGGTCGGCATCCACCAAACCTTCGGTGTCCAGCAGCTGTTCAAGGTGATGCAAGTCTGCCGCGCCATCCACGCTCCATTGATCGGCTCCCTCTGAAACGATATCCGGAGTCTCATCCTCGTCTGGAAACTCGCCGGCGATTGCCTCGAATACATCGATGGGCGTGACCAACCCTTGAATGGTGCCAAATTCATCGGCGACCAACACCAGCTGACCGCGCGAGCGCTTCAAGATGTCCATCAAACGAATAATGCTAATCGTATCGTGGACGATAATCGGCTCACGCAAGTTAACTTTGCGGATATTGCCATGCGTCAGCAGATCGGCAATCATGTCTTTCGCGCGGCCGATCCCCACCACATCATCAACCGAAGCGCGGCACACCGGAAAAAAGCTATGAGGGACTGACGTGATCTGTTGTTGAATGTCTTGAGGGTTGTCATCAAGATTAATCCACGAAATCTCGGTGCGTGGAGTCATCACAGAATGAACAGAGCGCTCGGCGAGCGTCAAGACACCACTGACCATGTTGCGCTCTTCAATGCCAAAGGTAATCGCTTGCGCATCACCTTGCTGCAACGGAGCCGGTACGATGGTCTCATCAGGCAAGCGCTTGCCCAACATTCGCAGTACAGCCTCAGCCGTGCGCTCGCGCATCGGGCGCCCCGCTTCAAGCTTGATGCCCTTGTAGTGCGCCAACTGATTCAAAAGCTCGATCAGCACTGAGAAGCCAATTGCAGCGTAAAGATAACCCTTGGGTACCTTAAAGCCAAAGCCCTCAGCGACCAACGAGAAGCCGATCATGAGCAAAAAGCCCAGGCATAACACCACCACTGTTGGATGCGCATTGACAAACGCTGTCAACGGTTTTGAGGCAACCAACATGATGCCTACTGCAATGACCACCGCAGCCATCATCACGGGCAGATGATCCACCATCCCAATCGCGGTAATCACTGCATCGATTGAAAACACCGCATCGAGTACAACGATCTGGGTCACAATCACCCAAAAATCGGCATACGTTCTTGCTTGGCCTAACTCTTGACGGGTGCCCTCAAGGCGTTCGTGTAACTCGAGGGTTCCTTTAAACAGTAAAAAGAAACCGCCCACCATCAAGATCAAATCGCGGCCAGAAAACTCAAAGCCCCAAAAACTTAACCAAGGCTCTTTGAGCTGCACGAGCCAAGAGATGCCCATCAGCAATCCCAAGCGCATGATCAGGGCGAGCGACAGACCAATAATACGAGCGCGATCACGCTGAGCCGGGGGCAGTTTGTCGGCAAGAATCGCGATAAAAATCAGGTTATCGATACCGAGAATGATCTCGAGTACGACAAGGGTAAACAGGCCGACCCAGATGGTTGGGTCATACAGCCACTCCATGGAGGGCTCCGAAAGTTACTGAGTGTTTGATGGTAGCCGATAAATTCTTTAATCGACGGTCATGTGCGTAGTGAGCGGTATTTAAGCGTTAACTAAGCTTCAACAAAATACGCGCAAACCCTTCCCCACTTAGGGGAGGGTTGAGTGTGACTGGCATTAAACCTTAACAAAGCCCAGCATCTGCGTAAAAATCTTAGGTGTTGCGGCCAATACGTTGCCAGATTCCATCCAAGTTTGCTCGCCCTCTAAATCAGACACCAGCCCGCCAGCCTCAAGCACCATTAAGCTTGCCGCAGCCATATCCCACTGCTTTAATCCAATCCCGCAAAAGCCATCTAGCCTGCCAACGGCGACGTAGGCCATGTCAAGCACTGCTGAGCCTGTGCGACGAACACCTGCACACCCGCGTGCCATTTCAAGATAACGTGGCGCTGATAAGTCATCAGGGCCAACTGAACCGGGCCAGCGGGCACCGAGCAACGCATCGTGAAACTTGGTTTGTGCCGTGACGCGCATACGACGGTCATTTAAAAACGCACCACCACCGCGACTCGCCGTGAACATTTCGTTGCGCGACGGGTCATAAATGACAGCATGCATCACTTGACCGCGTTGACGCAGTGCAATTGAAATCGCGTAGTTTGGAAACCCGTGAATGAAGTTAGTGGTGCCATCAATGGGGTCAATGACCCATTCGTTTTCAGCAAGTTCGCCCGCAGGCGTCTCACCGCGTTGGCCAGACTCTTCGGCCAAAAAGGTGTGCTCTGGGTAGGCAGTACTCAAAAGGCTGATAATCTCGTCTTCGGCGAGGCGATCGACTTCCGTGACATAATCGCGTGGCCCTTTACGGGCGACTTGAAGGCGATCTAAGTCGAGGCTTGCGCGGTTGATAATGGTTCCGGCGCGCCGGGCCGCCTTGATGGCGGTATTAAGCATCGGGTGCATAAAGGGTGCTTTCTTAATTAGGCTAAACAGGGATTTTAGATGACTCTGGATTTTTCTCGCGTTCGCTTCATCATGACCGAGCCCAGCCACCCCGGAAATGTCGGTTCGGCGGCCCGTGCGATCAAGACCATGGGCTTTGACGAACTCGTGCTGGTTGCCCCAAAATTGCTCGACATCACGCTTGAACCCGATGCGAAAGCGCTGGCTAGTGGCGCCTTAGATGTTCTGGAACGCGCTCAAACCTACCCCACACTTAGCCAGGCGCTTGAGCCTGTCACCTTATCATTTGCCCTGACCGCCCGTGCCCGAGACCTGGGGCCTCCTGTGTGCGATATCCGGCAGGCCGCGCAAATGTCACGCGATCACCTGCGCGAGCACCCACAGGGCCGTATCGCCCTTGTGGTGGGCACTGAGCGCTCAGGCCTCACCAATGAGCAGGTCAGTTTGTGCCATCGGGCCTGTACTATTCCGGCTAACCCCTTGTACAGCTCACTAAACGTGGCCCAAGCGATGCAGTTGGGCGCTTTTGAGCTGCGCTACGCCCTGCTCGGCCTCGAAGCGGGTCAGTCGGTGTCGCCGCTTAGCCGGGCGAAGGTCATGGCGCTCGCGGCAGATCCCAATAATGCGTTGGATATCAATGCCTTGCCTGAACCGCCTAAACCCTCAGGCAGCCGCCCTGCCAGTAGCCAGGCACTACAAGCCTTATTGGCGCACTGGCAAGAGGCCTTAATCGCGGTTGAATTTTTAAACCCAGCCCACCCTAAAAAATTGATGCCGCGCATGCAGCATTTTTTTAATCGTAATGACCTGACCGTTGACGAGGTTGATATGTGGCGAGGCGTATGTACCGCGATGGTTGACACCGCTCGCCGCGCGAAACCCCCTTCGTGATCCGGTTAATCACCGCCCGCAGTCATCTTTGATCTACCATCGTCTTTATGCTGAACAAACTTCGCGAAAATATTGCCTGTATCCTCGAGCGTGACCCTGCTGCTCGCAGCAAGCTCGAGGTCATTACGTGTTACCCAGGCTTTCATGCCATGGTGGTTCACGGCATTGCGCATCGGCTTTGGGTCGCTCAATGGTTTTGGCTAGGGCGCTTTATTTCACACTTGGGTCGGATCCTGACGGGCATCGAAATCCACCCTGGTGCAACCATTGGTCGTCGCGTATTTATCGATCACGGGTTTGGTGTAGTGATTGGCGAGACCGCCGAGATCGGCGACGACTGCACCATCTATCAAGGTGTCACCTTAGGCGGCACACGGCTCTACAAAGGCGCCAAGCGGCATCCAACGCTGGGTAAGGGGGTTGTGGTCGGTGCAGGCGCGCAAGTGCTCGGTGGGTTCACGGTAGGCGACGGCGCCAGGATTGGATCGAACGCGGTAGTCGTCAAGCCAGTACCTGCTGGGGCGACCGCGGTGGGGAACCCCGCGCGTTTGATTGAAGCGCCCCCTCAGAAAGCTGGCGCCACAGCGGCTCACACGCAAGAGCAGACAGCTAACGCTACAGACACACACTCCGCACACTCCGCACAAGCCACAAGCACTGTTCAGGCAACACTTAGCGCTCAGGCGACTCAAGTGACTGAGGCTGCGCACGCGCCCCAGAGCACCCCTACCCAGCTGTCACCCTGCGATGCGGGTTGGGATGCGGCACCACTGAAAGCCTTACTCGACAAAGGGGCGTCGCCCGCAAGCCCGCCCACTCTGGGTGAGTCACCCAACGACTCAGCCAGTTTCACCGCCTATGCGGTTGACCCAGGCGCGAGTGACCCATTAGTGAAAGTTTTGCATGAACTGATCAACCATGCGGCAGCGCAAGATGCCCGTATTGCGCAACTTTGCCAAACGATCGAAGCGATGGGCTCGCAAGTCAAAGGGCACACTGCACCCCTTGATGCGCAACGCTTGAATAAACTCGTTGACGAGTAAAAGCTCGTCTGAGTTTTTACTCTGCCTTCACGCCTGCACTTTTTACGACCACGCCCCAGCTCTCGGTTTGTGATTTAAGAAACTGATCGAACTGTTCGACCGTGCCTGAACCGTTCGTTGCCCCCAAGTCGTCTAAACGCTTTTGAACCTCAGGCTTGGCCAAGACTTTATTCATTGAAACGTTAAGCTTAGCGATGATGTCTTTGGGCGTACCTGCAGGTGCTGCCAAGCCAAACCACGACGACACGTCAAAGCCCGGAAAACCAGACTCTTGCATAGTGGGCACATCAGGCGCAGCGGGCGAACGCTTAGGCGAGGTAATCGCTAACGCACGCAATTTACCGGCTTGCACCAACGGCCAAGCCGTTGGCATATTGTCAAACATCATCTGCACTTGCCCGCCCATTAAATCAGTCAGTGCAGGCGTGCTGCCCTTGTAGGGAATATGCGGAATATCGAGCTTGGTTGTCAGTTTGAACAACTCACCCGTCATGTGGATCGACGTGCCCGCGCCCGATGAGGCAAAATTTAAGGCGCTAGGGTTTTTCTTGGCGTACGCGATCAACTCTTGAACGCTATTGACCGGCACTTTTGGATATATCACAAGCATGTTTGGTACCTTAGCCGCCAAACCGATCGGGCTAAAGTCTTTGATCACATCAAATTTCAAATTCGAGTACAGCGTTTGATTGATCGCATTGGTGACAGCCATCATGAATAGGGTATAGCCGTCGGGGGCTGCGCGCACCACCAACTCGGCTGCGATATTGCTGCCCGCACCAGGTTTGTTCTCAACGACAAAACTTTGACCTAAGTCTTCGGCCATGTCCTTAGCGAGGATACGGGCGAGCACGTCTGTCGAACCGCCTGCCGAGAAGCCGACCACAATCCGTACGGATTTGGTTGGATACGAGGTTTGGGCTTGGGCTGGTAACGCCATCAAATTTAAAACGCTCAGCAAACAGACAGCACTGAGAGCAAGCGAGCGGCGTGATTGAACAGGTTTCATCTTAGAGCCCATTGATAATCGAGTATTCGATTTTAATACAAGGCTGCTGACCTGACTTACACTTGTGGTTACGCTTTTCAGCGCACCTCTGTCATCAGCACCCATTTCATGCAAGATCAAGTCAATTCTCAGCCATCTGCCGGTCTAGATCAGCACACACCGATGATGCAGCAATATCTGCGTCTGAAGGCAGAGGCGGGGCCGTTGCTACTGCTTTATCGCATGGGTGACTTCTATGAGATGTTTTATGAAGACGCTGAGCGCGGTGCAAAGCTGTTAGGTTTAACCCTGACGCGGCGCGGCTCGTCTAACGGGGTGCCTATCCCAATGGCAGGCCTACCCTACCATGCGGCCGAGCAATACTTGGCTAAGCTCGTAGCGCAAGGCGTATCGGTAGCGATCTGCGAACAGATCGGCGACCCTGCAACAAGCAAGGGCCCAGTCGAACGCAAGATCGTGCGCATTGTCACGCCCGGCACACTCACCGACGAAGCGTTGCTGCCATCAAAAGCCGATCGCTGCGTGGCCGCCGTGTTTGTGCCGCGCAAAGGTAATAAAGCGCAACGCGCGGGCGTGGCTTGGCTCAATCTGGCAAGCGGCGAGTTCAAACTGTCTGAGTGCGCCGCTGAGGCGCTTGATTCTGAACTGCACCGCATTGATCCGGCTGAACTCATTTTGGCTGACGATGCCCAACTTGATTTGACGCTGCATTGTGCTGCCACCAAGATACCGCCTTGGCATTTTGAGGCCGAGCAAGCGCAGGCACATTTGCTGGCGCACTTTAAAACCGAATCGCTTTCAGGCTTTGATGTAGATGACTTACCCACGGCACTGTGCGCAGCGGGCGCCTTGTTGCGTTACGCAGGGCGGACTCAGGCGCACGCGCTATCGCATGTGCAGACCTTGGTGGCCGATCGAGCCAGCCAATATGTCTTGATGGATCCGGCGACGCGTCGCAATCTTGAATTGACACGCACGCTTTCTGGTGAAGAGGCGCCAACGTTGTTTTCAATTTTGGATAACTGTTGCACGCCGATGGGTAGTCGCTTGTTGCGCCGCTGGTTGCATCACCCTTTGCGTGACAATGCGCCGGTGCTTGAGCGCCAGCAGGCCATTGGCCGTTTAATGACGGCCAGCGCGCAGCGCAGTGAATTGCTGCACGCAACGCCACTATTGCAAGCCCTGCGCACTGAACTCAATAAGCTGCCGGATCTTGAGCGTATTGCGACGCGTATCGCGCTGCTGTCGGTGCGCCCGCGTGAGCTTGCCAGTTTGCGTGATGCCTTGGGTGCGTTGCCGGCGGTGCAGCAACAAGTGCTTTCAGCGATGGCACCGCTGCAGGCGTCTGAACTTTTAGCAACTGCTGACAGTACGTCGCAGCCAAGTCAGTCGAAGACTACGACACAACGAGAGCATAGGCTCGAGACAAACTCGGTGCCGCGCTTGCAAGCTCTCGCAAAAGCACTCACCCCACCTGAAGGCTTGCAAGAACTGTTAACACATGCCATCGCGGTAGAACCAGCCGCCTTAGCGCGTGACGGCGGTGTCATCGCCACGGGCTTTGACGCAGAGCTTGATGAGTTGCGCGCGATTTCAACCGATAACGGCGCCTTTTTGCTTGAGCTTGAGGCGCGCGAACGCGCTCGCACGGGTATCGCCACGCTACGTGTTGAATTTAATCGCGTGCACGGATTTTTTATTGAAGTCAGCCGCGCGCAGTCCGAAAAAGTGCCTGATGATTATCGTCGCCGCCAGACACTTAAAAACGCCGAGCGCTATATCACGCCCGAACTCAAATCTTGGGAAGACAAAGTTTTATCGGCACAAGACCGTTCACTTGCCCGCGAGAAATGGCTGTTCGAGCAATTGCTTGAGCAACTCACTGCGCACGTAAAACAGCTGGCGCAATGTGCCGCAGCCTGCGCTGAGCTTGATGCCTTAGTCTCACTGGCACATCACGCCCAGCACCATCAATGGGTTGCGCCCACACTGTTAACGCATGCGGCCATTGAGATCACGTTGGGACGTCACCCAGTCGTTGAACGTGCGATCGAGCGTTTTACACCGAACAGTTGTTCGTTAAATGCGCACCGCGCTCTGTTGGTGATTACAGGCCCGAATATGGGCGGCAAATCAACCTACATGCGGCAAGTGGCCCTCATCGCTTTATTGGCGCGCGTGGGCAGCTTTGTGCCTGCGCAAAGCGCAGCGATTGGTCCGCTTGATCGGATCTTTACACGCATTGGCGCAGCCGATGATTTAGCCGGCGGGCGCTCGACCTTCATGATGGAGATGATTGAAGCGGCTGCTATTTTGGCTTCGAGTTCGGCACAAAGTTTAGTGTTGATGGATGAGATTGGGCGCGGTACATCCACCTATGATGGCTTGGCGCTGGCCTGGTCGATAGCGCAACGCTTGGTCACACATAACCGCGCACTAACGTTATTTGCGACGCATTATTTTGAAATCACCCGAATGCCAAGCGAGCAAGCGAATACCGCCAACGTGCATCTTGCTGCAGCCGAGTCGCCCTCGGGCATTGTGTTTTTGCATGAAGTGAAAGATGGGCCAGCCAGCCGCAGCTACGGGATTCAAGTGGCGCAACGCGCGGGTATCCCGCAGGCGGTGATTCGCCACGCGACACGCGAGCTTGAACGGCTTGAGGCGCAAGGTGCGCCGACCCCGCAACTGGGCTTGTTTGGTGAGGTGGCGGATGCCGAGGCGCAAGCTGCTGCTACGGCTGAGATCAATGAAGCGCAAGAGGCGTTGCAACAGGCTTTAGCTGCACTTGACCCCGATACCTTAAGCCCGCGCGAGGCACTTGAGGCGTTGTATCAACTTAAAAAACTAACCTCATGAATCCAAATAAACCTCTTGCCTTGCTTGGTGGTTTGACGCCCACCCAGTTCATGAAAACCTACTGGCAGCGCAAGCCGCTAGTGATTCGGCAGGCGTTTGCCAGTTTCAAACCGCCAGTATCCACTGCCGCGCTAAAAAAAATGAGTCGCCGTGACGATGTCGAGTCGCGCTTGGTGTGGCGCGAGAAAGGTCAATGGCAAATGGATCGCGGTCCCTTTGCGCGTTTACCAAAGGCTTCTGAGCCTGACTGGTCGCTGTTGGTACAAAGCGTCGATATACAAGACGACGCAGCCTGTGCCTTGATGAATCAGTTTCGCTTTGTGCCCGATGCACGCCTAGATGACTTGATGATTAGTCTGGCGACAATCGGCGGTGGTGTTGGGCCACACTTTGATAGCTACGATGTATTTTTATTACAAGGTCAGGGGCGCCGGCGTTGGCAGATTAGTCAGCAACGCGATCTCACACTGATCCCAGACTTATCGCTCAAGATTTTAAAAAACTTTATCCCTGATGAAGAATTTGTTTTAGAGCCGGGCGATATGCTGTATCTGCCACCGCAAGCGGCGCACGATGGTGTGGCGCTTGATAATGATTGCATGACGATTTCAATTGGCTTTCGAGCGCCTGATCAGGCTGCGCTGGCTCGCGGCATGCTCGAAGCCGCCGCGGATCAGATCGTGGCACGTGCGGGGCTGGCGAGCGGCCCCTTTGGCGAGCCACCCTTGCCCGGCCCAAAGCTTGATGCGTTGTATCGCGACGCGGGGCAACAAGCTAGTGCGCATCCTGCTGAGATCCCAGACGGTTTAATTGACGCTGCCGTGCAAGCGGTGTCTAAGATCCAATTTAATGCAGCACTGGCACAGCGATTTTTAGGATGCTGGCTGACTGAGCCAAATCAGGCTGCGGTGTTTGATAGCGATTATGGTGATGATGACGATGATCGCGATACGATGCACGATGGCGAGTCTGATACCGAGGCCGCGCAAAATCAAGAAGCCCCCTACACGCACTGGGCGCTGGATCGTCGCACGCGCATGTTGTATCGTGGCAAGCACTTGTTTATTAATGGCGAGGTCGCACCCGTTGCTGCAGAAGCAGGCCTAAAGATTTTGGCCGACGCCCGCGAACTATCTGGCGCTGACCCTGCCGCACAAAAACTCACGCCCGAAGCTGTGGATACGCTCACCGAATGGCTAGCGGCTGGATGGATTCATTTGGTGCGCCGATAGTCTCACCCTAAAAATATACGCCACTTGCTGCGGCTCACTTCGCAGCCAAGCACCCTGCCTTCTCGATAAATTTAATCACCTCATCCAAACCGTCGCCGGTTTTGAGGTTGGTCATCACCCAGGGGCGATCGGCGCGCATGCGGGCGGTGTCATGACGCATGACGTCGAGGTTGGCACCAACGTAGGGTGCCAAATCAGTTTTGTTAATCACTAACAAATCGCTGCGTGTAATGCCGGGGCCACCTTTGCGGGGGATTTTTTCGCCACCAGCCACGTCAATCACATAAATTGTGAGATCGGATAAATCGGGGCTAAACGTCGCTGCCAAATTGTCGCCACCCGATTCAATAAAAATTAAATCTAGGTCTGGAAAACGCTTTTGCATGCGATCAATCGCTTCAAGATTAATTGAAGCATCTTCACGAATCGCAGTGTGCGGGCAACCACCGGTTTCGACACCCATGATGCGATCAGCGGTGAGTGCTTCGGCAGCCACTAGCAAGCGCTCGTCTTCTTTAGTGTAGATGTCATTCGTGACGACAGCAAGTTTGTATTGGTCGCGCATGCGTTTGCATAAAACTTCAACGAGCGTGGTTTTGCCCGAACCTACGGGGCCACCGATACCAACACGTAAGGGATTTGTTTGAGTAGAAGCGTTCATCGTGCAACCCTAAAATAGTGACAACTACAAAAAAATAATTTATCTCAAGCATTCAACTTCTAAATAAACGACTGTATTGCGATTCATGCCTGGCGCTTGCAACCGCAAGGCCATAGGCCGCTGAACCCGCGTGTGCGGGGTCGATTGAACGCGCAATCTCAGTGGCGCGCTCGACATGACCCTTTAAACGATGCAGTAACGTCTGACCATCAATTTGCCCCAACGGAATAATCTTCACCGCTGCAAGGGCTTGGTTTTCGACCCAACTCCACAAATAGGCCGTCAACGCCATCGTCTCATCAACCCCAGAGATCGCGGCCAAGGCGGCGTATGACGCGGGATAAGTCCATTGCTCGATCGACAGTGCGTTGAGGGCGGCGCCTTGGGGCCATTGCGCAAACAACTTAGCCATCGAATGGCCCATCTGCACAGACTCAAGCCTGAACTCGGCGGTTTCTCGCAAGGCATATAGCTCTTGATTGGCCGTGGCCAAGGCAGGCCAATCTTTTTGCATGACCGCACGATGACACGCCAACCAAAAAGGCAGCTCTTGGCGCGCCAGATTCAAGAGGAGTACGTCACGAATCCAGACGTAGGCTTGTTCAACCTGAGTCACCCAACGGTCTTCAATCGCTTGTTCTAAACCTTGTGAGTAGGCAAAGCCACCGACAGGCAAGGCCGGGCTTGCCAAATGCAAGGCGGCCAGCAACGACTGGGTATGCGAGAGCGCCTGATTGCTTGATGGCGCAGGCTGCTCTGGCTCACGCGCATGGGATGGTTGCAGCAGTGTCATCGCCTTACGACTTTGCGCGCGCGTGCGCCGCGATTGAGAGTTCTTCGCCAAGATTGCCCATGGCTTGGTCGTGTTCTTCGACACCACACTCAGTAGCATGATGGTGATGATGATGCCCACCACCCTGCCCCGCAGCATAGGCTCCGCCTTCAGGGATAAAAGCCTGCTGCACAACCGTTACCGTGCCGCCCAAACGCCTCACCATATCAGCCAGCACAGGATCAGGCTGGATCCATACTGCTTCGGTCGAGAGCATCGCTCGCACGTGGCGATTGGCCAGATGATAAACAATACGCATCAACTCAAACGGGCTACTGGCCTGAATACAAAAGAGCTCTTCAACTGCAGCCTGCACCACGACACGCTCGCCTTGATCGCCGCACAAGACATCACCATGCTGCATGTGCTCAGTGCGCGGCAAGATCACAGCCACGGCGCGGCCATTCGGCAGCATTGCGGCCAAGCGCCAGCGCTGGCGATCTTCTAGCGTCAATTCAAGTACCGGCCAAGGCTCTGCCCAAGCCGTGCTTTCGCTGCGTAACTGCGGATCATCGTGCGCACGACGCGCGTTTAACATGATTGCCACGTTAGACCTCGATCGATAACAAAAATTGTTGGGTGTTTTGCACTGTGAACATAACCGCTCTCGCTCAATCTAAAACAATTGGTGCTTTGCGAACCCCTTGACTCGCAAGAGGCCCGCTCTGCTTAACTCTAAAATAAAAAGTACCGCTGCGCCATCGGCAAAGTCTTTGCGGGCGGGCAATCAAGCAAGACACCATCCGCAAAAACTTTGTAGTTTTCAGGGCTCACAGTGATTTTGGGCGTTGCCGCATTGAGCTTCATATCGGCCTTAGTCAAACTGCGAATGCCCTGCACCGCGGCAACATGGCGCTTTAAACCTAATTCGGCCGGCAAGCCTTTGTGGATGGCAATGCCCGACATAAAGGTGATGCAGCTGGTCGCAATCGCACTTTGCGCGGCGCCAAACTGCGGCCTAAAGTGCACAGGCTGCGGTGTCGGGATAGACGCGTTGGGATCACCCATTGCAGCCATCGCAATCTGCCCCCCCTTAATCACGGTAGAAGGTTTGACGCCAAAAAATGCTGGGCGCCACAATACGAGGTCAGCGAACTTACCCACCTCGATTGACCCAACCTCTTTGTCCATCCCGTGCGTAATCGCAGGGTTGATCGTGTACTTGGCAATGTAACGCTTGATGCGTGCGTTATCGCTTGTTGACGGATCTGAAAACCCTGCCTCGCTCATCGAGCCACGTTGCTCGCGCATCTTGTGTGCAGTTTGCCACGTACGCATGATCACTTCGCCCACGCGCCCCATTGCCTGACTGTCTGATGAGATCATCGAAAACGCGCCGATATCGTGCAAAATATCTTCAGCGGCAATGGTCTCACGACGGATACGACTTTCAGCGAACGCGATGTCTTCAGCGATTGAGGCATCAAGGTGATGGCACACCATCAACATATCAAGATGCTCGTCTAATGTGTTGATCGTGAATGGTCGCGTAGGGTTGGTAGACGAAGGCAATACGTTTGATTCACCACAAATGCGGATGATATCGGGAGCATGACCACCCCCTGCACCTTCGGTGTGATAGGTGTGAATCACACGCCCTTTGATCGCATCAATCGTTGCCTCGACAAAACCTGATTCATTCAAAGTGTCGGTATGAATCGCCACTTGGGTATCGGTTTCATCAGCGACGCTTAGGCAGTTATCGATGGCAGCAGGCGTACTGCCCCAATCTTCGTGCAACTTCAACCCAACCGCACCGGCCTCAATCTGCTCGTGCAAGGGGCCTGGCACTGACACATTGCCCTTGCCTAACAAACCGATATTGATCGGATAGGATTCCATCGCTTGCAGCATGCGGGCTAAATGCCAAGGTCCGGGTGTCACGGTGGTAGCAAAGGTGCCGGTGGCTGGGCCTGTGCCGCCACCAATCATGGTGGTCACACCCGAACTCAAGGCCTCTTCGATTTGTTGTGGGCAGATCAGATGAATATGGCTGTCAATACCACCTGCTGTGACGATCATGCCTTCAGCGGCGATCACTTCAGTCGCAGGCCCGACCACAATGGTGATGCCGGGCTGGATGTCTGGATTCCCGGCTTTACCGATGCCCGAAATGCGACCATTTTTAATCCCGATATCGGCCTTGACGATGCCCCAGTAGTCAATGATCAACGCATTGGTCAGGACGGTATCCACGCAATCTTTACTCATGCGTTGCGATTGCCCCATGCCATCGCGGATCACCTTGCCGCCCCCAAACTTTACCTCTTCGCCATAGATGGTGAAATCTTTTTCAACCATCGCAAACAAGGCCGTATCGGCCAGGCGAATTCGGTCACCCGTGGTGGGGCCATACATCTCAGCGTACGCTTGTCTTGAAATTTTCATTTGTCTAAGGCCCCCATCACCAAACCTCTAAAGCCATACACGAGCCGATCACCCGTCAAGGCGACAAGCTCGACCTCGCGCTCTTGGCCAGGCTCAAAACGGACCGCGGTACCCGCCGGTATATTTAAACGAAACCCAGTCGCCTGCGCGCGATCAAAACGTAATGCGGCGTTGGTTTCTGCAAAGTGGTAGTGCGAACCGATCTGCACAGGCCGATCACCGGTGTTGGCGACCAGCACTTTGGTGGTGGTACGGCCAGCATTAATTTCAATTTCACCCGGGGCAACGATCATCTCGCCCGGAATCATTGGTGTAGTACTCATCTTTTTCTCCATAAAATCTCGACGGATGACTACTGAATAGGTTGATGGACCGTGACGAGTTTGGTGCCATCCGGAAACGTCGCCTCGACTTGAATGTCGGGGATCATTTCAGAAACACCTTCCATCACGTCTTGTCTAGTCAAAATATTGCGGCCTTCGCTCATCAGTTCAGCGACGGTTTTCCCGTCGCGCGCGCCTTCCATGATGGCCGCTGAAATCATGGCAATCGCTTCAGGCACATTGAGTTTCAGGCCACGTGCTCGCCGACGTTCAGCCAGCAAGCTCGCCGTAAAAATTAACAGTTTGTCTTTTTCGCGCGGTGTCAGATCCATAGCTACCCCTTAACAACTTTGATTATCTTTAACATCAAGTCGCCCACAAGCGTGGTGCAACAGCTGGCAAACCAAGTACGGCTGGGCGCAACTGCGCCCATGCGTCTTGCAATAAAAACTTAATTTCACGCGGTTCGGCTAATAGCCGAACCACCAATAAGCGAGGGTGAAGAATCGTCCAGGCAAACTGTGTTGAATGCTCACGCAAGCTTTGCACTGTTTCTTCGGTGAATGTTTTAGAGGCTGGCAAAATCGCCCAAAGCGTGGCACACGTGTAATGTCCACGCAGACCGATGGGCGAAGCAAACAACGCATCATCGCCTACCAAGGCTAAACGATCGTGCCAAACCAGCTGCCCATCAATTTGAATTTTTAACGATTGACGAAAGTGCCCTTCTGAAAAAGATTCACCAGAGGCATGGCGACCAAAGATGAGGTGATCCCAACCTAACATTGCACCGTGCTCACCGACCTTGATATCAAGATCAGAACGCACACGCGCCCGATTAAACACAATGGTCTCTTGCGGCAGCCATTCAACGGCACCCTGCAAGTCAATACCGATCAACTGTGAAGCCTCAAGCGACGCGTTAGCCCCATACCACTTTGCGGCAGAGGGGGTCGTGACCAAACCATGGCTGCCGGGTTGACTATTGATAAGCACTTCAAGTCGATCACCGCCGGCGATACCGCCCGGTGGATGGACGATGATTGCGTGACAAGGCGAAGCGCCTTCTGGGTACAGGGCTTTTTGAATACGCAAGGGCCCGAGGTGCTGATGATTGAGCCGCGTTTTAAGACCAGGATTGATGGGATCAAGATTGAAGTCGAGCGACAGGCGTGCCGTCCAAGACGCGAGCGCTGACTCAGCCGCAGGAGAGCCTGAGGGGTCTGAGTCATTAGACCAATGTCGCTGATCACCGGGATGCATGAATCAAAAAAAGTAAAGGGTTGATGGGCAAAGCTTTAGTCTGATTATCAGCGCTTCATTGCAGGCAGAGTTCAAGACAGAATCAGCAAAAGAAACGCATGCGTGACGAAAGACAGTCTATGACCTGGCCCAGTGCTCTTACGCAATTAAAACATCATCATGACGAATCTTTAAGCGAGATGCAAAGAGAATTATCGGGTCGTACAAGAGATAACAACAAGAAGCCAAAAATGCACCATTTTGGTACATTTGACGCTACAAAAAGGTGCGTGGCCTGTTCGCATTAAACTTCCCGCTCGGGAGCGATTCGTCGATACAGTGATTTGAAGTCGCTGTTCAATTTACTTCGATCTTGTAACGCCACCTAGTATGGGTTTTGCTCCTGCAAACCAAAAAAAAACGACGGTCGAAGCCGTCGTTTTTTTCTTACCTAAGAATTAACTTACATCTTGCCGCTCAACACACTCAGCAAGCGCTGTGCCGTGGCGCTAGTGTCACGCACACCCTGCGCATCGAGCACCGTGATTTGCGTTTGGTTACCTTGCTGCACCAGACGAATACGCAGCGTAGGCGCTTTTGCTGGATCTTTGCCACCAAACAGTCGACTAAAGAAGCTTGGCTCTTCGCGCTTTTCGCCCGTATCGGTATCGACGTAGCGCACGAAGAACTCGCCAGTCGAACGATCACGATCGTCAACAGTGAAACCACCTGAATCAAGCGCTACACCCACACGACGCCAAGCGCGGTCAAAGGGTTCTGCAACGACCAACATGGCTTTGTCACCAGACGGCGCGCTGACCTTAGGCTCTTGTGCGCCAGGAGTCGTTTGCGCCATTTTTTTACGTGCGCCATCAACGTCTTCACCCAAGTACACCATCAGTCTAGCCAACATCGCCGCGTTTAAGCCTGGATCTTCTTTAGCATTTGTCCACTTCACATCGACGTCAGCTAGGTTGACTCGAGCGATTTCTTCCATGTGGCGATGCGAAATATAGACCTCTGTACGCGAGCCTGCACGTTCGATACGAGTGCGAAACTTATCGCGTGTACCGCTGTCGTACAGGCCGTCAAGCAAGGAACCCAACGCTTGCCGCAACCAGCTCTCAGGGATTTTTGCGCGATTTTCAGCCCAGTTCGTCACAATTAAACCCGCCTTGGGGTCAGTGACATCGAGCGAAAACCCGGCGTCTGTCCAAAAGTCAGCCGTCATCGAAAACACTTTTTCGGGGGCCATATCAATAGACAGCCAACGAAGCTCACCATCGCGCATCACACGCATGTCACTGCGGGTTGGTAGCACGCCAGACTGCGCCGAATTGGGCACGCCCCGACCACCAGTTTGTGCCTGCTGATATTGCGAGAAGGTTGTTGTGCCTGTTGCAGGCGACCGATAGCGTGGATCGTTTGCAGCCTGTGTTAGATCAGGAGGGATGCTGAGCGGGTCGGTGCGAACCACGCTCTTGTAATCAATCGCGTCGTCGCCGCTCATGACAGACCGTAAACTATTACAACCACTTAGCAGCAACAACGTAGCAAGTAGGGCGGACAAAACACCGCACTTTTTGTTCAACAAACTTTTCATTTAAAGCAACCCCGCCTCTGACATTGCAGCTCGCAAGGGAGCCTGAAATTGAGCGCTAAGTTGAACCAGAGGCAGGCGAATCCCGGAAGGGATACGTCCCATCTGAGCCAACGCCCACTTAACTGGAACAGGGTTGCCTTCAACAAACAATAACTTGTTCAAAGGGCCCAGTAAATTATTCAAGCGCTTAACGGTTGACACGTCACCTTTCAGTGCAGCACTACACATATCGTGCATGGCACGTGGTGCAATATTCGCAGTGACAGAGATATTGCCGCGACCACCTAGCAAAATCAACGCAGCAGCAGTCGCATCGTCGCCACTCAGCACCAAAAAGTCAGAAGGCAAATCACGAATCAGCAAGGCTCCGCGACCGATATCGCCCGTTGCATCTTTAATCCCGATCACGCCAGGCACTTTAGCCAAACGCAGCACGGTGTCGTGCGCCAGATCAGCCACCGTGCGGCCTGGAACGTTGTACAAAATCGTGGGCAGATCAACCGCCTCTTGCACAGCTTTGAAATGCTGGTACATGCCCTCTTGGGAAGGCTTGTTGTAGTAGGGCACCACTGATAGCCCGGCATGCGCACCGACGCTGCGGGCGTGCTCAGCAAGATGAATTGCCTCACTTGTTGAGTTGGCACCCACACCAGCAATCACAGGGATTCGACCTGCAGAGTGTTCAACTGCAATGCGAATGAGCTCAGCGTGCTCATCAACATTTACCGTAGGTGACTCGCCAGAGGTACCGACAATCACAAGCGCATCGGTGCCTTCTTGGGCGTGCCAGTCAATCAGTGCTTTGAAGCTTTTATAGTCAAGGCTGCCATCAGGGTGCATCGGCGTCACTAAGGCAACCATGCTGCCCATGAATTGGGGTACTTTAGAAGTCGATATCGTGGCCATGAATGGATCCAGAAGGCGAGTCAAGGCGCAAAAGCGCCTATAAGAAGTTAGAGCAACAGTTTACCGGATTGCGAGGCGATCTATAAAAAAAGACGCATAACCTGCTCGCCTAGCGAGACCAATGGATTCAGGACTGCGCTCAGCACCCCAGTCGCCAGCAACCCAATCACGATCAACATGCCGTAGGGCTCAATACGGCCATATTGCCAAGCTAGGCGATTTGGTAGCAGACTAAACAACACCCGCCCCCCGTCTAAGGGCAAAATAGGCAATAAATTCAAGGCCATAAGCACCAAATTGATATGGATACCGACCCGCGCCATTTCAAACCAGAAGCCGCTTCTCTCGCCAGCGTCGAATAACAACCGCAGGCAGATCGTCCATAAAATCGCCATGAATAGGTTTGCAGCGGGCCCAGCCAAAGCTACCCAGAGCATGTCTTGTTTGGGGCGCCGAAGTCGACCAAAATCGACCGGTACAGGTTTGGCCCAGCCAAACAAAAACCCACCGCCAAAGAGGCT
>Ga0222712_10002049_pt1 | contig 23762 bp, 27 predicted proteins | sample C33_657DmetaG_FD_165043 | JGI IMG/M metagenome (GOLD analysis project Ga0222712, IMG submission 165043) | Estuarine water microbial communities from San Francisco Bay, California, United States - C33_657D | ecosystem: Environmental > Aquatic > Marine > Unclassified | place: USA: California... | reverse complement strand
ATCAACATGGTGCCGTGTTCACGCGTAATGCGTCGGACTGCTTCGAGATAACCAGGTTGTGGCAAACAGATACCGATGTTTTCTAAAACAGGCTCAACAATGAATGCTGCAACGTCGTTGTTCTTCAATGCGCGTTCTAAAGCGTCTGCGTCGTTATACGGAACAACAATGGTGTCGGCCATCACTGCTTTTGTGATACCGGCAGTTGCAGGAACTGGAGTTGGATTATCTGGTGAACCAGCTGCGCTCAGCAACGGCTTCATCGAGATCATCACTTCATCGTGGTGACCGTGATAGCCGCCTTCAACCTTTACGATTTTGTCGCGACTGGTGACACCGCGTGCAACACGGATGGCATCCATAGTTGCTTCAGTACCAGAGTTGGTAAAACGCCAGAACGGAAGTTTGTAACGATCTGCAAGAAGTTCTGCCACATCAGCATTTGCTTCACATGGTGTAACAAACAATGTTCCATTGTCGAGTTGCAATTCAATTGCACGACGCACAATGGGGTTGACATGGCCGGCGAACAACGCGCCGTATCCCATGCTGTAGTCAACATATGTGTTGCCATCGATGTCTTCGATAGTGCAGTTCTGTGCTCGACGCAACACCAAAGGGTGCGGGTCATATGCTTGGAAACTGGAAGGAACACCGAGCGGCAAGACTTTTCTCGCTCGAGCGTTTGCAGCCTGCGAACCCACTGTTCGCTCTGCGTATGTGCGCAGCTCACGCTGCGTTATTGCCTTGGCTCTGTCTGCCAAGTTGTGGTGCAACGTGTTTTTCGTTGCTGACATGAATATCACCCCGATTAACGGACTGATACCACTCTACTTCAGTTTCAAATGTGTTGCCACGGGCAACTGTTTTACTCATGAAGTTGGGAGTTTCGGCCCTGCGTGGCAAACTGAACATCCACTTGGTGGGCGTAGCTCAGTTGGTTAGAGCGCCAGGTTGTGGTCCTGGAGGTCGGGGGTTCGAGACCCCTCGTCCACCCCAATTCGGATGCCGGCATCGAGTCATCGGTGCCGGCAGAGCCGTTCTCTTTAGGGAATCACATCGGCTTTCGCCTAGTGTGGAAACTCGTAACGCGCCTTTAGCTCAGCTGGTAGAGCAACGGACTCTTAATCCGCAGGTCCTGGGTTCGATCCCCAGAGGGCGCACCATTTTGTTGTCGTGTCCATCCTCCACCAACTTTGCTGCCGCCATACTCCCTGCGGGCACTACTGGCCTTTACTCATACGGCGTCAGAACGCGCGCACTGGCCGAACGCGTCGGTGGTAATACATTCCGTCGCCATCTGGTTTTGTACTTCCAAAATGCAAGGACCATGCATCATAGTACGGGTATTCAAGACCATAGAGATGAGACGAACTCCAATAACTTGTGGTTTGAAAACCAGCAATCAACGATGGAAAACTGTTCACATAATCAGTGTCTGTCTGGCCGCATTTGTTCCAAGACACCCCTGAATCTGGTAACCATGTTAAGTACAACTGGGTTGCGTAATTGCACATTTCTTCGAGTGCGCCCAATGACGGCAACTCCCAATCGTCAGCACTTGGTGTTACATAAGTTGCTGCTTCGAGAGGCGCCTGCCAAAAGTTGTATTCGCCACGCAGATCTTCTGGCGCAGCCTCCAGATAACGGCAAGGTTCATTGTCGAATAGATGGCAGTGAACACTTAGACAAAGGTCAGAAGTGCAATCTGATTGAAAACCGGATTCATCAACGTAGACAATTATGCCCCCACCGGGACCGGTGTCTCCTAGCGCACAAATTCCACCCTCTTTGCAACTCATCTCCTTGGATGGCGCTGGAACTTCGCTAGTAGAAGTGTCATCGGAAGAACTATTGGATTCTCCACCACACGAAAACAAAACTATTGTCGCAAATAAAATTGCCCAGTTTCGCTTATGCATTTATTTCTCCCTGATCAATAAGTTGTGTTCTATGACGCTCGGCATTGTTACCCGAGTCAGGCTCAAACATGCGCCAAAAGCTTCGGTGCGTTGTTTCGACCTCTCGGGTCGGGAACTAAGACGCGTATTAGTCATGGCGCTGGAACTAATCATCACCCATCATGCCCATGCCAATGAAGAAAAGGATTGCGCCAGGAATTAGGCCAAATCCAGTTAATGCAGCCAAGATTCCAACTGTGGCAACACACCATCCAATCGCCTTCATATTCCCCCCTGGTTTTCGAATCTTTTAGAGACTACAGCTAGAGAAACGACCACAAAACCAAATCCAGTTGTCGATGCTTTTGGGCATCAATTCTTCTGACTTCATGCAAATTATTTTGGCCCATCGACTCTGTTCCTCAGAACAACTATCAAGGGTTAGTGTTGCATTCATGGCAATTCTTGAGGTTGAAACCTTCACACTGAACACAGGCGTTGAAGCCCTTGCATTTCGCGCTCTCGATGAGCAGATGCAGGAATGGTGCTACGTCAACCGCCCCGGCCTTGCGCGTCGCACAACAGCACGCAACGACGACGGCACATACGTCGTGATCACCTTGTTTGGCGATGCCACCCAGTCCGACGCGACGTACTACACAAATTCAAATGCTGTCGTCACTTCGTGGAGTGCTGCAATTAATGAATCAAGCCGCTCACTTGCGGTGTATTCACTTTTGTAATTACTGCTGCACCAACGTAATCGGGTTACCTTCAGGGTCTTCGATACCCGCAATCAATGCACGACCAGGAATCTGAAACGGTTCCGATGTCAACTTTCCACCAAGTGACACCGCCATCGCACGTGATGCTTCAACATTCTTCACCTGAATAAAGAGCGTGACTCCCCCACGAGTACCTTCACTCATGTGGCCACCAATGCCATTTTCTGGGCCGCCAATGCCTGTAGGAATCTGACGAAGGAAACCTTCACTGATATCCCAATTAAACATCTGGCGATAAAACGGTTCGAGCACATCAATGCTCAGTGCTTCAATCTGGAAATACACAACCGGGCGTGCCCATTCGTTTGTCATACCGTTTCCCCTATCGAGTAAAGATGCTCACCACTTCAACGTGATGAGTCTCTGGGAAGATGTCTAGCACTTCCATTTCTTCCAGCGAATACCCAGCGTCACACAAGTACTTTGCGTCGCGTGCACCAGCAACCGGATCGCAACTCACCAGCACCACCACCGGCGCGCCAGTATCAATCACTGCGCCAGCGCCCATCTTGCCAAGGCCATGACGCGACGGGTCTGCAATGACCACATCGGCCTGCATGGAATCCCATTGATCCATATTTTCCTGCTCGATTGTCGCAGCACAATCAGCAAGGTTGCGCACCGCATCTCGACACGCAGATTCAGATGATTCAACCAGCAACAATTCGTCGAAACGATGCGAGAACGCAAGGCTGAAGAGACCAATGCCGCCATATGCGTCCACCATGTAGCCGCCTTCGATACCCAAAGAATCAAGACGACGCGACACAGAGTCGATAATCAATTCAGCAGCCTCAGGTGACGATTGAAAAAAAGATCCCATTGACACTTTGTATGTGTGATCGCCCACCACTTCTGACACCGTTGCGCGCTCACCAGTCTTCAGGCCAGCAGGTAAACCATTCGCCAGTTTTCCTTCGTGGCACCACACACCAATGTTGTTTGTGCGTGCACCAACTCGAATAGTGACTTCACCCGCACCTTCAAGAACTGGTTGTGAAATGAATTCATTAATAAGTGGATGTGCAACCATGCACTGACTCACCGGAACAATGTCGTGCGATTCATGTGCGCGAAAGCCAAGAACGCCATCTTCATCTGCCACCATGCGCACCGTGGTGCGACGAGCATCTTCTGTGAGGCGACGTAACTGTGGGGTCACTTCCATCTTGGCGGTACGAGCAAATGCTTCGATGACCACTGCCAGTTTGGCTTGGCCTTGCACGCGACGTTCAATGTGTTGCCAATCGCAACCGCCGCAGCCTTGCGCAACATGCGGGCACGGTGGCTCGCGACGCTGCGCCGATGGCTCGAGAATGTTCAATAACTGACCACGACCGAAATCGCGCTTTTCCACAGACAAAGTGATCTCCACCAGCTCGCCGGCCAAGACACCGGGCACAAAAACCACACGGCCATCTTCAAGACGAGTGAGCCCTTCGCCCCCCGCAACCAGCTTTTCAATACGTACAGAATGGGGAGTTGTCACCGTGACAGCGTAGGGCACCTCTCTGCAAAGCCTCGGGACACTTGGTGTTTCGTTGACTAGGGTGAAGGTGTGACGTTGCCGGTTCAAATTGCCCCATCTGTATTGCCCGCTGATTTTTCCAAGATTGGAGAAGAAGTTCGCGCTTTAGATGAAGCCGGCGTCGACATCATCCAGTGGGATGTCATGGATGGCCAATTCGTGCCCAATCTCACTTTCGGACCAGATGTCATTGCCTCTGCTCGCTCGTATACCTCAAAGCCGTTCGAAGCACACCTCATGGTGCTCACGCCAGATGTCATGGCACAGCGATATGTAGAAGCTGGCTGCCAACGACTCATCGTTCACGCCGAAGCATGCACACACCTTCATCGCACATTGGAAAACATTCGCAATATGGGTGCTTCAGCAGCCGTTGCGTTGAATCCCCACACGCCAGCAAGCACTGTTGAACACGTGCTCGATCTTGTGGACATGGTTCTTGTGATGACAGTGAACCCAGGATTTGGTGGTCAGAGTTACATCTCCACCATGGAGCCAAAGATTCGTGAAGTGCGCAACATGATCACAGCGCGCGGTCTTGGCGACTCTGTGCATCTTGAAGTTGATGGCGGCATCTCGCCCACCACTATTGCTGGTGCAGCGCGCGCTGGTGCCAACGTGCTGATTGCGGGAAGTGCGTTGTATCGCGACCCACTTGGCCTAGGACATGCAGTTACTGAACTGCGCGCTCTTGCTACTGCAGCATTTGCTGACTAGTTAGCGCTTTGTTCCCCTGCGGAACCACACCAAACCAACGAGTCCCATAAACACCAACACGGGTGGAAACAGAAACGACGCAAGCAATAACAGCGGCTTGTCGAAGAAGTTGACGAACAATCCCGAATCAATGGATGTCCCATCAACATTGATGGTGCGAGCAGCAGCTTCAAAACGTGGGCATTGAATATTTGACCCAATCGCCTCTGGCACACCGAAAATTTCAGCAGAGTCACGAACAGTTGATGCAAGTTTTCCGGTGGTCTGGTTAATAGCAACACCAACGATGTAGGACTTGCCAGTATCTAGATACTTCACATCGCCGCCATAACGAACTTCCACGGTGCTATCAGTGCTGATGTAGCCGTCTAACGAACCAGCACGAACTTGCGACACAAGAAAGATTGCCGAAACTGCGTCTGATTGTTTCACTGAACCCACAAACACCGCTTGGGCAATTGGCGGCAACGCGCACCCTTCAGGAACCGTGGTGACTGCGCTTGGCACGGTTGTGGTCGTGGTGGAAGTAGTACTTGTTGTAGTGGTGAGCGCCGGATTGATGCAACCCACCACAGGCACCGTGGAAACAGTGGGGTCGGCTGACGGTGCACACAGAATAGGAAGACTTGTTGAAGTTGTGGTGGTAGCGGCCGAAGCAGTGAATGCCGGCGCACATAGCCACAACAGGAACACCACAAGTGAAGACGTAAGTACTGTGCGGCGCATTGTCTCCACGCTAGTCATCATGTGTCCGTGTTGAAGGTCGCTGTGGAGGCGATACTAGAGATATGGGATTCAATCCGACACGCAAACAAGTAGCCCGCAAAAGTGACATTTGGTTTGTCGGCATGGCTATCGGTGTGGCTGTAGTTCTCGTGGCGTGGGCATTTTTCGGATAACAATGGCACGCGATATTTGGGACAACTTGTACGGCGAAGTGGAAACGCGACGGATTCAGCCATACCAAGCTCTGAAGTCATACATATGCCCTGGATGCGAACAAGAGATTCCTGTTGGTATGGGCCATACAGTTGCAGTGCCCACTGAAGCTCCCGACCTACGTCGCCATTGGCACCATGCGTGTTGGCAACGACGCAGCGGCGGAAACACTCGCTAATTCAAAACGCATCTTCGTACACCGTGAGTTGTGTACCAAGAACTGTTGCTATATCGAAACGCAACGAACACCCCTGTTCCCCTAGTTCGCGCACGAACGCATAACCTGCGCGACGCACCCTGTGCTGCTTTGTGGTGGTCATCGCTTCTAATGGCGTTCCAAAATTGTTATTTGCTCGCGATTTCACTTCGCACACCACAATCAATTTGCCGCGTCGTGCAACAACGTCTAGTTCTCCCCCGCGCATCAACCAGTTGCGCGCAATGACTTCATACCCATTGCGCAGATACCACTCGGCTGCGCGTTCTTCACCCCAGCGCGCTCGCGCGCGACGAGCAGCAGTTAAATCACTGCGTTCGGATCGAGAATGTCGTCCGACGGAAGTTCCTCGACGTTCACGTCCTTGAAACTGAGGACCTTGACCGTGGGGATGAATCGGGTCTTGCGGTACATGTCCCATACCCATGCGTCTGTGAGCTCCACTTCAATAAGTGGGCGTGCGCTGTCTCCGGTGACTTTTACAGAAACTTCGTTCGCCAAATAAAACCGGCGCTCGGTTTCAACGGCATATTTGAACATGCCAACAACATCTTGATACTCCTGGGCAAGTTTGTACTCGCGTTCAGCCTCGAAGTTGTCGAGATCGTCGGTATTCACCGAAGAAGTTCCGATGTGCTTTGCAGGAGCCTACGACTCGCGCTTCTCGCGAATCTTGGCGGCCTTACCAGCGCGATCGCGGAGGTAGTACAACTTCGCACGGCGAACATCACCACGACGAAGAACCTCGATCTTTGCTACTGATGGGCTGTGCACTGGGAATGTGCGCTCAACACCAACGCCGTAGCTAACTTTGCGCACCTTGTAGGTTTCGGCGATGCCTGAACCTTGGATGCCAATGATGTTTCCTTGGAAAATCTGGATGCGCTCTTTGCCAGACTCGACAACGCGTACGTGCACCTTGACTTCGTCGCCTGGCAAGAGGTCGGGAATGTCATCACGCTTGTTCTGATTATCAACGATGTCTGTGCTCTTCATGGTGCGCCTTCGAACTGGAATGTGGACGGACAATCGGCTCTAAGGCCGTTCCGACGTGAACATTGAAGGATACGAGGCGAAAGCCACCCCTTCCAACAAGGCACGCTCTGAATCCGTCAATCCGCCTCGGGCCTCAATCAGGTCTGGGCGCATCTGCAGAGTTCTCCACAGGGCTTGGGCGTGCCTCCAGGCCTCTACTTTGGCGTGATCGCCACTGCGAAGCACATCGGGGACTTCCCAGCCCCGAAACTCGGCTGGTCGCGTGTACTGGGGCTCTTCAAGTAGTCCATCAGCCCCAAAACTCTCCGTGACTGGAGACTGGGAGTTCCCCATCACCCCAGGAAGCAATCGAGTGACGGCTTCGATGATGAGACACGCCGCCACTTCGCCTCCGGCAAGCACCACGTCTCCCACAGACACCTCGTGGTCTACTAGGTGTTCACGCACGCGCTGGTCGACACCTTCGTAGCGGCCACACAACATGCTGAACCCGCCGGCGTCTGCCAATGACTGCGCCATGGACTGATTAAACGTTTGACCACCTGGGCCAAGAAGAAGGAGCGGGCGAGGAGGTTTCGCTGCTTCAACGGCGGCAAAGATTGGTTCAGGACGCATCAACATGCCAGCGCCACCACCAAACGGAGTGTCGTCCACCGTGCGATGCACATCTGTGGTGTGTTCGCGAATGTCGTGGCAATTCACGGCCACTGCGCCACTTTCGCGGGCGCGACCCAACAAGCTGTGTTCGCAAAACCCGTTCACTATGTCGGGAAAAAGCGTGAAGACATCAATACGCATTGACACGGACACTACCTATTCCGCAGCGTCACTGTCGTCTGATAACAGCGCTTCTCGCAAACCAGCAGGCGGATCAATCACTGTGATGCCTTCATCGCACGACAAAACAAACGGCATGGGAATGAGAACACCAGATTCAAGTTCCAACAAATCGTGGGCTGGATTGTTCAACACACCCGTGCAAATACCCCACGACACACCCGAAGTGTCTTCCACTTCAGAACCAATGAGTTGATGCACCCACAAACCTTCAACGCCATCAATGGGTGCTGCATACAAGAACTTGTTCGTCAGTTTCTCTGCTGCATTGCGATCATCAATTCCCTCGAAGTGCACGACCCAACGATCTTGTTGCGGGCGTGACGCGGTGATGGTGAGTGTGCGTTGACCAGAGGAATCAAGAATGATGAGTTGAGCGCCAACTTCGCGACGTTGCACAAGGTCAGACGTGAGCGACAAGAAAAGATCACCACGAACACCGTGAGGTTTACCGATGCGGCCAACCTCGAGAAGACCGTCGGGTTGTTCAGACATGAAGATGAATCAGGCGACTGCCGATTCAGGCATCAACGAAGTCGACGTCTACATCGACATCGTCATTTGCAGCAGCAGCGCGAACAACGGTGCGGATGCTTTGTGCAGTGCGACCACGACGACCGATGACACGACCAAGGTCGCCAGGACCAACACGAACTTCAAGAAGAATCTTGTCGCCCTTGCCAGGACCAGATGAAACGTTTACAGCTTCAGCGTCGTCGACAATGCTGCGCACGATGTGCGTGAGCACGGCGATAGCAACAGGAGCCTCGAGAGTATTTGCGTCGAATTCAGACACGGGACTACTTGGCTTTTGCAGCGGTGAACTGAGCCCAGGCACCACTGATTTCAAGAAGTTTGCGAACGCGCTCGGTTGGCTGTGCGCCTTCCATAAGCCACTTCACTGCTTTGTCGTTATCGATGGTGATGGTGGACGGTTCAGTACGTGGGTTGTATTGACCCAAGATTTCGATGAAACGACCATCACGAGCGCGACGGGAATCAGCCGCGATAACGCGGTACTGGGGTTGCTTGGTCTTGCCAACTCGTGTGAGGCGCAATTTGACTGCCATGGTGCGATTTCTCCTGAAAGGACCCGATTCGGGACTAGGTAAGGCTATCGGTGGAAAAGCCAAGTCACCAACGGCTTTACTTGAAGAATGGGGGCGCTCCCGGGCTGCCGTCTAGGCCAGGGAAGCCAGGCATTCCCCCTTGGCCGCCAAGCATGTCGCCCAACTCTCGCATGGCTTGGCGCTTATTGACCTTGCCTTTTCCTTTGCCGGCTTTGCCTTGTGGCTTTGCCAGGCCACCCATGCGCTTCATCATCTTTTGCATTTCGGTGAACTGTTTGATGAGGCGATTGACGTCTGCCACCTGGGTCCCGCTGCCCTTAGCAATGCGGGTGCGACGACTGCCGTTGATGATCTCTGGCTGTCTGCGCTCCTCGGGAGTCATCGAACGAATGATGGCTTCGGTGGTCTTGACCTGATCGTCGCCTATTTGCGCATCCTTCATTTCTTTTGGCATGCCAGGCAACATGCCCATGATCCCCGACAACGGACCCATCTTCTTGAGTTGCTGCAACTGGTCTAAGAAATCTTCGAGAGTGAACTGGCCTTCCAGCATTCGTGCCGCAGCTTCTTCGGCTTTGTCTTGTTCGAAAACTTTTTCTGCTTGCTCGATGAGGGTGAGCATGTCGCCCATTCCCAAAATACGGCCAGCCATACGGTCAGGGTGGAATTGTTCGAATGCATCTATTTTTTCACCGGTAGCAGCAAATGCAATTGGCTTACCAATGACGTACTTCACCGACAGCGCTGCACCACCACGTGCATCGCCATCTAATTTGCTGAGAATAACTCCGTCAATGGAAAGTCTTTCGTCGAACGCTTTTGCAACACTGACGGCGTCCTGACCCGTCATGGCGTCGACAACCAAGAACGTGTAGTTCGGTTTTACTGTGGAAGAGATCTCAGCAACTTGTTGCATCATCTCTTCGTCAATTGCCAAACGACCAGCAGTGTCAACAATGAGAACGTCTTTACCTAAACGACGAGCTTCTTCAAGACCTCTGCGTGCAGTGGTAACAGGATCACCAGATTCTGAAAAAACTGGAACACCAATTTGTGAACCGAGCGTGCGCAACTGCTCGACGGCAGCAGGGCGCTGAAGGTCGGCACCGACCAAGAGGGGTTGACGACCTTGCGACTTAAACCAGCGCGCAAGTTTTGCAGCACTAGTGGTTTTACCCGAACCTTGCAGACCGGTCATGAGAACAACTGTGGGAGGAACACTGCTGTATGTGATCTTGAGTGTTTCTCCACCCAACATGCCAACAAGTTCAGCGTTAACAATCTTGATGATTTGTTGACTGGGATCGAGCGCTTCAGAAACCGTGGCGCCAATTGACTGCTCACGAATGCGCGCGACAACATCGCGAACAACTGAAACGTTGACGTCTGCTTCTAAAAGTGCAGTACGAATTTCTGCCAAGACCTCATCGACATCAGCCTCGGTGAGACGACCCTTACCTTTGAGTCGTTTTACAATTCCTTGGAGGCGATCACCGAGCGAGTCAAACATGCAGGTTGAAGGCTATCCAAATGAATGGCGGCCAACTGCAGAGTTACTTAGTTTTCAGTGCCTTCAAAATCTTTGATGCCAATTCAGATTCTTCCTCATTCGTGAATTCCTTCAGAACAGCTTTACGGAAAGCAGGAGTAAGTGACTTCACTTCTTTTACAGTCAATGCATCGATTTGGTCGGGAGTCACTGAATCGGCAATCGCCGGCTTCAATGATTTCAACTGATTTAGCGTGAATGCGGCGAATTGATCCGGCGTCATTGCTGAGACCTGGTTGTCCTTCAACGCACCAATCACTTTTGTCGCCAAAGCTGTGATCTTGCTGGGGTCGAGTTCCGCCAATGCGCTTGGATCTAACTTTGCAAACTGAGAAGCGTTAAAAGCGGCAATTGCCTTCTTCGTGAAACCATCAATTTGCTCTGGAGTAATTCCGGCAAACGCGGTGGACTTCAACTTGCCCAATTGAGTCGCAGACATCGCCGCAATTGCCGATACATCGAGATTCTTCATTTGATCTGCAGTAAACGAAACCATAACCGTGGAACTGAGGCTCTTCATCTGCTCTGGAGTCATGCCAGCCATTGCGGTTGGCGCCATTGCGGCAATTTGTGACGCGGAGAAACTTGCAAACGATTTTGGATCAATGTTTTCCAACTGCGTTGCGAGCATCGTTGTCAGAGCCGAAGGCTTGAAATCCTTGATATCTGCCGGTTTGAAAGAGGAGAACATGCCCGGATCGAGTCCTGGGAAATCGGAACCAGAAATCTTTGACAAGTCGTACCCAGGAGGAATAGTGAAAGAGGTTGGTGCTCCGGGCGGCAATGTGCCGTTGATTGTGTTGCTTGTGCCGACGTAATAGCCCGCAGGACAACTTCCGTCCGAGTTATTAGCGATCGTGTTTGGCGGAGACCCAGGCACGGTCGGTGGCCGAATGCACAGGGCCGAGGCGATTGGGGCAGACAAAGCCAACCCCGCAACGACACCAATAATTCCAACTCCGAGACTAAATCGAGTAACGATGTGCGATTTCATGATCGAAAATTACCAATAAATTTTCTGGATTTCAAGAAGCAACAGTCTTCTTTCTTAGGGCGTTAGCCGATGGTCACGGCAGTGACCAGGGTCTTCACCACCGTGAGATTGACCCTGTTTTTTGAATAATCCATGGTCAACATAAACGCTTCTCCGTCGCGCATTGCCACGCGAATAGTCCATCCACGTTCTGACGCCACCTTCACGGCTTCGGATTCCGTCAGACCAATCAAAGACTTTGCAGATTCTTCGGTCAATGTGGAGGGCTGGATGCCTGGCTCAATTACTCCCCCGTCTCCAGGCGAACCACCCCCCGTGTTTCCAGGCGCAACTCCAGTTCCTGGGTCAACGGGCTGTGGAGGTGCGACGGTATTGATCGCAATTGACGGTTCACTGAATGTGAGGTCCTCGTCCTTCATTGCAATCACTGTCCCAACATCACCCTCGTTATTGAAGTACGTGTACGCCGGCACAAGGATGGACGCATTATTCGTGAGCGCAGCCTGCATCAGTACATATCTCACGCCAGTGATTGGCACCACTGTTGAAGGCATCGTTCCAGAGTCAGTTACAAGCGAACCGTCGGTTACTGGTGCGCCTTGTGATGAAACGGCGATGTCGACTGCACTGCGAGTAGCCGCACCCCATGCCGTATAACGCGGATCATTGAGTCTCTGCACCGCATCGTTTGGTGACACTAAGTAATAACCATTCGCCCTGACTACATAGAGAAAAGGCCCGCTTGCTGAAACAAGAGCACCATCTTCACCGTAGGAGAAATACACGGAAAGATTTGTGGGAACACCAGCTACGGAGAAAACTCCAGTGACGTCGGTTGACCAATCAGATGATTGCGCTGACATTTGGAATGTTGCTGGGTTATAGCCACCACGCGTCATCAACGTTGCTGTGCGATTCAATGCTTCGCGCGTAGACAACAAATTCTTTGGAAGCACAACAGGGCCGCCACCACATACTGTGTCGTCCGGCGCGCACGGCGATGAGACCGCGGTGGGATTCATTCCACTCGCGTACGACCACCAAGCACCAGCAGTATCGACCCACAACCACATGCCAGTGCCTTTATCGGCATCCAAACCAAGGGTGTAGGAGTTCTTCTCGTTCTTCTTTACTTCGCCAGTGACACCAAAAGCAGCAGCCAATTCGCGGAATGCATCTTTGGCCTTAGGCCGTGCCACTACCGACCATGCAAAGCCCGAGATTCGATCTACACTGAGGTCGTTCATGGCTTTGTATTCCACTTCTGAGTACATTGCCTCTTTCGCGCCATCAACTGTGGCTGCAATGGAGCGATTATCTCCCGATTGAGCCTGCGACACATTCAATGACAACTGCAATGGACCAGGCTCACCACAACTCGTCAGAATTCCAATACTGAGAGAAGCAAGGATTGCGCAGCGAACTGCTCGAGAAGACCAAAGACGTCGCATCTCCTTAGTCTTACTCACTACGGCCCACACAATGTGTCAGGCTCACTCGAAAAGGGCAGCAACAAATTCAGCAGGGTCAAAGACCACTAAGTCTTCTGCGCTTTCGCCCAGCCCTACCAATTTCACCGGTATTCCAAGGTCTGTCTCAATGGCAAACACGATGCCACCTTTTGCAGAACCATCGAGTTTGGTCAGCACAACTCCGGTCACATCTGTGGCAGCTGCGAATTCTTTCGCTTGCGATAATCCGTTTTGTCCGGTTGTTGCGTCGATGACCAACAGCACTTCATTCACAGTCCCGGGTGCCTTGTCGGCAACGCGTCGAACCTTCTTTAGTTCTTCCATCAAGTTGGATTTGTTTTGTAGTCGGCCAGCAGTATCACCCAACACCAACGTGACACCTTTGGCTGCTGCACTTTGAATGCCGTCGAAGATGACAGAAGCTGGGTCACCACCTTCGGCACCGCGCACAAACGACGCACCAGAACGCTCTGCCCACACTTGCAACTGTTCTGCGGCCGCTGCGCGAAACGTGTCGCCCGCCGCCATCAACACTGAAGTTCCTCGCGCTCCTTCTGCAGTTGCAATTTTTCCGATAGTTGTGGTCTTACCCACACCATTCACACCAACAAAGAGCCAAACATTAGGAGTCTCTGCGGCATCGAGATGCAGAGCGCGATCTGTTGAAGACAATTGCGCGGTCATCGCAGTCCGTAACGCCTGAATCACTTCGTCTCCCGAACGCAAGTCTCCGTCTTTCACAGACTGGCGCAGTGGGTCAAGCAAGCGAGTAGCTAAACCAATACCAATATCTGCCAACAACAAAGTTTCTTCAAGTTCGTCCCACGTACTGGCGTCTACATTGCGGCTTCGTATGGATTGAAACGCATTTACAAATAGTGACCGTGTACGACCAGCACGGTCACGCACATTGGGTGCCTCGACATGTGGCGCAACTTCTGTGGCGACTGGGGTGGCCACATTTGTGGCGTCGTCTCGGTCAGTTACAAGTATTTCAGCAACTTTTGGCGCATCAGGCGCGGTGGGCGCAGGCGCCTGGGAAGTAGACCTTCGCAAACGACGAATGAAAAAGAATGAAACCCCAATAACTCCAACGCCACCTGCGGCGATGAACGGAACAAGATTGGTCGATGATTCAGCGAGCATTACAACTGACGAGAGACTGCGTCGCTAGAACGTTCAGTAACAACCTTTGAGGAACCACCTGGCTGCATGGAAACACCCAACAGACAATCAGCTGCTTCCATCGTGCGCTTTTGGTGACTCACAATAATGAGTTGGGCATCGCGACGGAACTCATTAACTAGCCCAAGGAATCGGTGCAAGTTCACATCGTCGAGAGCGGCCTCGACTTCGTCCATGACATAGAACGGTGATGGACGACTGCGGAACACTGCAAACAAATAAGCAAGCGCAGTAAGCGAGCGCTCTCCACCAGACAACAACGACAACTTCTTGAAAGTCTTGCCAGGTGGCTGTGCTTCCACTTCAATACCGGTGTTCAACATGTCCTCAGGGTTCGACAAAACGAGTCGACCCTTTCCGCCAGGGAACAACAATGTAAACAAATCGGTGAAGTTACGACTCACATCTTGGAAGGCTTCAGCAAAAACTGACTGAATCTCTGTATCAATAGCAGCAATCACCTGCGCTAGTTCACGACGAGAGTTACGAACGTCATTTAACTGCTCGTCAAGGAATGTGTGACGCTCCTGTAGTTCAGTGAATTCTTGCAATGCAAGTGGGTTAATGGGGCCCATCAAGCGAATATCGCGTTCAAGTGCGCGAGCACGATCTGCATGCGTGGTGCCTTCTGGTACTTCTGGCATGGGGGACGCTTCGGCAACTTCTGGTTCTACTTCAAGGTCGCGTCGAATCATTTCAACTGCTGCTTCAAGGCGCATGCGCGACTCGGCATCTTCAACATCCACTCTGCGGGCGCGCTCGCGCAATTCTTCGAGCTGTCGTTCGGCTTCATGACGACCACGACGCGCAGAATCAAGGCGCGAAGCAACTGCACGCACTTCGTCACTTTGTTTACGACGCAACTCATGCAATTCGGTCAAACGATTTTCAGTAGCCAAGCGATGTGCTTCCACCACATCGGCCAAACGACCAATTGCAATGAGGGCCGCTTCAATCTTTTGGCGGCGTGCGCCAGCCTCTACACGGGCGGTGGAGTCAGCTTCGAGACGACGCTCTGTCTCGCCAGAACGCTGGCGCAAGAACTGTTGACGCTCCTGCAAACCGGCCATGCGAACGTCAAGATCTTTTCGACGCAAGGACATATGTGTTGTCTTGCTGTCAATAGCGGCGCGGGCTTCGCTTTTGGCACGTGCAGCTGCAAGTTCAGCAGCCTCAGATTCTTCGAGCGCAGGCAAAATACCTTCCAGTTCACCAACGCGATTTTGATACTGGGTCAAACGAGTACGAATCTCTTGGGCCGAATCATTATTGATTTGTGATTCAGACGTGCTGTTGCGGCGATCGTTGATAACAGTGGTGAGACGCTCGGAAGCAGTCTCTACTGACTGCACTTGGCGTTCAATTCGCTTCTCAATATCTGCGATCTGCTGGCGCGAGGAAACAAGCTCGTTTCGTGATGTTTCAACCAGAGCAGTGAGTCGCTGCAACTCAGTGGTAGCAGCGTCTACTTCATTGCGTGTCTCTTCAATGACTTCAAGAGAACCAAGTTCATCGGCTGCGCCAAGACGCCAACCGCTTGCGGCCAGCCTGTCGCCCCTGCGGGTAACAACGGTGACATTTGCATTGGTTTCCACAAGAGCAATTGCAGAGTTGATGTCTTCGGTGCAGCCGATGGAACTAAGTAATGCATCGAGTAAACCGTTCACAGCACCTGGTGCAGAATCAGTGGCGCGCACATGAGAACGAACGGAAGCAATACCCGATGGAAGCGCTGCGCCATTGCTGCGTGACAACCCAAGTGCCAATACCGCGCCGTTGTGATCAACGGCCTTTAACGCATCGATAGCTCGACGCGCAATTGATGCATCGTTCACTACAACAGCGGCCAACGCATCACCGAGCGCAGCCTTAACAGCAGCATCCCAACCAGCATCAATAGAAATGATGTCGACAAGTGCGCCTATAACGCCTTGCACTTGTGACAGATGCTCAGCACCAATGCGTGCACGCGATGAAGCCACCGCTTCTTCTAGGGCTTCAAGACGTGCGCTTGCGCGAGCACTTCTGCGTTCGGCTGTTGCGCGTTGTGTTTGTGCTTCGTCGCCTGCTGCTTCTGCATTTTCGCGGCGATCATGTGCTTGTGCTGCTTCGACGCGCAAATCACCCAGCATTGTTTCTGCTGCTGCAAGTTCACCCTGCAATGCATCAATGTTTGAGGCCATGCTGGCATCACGCTGCACGAGAGCATCGATGCGCGCTTGCAGTTTCTGTAATTCTCCGGCTGATTGCTCCACAGTGTTACGCAACGTGCGAAGTTCGCCACGTACTTCAGCAGCAGCATTACTTGCTTCGTTGCCTTGCACAGTGTGAAAGAGGCCTTGCTCATTTCGTTCGCGTTCAAAAACTTCTTCTTCAACAGCAAGCGAGTCACTCTCTTGCATTGCAATAGCGAGACTGCGCTCTACTTCTACCAATTCGTCACGCATTTGCGCAGCGTCAGCCTCGAGTGCTGCTACAACATCATCGGCAATTAGTTGACCCTGGTCGCGCTCCATAGAACGACGACGCTCTGTAATGACGGCCGCCAGACCACGAGCTCGCTCGCGCAGTTGTTCGACACGCATAAGTTCATCGTTGACCCCAGATTCTCCCCTAGCGCTGAGATCTGCCTCTGCAGCAAGAACTTCAGTGTCTAACGCGGCGAGGCGCTGACGAATCTCTTTTTCCGTAGTGTCTGACGCGTTCTTCTCAGTAGCAAGTGCCGTGAGGCGCGCACGTAACGCAGCAACTTCGCGACCCGACAGGAATAAACGAAGCGCGCGCAGTTCGCCCACGATTTCTCCGTGCCTTCGCGCGGCATCGGCCTGACGTTCAAGCGGGCGCAATTGACGACGAACTTCACGAATGAGGTCTTGAACACGCAAAAGGTTTGCTTCAGTTGCTTCGAGGCGACGTTCTGCTTTTTCTTTGCGCTTGCGATACTTCAATACGCCTGCAGCCTCTTCGATGATTGCACGGCGGTCTTCTGCGCGAGCCGTGAGTACTGCATCGATTTGACCTTGACTGACGATGACGTGCTGTTGGCGACCAACGCCGGCGTCTGACAACAACTCCTGAACATCGAGAAGACGACACTCAACACCGTTTATGGCGTATTCACTGTCACCATTGCGAAACAAAATACGAGAGATTGTGATTTCAGAAAAATCTAAAGGCAATAGACCCGAAGAATTATCGAGCGTCAGCATCACCTCTGCACGACCAAGTGCCGACCTTTTCTGCGTGCCGTTGAAGATGACGTCTTCCATCTTTTGTGAACGCACAGCACTTGGCGCTTGCGCGCCCAAGACCCACGCAACTGCATCGACAACGTTTGATTTTCCCGACCCGTTTGGTCCGACCACAACGGTGACACCAGGTTCCATCTCGAGGACGGTGGCATCTGCGAACGACTTAAAGCCTTTGAGGGTGAGGGACTTGAGAAACACGGCGAGACCAACAGTAATAGACGAGGGCTCGCTACGCCGTATGACGAGTTATTTCTGGCAGCGAGGACAGTACGAAGTAGAACGCCCCGCAACCATGACACGACGGATGGAGACTTTTCCACAGGTGATGCACCCCTGCCCTTCACGCCCGTACACGCGATGATTCTCCTGAAATGAACCGACATTGCCCTCAATATCGACATATTGAGTGTCTTGCAGTGTGGAACCGCCGGCCTCGATGGCCTGTGTGAGCACTTCAGATATGTGCGTCGCCAACTCGTTGATCTTCTTGCGACTCAAAGAATCCACAGTTCGATTCCAGCGCAAACCTGTGAGATGCAATATTTCATCGGCATAAATGTTTCCGATGCCAGCAACGACGTGCTGGTTCAACAGCAGTGGCTTGAGAGCCCCGCGCCGCCCTCGCAATGCATGAGCCAACACATCGGCATTGAACTCATCGACAATGGGGTCTACCCCAAGGCGAGCCAACTCCGGAAGTACCTCTGCGGTTTGTGCAGGATCAAAAACCACTACTTCGCCGAACGTTCGTGGGTCAACAAACCACATTTCTTCAATTACTCCATCTCGCTCTGCAAGCGTGAGTACCACATGTGTGTGCGGCGGGCGTTGTGTGCCTGCTTCCTCAACCAACACGCGGCCACTCATACGCAGGTGAATCATTAGTTGTTCGCCCGTATCGAGATCACACAATATGTATTTGCCACGCCTGCGAGCCGACACGAGAGTTGCACCGAGCAAACCATGAATGACGGCTTCTTTACCAACACGACGAACGGAACGTTCTCGACCGACTTCCACATGCGAAATGCGTCGGCCTACAACACGTGATTCAATACCGCGTCGCACGGTTTCTACCTCGGGTAGTTCAGGCATTGTGCAATGCGACCAGTGCGTTATACGCACCGACTGCTGCAATTTGTTCTGCAGCTTTCTTCGTGCGGCCGTCGCCAAGACCATGACGTTTGCCATTCACCAGAACTGTGGCTGTGAATAGTCTTTCGTGGTCTGGGCCTTCGCCTTCGACGTCATACACCGGCGCAGGAAGATTCAATCGGGCGCATAGTTCTTGCAAACGTGTTTTGGCATCGAACATCTCGAGATGAGGAATCGCTTCTTCAATCAGATTCTCCATGAGGGAACTCACTACGCGATGCGCTGCCACAGAACCAGCGTCGAGATACACAGCACCAATGAGAGCTTCTAAAGCATCGGCAAGAATTGAAGATTTGTCGCGGCCACCAGCAGCATCTTCGCCTTTACCCAGGAGGAGAAACTCGCCAATTCCCAAACCACGAGCGACTTCGGCAAGTGCGTGCATGTTCACAACACTGCGTCGTAAATCTGTGAGTTTGCCTTCTGGTAAGTCAGACAAACGATGAAACGCAAGATCTGCAACGACCCAACCCAACACAGCATCACCCAAGAACTCAAGACGTTCGTTTGTGATGGGCGAATCATTCTCCGCCTGCCATGACCGGTGAATGAGTGCTTGACGAAGCAATGACTGATCAGCGAACTCGTGGCCGATGCGTTGAGAACACTCGGCGAGTGCGTCTTCGGACTCGTCCGCCACCGTTGCCTCAGACTCCGAGTGTGCGCGCGATGTAATCGACTGCGTCGGCAACTGTCTTCAGACCAGGCAAATCATCATCATCGAATTGAAAATCTGGAACCGAGGCCGAGAATTCTTGCTCGAGTGAGTCCACAAGTTCGATCAATGTGATGGAATCTGCGCCCAAGTCATCGGCGAATGATTGAGACTCAGAGATTGTGGATGCGTCAATTTCAAGAATTGATGCAAGGTGCGAACACACGGAGGAAACAATGTCAGAACGGTTCATTTGTGCCTTTAAGTAGGGAGAGAAACTCTATGAGCCAAGAGTAGTAGAGATGGCTTTGCGAATGGCTCCGACCATGTCGGTCTCCACCATCTCTTGTGCGCACTTGATTCCGTTCAACATGGCGCGAGCACTACTTGAACCGTGGGAAATGATGCACACACCGTCGACTCCGAGCAAGATGGCGCCGCCATACGTGTCGGGATCAAGTGTTTCGTATAGAGGCAACAATGCAGGCATGAGCGCGTTTGCAGCATCGGCGTACTCAGGCTGACCAAATGCGGTGAACAATGCTTTCACAACAGTCTTCAAACTGCCTTCAAGTGTCTTGAGCACGACATTGCCCGTAAAGCCATCGGTGACGACAACATCAACATCGCCGGTCATGAGGTCACGGCCTTCAACGTTGCCGATGAAGTTGATTCCCGTAGCAACTTTCAAGAGTTCGTATGTCTCTTTGCGCAGCGTGTCGCCTTTGCCTGGCTCTTCACCAATAGACAACAGACCTACGCGTGGATTCTCAACACCAAATCGTTGTTGTGCATAAACGGAACCCATGAGAGCAAATTGCACTAACCACTCAGGTTGAACTTCGGCGTTTGCGCCGGCATCGAGCAGCACAGTGGGATGACCACCCGGCACAGGAACTGGCGTTGCAATAGCTGGACGAGAAACGCCTTCGATGCGACCCATGCGCAACAAAGCACTGGCCATGGTGGCACCCGTGTTGCCGGCGGAAATCATCGCGCTTGCTTTGCCGTCGCGCACTGCTTCTGCTGCGCGTACCAAAGTGGAATCGCGTTTACGACGAACAGATTGCGCAGGGTCGTCATCCATTTCGATGACTTCGCTGGCATGCAAAAGAGGAAGCTCACCGATGCCATCGAGACCTTCTGGTCCGACAAGCAGAATGGGAATACCTAAAGCTGCGGCTTCATGTGCACCAGCAAGAATTTCACTGGGGGCACGGTCGCCACCCATCGCATCAACGGCGATTGGCAACATATTCGAGATCTCGACAATCAGTCGATGGTGATAGCAACTCGGCCCTTGTACCAACCGCATACGCCGCACACAGTGTGTGGCAATTTGGCTGAAGCACAGCGTGGGCACGTGCTACGAGACGGAGCTTCGAGACGCCAGTTTGAGGCGCGACGCATCCGTGTCTTTGATTTCGACTTCTTTTTCTTGGGAACGGCCACCGTGGTCTCCCTGTGCTAGCGGCGAATGCCTCGTGATGAGGCTTGGAAATTGTATCTACCAAAGTGAGAAAACTCACTAGGAAGGGTCATCAAGTACATCTTTCAGTGCATCAAGGACCGCCCAACGGGGGTCAGAAGCCACAGAAACGCACCCACATTGGGTTTGGGAGAGGTCTGCCCCGCAATGAAGGCAGAATCCGGGGCAGTCCTCGCGGCATAACGGTCCGAGCGGAAGGGCCAGCAAAATGTTCTCCCTCACCATGGGCAAAAGGTTGATCTGATCGTTTTCAATCTCGTACGCCTCGGCGTCGTGCACTGTGGGTTGGTACATCTCGTCGAACTCCACCTGCATCAACTCGCGTAGTGGAGTTAAACAACGACGACACTCGCCCGCCCATGCAGCGTGAGCCACACCAGAAACAGAAACTCCATTAGTGATGGCTTCCATGTGCACGGCAATGGCAATTGGTTCGCCCACAATGCGTGCGTCTTCAAACTCGAAGTCATCTGCAGCGACTTCGACAGCGATGTCTTTTGATGACCCCGGCCAACGGAGCAGTTCAATGACATTGACGATGAGTGGCTTTGCCAACTCTGAAACCGTTCCTGCTACTCGTCCTGATCGAAAAAGCCAGCAGGATCGTCTTGATCTTGTGCTCTCTCTTCTGCTTCAGGTGATGGAACTTTGTCTCCAATTGAAAGACGTTCGCGGCCGTTGTGCACAGTTTTTTGCAAACGACCAAGAAGAATCTCAAAACTTCCGAGGCGCTGATCAAGGAAGTCTTCGGTCTCATGCTTCAAACGGCGAGTCTCTTCGTCGGCTGCATCAATTACTTGACGCGCACGTGCTTCGGCGGCGCGCACTACTTCTGTTCTCTGCACCATGCGCTCGGCCTGTTGGCGTGCTGCACCCAGAATCTCATCTGCTTCGCGCTTCGTTTTATCAAGGAATTCTTGACGTTCTTTCAACATCCAGCGCGCCTGGCGAATCTCTTCTGGGAGGCGATCAAGGGCATCTTGCAAAAGCTCAACGATCTCGTCACGGTTGACTCGAGGCGAACTGGAAAGCGGAACACTTGGTGCCTGAACAATGATGTCGATTGTTTGGCGAAGAATCATTTCGCTTTCACCTAAGCGCGCTTGTACTGGCGCTGGCTGCTCAAACGTGTCGTCAATCAGCTCGTCGTCGTAATCATCGAAACTCATTATTTACCCCGAGAAGAAAAGTGGGTCTTCAAAACTTGTTGCACAGTTTTAGGAACCAATGCTGAAACATCGCCACCGTGCATTGCAATGTCGCGAATGTATCGGCTGCTCACATAACTGAATGCAGGATCACACGGAACATACACAGTGCGAACGCCGGCAACTGCAAAGTTGGTGTGCGCCATCTGTTGTTCAATTTCAAAATCACCTGGGGTACGAAGACCCTTCACGATGCACAACGCGTTTACAGATTTCGCAGCGTCAACTGCGAGGCCAGCAAACGCCTGCACCGTGACAGTGGGAAGGTGCGCGCATGCAGTCTGAGCAATCTCGACTCGTTCTGCAGTAGTCAACACGCCAGAAGGTTTGTCTGGGTTGTGCATAACTGCCACCACCACGTTGCCGAACAATGCGACGGCCTGCTCCACCACATCAAGGTGGCCTACATGGAAGGGATCAAAACTGCCGGGGTACAGCGCGGTGCTCATTCGCCCTCCACGGTACCTGCTGGCGTGGTCTGGCATTGGAGAAATGCCACATGAGTGCGACCATATTTTTTTGCTCGCACGGTGTTCCAACCTTCAATGTCACCCACTTCGCGGTCAGATTCCAAAACAACAAGGCCAGCGGTGACACCAGCAAGCAATCGAGCCCAGTCCTTATATCCGTATGGCGGATCTGCAATGAGCAGGTCAACCCCCTGTTGTTGGGCCGCCTGCATGACTGCATCGCCTGAAATTACAGTGGATTTGTCGGCAATGCCTAACTGCTGCAAATTTGTCCGCAGCACGGCTAAGGCTGCACGATCCGACTCCACGAAGACACAATGCGCAGCACCGCGAGACAATGCTTCGATTCCCATTGCTCCAGTGCCAGCAAACAAGTCGAGAACTCGGGCACCTTCCACCACGTCCATACTGCGCAAAGAGTTGAACACTGCTTCACGCACCTTGTCCGTGGTGGGTCTGGTGGCCTCTGTCGTTGGGGCTTCAATTCGTCTTCCCCGAAGGTCACCTGCAACAACTCTCACACCAGGCAGACTACGTCGGTGATTAGTCCAAGTGAGTCCATTGTCTGTATCGATTGCGGTGGACCCTGCCATCTACTGACCCGACCTACGGAAGATGGCATATGGGAAGTGGGCGATGTGGTCTCGTACAGGTGCCGAGATTGTCGCGATATTTGGTATCTGCCGCTAACAGAAGACGACACCGACGGCCAACCTGATTAAGTCAGCCTTTGTCAAACGGGTCGAACTTGATGCCAATTGACGTGAGGTTTGCAATCCGTGTTGGTGCGTGGTTCAGCCAAAACTGAATACTGAGTCGCTTCGGGTCACGCACGAATGGTTTGTTCTTTACAACAGCATTCACTGTGCGACGCGCAATCTTCACTGGGTCTGCAGTGGGGATGAGTTGCAACATTTGAAAACGTCTCACAACTTTTTGTACTGATGTCTTCTTTTCTTCAATCGCGTCCCACATGCCAGTGTCCACTGGTCCGGGCGACAGCACTGTGATGTTCACAGGTGTTGACTTCAATTCGCGCGACAATCCATTCACAAAATTCAAAATGCCCGCTTTGGTAGCGCCGTACACCGACATGCCGGGGAAACCAGCTGTACCGGCAAGTGACGATACGAAAACAATGTGACCGACATTGCGGTTCAACATTCCGGGAAGCACGTGACGTGTCAATAGCAACGGCACTTCAAGGTTGACACGCGACACCGTACGAATCTCGCGCTCATCTTCCACGGCAAATGCCGTTGAGGTTTCAAGGCCAGCATTATTCACAAGCACATCAATATGGCCGTGATCGCGTTCGATATTTTGAATCAACCGGTCCACCAC
>Ga0222712_10002048_pt1 | contig 23763 bp, 14 predicted proteins | sample C33_657DmetaG_FD_165043 | JGI IMG/M metagenome (GOLD analysis project Ga0222712, IMG submission 165043) | Estuarine water microbial communities from San Francisco Bay, California, United States - C33_657D | ecosystem: Environmental > Aquatic > Marine > Unclassified | place: USA: California... | reverse complement strand
AGGTAACTGTTGGTCCATTTGTCAATGGGATTGGCATATGCTGCAGCATCCGATGGCAATGCAGGATTTCTGGGAGCCAGCGCGGCATTCCTGAATGCTTTTTTGACCTGCTGGCTATCAGGCCAGGCCGCCCCAGCATTGATCCATTGGGCAATAACCTTGATTTCCTGTTCAGTGAGTTTTTTGCCTTTGGAAGGCATGATGTCTTCATGGCCTTCAGGCAAGCTGATCCGCTTGTACAACTCACTGGCATTTGCATTGCCAGGAACAACAACGGGTCCACTCTCTCCTCCTTTCATGATCAGGTCGATATGATCCAGGCGCAGGTCTCCCTTTACCTTTTCAGGACCATGGCAATCATAGCAATTGTGTGCCAGGATTGTTCTTACCTGAAGCTGTAGGTTTATTTGTTGCTCCAATGAGGGTGATTCCAGGTTGGTAAATAACTGCTCATTTTCAAGAACCAATGCTGGATCTTGTTCAAGCTGAGGTTCTTGAGCCATAGAAGTGGTCTTGTTTTTCAACAAGGTTGTGGCTGTTTTTTTTGATGCTTCTGTTGACCAGTAATTGGTGCCGTGGGTCAGGGATGCTCCAAAATAGGTTGCCAGCAAGAGCAGCAGTACATTGGCAAAAAGGATGATCCTAAATATTTTGATGCGCTGGCTTGTTGGATGTTGCAGCAGATCAGCATGCCTGAACCAGGCCAAGCCGTTCAGGCAAACAACACCCATCGCCAACCACTGGTGCCTGAGCAGCAAAGAACTGGTGTGATCCCCTTCAGTAGACAACATCAATCCGCTGATAGCAGAAAATAGCCCTGCGATGAGCCCTGTCAATAAAGTCAATTGAATGGCCTGCCGGTAGGCAGCATGCTTTTTGAAGATGATCAGAATTTCCAGGAAGGCTGCAAAAAGAATCACTCCGATGGGTAAATGAACAGCCATCGGATGCAGACGACCAAGCAACTTCCATACCAGGGATCCCGTTAGATCAAGCCCTGATCCTGCAATCTTTATGGTATTGAATACTGCAAATATGCAAATCCAGGACAAAGCAATGCCTACCCAGAAGAGCCGCTTGTTGTAAAATGATTGTTTAGGTGAATCGCTCATGATATGTAAATAACTCACTTGCCAGCTTGCGAGTAATTGTCAACACACTCCGTGCATAAACTTTACCCGATATATTTTTTTAATTGAAGGGTAAGGCCTATTTTACGATAGCATATATTCCAAGGCAATTTAAGTAAACTTAACATTAAAATTGACGAACTGAGGATACTGATTTTGCCGAATTAAAACTGCCATCATGAAAAAAAACTTGGTCCTGCCGCTCAGGCTACTCGCCCTTTTCCTGCCTATTGTTCTTGTTATATCCTTTTCTATTCGGAATGAGGATGCGTTTTTCACCGCCGATGATCCAAAAGTTGCCAACCTTAAACTGCCCCAGGGTTTTAAAGCAGAAAGGCTTTATGGACCCTCTGAGCATGAAGAAGGATCTTGGGTATCCATGACCTTTGACAACAAGGGCAGAATTATAGCATCTGACCAATATGGATACCTGTACCGTTTGAAGGTACCAGCCATTGGAGATACCATCAACAAAACAACAGTTGAAAAACTGGAAGTCCTGAAAGATCCTGCTTTCATGACCGATACCACAACAGGAAAGGTTTCCATGGGTTATGCACATGGTCTGCTCTATGCTTTCAACAGTTTATATGTGATGATCAACCATCGCGGAAATGGAAAATTAAAGAGAACCAGTGGGCTTTACCGTCTCCAGGACACTGATGGAGATGATCAGTTTGACAAAATAACCTTGCTCAAATTGCTGGATGGCGATGGAGAACATGGGCCACACAGCATTGTTCTTGCTCCAGACAAACAATCCCTGTTTGTAGTTTCCGGCAACTTCACAAAAATTCCAAAATTGGATTCATATCAGAATATTCCAGACGGAAAGTTTGATAACCTATTCCCCTTAATCAAGGACCCCAATGGTCATGATAACACCGTTGAATCCCATGGTGGATGGGTGGCCCAGGTTGATTCAACCGGCAGCAAATGGAACATGTATGCGTCAGGCTTCCGCAATCCTTTTGACCTTGCGTTCAATAATGCTGGAGAGATGTTCACTTATGATTCTGACATGGAGTGGGATTTTGGCACACCATGGTACCGCCCTACCAGAATTCTCCACGTTACCAGCGGTGGTGAATACGGCTGGAGACCCGGCACCAACAAATGGAATGCCAACTACCCTGACAACCTTCCGGCAGCCGTTAATGTAGGACAGGGATCTCCCACCAATTTTGTATCTGGATCCAACGCAAAATTCCCGGAGAAATACCGCAATGCATTGTTCGCCTTTGACTGGAGTTTCGGTATCATTTATGCCATCTATCCAAAATCAAACGGTGCATCCTATACTGCAACAGGTGAAGAATTCATTTCTGGATCCCCGCTCCCATTGACTGATGGAGTTATAGGACCTGATGGCGCATTGTATTTCCTTACCGGAGGTAGAAGGCTGGAGTCAGACATGTACCGTGTTTATTATGCAGGATCTGAGACGAAGAATACTGCCATGGCAAAAGTTGAATTAAATGAAGCACAAAAAACCCGTAAGAAGTTGGAAACCTATCATGGGAAACCAACGGCAGGTGCCGTGAATGAAGCCTGGCCCTTTTTAAAGGACAAGGATCGTTTCATTCGTTATGCGGCGCGCATCGCTGTTGAAGCACAACCGCTTGCGGAATGGACTGATAAAACAATCAATGAAAAAGATCCGGTAATCCTTACCAATGCAGCGATTGGTCTGGCAAGGCGTGGTGATGCGAAAGTCAAGAAGCCATTGCTGACAGCTCTTACCAATGTAAATATTTCCATGCTCACAGCGCCACTGCAGCTGGATTTGATGCGTGCCATTGAACTTGTCTTTACCAGGATGGGCGCACCTGATGGAGCTGAAAAAGATGCTGTGGCTAAATTACTGAGTCCCATTTTCCCGGCTGCCACCAATGAGCTCAACAAGGAACTCAGCAAGCTATTGGTCTATGTTGATGCACCAAAGGCTGTTGAAAAAACAATGGCCCTCTTGGCTGTTGCCAAAGATGACATGGCTGCACAGAAAACAGTTTCTGAATCATCAGACCTGATTCTTCGCAATCCACAGTATGGAATGGACATTGCAGGCATGTTGTCCAAAATGCCTCCACTCACACAGACCTGGTATGCAAATGTTTTGAGCCAGGCCAAGAATGGCTGGACAGATGATTTGAGAACCAAATATTTCCAATGGTATTATTCCGCATTCGGTTACAAAGGAGGTGTTTGTTATGTTGGTTTCATCGATAAGGCAAGAAAAAATGCATTAGAAAATCATCCTAAAGAAAGTTTTGCAAAATACAACAGAATCTCTGGAGACTCGATTGTAACCCTTGCCAGGAAAGGCTTGGACATTGGACCTGTAAGGCCGAAAGGTCCAGGCCGTGGATGGAAACTTGCTGAAGCCTTGGCCGTCGTAGACAGTGCCAACGGAACAAGAAATTTTGAGCAAGGAAAAGCAATGTTTGCCGCATCCCTCTGTCGTACCTGTCACCAGGTCAGAGGAGAAGGTGGTATTGCAGGTCCAGACCTTTCCCAGCTGGGAACCCGGTTCTCCAACAAGGATATGCTTGAAGCCATCATCTCCCCAAGCAAGACCATCTCAGACCAATATGGTTCAACGGTGTTCTACCTCAAAGCCGGTGGCTCACTCATGGGAAGATTGATACGCCAGGACAATGACAAATATTACATTTCACAAAATCCTTTTGACACTCAAACCATCAAGGAGGTTTTGAAGAAGAATGTTGCCAGAACCCGTGTATCTGAGGTATCTCCGATGCTGCCTGGTATGATCAATGGCCTGAACCCTGAGGAACTCAAGGACCTGATGGCCTACTTGAAATCCGGTGGCAATCCAGCTCACCCTGTTTACAATTCAACCAAATAAACATGCCTCAACAGCAGATTTGGAGCGATAAGGTTGGAAATGTATCACAGGTTGGGGGCATTGAAACGTCTGTGCTTGACAATGGCATCAGCAGGGGCATGCGTGTTGCCTGGATCAATACCGGAGCCGGACTTCGCTTCAAGGTGTTGATCGATAGGGCAATGGATATCGCTGATGCTGCTTACAATCAATACAACCTGGCCTGGTTGAACCACGCTGGGTTTCCGCCACCACAACCTTTTTCAGACAAGGGTTTGGATTGGCTCAGAACCTTTGGCGGCGGCCTGGTGACTACCTGTGGCCTCTCCCATGTTGGCGGACCAGAAAAAGATGCATTTGGTGAAAGAGGAGTGCACGGCAACATCAGCAATATCCCAGCAGAAATTGTCTCCATTGTTCAACCAGATCCTGAAAACGGAAACATGAACATGAGCATCACCGGCATCATCAGAGAATCTAAAATTTTCGGTCCGGCACTGGAGCTCAGAAGAACCATTTCCGCAACGCTTGGTGTTTCTGGATTCAACATCCATGATGAGATTTCCAACAGGGGCAACACACCTGCACCACACATGATTCTCTACCATTGCAATTTCGGATGGCCCCTTGCAGACAAGGGAAGCCAATTGATATGGAAGGGCAAAATGCTCACCCGTGATGGGAATGATTTCCACAATGGTGAAGCTTTCAAAACCTGCCCTGATACCCTGATGAACCACAGTGGAAATGGTGAAGAAGTGGCGATTGTTGATATTGAGGCGTCTGAGAGCGGACAATGCATCTGTGGCCTCCACAATCCTGCGTTGGAATTGGCTTTAGCCATTCAATTCAATAAAAATGAATTGCCATGGATGACCAATTGGCAACACTGGGGCAAAGGTGAATATGTTACAGGCCTTGAACCGGGTTCTCATCCGCCCATTGGCCAATCCAAAGCCAGGGAAAATGAAACACTGATTTTCATCGCACCTGGAGAAAGCATCCAGTACAATCTTTCATTCCAAGCCATTCAAGGAAATGAAAACATCGATAAAAATTTTCATTGATTATTTAACCCTAACATAAGCCGATATGGAACAACAAAGCATTGCAAAAAAAGCACTCGAACAAGGCAAAGGAATTCTTCGATTAGCACCAACATGGGTACCCAGATCATTTTGTGTTCCTGGAAGAAGGATAAAATTACATCCTGATGATTACTATATCCTGGGAGGAGAAAGGGGTGGCATTGATGAGCGCTGGCTTTCGTCAACGACACCTGCAAAAAATGGTCCTTTGACAGGAGAAAATGAAGGACTCAGCCCTGTGGTTTACCAAGATGGCCAAACCACCCATCAGATCCTGTTGAAAGATGCTGTTGATGAATTGAAAGGAGAACTCATAGGAGACAGGCTCTGGAATGAATACCAAAGCTGGCCCATGTATTCCAAGTTTTTTGATAACATGGGGCCACTTCCCCATCATGTTCACCATAACGATGAAAAAGCTGCTTTGATCGGTCAAAAAGGGAAACCCGAAGCTTATTATTTCCCTCCGCAATTGAACAACCATGGAGGTGATTTTCCTTATACATTTATCGGCATCGCACCTGGCACACCGAAAGATGTGATCAAGGATTGTCTGCTCAATTTCACCAAGGGTGATAACAAGATTACCAACTATTCACAGGCCTACAAATTGGAACCTGGCACTGGATGGGATGTTCCTCCTGGATTGCTGCATGCTCCTGGCAGCATGTGTACTTATGAGCCACAGAAGGCATCGGATGTTTTTGCCATGTATCAATCCCTGGTGAATGAGGCCATCATTCCGGAAGAATTGCTCTGGAATGGAACACCCAAGGAAAGCATCGGTGATTATGATGCCCTGATGGAAGTTTTGGACTGGGAACTCAATGTGGATCCCAATACCATGGCCAATCGTTTCATGGCACCCAAGCCTGTGCATGACCTGGAGGAAATGAAAGCCAATGGGTATGTAGAAAATTGGATTTGCTACAAATCAGAAGCCTTTGGCGCTAAGGAACTTACCGTTTTCCCCGGACAAACGGTAACCATAAAGGATAGTGCTGCATACGGTATCATCGTCATGCAAGGACGCGGAACATTTGGTGTTTGGGAAATTGAAACCCCTGCCCTGATCCGTTATGGACAGCTGACCAACGATGAATTCTTCATCAGTGAAAAGGCAGCCATGGAAGGTGTCAAAATAGTCAATACATCTGCCACTGATCCTATCGTCATCCTGAAACATTTTGGACCTAACAACCCCGACATGGTTTTATAAACCGTTAAGAACATGAAAAAAAACAGCATCAAGCAAAAATTCAATTTCGCAGTTATTGCCCTGGTTGCAGCCATGATTGGGATATTTTCCTTCATGATGCCTGTATCCACCAAACTGAGCATCAAGAAGGGGTCCCATATCATCCTCATCGGAAATAACCTAGGTTCCAGGATGATAGAGTTTGATCATTTTGAAACAGAGCTGCAGCTTCGTTATCCAGACAGCATGCTCTATGTGCGCAACATGTGTGATGGAGGAAATACGCCTGGATTCCGTCCACATTCCGGAAGAAAAACGCCATGGGCATTTCCTGGTGCAGAAAAATTTCAAACTGAACTGGCCAAAGCGGCTGGAATGGAAGGTTTTGTAGAGTACCCTGACCAATGGATGACCAAACACAAGGCAGACATCATCATTGCCTTCTTTGGATACAATGAATCATTTCAGGGTGTATCCGGCTTGGAGAACTACAAGGCTGAGCTAGACGCATTCATCAAGCATACCCTGTCTCAGAAATACAATGGAAATGCTGCCCCTCAACTCGCATTGGTTTCACCAATAGCATTCGAAAACCTTTCAGGGAAATACGACCTTCCCAACGGAAAAACGGAGAATGCCAATCTTCTGCTATACACCCAGGCCATGAAAGAAATTGCTGCGAAAAACAAGGTTCATTTTGTGAATGCCTTCACCCCCAGCAAGATTTGGCTGGATGATCCAGCCACGGAGTTGACCATTGACGGCAGCCAACTGACCAATGAGGGATATGCAAAATTCGGCCCTTTCCTGGCCAATGAGGTTTTTGGAAAATCCAGTATACCAACACCATCCAACAAAACAGCAGTATACGCTGCCGTCATGGAGAAAAACTGGATGTGGCACAACGACTACAAAATTCCCAATGGCGTGCATGTTTTTGGGAGAAGGTATAACCCATTTGGACCCGACAACTATCCAGCAGAGCAAAAGAAAATCAGGGAAATGACCCTGATCCGGGATACCGCCATCTGGATGGCTGCCCAAGGAAAAAAAATGGATCTGGCAGCTGCAGATGCAAAAACATCCATTCTACCTCAGGTTCAAACCAACTACAAACCGAAAGATCCCAATGCTGCAATGCGTTATTTATATGGGCAGGAAGCCCTTGATAAATTCACCGTTGCACCTGGATACAAAATAGATTTGTTCGCTTCTGAAGTGGAATTTACTGATCTCGCCAATCCTGTGCAGATTTCCTTTGACAACAAGGGTAGACTTTGGGTGGCGGTTATGCCAACCTATCCGCATTGGAAACCAGGTGATCCAAAACCGAATGACAAGCTCATCATTTTGGAAGATACCAACAACGATGGAAAAGCAGACAAGCAAACCACCTTTGCGGATGGATTGCAGCTGCCACTGGGCTTTGAACTAGCACCTGAAGGGGTGTATCTTTCGCAGGGAACAAATTTCATGTTGCTGAAAGACACCAATGGTGATGACAAATGCGATAGCAGGGAAGTTCTTTTGAGTGGCTTCGATGACCATGACACCCATCATGCGCACCATGCCTACACCACAGATGCATCGGGTTCCATCTACATGGGACAGGGTGTATTTCTGGCCAATGATATAGAGACTTCTTATGGTCCTGTACGCGGCACCAATGGTGGCTTTTTCCGTTACGACACCAAAAAGAAAAAGCTTGATCGTATTGCTCAGCTGTCCATTCCCAACCCTTGGGGTATCGCCTTTGATAATTGGGGACAGGTTTTCTATGCTGAAACTTCAGGACCAGATGTTACCTGGATGACCCCAGGAACAGTCAAGTCTCGTTACGGTGAAGCCACTCCAACACCGGCGTCCATCATTGAAGAGAAGCACCGTGTAAGGCCAACTTCAGGACTGGAATTTATCTCCAGCAGGCATTTCCCGGATGAAGTGCAGGGTGATATGCTCATCAACAATACCATTGGATTTTTGGGGACCAAGCAACACAAAATGATGGATGCAGGCGCAGGCTATTCCACTCAACACAGGCAAGACCTTGTCCGTTCCAGCGACATCAATTATCGCCCGGTTGATCTTGAATTTGCCCCTGATGGATCCCTGTATATTGCAGACTGGCACAATGTCTTGATCGGTCATATGCAGCACAACATAAGGGATCCATTGCGTGATCATACCCATGGCCGTATCTACCGTGTCACCTACCCTTCTCGCCCGCTGGTAACCCCTGCAAAAGTAGATGGTGCCACCATCCCTGAACTGCTGGAGAATTTAACCTTGCCTGAATACCGCACACGCTACAGAACTCGTCGTGAACTGAGGGAACACCCAGCAACAGCGGTGCTTCCGGAACTGAAAAAATGGATCAGCAAACTGGACAAAAATTCACCCCAATACGAAAAGCTTTTGCTGGAAGCGCTCTGGGTAAGCTGGGGCCAAAACAAGGTCGATCAACCATTGCTGCGCCAACTGCTCAAAGCCAAGGACTATCGCATCCGGGCCGCTGCCGTGGAAGTGGCGCGTTTTGCAGGCAACGAATTGCCAGACAAAGCTGCCCTCCTGATGGGTGCTGCAAAAGATGACAGTGCCCGTGTTCGCATCGAGTCCATTGTTGCTGCGTCTTGGTTGAGCAAGGAAAAAGGATTGCCCATCATCCTTGAGGCAGGAAAAAAACCACTGGACTCATGGATGGTAAAACCCTATGCCACTGCCGAGGCCCATATCAATGGCCATGGTGTGATCAGGAAAAAACAAGATGTTGCAGACAAGGCACCAACTGCTGCAGGTATAAACTCGGAAGTTTTGGCAAAAGGCAAAGCGATTTATATGCGCGATGGTTACTGCAATACCTGCCACCAAGGCGATGGCAAAGGCTTGGAAGCAGCTGGATTCCCTCCACTTAGTGGATCAAAATGGGTCACTGGAAACGAAGACCGATTGATCAAACTGGTCATGAAAGGACTTTATGGCCCTATTGAAGTGAATGGAAAGCAATACCCCGGACAGGTTCCCATGACACAATACGGAGGCATGCTGAATGACAATGAGATGGCAGCGGTTTTGACCTATGTGCGCAATGCATTTGGCAACAAGGCTCCCGCCGTTACTCCAGAAAAAGTCAAAGAAGTTCGCGCAGCGATCAAGGATAAATCCGGTTTCTACACGCCTGAGGAACTCCTGAAGCTTCATCCAATGGAGAAATAAAAAACATGATTTTTGATTACATTGAAAAAATGAACATTACCATCATGAATAAACATACCATGCTAAAATCATTTTCCATTCTTTGTTGTTTCATGGTCAGCATGGCAACAGGATTCAGCCAAAAACAAAAGGGGAAATCCAAAAAACCCTTGATTGTTTTTGTCACTGGAGATCATGAATACAGCGGCGAAGCCACCCTTCCCATTGTTGCAGCAGAACTGGAAAAAAACTATGGATTCCGCACCATCGTGTTGAAGGCTTATCCCGATCACAATGCAGAGGAAAACATACCAGGGCTGGAAGCGCTCAAGGACGCTGACCTGGCGGTATTCTTTCTCCGTTGGAGAAAGCTTCCTGCAGATCAGGTCCAGTTGATTGAAGACTACCTGAAAACCAAAAAACCATTGGTTGGATTTCGCACCACCACCCATGCGTTCAATTATCCAAAAGGTCATCCACTTGAAAAGTGGAATGCTTTTGGTGAATTCGCTTTCAACAGTCCTCCCGGCTGGGGCGGCGTCAACAAGCATACCCATTATGGCCACGAATCATCCACAGATGTGACCATGATTGATTCAGTATCCAACGATCCCATCCTTACCGGAGTAGGCAAAACCTTCCATGCCCGTTCATGGCTTTATCAGGTATTGCCCAAATATCCCTCCAATGGTTCGAAAGCATTGATGATGGGGCACTCCATCAAGCCCAACAACAAGAACGCTTACGACAATCCGGTGGCTTGGACAGGCACCAACAGCTTTGGCGCACGCATCTTTTTTACCACCCTTGGTCATCCTGAAGATTTTGATCAGGAACCATTTCAACACATGGTCATCAACGCGATCCATTGGGCCGCGGGGAAACCTGTACCCAAAAAATGGAAAGGCCCTATGCAAATCAATGTACCCTACAGGAAATAAAACAGCAAAACAGTATGTATAAAATTGGATTCAATACCTTGGTTTGGTCTGCCGTGGTTTCAGATGAACAATTCCCCATCATCGATCGCTTGAAAGCCATTGGATACGATGGTGTGGAATGTTTTATTGGTGCACCGGATGATGCTGCCTACAAGCGTTTTGGAGATCATGCACAGAATATCGGATTGGAAACCACCAGTGTATTTGTAGTAGATGCAGATCACAATCCTGTAGACCCATCCCCTGCTGTCCGTGCCAAGGCACTCGATCGCATCAAATGGGGTATCGACCGTGCACATGATATGCGCTCTTCTATTCTTTGTGGCCCTTTTCATTCTGCACACGGAAACTTCTCAAAGAAGCCACCACAGGAAGATGAATACAACTGGTGTGCAGAAGTCTTGCACCATGCTGGAGAACATGCAGCGCAGGCCGGAATCACACTTGCCCTGGAAGCATTGAACCGCTTTGAATGTTATCTCTGCAATACAATGGTGCAACTCAAATACCTTGTTGACAAAGCCAATCATCCGCATGTCAAAGCAATGTATGATACCCATCATGCCAATATTGAAGAGAAAAAGGCAAATGAAGCACTGTCAACCATTGCGCCTGTTCTGGCACATATACACATCAGTGAAAATGATCGGGGAACACCAGGAGATGGTCATGTGCATTGGGATGAAACCTTTGCCAGCCTTGCCGCAATCAATTACAACGGATGGCTGACCATCGAAGCATTTTCGCGCAATGATCCTGACTTTGCCAATGCCATCAATGTATGGAGGGAATATTCAGGTCCCTGGGACATGGCCATCAACGGGCTTTCCTTCATCAAAGCACAAGCTGAAAAACACAATCTTTAATTCTTCAAATAAAAATGCAACCATATGTCTGAAAACAATTATCCAAAACTCCACAACGCGACATGGCCTGGCATCGTAGGAAAAGGCCCGGATTCAGAACCCCCTATTTCACTGGACACATTGATTGACTTCACTGCCAATGCAGAAGTGGATGGTGTGAAATTTGATGGCATCGATATCGGCCTTTTTGAGCCCCATTTCAACATCGATGAATCGGAAGATGGGATCAAAAAATTGGCTGACAAAGTAGGTGCACTCAACCTCAACATCGGTTCTTTGGTGGCCCCCATCTGGGGTGGCCCAGCCATGGGCAGCAAAGAAGACCGCGCAGTCTTTGTTGACATGGTGAAACGCTCATGCGAATTTGGAAAAAAACTCCGCAATGCCGGTGTACGCCCCTACGGTATCATCCGCATCGACTCTGCCAGCAAGCCGGAAGCCTGGGCACAGGATCCTGCAGGCAACACCAAACTGATTGCAGAAACTTTCCGTGAAGCCTGTGATGTTGCTGCTGATTATGGTGAGCGACTGGCTGCTGAAGGTGAGATCTGTTGGGGTGGAATGCACAGCTGGAAGGCCATGGTAGACACCCTGGAAGCTGTTGATCGTCCGAACATCGGGTTCCAGGCAGACATGGCCCATACTTTGCTTTACCTGCTTGGTTACAATGCACCTGAGCACCGCATCCTTCCTGAAAATTTTGACTGGAGCGATGGTGCTGTTTTGGATGAAGGACTAAAAAAACTCACCAGCGCACTGCGCCCCTGGACCATTGATTTCCATGTCGCACAAAACGATGGAACCGTTCATGGTACAGGATCGCACGACAAAACGGGAAGACATTGCCAGGCACTTGATCCCAACGGAAAGCTCGACATCGCAAAGCATGCAGGGTTCTGGCTGCGCGATGAAAATGGCGAACTCACCAAGGCTTTTCAGCACATTTGCTGGGATGGCTGCATGTTCCCCAACGATGTCATGATGAAACAACAAACCTGGAATGATATCCTTGCTGCCCTGATCAAAGTAAGGAACCACCATGGTTGGACCGGTGCATAACAACATTCATTCATAAACGACAATTCTTATACAATGGCAACAAAAAAGACACTCAATATTGGTTTGATTGGCGGAGGATTCATGGGAAGAACCCATTCCAACGGGTACAACCGCATCCGCAATTTCTTTCCGGACCTGGAATTTACTCCTGTACTCAAAGCTGTTTGTTTTCGCAACGAAACCAAACTGAAAGCATTTGCTGAACAATGGGGATATGAGAGCACAGAAACCGATTGGAGAAAACTGATTGAAAGAGATGATATTGATGCAGTAGATATCTGCACCCCCAACGACACCCATGCTGAAATTGCCATCGCAGCCGCAAAGGCTGGCAAGATGATCCTTTGCGAAAAACCATTGGCAAGGAATCTTGAAGAATCGCAGGTAATGGTAGATGCCATTGAGGCAGCTGGTGTAAAAAACACTGTCTGGTACAACTACAGGAGAATCCCTGCTGTTACGTTGGCCAAGAACATCATTGCATCAGGTAAGCTGGGTAAAATCTATCATTACCGTGCCAACTTCCTGCAAGACTGGACCATCAATGAAAACCTGCCCCAGGGCGGAGAAGCGCTTTGGCGCATGGACGCTGCCGTAGCAGGCTCTGGTGTAGTGGGTGATTTGCTCTCCCATTGTGTTGACACAGCCATCTGGCTCAATGGTGGCATCAAAGAAGTTTCTGGGATGACTGAAACATTTGTCAAGGAACGCATGCACCAGTTAACCGGAAAAGTGGAGCAAGTGCATATTGATGATGCCTGTTCTTTCTTCTGCAAGTTCAACAATGGATCACTCGGCCTTTTCGAATCTACGCGTTATGCAAGAGGACACAAGGCACTGTATACCTTTGAAATCAATGGTGCCAATGCCTCCATCCGTTGGGATCTTCATGATCTGAACCGTCTGGAATATTTTGACAATGGTGATGAGTCCAACCTCAGGGGATGGCGTTCCATCCATGTTACTGATGGTGAACAACCATACATGAACAAATGGTGGGTACCCGGTCTTGGCATCGGATACGAGCATTCATTTGTACACCAGGTGGCTGATTTCCTGAAGAGCCTTGAAACCGGCGAGCCTTGCTCCCCTACTTTCAAGGAAGCCCTGGAAACCCAAAAAGTTTGTCAAGCTGTCCTGGATTCAGCAGCCACCCGCAGTTGGAAAACCTGTTAGGCTCTGCAACAAATAAAAACAATCAAACATCAATCTGCTTTCATGATTTTACGCAACCGCCTCAGCATTCTTTTACTGCTTTGCTTCATGGGTTCCTCTGTGATCACATTAGCACAGAAAAAAGATGGTTTCAAGAAAATTTTCAATGGAAAGAACATGAAAAACTGGGAGGCCGATATTTCCCATTGGCGCATTGAGAATGGGTGCTTTGTTGGTGAAGTAACCAAAGAGAAACCGCTCAAGACCAATACTTTCATGATTTACCGTGGAAACACTCCTGAAAATTTTGAATTCAAGGCATCCTACCGCATCAGTCCGGAAGGCAACTCTGGCGTGCAATACCGCAGTGAGGCCCTGGACAATGTGCCATTTGCCTTGAAGGGATACCAGGCAGATATCGATGGTGCAAACCGCTACACAGGTCAGAACTACGAAGAACGTGGCCGTGGCTTTCTGGCCATGCGGGGTGAACAATCCGTATTGAAGGAAGGACAGAAGCCAACCATCACTGGGTCTGTTGGCAAATCAGATGAGCTGAAAGCAAAAATCAAAGTCGATGATTGGAATGAGATCCATATCATTGCCAAAGGCAACCATCTCATGCATTATATCAATGGTGTATTGATGAGTGAAACAACTGATGAAGATACAGTCAAAAGGAAATTCACGGGCCTGATTGGGCTTCAGGTGCACGTGATGGCAAAGATGAAAGTGGAGTACAAAGACATCTATCTCAAGGCCATCAAGTAAATAAAAAAGGGTTACAATGTGTAACCCTTTTTTATATCCTGTGGGAGTTGACGGGATCGAACCGCCGACCCTCTGCTTGTAAGGCAGATGCTCTAAACCAGCTGAGCTAAACTCCCAAACGGGTTGCAAATATAAGAGGATATTTCGAAATTATTTTGATAAGATTGAATTTATTTTTGGTGAACCTTCCTTCAACTGGATGGTTTTGTATGAACACAATAGGATATCACCATGTTCAAGCAATTCAATTTAGTTTTCTTCATTTCAGTTCTCTTTTCCACATTCAGTTTCGCACAGGTTGGCCCACAGGCAAGGCTCAGTGGATTCATTACCGATAAAAACACCCAAAAACCCTTGGCCGGTGTAACCATTGAAATACTTGGAACAGGAAAGGGCGCCAACACTGACTCAACGGGATTTTTCAGGATTATTACTTCCCCCGGTACCTATAACTTCAAGGTCACGAGGATTACTTATACCGCAAAGACAGTCAACAATGTTGTGCTCACTTCAGGCAACGAAACAACACTGAGCATAGAGTTGGAGCCTGAAACCAAAAATCTTGATGAGGTTGTCATCCTCAACAGAAGAAACACAGCAAGGGCCACAAGCCTGGAATCCCCATTGAGTGTTCAACGCATGACCACGGAAGAAATCAAGCGCAACCCTGGAGGAAACTTCGACATCAGCAAAGTGATCCAATCCCTTCCCGGTGTGGGCGGTGGCGTTGGAGGAGGCGGATTCAGGAACGATATCATCATCCGTGGCGGAGCACCCAGTGAGAATGTATATTACCTTGATGGGATTGAAATTTCCGTCATCAACCATTTTGGCACCCAGGGAAGCGGAGGTGGTCCGCAAGGTATCCTCAATGCCAACTTCATAGAAGAAGTGAAGATGAACACCAGTGCATTTGATGCTCGCTATGACAATGCACTCAGCAGTGTGTTACAGTTCAAACAAAAATCCGGTAACAATTACAAGACCCAGGGAAATGTCATCCTCAGTGCCACTGAATTGGCCATTACCCTGGATGGACCGCTGTCTAAAAAAACAACTTACCTGGCTTCCATCCGTCGGAGCTATCTCCAACTGCTCTTTGAAGCAATTGACCTTCCCATCAGGCCCAATTATTGGGATTACCAATTCAAAACAACCACAAGGATCAACGACAAAACAACCCTGAGCTTCATGGGCATCGGTGCTATTGATGAATTTAAATTTGCGGCACCCAAGGAAGCCAGCGATGAAAAACTATATGTCATCAACTCCAATCCCATGATCAACCAATGGAATTATACAGTTGGAGCAAGCCTTAAAAAACTCGTTTCCAATGGATATTGGAACCTTGCCCTGAGCAGGAATACCTTGAACAACCAGGCGGACAAATACGAGGACAATGACAATCCAACAGAAGCCACAAGAACGCTGATGACCAACAGTACCGAAACTGAAAACAAGCTCCGTTTTGATGCCAGCACAACCGTCAATGGCCTGAAACTCAGTTATGGTGCCAGTGCGCAGTATGTTGATTTTGACAACAGCTATTTCAATGTTTACAGAAAAGGTACCGTCAACCAGCCAGCAGTCATCATCAACAGTGTCAACAAAGTTGATTTCCTAAAATATGGTGCATTCGTTCAACTGAGCAAAAGGATCATGAACGAAAGAATGGCCATAAGCCTGGGAACCCGTATTGATGGAAACTCCTTGGGCAACAGCGAGGCCAACCCTTTCAAACAATTCTCCCCTCGCCTTTCCTTAAGTTATGCTGCCACAAGCAAGACCAACCTGAATGCCAGCATTGGCCAATACCACAAGCTTCCGGCCTATACCCAACTGGCATTTAGCAATCCTAACATCGGCCCAAACCCCGGTAAATACATCAGTAGCAGCCACTATGTTGCTGGCATAGAACACATGCCCAGCAGTTCATTGCGCTTCACACTCGAAGGATTTTACAAGGGATATGCCAATTATCCCGTCAGTTTGCTGGATGGTGTGAGCCTTGCCAACAAAGGGACAGAGTTTGGGAGCATTGGCAATGAACCCATCAGCCAGAATGGAAAAGGAAAGGCATACGGCATTGAGTTCCTGGCACAAAAAAAATTGACCAAGCGCTTCTTTGGTATCCTCAGCTATACGTTCTACCATTCAACGTTTACCAACCAGAAGAACGAATACATCCCCGCCAGTTGGGACAACAGACATTTGGTAAGCCTCACCTGGGGTTATAAATTCAAAAGGAACTGGGAACTTGGCCTGAAATTCAGGTACCAGGGCGCAGCCCCTTATACCCCATTTGATCTTGCTTCTTCCCGCTTGAATTACCTTACGCAGGGAACAGGAATACTGGACAATGGAAAATACAACTCACTACGCCTCGATGCTTTCCATGCCAGTGATGTAAGGATCGATAAAAAGTGGAATTTCAACAAGTTTACCCTCGACCTTTATCTGGATGTAACCAATTGGTATGTGGCCAAAACGCCTGGTGCCTCACAATATACCTTCAAGAGAAATGGCACTGCTGGCTTCGCAACCACTGATGGAAAGCCGATCCGTATGGATGGGAGCAATGCCATACCCTTACTGCTGGAAAACAGTGATGCCTTCTCCACCCCAAGTTTTGGATTTATTGTTGAGTTCTAATTGGGTAGCAGATTGATCGGCATGATGAACTCAAACCTGTTTGGATTCGGGGGTTTGGTAAACAATTTTGTATCCAACAGCCTGCTGTAACGCAGTCCGAAGGTCACATTTTGCTGGTTCCACCATTTGGTATCAAAATAAACCTCTGTTCCTGCACTCCTGAGGTTGATGATCTTTCCTGTTCTCAGACTCTTCAGGTGCATGTCGTCATAAAAGAAATTGCTCCTGACCCTCAAAAAATAGACAATATTGCCAAAGCCAAGGTCTGGATAGAGCAAAGGCATATGGTAATTAAACGATGTTCGCCACATGCGGGGATAATCGCTGGCATCGTAACCCCTTGCCATGGCAAAACCATTTGAAAATGAGTACTGCCTGAGTGTATCCCTCCTCTGGTAATTGAAACCCAGTACCAGCGAATGGTTGCGACCAACCCCTGGCAAATAGAGTTGCGAACCCCAAAAAAATTGATTCGCATTGGTATTTCCAATGGCCATCCTGCTCTGCAATCTTGTTACGAAAGCGAAACGTGGATAGATGTGCTGAACAGCCTGTTGCGTCTGCATGGACCAGATGATCTGATGCTGCAAATAGGAAATGAACCTGTCTTTGAGAGAAACTGTATTTTTTGCATAATAGTCAAGAGACACACCATGTATTCTTGTTGATAGGTCAAGCTGCTTGTACATCTTACCGGAAGTGAAATTCAGTGGCAACCTCAGACCAACATTTCCAATCCACTCATTCCAGCGAATCGAACGACTGCTATCCTTGTAGGTCCTGTTCATGGTATAATTGGTTCCACCGGTAATCCAGGGATAAAGCTCCCCGTATGACAAATTCACGCCCACCCGATGAGATCCCTCGTTTTCATTGTAGAGGTATTCATATGAGGAAACCATTGTATTGAGCAGATTCTGCCCATACAGGCCAAAGCTCCATTCAGGTTGTTCATAAAAGGGCCTCCAGGAGTGGATGCGGAACAGTCCCTCTCTCTTTTTATAATCGGTAATGGGATCAGCTGAAGCGTTTACACCAGCCATCAGGTCAGTGGCAGTTGCTGGTTTCAATGGAGTTATACTGGCCTCTGTAAAAAGGTAATTAGCACTAAAAACCTGCTCACCCTCCGCTGAAGGACTGCTGTAAACAATTTTTTTGCCATCCTCATGGATGTCGCCCGCATAGGATCCGGTAACCCCATCGGCCAAGACACCCGTTTTACCGGATACCAGATCATGCTCCCAAAACTGGTTGGTTTGACCCTGAGAAACGGTAAACATCAGCTTTTTTCCCCTGATCCTGAGAAATGACATGGGTGCATTGGTATATGGCAATACTTCCGAAAAGGAGCCACTCATCACATCCAATTGCAGCAAAGCCGATGCTCCGTTGTCTTTTCTTGAAATAACATAAACAATTGAATCTGAATTACTAAATACAGGATAACTAAAGTAAATACCGGAACTATTTTCAAATCTTTTCACCCTTTCACCCGTTTCCCGATTGATCAAATCGAGACTGGTTGCACCTCCCGGTGCAATATCCACCGCAATCAACCGCTGGCCATCATTGGAGAGATCCGGCGAAAAATACCTTTTGCCTCTGGTGACCCGTTGCTCAGCTCGGTCGTAAATATTGTACAGGATGATGTCACTGCCTTCTTTCCATTGCCATCTTGGATCAGGTGTATACGCAGTGTAGACAACATGACCCCGTTTATACGTATAATAATCATCCACTCCGATGTTCTTGATACCCAATTTTGCTATTTTGCCCTGGCTGAAAATCACCCAATGGGGCAATTGATCATAGGCCTTTCGAAGGGAAAGAACAGAATCTCCACCCAACCAAATGGGAAAATGATGATCGACTACTTTTTTTGAATCTAACTTATTGATAATCTGACTATAAGAGCTTGTTACCTCAATAGGCATATTCAATTGAAAAGAATCAATGGCATGCTTTACAAACGCATCGAAACGAAGACCAGTATGCCTTTTGATGGCAGACTGCATGGGATAAAACAGCCCCTTAAACCTGGCTGCATCATCCGTAACCTTGGCCCAGAAACTGTCGCCCCAACTGCCATATCCATAAGCAACCAGCAGATAACCCAAGGCATAATGATTGGGAACCAGGTCTTTCATCGACCCACTCCTCAACTTCTGGTAACGATATTTTTTTTTGGCCATCCAAAGGCTGCGAAATGGATCATAAAAACTGGGGAGCCTTCCCCTTCCTTGGCTGAGGTATTTTGTCTCGGTATATACGGCATCGCCTTCAAAAAACCAGTCAGGCACTGATGCCGAATTGGCCAGCACCTGACCCTCCTGCCCCGCAATCAAGTAGGCAAATCGCGAAAGTCCTTTCCGGAAATTGGCATATTGATGCACATGCCTGAATTCATGAACGCTCAAATTGTCAAGCCAACTGGTTGAGCCAAGCTTCAGGGCATCTTGAGGGGGAAACAAAAAGAATTCACTCCTCCAGGGCCCCAATCCTACATAGGCATTGGATACAGTGGGCAGTGTTTGCAGCACAATAGGAATCCTTAAACTGGCATTACCCAGCCGACCAGGGGTTTGGTTTTCCAATAATCGGGTAATTGCATTGACGCGCAGTGCAGCAGTATCCGACCCAACCGGAAAGACAATATCAGCGACAGTTCCTTTTAGTTTCTTCCATTTCATCGACGAAGGATTGGCACCGAATTGTTGGCCATAAATAGAAATGGCTAGAAGAAATAGAAAAATAATTGATAAAGTGATTTTATATATAGATCTCATAATAAATTGAAATATAATATATTAAATAATTTTAATTTAACTATTAAATTGAATACAATCCTCTCCACCTACACCATCTGATCAAAATTGCCTAAACTAAATTATAGAACAATCCGCTTCCGAAAGCAATAAGTTTTTAACTTCATCAAAATCATTTCATGAACTGGCTCATTTTAGCCATTGCACCGGGAGTGGCGATTTCTGCTTACATCATTTTCAAGGATCAGTACAACAGAGAGCCCCGAAGACACCTCATCGTCAGCTTCCTGCTTGGGATGCTCAGCATTTTGCCAGCTTTGGGCATGGAAATATCTGTAACCTATATCGTATCGAATTTTCCTGCTTTCTTCAAAACTACCATAGGAATAGCCATAAATGCCTATTTTTTCGTCGCTCTACCTGAAGAAATCTGGAAGTTTTGGATGTTGCTCTGGTATGCGTACCGAAAAAAGGAGTTTGATGAGCCTTTTGATGGAATTGTATATGCCGTAATGGTTGGAATGGGATTTGCTACGGTTGAAAACATATCTTATGTCAGCCAATACGGCCTGATGACCGGTGTCATGCGGCTATTTCTAGCAGTTCCCGCCCATGCCAGTTTTGCGATTATTATAGGATATTTTATGGGAAAAGCACGTTTTTCTGCCCGAAATGAGCATTTTTTACTGTTTTTGGGTGTTTTTTGGGCAATTGTCTTTCATGGCAGTTACGATTTTTTCCTCTTTCTGCAAGAAAGCCATAGAACAGGCACCGACAATGCCAGCTTGCTGCTGTTCCTTGGAGCGGTGATCTCACTGGTAACAGCCATTATTCTATCGAGAAAAGCGATCAAAGAACACCTTAAATTATCAGTTATAAAAGATATAAACCAATATAATGCTGAAGATAACTAAAGTATCGCTTGAGTCAATTTCAGTGATCAGAAGACTGAGTGATGAGATCTGGAACCAAGTCTATCCATCCATAGTTCCCATGGCTCAAATTGAATTCTTGCTTAACACCTGGTACAGTACTGCTGCCCTTACAGAACAAATGGAACATTCGGGCCATGAATTCATATTGGTTGAATGGAATGATGAAGCTGTTGGTTATGCCTCCTACTCCATGAAGCTGGCCAATCAGCCTGAACGGTTCAGGGTGCATAAACTCTACCTCCAACCCGCCATGCACGGAAAAGGCATAGGCAGGGCCATGTTAAAGTTCATCGCAGCAGAAAACATGCCCTTGGGATGCAAGGAACTTGAGCTGAATGTGCACAAAAGAAATCCAGCCGTTGGGTTCTACCAGCATGTGGGTTTTACCATTGAACAAGATATTGTCACAGTGATAGAACATGGTCATGTCCTGGATGATTACATCATGATGCTGGACCTCACGAAAAATCCACTCTGATGAGGGATTTTAGCCAATAAAAGCTAGCTTTGCGCAAAATTTTACAAGCCATGTCAACTACCGCACAACTCGACTTTGCATTACCGTACAAGGTTAAAGATATTACCCTGGCAGAATGGGGAAGAAAAGAAATCAGGCTCGCTGAGGCAGAAATGCCCGGATTGATGGCCCTTCGTGAAGAATACGGTGCCTCCCAGCCCTTGAAAGGTGCAAGGGTTGCAGGTTGTCTGCACATGACCATTCAAACTGCCGTATTGATCGAGACCCTGGTTGCACTGGGTGCCGAGGTTAAATGGAGCTCTTGCAATATCTTTTCTACCCAGGACCATGCTGCTGCTGCCATTGCTGCTGCAGGCATTGGTGTTTTTGCCTGGAAAGGACAAAGCATCGAGGAAGCTGACTGGTGCATTGAACAGACTTTGTTCTTCGGCAGCAGCGACAAGCCACTGAACATGATCTTGGATGATGGTGGAGATCTTACCAACATGGTGTTGGACCAGTTCCCTGAACTGATCCCGCATGTAAAAGGAATTTCAGAAGAAACCACTACCGGTGTGCACAGGTTGTACGAGCGCGTAGCAAAAGGCACATTGCCCATGCCCGCCATCAATGTGAATGACTCTGTTACCAAATCAAAATTTGACAACAAATACGGCTGTAAGGAATCACTGGTAGATGCCATCAGAAGGGCAACTGACGTGATGATGGCGGGTAAGGTAGCCGTTGTTGGAGGTTATGGTGATGTGGGCAAGGGTTCAGCTGCTTCTCTTTTGGGAGCCGGATGCCGGGTAATTGTAACAGAAATTGATCCAATATGTGCTTTGCAGGCTGCCATGGACGGATTTGAGGTAAAGAGAATGATTGATGCCGTCAAAGAGGCTGACATTGTGGTTACCGCCTCCGGTTGTCGCGACCTGATCACAGGAGCCCATTTCAAGGCCATGAAAGACAAGGTCATTGTTTGTAACATCGGGCATTTTGACATTGAAATTGATGTTGCCTGGTTGAATACCAACTATGGTGATACAAAAGATACCATCAAGCCACAGGTAGACATCTACAATGTTGATGGAAAGGACATCATTCTGTTGGCGGAAGGCCGCTTGGTCAACCTTGGTTGTGCCACAGGTCACCCCAGCTTTGTGATGAGCAACTCGTTCACCAACCAGACCTTGGCACAGATCGAACTCTGGACGAACAACGCCCAGTACGATAAGAACGTTTATGTTCTGCCCAAGCACCTGGACGAGAAAGTTGCCAGATTGCACCTTTCCAAAATTGGTGTGGTCCTGGATGAACTGACTACCGAGCAGGCCGACTATCTTGGTATTGCCAAGAGCGGTCCGTTTAAGGCAGAGCATTACAGGTATTAAAGAGGTTTTTAATAAGAAAAACTTCTCCTTTATTTTATATTTTTCAGCAATTCTTGCAGTAACTTCGCATACGACCCTGATTAATACCCTAGAATTATTTTTAAAGGATGAAATTGTTCCCCTCTGAGTTTTTATTGATAAAATTGTTAGGAATATTTGTGTAAAGTGGTCATTGACTCCAGTCTTGACCACTTTTTTATAGTCGTGTCGTACCAATCATGAAATGTTTTACTTAGCCCTGTGGCTGAGGTGGCGAAGCCGTGAAAATTGAGAAAGGTTTTTTTGATAAATTCCATATACGTAAATTTAAGTATGAATAAGGTGGTGAAAATTGTAAGAGTTTTTGTTTTGGTAATCTTTTTCCTTGGAACTGGATTGCTTTACGCCCAGATACCTTCAGATTTGTCTAAAATCAGGTCTTCACAGATAACTGATGCTCAGCTCATGCAGTTCATTCAGCAGGCACAGTCTTCTGGAATGTCAGAGGCAGATGTTATGGCTGATTTTCAAAAGAAAGGACTTTCAGAAGCTGAGTTACAGGCTTTGGCAGCAAGGGTAAAGGGGTTGGTTGGTACAGCAACTACCGCGGGAAATGACAAAGACTCAAAAAACGTTGCTGAAAATGTTTCAAGTAAGCGCCAGTACAAAGGTGAACTAATAACACAGGCCTTGCCAACAAAAGCTTCGCGTGTATTTGGAGCCGAGCTTTTCAGTAGCGCTGACCCATTGTTTGTCCCAAATTTGAAGATCGCTACTCCCAAAACATACGTGATTGGCCCAGACGATGAGCTTCAATTGGATATTTATGGTAACAACATCTCCAGTCAAAAGCTTATTGTTTCACCTGACGGGATGGTAAATGTCAAGTATGCCGGACCTGTCAATTTGAGCGGACTTAGCATAGAACAGGCAAGTGGCGTATTGAAGGCAAGACTCACAACGTTTTATCCATCCTTATCATCGGGAGCCACCCGGGTACAATTGACCCTTGGTTCCATGCGCAGCATACAGGTGATGGTCATTGGGGCCGTAAAAAAGCCTGGTACGGTCACACTACCTTCTATTGCCACGCTTTTTAATGCATTGTACAGTTCAGGAGGTCCAACAGACAATGGATCCTTCAGAAATATCGAACTCGTCAGAAACGATAAAGTTATTGCAACCGCCGACCTGTATGATTTTATTCTGAAGGGAGATCAGGCTTCTAATCTCTCATTGCGCGACAATGATGTGATCAGGGTTCCATTTGCCAAAATCCAAGTAAACTTGGAAGGGGCATTGAACAGGACAGGCATTTTTGAAGTAAAACCCA
>Ga0222712_10002047_pt1 | contig 23765 bp, 13 predicted proteins | sample C33_657DmetaG_FD_165043 | JGI IMG/M metagenome (GOLD analysis project Ga0222712, IMG submission 165043) | Estuarine water microbial communities from San Francisco Bay, California, United States - C33_657D | ecosystem: Environmental > Aquatic > Marine > Unclassified | place: USA: California... | reverse complement strand
GGCTCTCAGTCGAGTCATTGATTCGTGACGAGTCGCCCGTCGCGCGTCCCACGACCGATCGCGATCGGTCCCCTGGTGATCGCCCTGGGACGTGACTCGTCAACGCGAAACGTCGCGCGCCTCGCGAGGCGCCGCCGGGCGAGCTCGACGACGAGCTCGACCTCGAGCTCGAGGTCGAGCTCGACGACGTCGAGCGACGTCGAGATCGACGTCGAGAGTCGTGATCGGGGAAGACGATCGCGCACGACGAGTCGTGGACTCAACAGCGTCTTCCGTCGACCGCCGACGTCGTCAGAGCGCGCGCGCGGAGGATGACGATGATGATGATGACCATGACGATGATGACGATGATGAGGCCGAGGACACGGACGACGACGCGAAGGAATGGGCAAACGAACGTGACGACAGAGACGAACGCGCGCGCGCGAGGGCGAGGGCGAGGACGCGCGCGCGAGGCGAACGCGAGCGAGGACGCGATCGCGGAGCTCCGCGAGCTCGCGCGAGGGACGTGGCGCGTGAATGAGTACAAGTCGAAGCGCATCGAACACGTGACGACGAAAGGAGGGGAGATTCTTGGAGAAGACGAGAGGTTTGAGAATATCGCGGAACATCCGGGATGGGGGGACGAAGGGAAGTTGAGGTTTTGCGTGGCGACGGCGAGCGAGGAACTCGGGATCGACGTCGAAGAGTGCGGGAGACGATTGGCGCGCGTGTTTACGCTCGTCCCTGGGATCGAGCGCAGGGTTTTAGATAGGGAGGTCAAGATGGCGGATGTGGTGCGCATGGCGGCGAATGTCCCGGATGTGGCCATGGCGTTCGTGCGGCTGAAGGATATTTTGCCCGAGAGCGACTTGGCGAAGATGATAGAAAGCAAGCCGAGTTTGTTGCTCGAAGATCCAAATGTTATGGCGCGCAAGGTTGGAGAACTTCGCGCAAAGTGCCCGCGACTGCGGTGGGATCTGATTTTGAGCGATTTTACGCAGTTGTGGGATATAGAATTTCCCGCGACAAACGTGGAGCTGCTTCAAGAAAAATTAAATTTGAGCGACGACGAAGTACAAACCTTCATTTCGCAGCGTCCGGAGATGCTGTTGTCGGTGCAGTCGAGGCATGAGATGATTCCATACGATAACGGCACGCTCGCACAAGTCCAAGCCACCATGGCTGGTGACAAATTTTCTGACGGTTGGTGACGAAAGCGGAGGAGAAAACGACATTTTTTCTTTTATTTGTACAGTACTTTGTAAAAACCGACACGACGATTCTTTCACATCACGCTAATGTATTCTACTCACCGCGCGGCGGCCAATCGTCTGAGTTCGGTCACTTTGTCGCGAAGCTCTTGTACAGCATGTCTATAGTAACACGTTCGCTCGACGGCATCGCAATCGCACGCTTTGACGCAACGCAAGCAATACGCATACCCACGTCCCTTATGAAAGGAGCACGAGCACGCTACTGCGGCCCAATTCAAATCAGCTTTACACGTCGTGCAGTCGCGTTCGTTGAAGTCTGGTGCCTCCACGGTGTCTTCCATTCTCACGTGCTGACCGATGAAAGGCTTAGCGTCGGCCAGGCGCTTCTCCTCGGTATCCACGCGCTCTTGCATCACCTCTGCGAGGATTGGTGGAAACCGTGGGTGCTTATGTGCGCTTTCAGTGAGCGTTGATAGCAACTGATCATGTGCGACGGATTGATAACGCTTATCTCGAACGTAGCGCTCCGTCGCGCCGACTCCAAAAGGCAACCAATCAATCGGCGCAAAGTTCACCGCCTCGGCGCAGTTGAATCCCGTGTTGAATCCACAGTGGTAAGCGTACGGGAACGTGATGATGTAGCTTCGTGGGTTTTGCTCCACGCGGTACACCGGAATGCCTTCTTCTCGTAAGATTGTTGGCGACAAAATCGTCACAAGCGAATGGAGCAAATCTGGTTGGGATTGAAACAAATGCGGTAAGCGCTTTCGCATCACTTCCTCAAACTGCTTCGAATGCGTGGCGGGTATCGAGTACCACACCTTTGGCGCACCAAAGTGGTGATAATTGACGCTATAAAAGTTATGGTCCTCCACGTGCCAACAAAACGCCGACAGAGTCATGCCAAAGTAAAGCCACGGCACGGTGATTCCAGTCGTCGCCTCGACGTGGCTCAAGCAGCTCTCTGAATTGTAGGGCATGTTACACACGTTCCAAGGACTCGAGGCATATTTCTCTTGTCCCGGTGGACAGTTCACCCCTGCCTTGGCGAACCCACTGCCGACATGCATGGTGGCGATGTCCGCGCCGTAAATAACCTCAACGCTGCGGCTATCCTTCGCCTCGATGAGGCGCCAAAATTCGCCCTCCATGTCCCGCACTGAAACATTTTGCGGCTCACCGCGCTCGCTGAAATATTTCGACTTGAAATAATCAGAGTACCGCTCTAGGGATTTCAAATTATGTCGCGCACCTTGCTGAAAGCCGTACTGCTTCACCACGGCGTCGTCGTCGTCGCGCGCCGCTTCGCCCATGCGGCCGCCGCCCGCTCCGCCCATGCGGCCGCCGCCGCCCATCCGACCGCTCGCGCTCGCGTCGCCGCTACTCCTCGCGCCATTTTTGTTACCCTCTTCCTCTTCTTCACGCATCTTCGCCCGCGCCCGCGCGCTCGGTCCCGCCGGCCTATTTTGCAACTCATTCAACGCCTGAATCCGCGTGCGAAACCGCAAACTCTCCTTCCCTGGCAAACAAAACTCCGGCCTCCACGACTCCGGGGGGATAATATTACACACCCCATATCTCTCCGCCTCGGGTCTGATGGAATGAATATACTCCAACGGATCCCGTCCCCACTCCTCCTCCGTCGGTCGATACGTCTTCACCGCCGGCGTCTCCGCTTTCGTCGTCCCTTCTCGACGCCACGCGCGTTCCACTCTTGGCCCACCTAAGCACCGTTCGCACCCATCGGGATCGTGTTCGCACGACGAACATCCAAACATCGCGTCGCCGTCGTCGTCTTCGGCGTAGCGCCTCCCAATCGCCGCCGGCGCGCGCGCGCGCGCCCCGTCCCCGTTCGCGCGTTTCCTCTTTCCTCCCTCTCGCTCTCCCGTCCCGAAGAATTCGCCGTTTTCTTTTTCTTTTTCTTTCTCTTTTTTCTTCTCCTCGTCCTCGCGTTCGCGCGCGCGCGCCATCGCGCCCGTCGTCACCACGCACGAATCGCGCGCGCGCGCGCGATGGCGATGGCGCGCCCAACCTCGCTCGCGTCGACGACGAACGAACGAACGAACGAACGAACGAACGAACGAACGAACGAACGGGTAAAAATGAGAATGAAAAAATACGCGCGCGATTCGCTCGAGGTGAAGCGCGCGCGAATGCGCGTCGTCGCGCGCCGATGGCGCGGCGAACGGCGTCGATCGGCGCGTCCATGGCGAACGTGACGCCACGAATGAAAACACGTGCGTGGGTGGGTCCGATCGTCCGATCGGTCGGTCGGTCGGTCGGTCGGTCGGTCGGTCGGTCGTTCGGTCGGTCGGTCGGTCATTCGGTCGGTCGTCCCAGTCCCATCGAGGGACACGTCCACGAGTGATGACCCTCCGAAGTCCGTCCATCCATCCGTCCATCCGTCCATCCATCCATCCATCCTCCGTTCGTCCTCGAGGACGAGTAACGACCGCGCGCGTCGCCTCTCGACGAACGAACGAACGAACGCGACGCCATTCGTTCGTTCGTTCGTTCGTTCGTCGTTCGTCGTTCGTCGTCGTTCGTCGTCGTTCGTCGTTCGTCGTTCGTCGTCCTGGGCGTCGTCGTCGTCCGAGTCGTCGAGAGGCGCGACATCGTCGACGCATCGCATCGCATCGCATCGCATCGCATCGACGGCGTCGAGACTCGTCGCGCGTCGAGCGAGGGCGTTGAGGGACATTTCGAGCGACGACGCGAAGACCGAGGACGAACGTTAGCGCGAGACAAAAGGTCAGAGAAGGTGGTGTTGAAAGAATCGAGCGCGATGGCGCGCGTCTCGGCGAGCGTCTCGGACGAAGGACGGCAATCGATCGCGGATGAGCTCGCGGAGCTCGAGCGCGGGACGCGGCGAAGCGCGCGAGCGAACGGCGCGCGCCAGGAGAAGATGGTCTCGCACGCCCTCGCGCCGCACTGCTTGGCGTCGCTCGTGCGATGCGCGTCGAGGGATTTCGTGCGGACGTGCGCGAGAGCGGAGTGCGATGTGGCTTTAGGGGCGTGCGAAGGGGCGTTGGGGATGTTTTCGAGGTCGAAAGGAGGCGTCGCGGAGACGTTGAAGGAGGATGAGGGCGTCGCGGTGGAGACGTACGAGGCGATGCTGAGGATCGCGGCGAGTGCGATGGAGAGAGAGGATGGAGAGGATGTTGAGATGCGAGCGCGGTGGGAAGACGTGGCGAGGAGCTGCGTGTCGAGGACGTACGCCGAGCGTTGGAGCATCAAAGTCATGGAACGTTTGCGTCAGGACGGAGACGACGACGAGGATCCGATGAAATCGTCGTCGAGCGCGTTTGCGGCGAGCGAACAGGTGGCTCTGCTTCACGCGATGAGCGAAAGTACGGCATCGCCGACGACGGGCGTGGTGAGTTCGCGCGTCGCGGCGGCGACCGCGGATTTGGCCGGCCAAGAGGATGAAGAAGCGTTGATGGTTAAGATCGAGCGAGCGATGGTAAAAGAGTGCACAAAATTGCTCAAGCGTTCGATCAGTCGGGCATCGCATAAGCTCAGCGAAACCGCAAAATTTTTAGCGCAGATATGTTTAGAAGCCTTGAATCCGCAGACGGAGGCGCGTGTGATCGAGCGCGTCGCGACGGAAGTCGAACGCGCGTGTGGAATGATTGGACCGACGCTGGCGACACAAAATGATTTGGCGTTTTTGAATTCTTTGGTTTTTGTTTTCGTGAAATCACACGAATGGATCGCTGTGTCTGGAGAGACCACTTGCGCTCTTTGCAACGCCTTGTACTCCGTGGCGACTTCTAGCGGTGAAAATCTACTCAAACTTGACGATGCGTTTGCATCGTTGTCTCGTCACAAGGTTTCGAAGCGCATTCTGACCATGATTTGCAGTCGAGATTTGGATGTTCGAGATGCTGTGGTTAAGTTTTTGGAGGCGGCGCAAAGTAATGACGACGTTAACGTGGAACACTACGGCTGCGTCCCCAAATTACTCAAGGCAGTTTTAGAAGATTTTTCAGACGCGTTCATTCTCGACGAGCGCTTTTCCAGCTCACGGGCGAATAAGCTCACTTTAGATTCAGCCCCGATGACGCTCATGAGACTAGCTCTTGCTTGCCCGATAGATGGCGCTAGCAGCGTGGCAAAGTGCTTGCTCGCTGCACTGGAGCGCGCCAAGCTTGCTCAAGATGAAGATCAAATGTCACACTTCATTCCAGCCATTCGCATCGTGAGCTTCATTTTACACAAAGCTGATGAACCCGTTTTTCGTAATTCCGAGGACTCTGCGGTTTCTGTCAGCGCACTTTCGCAGCTACTTGAGTCATCAGTAACTGAAGAACGACCGGAGCCCGTCACCGAGGATGAGACGCGCGAACACGAGGTCAACATTATAAATCTTCAGGATGAATTTGGTCGTTTATTCGCTATTTCACCGGAGATTTTGATCGACGAGAATCTACCCGAAGATGTTCTTGAGAACAGACTCGCACGTTTAGATGCTGTGCTCGACGCCGCGGCGGCTTCGCTCACGGGTAGCGGCCGCAACGTCGAACGGGTCAGAAATACCTTGCCGGAGCTTTGGGGTAGAATACTCGCAGCTGATGCCGAACATTCTTCGCTGAGAGAGCGTTTGGTTTCATCCGAAACCGATAGCGAACGCGATGGCGCGACGACTAGCGGGGAACAAAATGCTCCGCTCGACATGTCATCCGGACTGTGTACATTCATCACGAGTGGCGAATCGTTCCAGGAGCAACACTGGTATTTTTGCTACGATTGCAACCTTGTCGCGTCTCGCGGGTGCTGCACCAATTGCGCCAAAAGGTGCCACGCCGGTCATCGCATCGTGTACTCTAGGAAGTCAAGATTTTTTTGCGACTGCGGCGCCGATGGGGCTACGCAAACGCCTCGGCACAAATGTTTCTGTTTAGAGGAACGAGATTTGGAAAAGGTTCATGACAGACCAGCGGAGGTTGCGATTTCCGATAAGGCTTTGGAAATCGACCCCGATAGTGATTCAGAAGCTGACGATGATATGGATGAATTACACGAACCGAACCTTGCACGTCGCCTGTGTTCGGTCAAGGCCCTCGAGACGGTGAGAACCGCGCTGAAAAGCGGTAAGGTTGTCGAAGCGTTGGAGAGCGTGCTCATTTCTTGGTTTAAGCCACTGCACGACGACGTATCGATGAACATGGATTCCAAATTTGTTTCTCAGGGTAGAAAGACGGTGATTGCTGATAAAGGAAATGTGATGCGAGTCGCTCGAAATTTCAAATCTGGTTCCTTCGAATTGCGTAAACTTGAAGCCAAACCTCTAGTACAAGAGCTCATGCTTAGCGGTATCATCGTGCGTAATATTGTCGCATGTTCAAGCAGTGGCTACCTCGCTGTCGGCGAGGGCGACAAACTTTCTATTCTGGATGTTGATGTTGTGATTAACGCTCAAACCTCTTCCTCCGATCGCGAGAGCTCGGTAGTGAAGATCGGTGACAAGATTGGAATTCGTCCGTTGTCGCGAAACATGTTTGGTTTCGATTTGATGAGTGTCAAATTCAATCATAGCAGCCTACAAATCTTTTCCGCCGTTGGATTGAACGAAGCACAAATTTGCACACTGAATAAGAGTGGAGAGATTGTGGATCGCCTTCGAGTTGGTGATCCCAATGGTGGATACGAGTTTCAATTGATTGTTGATTCAGCGTGGGTGCCGAATTCGACGTGCCTTTTCGCGCTGACCAGCCGAAGCACGAGCAACTTGTACGACTTAAGCCGGAGCGCTACTCAGCCAGCGTGCGTCGTCGTCGCATCACCGTTGCACATTACGTCGTCGATCTGGATCGATTCCAAAAGACAAAATTACGCACGTAATGTCGTGCTGACGAATGATGGTTCAATTCGCGCGCTGGACGTGCCAACAACTAAAGCCAACGAATTCGTTCATTTACAATCGAACACAATCGTCGAACTGGGCGATGGCTTTTCTGAGGTGCATGCACTGTCCTACTCTGAGAGCAATGATTTTGTGATAGCGAGCTCGACAGATTGCATGATTTTGGCGCGCATCGATGTCAGCGAAACTGACAATCACTTCAAGCTGCACGCGCTGCTGACGGTCAAAACTGATCACTTTGGTCACTCCGTTTTTGCTGACTTTTGTTTACCAACCAAATCTGGTCCGAACGCGAGATTACAGCTCGCGTCGAAAAGAGTTTTCATTCGCAAATGTTCCGATTCAGAATCGGTGTCTCTTATCGCAATAGATGGCACAGGTGCACACTCTGTACCTATGGCAACGGTACCGACAAATGTGATTGGTTTTGCAGGCTACCAGAAAGCTGGATCCGGCGATTTCCCGTCGGCACTTATCACCTTACGGGACGATGGATCCATGCAAATCAGTGCGTACGATGAGGTAAGATCCTCGCCGACACCGAACAGTTTGTTTGAAGACGCTAAGAAGCGAGGTGGATTCGCCCAAGTAGTCACTTTCGGTTATGATTTCTTTGAGAAATTATCCAAGGTCACGTCTATCGTAGACTTTGGTGGATCTTTCAACCGCGGCACTCTTCCAGCTTCTTTGCGCGCTATTCTTCAATCCGAAGATGGATTCATTGAAGCCCAGAACTCTGATGATGTGCATCTGACTATGGAACTGTCGAATGGCGACTTGCGCGTGATTCGAGGGCTGAGAATTCACATCGGTGGTATGACAATGACACCATATGCACCTTCTAAAGTGATACTTCCTAGTGGTCGAGTTGTGAAGTTCGAACGAGAATCTAAAAGATGGTACGACATTCCTTTCACGTGCTCAGAGTCTACTGCACTGAAAGATAGTACGTCGCCGATGAAGCTCAAGTTTGCCACCGATTCTGTCAATCAAGTGAGAATTCGCATCGACCGACTGGAAGTATACGCGAGCGATGCGAGCGCTTTGGAACAAGAAATAGAAGCTGAAACTGAACGCGAGGCTCAGAGTGTGAACCAGGCTTTGAGTTCTCCTGCGAAACGATCAAGACAACACGTAATGCGTGAAATCGGCGATGCATCGATTCCTCCGGCGTGGTTGAGTGGCACGATTTCAATCATTCATAGTCTGCGATACTGCGACGTTGACTTGAAAGCGAGCAAGCTGCGCGTCGTGTATGAAGCGATGCTGCGAACAAAAGAATTTAATGCGTTGGAAACACGCTGCCATCGATCGGCAAAGTTTTTGGCTTGGGCTGTGTTGAGAAAGCGCGCGCAAGACGCAAATGCTCTCTCCGCAATAAATATCAAGGACAACTCGACTGTACTCATCGGTCACAGGGTGGCAGAGAACATCTGTGCGCGAATAGTTGAGCAGCCATTCAGTGCAAAACACGAGGATTTACTGGAGTTTTATTTCGCGATGCGCAAGCTTGGCCGCCTGGCGATCAGGCGACCGCGAGCACTTTCGAATTCCTCGCCATACTTGAGGCAACTCTGCGATAGCCTGCCCACGATGCTTGACGCAGGGGGTGGCTCATGGAATGCGGAAGAAGTTGTCCCGTATGCCGTCCATGCGATGATTGCAGTTTTAGCGCATGAGCGCGACGCTCAGCTCGTCAGTGACTTCTTTCACCTGATCACGTGCCACCGCGAAGACGTACGGATGATTGCCGCGGAGACTGTGCTATCACATCTCATCGTTCCCGTTGAAAATCAAGGCTTAAATTTGAATCAAGCTCGCAAGTGCGTTTCAACAAAACCAGAATTGAAGCGTGAACGATATTCAAAATCGAATGGTCTGCGTGACCTGGTATGTGCGATCATGCAAATAAATGACCGAGTGCTGTACAAATCACAAGCGATGCTCATTAGGGTGCTTCTCGAGGCGTACCCAGAATGCTTGAACCCAGAATTGTGTAAACTTCCTCCTCTACGCGGAAACATTATGGAATATGACGCCCTTACGTGGCGACTTGCGATTTCGGCTGAGTGTGTACAACTTCAAGGAGCGCCAAAGAAGGATGCGCGCCAAGCTCTTTTGCACGCGTACGCGCTCGCGTGCGAACTGTTACGCAAATCACTAGTGGATGACTCAGAAGTCAATCAAACTGAAAGCGGCTACGGTTCGCTGCTGGACAACGGCAAATTAAAGTCTACTCGAAAAACATATGAAGTTGCGTCGTTCAGTTTGGAGTCAACTATTATCCACGCGACATCGTACTTACAATCTCTCGAGCTCAACAGTTTACCGGAACGCGAAAAGAATGACTGGCTACAACTTCTTGCCCGAGCTTCAGCACTTACTACTCCAGTCGAAATTCGCGCAAGCGCGAATAAGATGATTACTCTCATGAAATCCAGCATCGAAGCAGAAGTCTTGAATCGTGCTGGCATTTTACTGAATTTAGCACCCACACTTCGCAAGATTGCGGATGAGTGCTTTAGTTCGCCTTGGTGCGTGGACGAGGCTGTGTACTCGGAATTCCTGGAATTGAAAATTTCGATGCAAAAGGCTTTAGACATAGCAAAGTTTTGTCGACCTAGTTTGCGATATTTCTTGGAAAGTATTGATTTTGAAGTTGCGTTTGTCCATGGACTGATCAATGCCGCCGTGCATCTTCCATCCATTCTTGGCACGAATGCTTGTCAAATGATCTCGCATATTATTCAATCACTGAGAATGCACAGTAAAGAAAATGATACAAAGGTTCGGGAGGCCATTCTGATTCGAGAGATCGTTCAGCGCCTGAATCTCATTGTGGCATGCGCGCTTGACGCGAGAGACGATCATACAAGAGTTGCTGCAACAGGGGTCTTGAATTCAATTTGGGATTCTTACGAGCCTTACAGAGGCGATTTGATGGACGTTTTGATTGAATCCTTGTGGGACTTGCAGTCGAAAGGCCATCGCGCTAATGAACTTCTTGAGTTCATGCAACGGGCCATCATCAATGACGATGACACGGTGGCAAAATTTGAGCAAAAGATCAATCATTTTTGCACTGGAATGAAAGACGCGCTCTTGCTAGTCAGCGATCACGTTCGAGCTGATCTGTATCGCGAGTTAGAACATCGACGGGTGTTTTCGAATGATGATGTTGACAAGTACTGGTTAGAAACGGACGGTGGAGTGCGCGACTCTCAGTCGTATCTGGCCGAACACGCATTTGAAGATCACGCATTGGAAACGTTAAAGAAGCATCAACTTTTCACGAAGAACAGTGCGATGACGAAACTTCGCGAATCTGTTACGATAGATTCGATTACAGTTCGGTTGAGCGAAGTGAAGACGTACTTGCGCGTAAAAGAGATTGAGGTATGGAGAATGACAACCGACAAGGATGCAAACACGATGCGCACGTTTAATCCGCAGCAGTGGCAACTTCTCGGCAAGCTTCATTTGCACTCAACAGCAACCGAAGCAACTTTACGCCTTGAAGTTCCCGTGGATGCGACAGCGATTAATCTCGTATTCTCCTCGTTCCATGAAAATGTCCAAGCCAAGAGTCTGACGATACTGCACTGTCCCAGATGCGCTCGTCACGTGACTGATGTCAAGAATGGGATTTGCACAAACTGTCGTGAAAATGCCTATCAATGCCGATACTGTCGTAATATCAACTATGAGAAGCTTGATGCGTTCATATGCAACGAATGTGGACATTGTAGATACGCAACGATTCAAACGACGTTGCACGCGCACAAATCACTGTGCGAGCGGTATCCAAAGCTGCACAACAGTGATGAGCTTTCGTCCGCTATTCACGAGCTAAAGCATCAATCTGAAACCGTCAAACATGCTGTAGATGCTATTCAATCCACCGAAGGTTCGGTGCGAAGAGCTTTGTTTGAAACGAATGAAACTCTTGTGGACGTTGGACATTTGTACAAGGTAACGAGCAAGAATCGAAGAATGGAATTTATCGCAGCGGATTTCAAACGTCGATCAATTCATGATGCTATACTCCACTACTTGTCTCAAAGTGATCCGTCGTCTGCATCGAAATCGCAGATAACTCGGAATTACGGCACTTGTTGCGATCATTTAAGATGCGCAACAAAGTTGTGTGCGTCTCTGTCACTCACCAATTCTGGCGTCGCTGCGTTGTGTAAGAATAAAGTGCACGAGTTCTTGTTCAGTCGTATGTTGAACCCGCAAGTGCACGGTGCGACCTTGTGCAATATGGCGCGGAGCGTGTTATCGAACATGGCGGCGAGAGATGTAAACATTGCCCAATTTTTGTGCAAATCTGCATTCGAACGCGCAAGCGATGAGTTGTCGCACTTCAAGGCGTGGCATGGTGATATGGTCTCGCAGAACAATCAAGATGTGCTGCTGTTGCAAGATTTAGTTCAAGCGAGCGCACACAAAAAGAACATGTGCGTCAATATAGTGTCATCGGGTGCTGAGCGTTCAGCGTTGATTGCACTCGCGTGCAAAGCATTGAGTTCACCTCTGCTGATTTCGAATCCCGTAATCGCGGACAATTCTATATTACCAGCGCTTGAGCTCATTCATCAAGATCTCGTCAGTCATGAAGACCATAGAGACATGCTATCTACGGCACACGCTCTTATTAACGCGGATGCGTTCCAGCATTTGGGGAATGCTTTTGTTCGTCACTTGAGTACGAGTGCTGTCGATTACCCCATGATAGTCGACTTGACACCTTGGTTTGTTTCAGCACTATTCTGTGCGTCAAAGAACGTTCGAGCGAAGGTTCTGCAGATTTTTGCGCTGCTGACGTGCGATGGTGACCACGTGAATATCAAAATTGCAGAATATCTGTTGCACGCTATTCCTAAAAATCTGGTGCAGGGTACTTGCACAGATTACTTGAATACGCTGAATCTAACTCTGCGCGGGGAATCGGTTTTGAGAAAACTTGCTGAAACGCATAACCTGGTTGATGTGTTGATTACCATGCTGCGCACTGAGCTCGATGTGTGTTCCAAGTATGTTGCATCTGAGTCAGCGCTCTTCCAGACGACAGGAGTTGACGTTGGGTTTGGATTACAAAGCGTTTCAACGCTTCTGAACGACGTTCTCAAAGGTTCGAAAGAGTTAATGGGGGCATTTATGGAATCTGGAATCGACGTTCTTGTTCGCGCGACGCTTTGTTCAAGAGCGCTTAAGGTTTGTCAAGCGCCGAGCGCGATGCGGGCTTCCGAGACGTTTGATGCGCTACTGCAGTTTTGTGTAGAATCATCCAAAGATATGAAAGCGAGAGTTGCGAAGATATGCGTCGCATTCGCTCGAACTTATGACATTCACAAAGGCGCACGCGTGCCTATTCATGTCATTTTAGACGAGCTCGCTGTTCTGGTGCTTCCTCACGCCCCAGCACCCAAAGTATTCCTCCTGCGGCTTTTAAAAAGTGCGACGCAGGAAGAATTCATTCCCGGTACCATGGCGAGGAATCCGTATTCGACCAATCAACTAGATTCCAAAGCTCCTCTAATGCGCGACGTCAAGAATCTCATTTGCCGAGAACTTGACATGCTGGGCCTCGTCGAGGATGACTTTGGGATGGAACTGCTCGTCGCAAATCAAATAATTAGTCTCGACTTGGCCGTCGCAGATGTGTTTGAGCGTGTCTGGATTCCATCGCTATTTGACGGCGCTCTGCGTCGCCAGAGCGCAACAACCAGTGCGAATGAATCCGTTGGGCCACCGATGGTTGTCACGTTTCGACTTTCCGGTTTGGATGGCGAAGCCACGGAGGAGAGGATCGATAGACTAGCGCCGGCGCAGGCAGCAGACGAAGACGTGGAAGCGAAGTATTCGGCTACTGGGATTTTCCAACATGACCACGGATTCAGAACCTTGATTCAGTTGCTGCCTAAAATTCGAGCTCACTCTTCTATTTTGTACTCCGGTGCGGAGGATAACTCAGTGATTCTCCTTCGCCTTTTACGCGCCTCAAGCCAACTGAAGAAAAATAGACGGGCCATGCTTGAGAGCGGCGCGCTCGCAAGTTTGCTTGACGAAGCAGCGTTAGCTTTCAAGCAACATTCCACTTCTGGGAAAGAGCTGTTACTCGTCATTGAAATGCTTTTGCGAGAGGAGCAAGAAACGAATGAGGATGACGTTGTGAAGGATTCACACACCGCTGCTACCGGGTTACTGATGCATAACTTTGAAGAAGAAGTGCTGAACATACAACGAGTAACTTCACCAAGGCTCAAGAAAAGTGGCTCGTCGCTGCAAACCATCGCACTTTCTGTCCAAGCGCTAGAGATGAATCATGTGGAAATTTTCTCATCACAGTTGAAGCAACTCATCAGCAGCCAAGATCGTCACGAGGCTGACATACTTGCGCGTATCATTCCAAGACTCGCCGGGTCCATCGTCGAATCAAAGAACATTCTTGCGAAGAATTTTGATGCGTCGGTGCGCAAGTTAGTGAGTTTCGACGAGATGCGAGACGACGCCGCAGAAAAAGGTGCTCTTCAACTTGAACTTGAATGCTCGGCTCGACTCGCAGATGCTATTCCGCGCGATCTCTCAGGTCAACGTGTGCTTGAAGCAATTTGGGCCGCTGGCACTGTAATGTATCTCGCCGATTATATGGTCAACGTGGCATTTGGAGCACTGAACGCGCATGAACGTGGTTCAAGCGCTTGGGATAGCGCAATCAAGCGAAGCGGCTTGCCGCTTTCGCTTGAACTTTTAAATGGCGTCGCCAGAGGTTTCAGCATCGACGTCACGATGAATGCGAATCTATTCATGTTGCTGCACAAACTTGAATCAGTCACCGAGCGCGACATTGGATCTTTGGCTGAGAACTGCTTAGAAACGTTAGCGAGCGCGTCAGACGAGGTTGCAGAATATCTAGACGAATTGCGGACGGCGACGCGAGAAGAAAATCGTCGTAAGGCGCTCGCTAAGCGTGAACAAATGCTCGCAGAGATGGGTATGAAAGTCGTGGCGAGTCCAGCGAGTCCAGGTGCACCGATTACGATTGGGCTTTCGCACTCACCGAGGTCCTTGCAAGGATACGAGTCGGTGATAACGGAAAGCGACAAAGAATCTATCGTTTGTCGGGTCTGCTTCGAAGGCTACGCGTTAAAGCCTCGCGAGCTCCTTGGAGTGTATTGCTTCAACAAATTGGTCCTTACGCCAGCGGCTAATGGGGATATGTCTCAGACCGTTTGCACGGTTTCGCATTTCAACGCAATTCACTTTTCGTGCCACGCGTCTGCGAAGCGTGCAGACGTGGCATTGCGTATACCAAAACGCGAGTGGGAAGGCGCGGTGCTTCGAAACAGCGAGACGTTATGCAATAACCTGCTACCCGTTTCGAGTTCGACGATATCAGAATCGACTTATGCCGCCGCGGTAGACGCTTGGTGGCAAAACGCATTCGCCCTTGGAGCGTTGATTGCGCCTCCGACTCGCGCGCGGCAAAGCGTCTGGGACGTCACTCTTCTTCTCGGTAGATTCGCGATGGATACGTCATTCAGTACCGATTGCCGAGGCGGAGGAAAGCAAAGCAACATGTACCTGTTACCTCAGCTCGTGAGGTTGGTTGTGCATCAAATCGCTCTCGCTTCGGTGAAAGGCCTGGAGGAGTATAACGCTCTGCTCGCGCGTTTGACGAGCGCTGAAGAGACGTGGGATGATAATTCTGCCAGCGGGAATCTGCTTCCAGCAGCATTAGTGCTTTCTGTCGTCGTTTGGACTAGTGATAAATGGACCTCTGCTCGCCGCAACGCACTGATTGCGACTGTGCGTCACGCCCATTCGCATGGATGTGCGCGAATTTCATCGGCTCCGAACGACCAAGACATGTTTGCAACCGATCGTCTCGCCACTATTCGACCGCTGTTGATATATTTCGGATTGATCAACAAGATGCACGAATGGTTCAAACCAAGACGTCGACCGGAGCGTGGAACGACGGTGCTCATCGCCTATGGTAGCGCTAGCGTTGATTCCGATGAGACGATCGAGCGTGCGCGTCTGATCGACAGGCTCGGCGATGTATCTGGCATGCTCACCGGAGCAGATGAAATGCTTGAATGGTTAGAAGAAGTTCGTCAAGCTGAAGACGCTCAAGAGCTCTTGGACTTGTGTGAATGTTTACCCGACGCCCTCCACGCGAACACCGCGACGGTTGAAGAATTTCTCAACCGCGCGCTCAATACTGCGTAGAACGTCGACATGTTTTAAAGTTTATGAAACGTACATAGTCATTAAAAACCAAATACATGCACCGATGTTTTTATTCGCGATTAATTCGTCTTCTTGCGCGAAGACGAGCGTCGCTGCGACGACGACGCCGACGGAGCCTTGGCGTGGCTCGTCGACGTCAGGAACATAATCGCCAGCGACGCGCCGAGGAGTGCGAATTGAAGCACAACCTTATCGATCGTATCGCCGAGTTTCGTCATGTGGAAGTGAATCGCTCCCGCCATGATCACGCTTAAAAGGAACGCCCCTTGCGCCGGTTTCACCCAAAGCGCGACGTACCCGGCGAGTTCCAGCGCGCCGATCACTTTCGCGAATTCGTACCCGTTCGCCTTGCTGCATTTCATTTGCACCGGCACGCGCATGGTCGTCAACAACCCATTCGCCCAGGGCGTCCATGCGTGTTCGCACCACGCGTACTGCTCCGCCGTGTTCGCGCTCGGCGCGCAGTTCCCGGGTTTCCCAATCGCCACCGGACACAGCGCGCCGTCGCACCCGAGGATTGGGATCGCATACTTACACGCCGCGCTTCGCACGTACAGCCCCAAAGGGACGAGGCGCAGGATGGTGACGATTAAATTCTTCGTCTTCCCCATTTTCTGTTTCATTTCGTCACCGTAAACGGAAGTCGATGTCAGTCGCACAGCGTTTGACGATCGCGTCGATTCCCCCGAGCGTTCATTCCCCTCGCAATGAGGCGATTCCAATCGAGCGATTCCTCCGTCTCTCTTCCGCCTTTGTCGCGATCGTCCAAGGACGATCGCGTGATGAATCGATCGCATCGAACGCATCGAACGGCGCACCGTTGACGACACGCTTTCGCGAATTCGTTCGATCGAATCGTCGCGGAGTGAGGAAAACCTCACGATGGATGCGCGTCTCGGGTGCATGTCGTCATCAATCTCTCGCGCGCGCGTTTGTCATGGGCGAGCGCGCGCGCGCGTTCGCGCACGTCGATGGGAACTACGCGTCGTACGTGAAGATCCCGATACGCGCGATCGTTGACGACAGGAGTTCGCTCGCGGCGACGCTGCGGGCGTGCGCTCGCGTCGCTCGGAGATTGGAGCGCGCGAGCGCGCGTGGGAACGACGTCGCGCGCGGATTGAGCGCGGAGTGTGATGCGCACATATCGTTGTCCAAAGTATTCGCGTTGCGCAAGGGCGAGATCGGGGCGATGGAGGCGGCGCTGCGAGCGGCGTTGCGCGAGACGCGAGCGACGGAGGCGACGTTCGACCGCGCGCGGGTGTTCGTGAACGACAGCCGCACGCGCGCGTTCGTCGCCCTCGGGTTCGACGAACGCGTCGATGCGGACGCGTGTCGTGGGAAACGAGCGCTCGTGGAGATGATCGCTCGCGTGAACGAGGCGTGCGCGTCGCTCGGGTTGCCGAGGTATTACGAGGACGCCGAGCCGCACGCGTCGCTCGCGTGGACGGATGAGACGGATGATGACACGTTGAGGGCGTTGGAAAAGGTCACGAGCGAGGCGCGCGTGTCGTGGACGATTGACGTGCGACGAATCGTGCTGGATGTTTCGGGGATGCCGGATAAGATAGTTTGGGCGCGAGAGGCGTTGCCGCCGCCGGCGTTGTGAGCGTTCGCGTTCCGCGTTTCGCGCGCGATGTACGGTACACGTGTAACAATATCTAGAATAGCTGCTGTAGTTAGAATTCGAAAAATTCATCCCCGAGCTCGTCGTCCCACGTGGGCGAGCGCGAGAACTGCAAGGTCACGCACGTATCGACGCGAGGCGTCGACGGTAGCCCGCGTCGCGCAATTTTGGCCTCCTTGAAAAACGCCCGCGTGTATTGCTGCTGATTCCAGCTCGTCACCATATACGCGATGGCGTCCAATTGCTCCAAATACGTCGCCTCCGTGGCGGGATACGAACGCTGTCCGAGGTGCCCTACGTATAAATTCAACGACACCCAGCGCTTCATCCCGCTCCCCATCTTCACGTGCTTGATCGCCATGTCGTGATACTTGCCGTACTTTTTAAAGCAAAGCAGCGCGAGCTCTCGTCCGGTGAGCGCGTCATCGGACTCATTGGAAAACGCGTAGCCGTACGCATCGACCTCATCGTCATCCGCGACGGCGCACTCCGCGGCGTCCCGTGCGTCGTCGAACGCCGCCGCCGCCTCGAGAACAGATCGCGCCTTTCCCGCGCGCGCGCGCGCGTCGTCGTCCATCAGTCTCTCCAAATCATCCCTATCACTCCCCGTCGACGCGCTCGCAAAAGCCAATTCTATCTCGGCGTTCTGTTTCCCTTCTCGCTCGACGCGAAGCGCGACGTCCCGCTCCAACGCCGCCGTGAACGAGGCGATGTCGAAATCTCCCTCACTCGCCCTCGCCCTCGCGCTCGCGCTCGCGTCGCTCAGCGCTTCGCTCGGTCGAGTCTGCGTGTCCGGACACCGACCGGCGATCTTCGCCCCCGCCGTGCGCGGGTTGAACGTCAAATCTACTTCGTATCGCAGGCGCTCCATGAACGTCATGGCTGATTTATCCACTTTATTCGCGCGCGCGCGCGTCACGCGAGCGTCACGAAGGAGGGATTTGCGAACGACACGGCGCACGTTCGAGGATTTCCCAGCTCGAGCGGTGGAAAAGAGGGAGGGCATGACGCGCGAGTGCGTCGCGTTCTGCGGAGCGTCGGACGGGCGAAGCGAAGAAGCGAAGCGACGTCGACGGTGAAATCGACGTCGCGATTTTCTCAACCACGCGCGAATGCGCGTGGGGATGAGATTTAAAAAATAAATATCTAATCATCCGCGCGAAAGTCGCGCGCGACGTGCGATGAAATGTAGTCTACAACTTTGGCGGGATGAAGCCGTGAGCGAGGAAGCCGCCGTCGATCGGGAGCACGACGCCCGTCACGTACGAGCTCGCGGGCATGCAAAGGAAAGCGACGACGGAACCAACCTCACTGGGTTCACCCACGCGCTGCATGGGCGTGCGGGCGATCACCGCATCGGCGTAGACTTTATTCTTCAGCACTTGTTTCGCGAGAGGCGTGTTCGTGTACCACGGCGCCACCGCGTTGACGCGGATGTTATCCGTCGCCCACTCGCACGCCAAACTTCGTGTCAGGGCGTTCATCGCTCCTTTACTCATCGCATATATCGCCCCTGTTTGAATGGACGATATCCCACCCACGGAGGAATTAAACACCACGCACGCGCGTCCGCTCGCTTTCAACGACGGATGAAACGCCTTGCTCAGCTCGTACGCCGCCTCTAAATTCGTCCCCATCAACCGCGCGTACTCCTCCTTGGTGTACTCCAACGCTTTTTTACGTATGTTGAATCCCACGTTGTTCACCAACGCGTTCACTCGCCCGTTGCTGTCGCCGACGACGAGGCGCACGAACGCGGCGCGGTCCTCTTCGTCGCCGACGTCGCACCGAGCGCCGCGGACGCTCCACCCTTTGTCGCGCCACTCGCGCTCGCATCGCTCGATGGCGGATACATCGCGCGCACAAAAGAACACGCGACATCCGCGCTGGCACAGGGCCTCGACGATGGCGCGTCCGAGGCCTTGGGTCGCGCCCGTGACCACGGCGACGTCGCCGCGAAGAGAAAAGCCGTCGTCGACAACCGCGGAGGGCGCAGACATACGAGCGAGATGACGGCGAAGGCGCGTTCGTGCGCGTAGTTTCGTTAAGTCACGGACGCAACGCGTGGTGGTCAAATAATGAGGATGATCGCACCGCCACCGCTACGACTACGAGCTACCGAAACTATTTCGCCTCGAGTCATTTACGACGACCCGAGGGTGACGCGCAAGAACATCCCCATCGATGGGTAGTTTGATTGTAAATACTCCTGTAGCTCATCCGCCGATGCGGAGGACGCGCACACGAACTGCACGCATCCGTCGCCTTGCGAACCGACGCCTTTACCGCCAAACGAAAGCTCTCGACATTTCGCGTCGGCGAGCACTTCGTGCAACGCCGGCGCTTCAAGCTCTGACGGACACACCTCGCGCCCGACGGCGTCAAACACCTCTTGCGCCTCAGTGTACACCTCCCCGAGCGCGCGAGCGTCGCCGCGCTCGATCGCATCCGTCGCGCGCGCCACCAAGGCGAGATTCGTCTCCCCGAACGCGTGCCGCAATCCTTCGTGCCCCGCCGCCGCCGCTTTTTGTAAACTCTCCAAAATCTTCACCGTGTCTTTTCCTTTGCCCAAATCCCCTACCAAAATCGTTATTTCTTTCCCACACTTCACACTTCGCACGCTGACGTCCCCATTCGAAGCGAACGTCATGGAAATCACCTCGCCCGCGGCGAACGCGCACGCCTGGTCCATCTTCCCGCACGCGCTCGGCGTCCACACCGCCTCCGCGCGATACGCCATCGCCATCTCCTCCTCCGCGCTCATGTCGATCTCGTACAACGAAGCAAACACCCTGATAACGCACACGCACGCCGCGGCGCTCGACGACAGACCGCGTTTCGCCGGGAGCGCCGACGCGTCGCATCGCGCTCGCGCCCCGCGCGAGAAATCAATCGTTTTCCCGTACCGATCGACGATTTCCACGATCGCCCCGGCGACGTAGGACCAATATTCGCCTTTTCGAGCTTCGAGGACTAACGAATGGCGATCGCGTAAATCACACGCGAACGCGCGCTCGCGTCCGTCGCGTTCGCGCGTCGTCATCGCGAACGCGTACGCCGTACGCGCGTCGTCGTCCGCGTGTTCGCACTCGCACACCAACTGTTCGCGCGTTGGGACGACTAAACACGCCCCAATTGTCGACGACGACGACGACGCGCAGTGCCAATCGCTGTGTTCGCCGAGAAGGCACACGCGACCGCTCGCTCGCGCGCGAAGAGGCATGCGCGCGACGTCTCGCTCTGAAGTCATTCATCGACGGTCATCGCTCGACGAAGTGCATCTCGAACGAGCGCGCGTGAGGGCGAGGCAAACATAAAGTCGATCGATCGCGTCGCGTGCGACGAGCGATCGCGAGTTTTCATTCGAAGTCAACGTTGAACGCGCGATTCAAACATAAATCATCTGGCGTCGAGCGCGCGCGATGACCGCGAACGCGAACGACGAGTCGACGGCGATGATCGCGGATGACGTCGATCCGAAAAGAGAAGCGATGAGAAAATACGCCGGGTTGTTGATGCAGCATAAGGTACGACGCGTTGGAAGGCGTTGATGGAGAGTAGAGGGAAAGGAAAGACGCGCGCGAACGCGAACGCGATCGAGGGCGATCGAGGGACGCGCGCGTAGACGCGAGTCGAATGAAGGATGATAGCGCGCGCGTGATTGACGATGAATCGCTCTTGTTTTGATCACGCCCTAGGAGCTCGATGGACGCGTTCGCGCGGCGAGGGATGAATTGCGAAAACAGCGCAAGGCGTTTGACAAGACGGAGGATGACTTGAAGGCGTTGCAGTCGATGGGGCAGATTATCGGCGAAGTGTTGAGACAACTAGACGAGGATCGATTCATCGTTAAGGCGAGCAGTGGACCGAGATACGTCGTTGGATGTAGAACGAAACTTGATAAGAGTAAACTGTTGAATGGAACGCGAGTGACGTTGGATATGACGACGTTGACGATCATGCGCGCGCTGCCGCGAGAAGTTGACCCATTGGTGTTTAACATGTTGAGCGATGAGCCAGGGCACGTGGATTATAGCTCCATCGGTGGACTAGGGGAACAAATTCGAGCGTTGAGAGAATCGATCGAGTTGCCGCTGATGAACCCGGAGCTCTTCGTGCGAGTGGGTATCGCGCCGCCGAAAGGGGTGCTGCTTTATGGACCGCCGGGCACGGGGAAGACGCTGCTCGCGAAAGCGATTGCGAGCAACATTGACGCCAACTTTTTAAAGATTGTTTCTAGCGCTATAGTGGATAAGTACATCGGTGAGTCGGCAAGATTGATTCGAGAGATGTTCGGTTACGCTCGAGACCACGAACCGTGTATCATCTTCATGGATGAAATCGACGCCATCGGAGGCAAGCGTTTCTCTGAAGGCACATCTGCCGATCGCGAGATTCAGCGCACGTTGATGGAATTGCTCAACCAGCTTGATGGCTTCGATAGTTTGGGTAAGGTTAAAATCATCATGGCGACGAATAGACCGGATGTTTTGGATCCGGCGCTCATGCGTCCGGGTCGTTTGGACCGTAAAATTGAAATTCCCTTACCAAACGAACAAGGTCGCGTCGAAGTGCTGAAGATTCATGCCCAAAAAATAAACAAAGGTAGCGACATTGACTACGAGTCCATCGCCAAGATCGCAGAGGAGTTCAACGCCGCGGACATGCGTAACGTATGCACGGAGGCGGGAATGTTTGCGATTCGCGACGAGCGCGACTACGTCGTTCAGGATGATTTCATGAAGGCGGTACGAAAACTCCTCGAGGCGAAGAAACTCGAACCCGCGGCATCGTACGATTCATCGTTCAAAAACAAAGATTAGGTCGCTCGCGCGTATAACGTTACAACGTTTCATCGCATAACGCTTTAGAACGCATTTTAATGCAATAGTCTTTGTTCGATTGCCCAGTCGACACCGACGTAACCGCCTCGACAGCGTAAAGACTTCCGCCACATCAAGCCGCGCCTCGCTGTCGCTCGCGACCTGGAAATGTCATCAACGAACGAAATAAACGCCCATCAGCTCGTCACCAAGGCGGATGCGTTTATGAAACCCTCGCTGACGCGTTGGAAACCAGATTACGATCAAGCGGCAGGCCTCTACGCCGAAGCCGCGCGGCTGTACCGCGGCTCCAGCAACTACGCCGCGTCAGCGATCGCCGAGGAAAAGTCCGCAGAGGCATCGATCAAGTTGACGAATCATTGGGACGCGGGCAAGGCGCTTGAGCGCGCGGTGGAGTGCGTGGTGAAGAAAGCACCCATCGACGGGGCAACCGTGCTCGCGCTCGCCGAACGCGCGGCGGAAGCGTATACTAGCGCGAATCGCGTGCAAGTCGGCGCGGAGGCGATGAGCCGGGCGAGCCGTTTAGTTGAGGATAACGATATATTGACATCTACTGCGCTTTTGCGGCGGTCGTTGGAGATTTTTACCGATGATGGGAAAGATTTGTACGCCGGGGAGCACCACCGACGGTTATGCGCGCTACTGACGCGCACGGGCGAGTACGCGGACGCGGCGGAGGCGTGTTTGAAATACGGCGAATCGTGCGCACGAGCTGGACAAGTTCACTCTTTAGCCAAGGCTTACTTGAGCGCGATAGTGGCGCTGTTGTATAGCGGCGACGGCGTCGGCGCGCAGTCGACGTACGCCGACGTGTGCGAAATTCCGGGCTTCGAAACGAGCGAAGAGCGCGAGACGGCGTACAAGTTACTCGGCGCCTATCGAGATGCAAACGTGGATGAAATCAAAACCACGGTGGCGCAATCGAGCTGCGTGCGATTTTTAGACGTCACGTTCGCCAAGCTCGCCGCCAAGCTCCCAAACGTCGCGCACGATGCGCGCGACGTCGCGGCCGCGATGGGCGGCGCCGACGGCGACGCCACCGACGGCGACGCCACCGACGACGATTTGTGCTGAGCTATTCGTCTAGAGTTTTAATCATGCGCATTAACCAAACGCCTTCCCCAATCTTAGGTCTAGTACCACTTAAATCCCTTATCGTCGCACTCGCACCGCACGATTCTCACCTCCGTCGTCGGCGCGTCGCGTTTATCGACTTCAACCTCCCCGATATCTCTCACCACTTTCATCCCTCGACACACTCGGCCAAAAATCGCATGTTTCCCATCTAACCACGGCGTCGGCGCTAACGTCACAAAAAACTGGCTCTTATTCGTATCTCTCCCGCTATTCGCCATGCTCAACACGCCCGCGCCGACGTGACGCAACCCTTTCGAAATCTCGCACGCGAACGCGCCGCCAAACGCGCTGTCCCCACCTCGCCCAGTGCCCGTTGGGTCGCCGCCTTGTATCATAAAATCCTTAATCACTCGGTGAAACGCGCTGTCGTCGTAATACCCGCGCTTGGCGAGCTCGAAGAAGTTCTCGCACGTTCGCGGCGCGTGCTTGTAATACAGCTCCACCGCGAACGTCCCGCGCGTGGTGACGATCGTCACCTCGGGCGCGCCCAAGCGTTCGTCCGCGCGCCATTGTGGGTCATCGCACATCTATCCCGTCGTGTCGTCGTGCGGGGTGTTTTCCCGAGCGCAAAGCGCGTATCGCGCGTGCGAGTGACGCCGATGTCGACATCGCGTCGTCGGTTGGCCCCCCCCCCCCAAATCGCAATTGGAACGATAGATTTTAGCCCCTTTTTCGCGTGTTTCCAGAGGACCGACCGACCGAGACCGACCTCCCTGACCTCCCTGACCTCCCTGACCTCCCTCACCGACGACTCGTGACTCGACGCGATGCCGACGGACGACGTCCAGGGAGGGACTCGTATGGTCAATGACTCGACGACAGACCCACACGTCGCGCGC
>Ga0222712_10002046_pt1 | contig 23776 bp, 22 predicted proteins | sample C33_657DmetaG_FD_165043 | JGI IMG/M metagenome (GOLD analysis project Ga0222712, IMG submission 165043) | Estuarine water microbial communities from San Francisco Bay, California, United States - C33_657D | ecosystem: Environmental > Aquatic > Marine > Unclassified | place: USA: California... | reverse complement strand
TGTTGGGATTGGAATCCGCTGTAGGACTTCTCGGCACTGCCGGACTCCAGGAAGATGAAATCTTGAAAGCCATTTGCTTTAATCCAAGAAAAATTTTCTCATTGGACGCCAGCATCAATGTTGGCAGCAGCGCTGATATTACGGTATTCAATCCCAATACGGAAAAATTGTTTTCTGACACCGATATAAAATCCAAATCTTCAAACTCACCTGTTATAGGCAGATTGTTAAAAGCAGAAGTCATCGGAACTGTTCTTGGAAATAAATTCAACATAAACACAAAATGAAAAATAAAATATCGCACCTCCTTGCTGGCGGCATTACAGGGGCCGTACTGGTACTGATAAATGTCATTTTTATCATCTTTGACCTAACCGGCAATACCAAGGTTTCATGGATTGGATCGGTGATCAACATCGGTCTTCTGATTTATTTCATTGTTGAATTAGGCAAACAACATGACCATCAAAAAACATTTGGCGAGTTGTTCAGCTATGGTTTTAAGGCCACAGCCTTCACCACGCTCATACTCACTGCTTTCATGGTCATTTATTCGTTTGCTTTCCCTAATGCAGCAGACAAGGCAATGGAATTGGCAAGAGAACAAATGTCAACCCAGCAAAATCTTTCCGAGGAGAACATAGATGCAGCTTTGGAAATTACGCGGAAATTTTACTTTCCCATTTTGATCGGTGGAACCATATTTGGCACAATGTTGGTTGGTGCAATTGGATCGTTGATAGGTGCGGCTGTTACAAAAAAGAATCCTTCACATCCATTTCAAAACCAATAAGTGAACATATCCATCATCATACCCCTGAAAGACGAAGCAGCGTCATTGCCTGAATTGACCGATTGGATCAAACGGGTAATGGAAGCCAATGCATACACCTATGAAGTCATTCTGGTGGACGATGGAAGTACGGATGCTTCATGGTCGGTGATTTCATCGATTCACGGGGCAGATGACCGGTTCAAAGGAATCAAATTCAAACGAAACTATGGCAAATCCGCTGCCTTGAATGTTGCCTTCAGGGAAGCAAAGGGTGATGTAGTGATTACCATGGATGCCGACCTGCAAGACAGTCCGGATGAAATTCCTTCTCTTTACCGGAAAGTGATGCATGAGCATTTTGACCTGGTGAGTGGGTGGAAAAAGAAAAGGTTTGACAATGTGTTGACCAAGAACATTCCCTCCAAATTCTACAATGCTGTAACTAGAAAGATGTCTGGTATACAGCTGAATGATTTCAATTGTGGATTGAAGGCATACAAGAATGAGGTCATCAAAAACATTGATGTTTACGGAGAGATGCACCGCTATATTCCTGTCTTGGCGAAATGGGCTGGATATGGAAGAATCGGTGAAAAAGAAGTAGAACACCGCGCAAGAAAATATGGCACCTCAAAGTTTGGTTGGGAAAGGTTCATCAATGGTTTTTTGGACCTTACAACCATCATGTTCATTGGTAAGTTTGGCAAGAAACCCATGCAATTCTTTGGCCTCCTGGGTACAGCCTTTTTCATGATTGGTTTTCTGATCAGCCTATACCTTATTGTTGCCAAAGTCATTGATATTGATTTCAGCATTACCAACCGCCCTGGTTTTTACATTGCACTTACCTCAATGATGATTGGCTCACAGCTTTTCCTTGCAGGTTTTGTTGGCGAATTGGTTTCAAGAAATGCCACTGACAGAAACAATTACAACATTGAATCCACCAAGGGAATCTGACCTTCAAACACATTCCATGTCCGATAAGCCAACCATTGTTTTTCTCGGACCATCTTATCCCTTTAGAGGAGGAATAGCTTCGTTTACAGAAAGGCTTGCAAGGGAGTTTCAAACACATGGTTTCAATTGTTTGTTGTATACCTTTTCCCTTCAATATCCTTCCTTTTTATTTCCTGGAAAGACCCAATATTCTTCCGAAACCAGGCCCTCAGATCTCAACATTTTTGAAGCCGTAAATTCCATCAATCCATTCAATTGGATCAGGGTTGGCAGGGAAATCAAGCGCATTGCACCAGATTTCATCATCGTAAGGTATTGGCTGCCGTTCATGGCACCTGCTTTTGGAACCATTCTCAAGATTGCCAAACAACAAAAGAAAACCAAAGTCATTTGCATTGCAGACAATATCATTCCACACGAAAAAAGGCCTGGCGACAGGTTGCTGACGAGATATTTCAGCAGTGCCATTGATGGCTATATTACCATGAGTGCAAAGGTTAAGGGTGATATCGAACAGCTTGGCTTGAAAAAGCCTGTGCAACTGCTTCACCATCCCCTTTTTGATCATTTCGGCAAACCTGTGGACAGCATGATGGCAAGAAAAGAACTTGGAATTGTTCATCAAGGGGGATTGTTGCTCTTCTTTGGGTTCATCCGTCACTACAAGGGGCTTGACATGTTGCTGGAAGCCATGGCTGATGAAAGAATAAAAGAAAAAGGTTTAAAATTGGTTGTTGCCGGCGAGTTCTATGAGGACCAGGCCAAATACTTGAAACTCATCCAACAGCTTGGTTTGGCTGATGACATTATTCTTTTCAATGAATTTATTCCAGAGAGCAGGATCCCATTTTTCTTCAGTGCAGCAGATGTTTTGGTTCAACCTTATCGAAATGCAACACAAAGTGGTGTTACCCCATTGTCCATCTATTTTGAATTGCCCATGATTGTAACAGATGCAGGCGGACTTAAAGAAATGGTCAATGATGGCATTACAGGACTGGTCGTTGAAAAAAACCCATTGTCCATAGCAAATGGCATTGTTGAATACTTTGAAAAGGGAAAGAATTTTTATGCCCCGGCAATTCTAGCGCAAAAGAAAACATACGCATGGCCAGTAATGGCCAATGGAATCATATCTTTTTGGGAGTTGCTCAAGCGCAAAAGGAATGCTAAATAAAAATCCATCCTGTTTTTTAAGCCTTAATTTTCCGATTTTTGGATCATAAATTTTTTCTGTGAGAAAATACCTGTTTTTACTCATTGCTGCCCTGGTGTCCAAAGAAAATATTCAAGGGCAAATGCTGGCTGATTCCAGGGATCGGGAGTTGTTGATGCAAAAACAGGATAGCCTGGTTCAATATGGACGACTGATACAAGAATCATCTGACCCCGCAGCAAGGTTCAGGGCAGATAGCTTTTTTACAAGAATCTTGGTAAGGGCATTGAAAACCAAGAACTCATTTTATTTCCCTTTTGATTCACTTGCAACCACTTCAAGAATTTACGCACCAGACAGCCTTTTCAGGCTTTTCACCTGGCAGGTCAGCAGGGATGAAAACCTGCACAGGCGGCATGGCGCCATACAAATGAAAACAGATGATGGGAGCCTGAAAATTTTTCCGTTGATTGACCGCAGCTTTCTCATCAATAACCAGAAAGATACGGTCACCAACCATGAATGGTGGATTGGCGCCATCTATTACAAGATCATTCTGAACACCTACAACAACCATAAATATTATACCCTCCTGGGCTATGATGAAAATTCAATCAGAAGTACCAAGAAACGCATCGAGGTGTTGCATTTCAATGAAAATGGACTACCAGTATTTGGAGGGAATTTTTTCAGCTTTGCAAAAGATACGGTACCACAAAAAGACCAATCAAGGTTTTGGATTGAATACAAAAAAAATGGAAATGGCAGGATGCTCTATGATGAAGACATGCAAATGATCATGTATGACCATCTCATCTCAGAGACCAATGAACCGCAGAAGAAATTTACCTATGTTCCTGATGGAGACTATGAAGCCTTTAAATGGATCAATGGAAAATGGCAGCACATTGACAAGGTTTTTACCTTGCAATTGCAGGATGGACAAGCGCCGGTTGAGAAACCAATGATTGAGAACAAGCTCAAGCCCAATAAAAAGGGATCGTTGTAGGCAAAACAGTGGATCAATCATCCAACTTGAGTACAGCAAGAAATGCTTCTTGCGGAACTTCAACATTGCCGATCTGCCTCATGCGTTTTTTGCCTTCTTTCTGTTTCTCCAACAATTTGCGTTTTCGACTGATGTCTCCACCATAACATTTGGCAGTTACATCTTTTCTCATGGCAGATATGTTTTCCCTGGCAACTACTTTTGCACCAATGGCTGCCTGGATGGCAATCTGGAACTGTTGCCTGGGCAAAAGCTCCTTCAGCTTTTCACAGAGTTTTCTTCCAAAGTCCTGTGCCCTGCTGCGGTGAATCAACGCAGAAAGTGCATCCACTTTTTCTCCATTCAACAGGATATCCATTTTTACAATATCGCTTTCACGGTATTCGATCGGAACATAATCAAAAGATGCATATCCCCTTGTCTGGCTTTTTAGTTTATCATAAAAATCAAAAACGATCTCGGTCAACGGTATTTCAAAAATCAATTCAACCCGAGACTGTGTGAGATAGCTTTGGTTGATCAACATGCCGCGTTTACCAAGGCAGAGTGTCATGATATTGCCGATATAATCAGGTTTTGTAATGATCTGGGCCCGGATATAGGGTTCATCAATCCCTTTCATCTGGGTTGGATCCGGCATCTCACTTGGGTTGTTGACCTGGATTACTTCACCTTTTGTACTGTATGCGATGAAGCTCACGTTTGGAACAGTCGTTATGACGGTTTGGTTGAATTCCCTTTCCAAACGTTCCTGAATGATTTCCATGTGAAGCAGACCCAGGAAACCACAGCGGAAACCAAAGCCAAGCGCCTGGGATGTTTCCAATTCATAAGTGAGAGAAGCATCATTCAACTGAAGTTTGTCCATGCATTCCCTCAGTTCTTCAAAGTCCTCTGTCTGTACCGGATAAATACCTGCAAAAACCATGGGCTTTACTTCTGAAAATCCCTTGATCATTGGTGCAGGGTTAATGGCATTCACGATGGTATCACCCACCTTGACTTCCTTTGCGTTTTTGATGCCAGTGATCAGGTATCCTACATCACCACATTGCACTTTCTTTTGTTCCTGCATCGACAGTTTCAGGATACCCACTTCATCTGCCACATAATCCTGATCAGTAGAAATGAACTTGATCTTCTCTCCTTTTGCAATGCTACCATTCATGATGCGGTAGTATACGATAATGCCGCGGAAAGAATTGAATACGCTGTCAAAAATCAGGGCCTGAAGTGGTGCTTCAGGATCTCCCTTGGGACAGGGAATCCTGTTTACTATCGCATCAAGAATCCCTTCAATGCCAATACCAGACCTTCCACTGGCCAAAAGAATATCATCTGGCTTGCACCCGATCAAGTCAATGATCTGGTCTTTCACTTCTTCAATCATTGCTCCATCCATGTCAATCTTGTTGATGACAGGAATGATTTCAAGGTTGTTTTCCACTGCCAGGTAAAGGTTGGAAATGGTTTGAGCCTGAATCCCCTGGGTAGCATCAACCAGCAACAAAGCTCCCTCACATGCAGCAAGAGCACGGCTTACCTCATAGCTGAAATCAACATGGCCGGGTGTGTCAATAAGATTGAGGATATATTCAACGCCATCAGTATGCTTGTAATTGATTTGAATGGCATGGCTTTTTATGGTGATGCCTTTCTCCCTTTCAAGATCCATATCATCCAGCACCTGGTCCATCATTTCACGGTCACTGATGGTATTGGTGGTTTGAAGCAAGCGATCAGCCAAGGTTGATTTTCCATGGTCGATATGGGCTATGATACAAAAATTCCTAATTTTTTTCATTGAAATGCGAAGTTAATCAATATTATTTCAGCGCCGTGATGATCTGGATAAATTCGCTGGCCACCAATGAAGCACCGCCGACCAATCCTCCGTCAACATCCGGTTGCGAAAAGAGTTCATTGGCATTGGATCCTTTTACGCTTCCTCCATACAAGATGGAAATGTTGTTGGCGATATCTTTCCCATACTTTGAAGCAAGGACAGACCTGAGGTGTGCATGCATCTCCTGGGCCTGGTCAGCACTTGCGGTTTTCCCGGTTCCTATGGCCCAAATGGGTTCGTATGCAATAACAACCTTTTGAATGGCGTCCTGATCAAGATGAAACAAGGATTCATCGAGCTGAACTGCTACAAAATCATTTTGGATTTCGTCTTCCCTGATCGCCAGGGGTTCACCACAGCAAAAGATAGGCGTGATATTTTTTGAAAGACAAAGATTTACCTTTTCGGCAATCGTGGCATTGGATTCAGCAAAATATTCCCTGCGTTCACTGTGGCCAACTACGCAAAATTGAACACCCATCGAGGCAATCATGTCCACTGATGTTTCACCTGTAAAGGCACCTGATGTTTTGTGGTGGCAATTTTGGGCAGCAACAAAAAAATTGCTTCTTCCACCAATCTGTTCTTGGATTGGCATCAGATAAGGAAATGGAACAGAAAATACAACCTGCTGATTGTTGTCGAGATGTATGTCAGCCCCCAATATCTCATTGATCAGGTTGGTTCCTTCTTGAAATGTTTTGTTCATTTTCCAGTTCGCTGCTGCGATTTTTTTCCTCATGGTAATTTGGTTTGTATGTATAATGATTTTATAGCCTGTATTTGTTTTTCTGAAGGCTTTTGGCCTTTCATCTGCATCCATCGTTCGATTTCTTCCAACATCTTTTCAAAATCATATGCTTTATCCTGTCCTACGCCCCATTGAAACGGAGGAATGAATTTGGGGAGAAGAGATGTTTGCGAAAAAACATTGGAGAACCCAGCAATCACAGAACCACTGTTGAAACTGGAATTGATGGCCGTTTTTACATGGTCACCCATCAGTATGCCTGCCTTTTTCCCTACAGCATGAAATTCACCTTCTGACATGCTCCATGCCTTCAGGTTGCTGGCGGTGTTTTTTAGGTTTGAACAACTTGAACCTGCACCAAAATTACACCACTCCCCTATATAGCTATCACCCAGATAGCCATGGTGTCCTTTGTTCGAAAAGGCCTGAAAAATGGTGTTTTTGATTTCTCCACCAACAATACAGTCATTTCCAACATTGGTACCTGCATAGAGCGTCGCTCCCATTTTCACTACTGTTCTTTTACCAATGTAGATGGGGCCTCGGAGCATGGCACCCTGCATTACAGTGGCATTTTCATCAATGACAACCGGACCTTCGGTTGTGTTGACAAAACATTGCTCCATGTTTGCTGTAGGATGAACCAGCAACGGGAATTGACCAGAAAATGAAATTCCTTCTTGTGGTCTATGATCTGAAAAATCAGTTTTGACCAGTTCCATATCATCCAACATGAGGGAGATGTTCTGGTGAACAATGTCCCATGGAGATTTCATTTCGACGAAATCTTTTTCCGAAATATTCTTTCGGTTAAAAAAATCATGAAGGTTGATGGAAGCCTTTGGTACAAGTTGCACATCCCAAATGATGTCTGCAGCTTCAGTGTTGTCGTCTGCGATCAGCTCAAGTTCAATCTCCTGGTGTTTGGCCATGTGCAGCCATTTTTCCTCCAACGTTAAGATGCCGAGCCTCAGCGCTGTAAATGGCCTTGTCAGTGTTAACGGTAAAAAGTCTTTCTGTACAGTGGAATATTGTAAATAAAGCTTGGGCATGTTCTTTCAGTAGATCAAAGCTACAACCTTGAGGCTTGAGGGCAAAAGGAAAACCCTCCATTTGGAGGGTTTTGTTGAAATTACTTTTTGGCGTATTTCTTTTTGAATTTGTCAATCCTACCGGCCGTATCAACCAGGATGTTTGTTCCTGTGAAGAAGGGGTGTGAGGTATTTGAAATTTCAAGTTTGATGACTGGATATTCGTTACCGTCTTCCCATTTGACCATTTCTTTGGATTGTGCAGCTGAACGTGTCAAGAATGCAGTTCCGTTACTCATGTCTTTGAAAACCACGAACCTGTAATTGTCTGGATGGATGCCTTGTTTCATTTGATTGGTTTTTTACTGCATGGATTTGGCCATGACATTGATGAAGTTGCAAATATAGTCTTTTTGGTTTGAATTAAAAACTCTACCCTGAAACTAACTTCTCATGTTTTCAAACTGCAAGGGAAGATCCAAGTCAGCTGTTTTGCACATCTGCATAACTTCCTGAAGATCATCGATTTTCTTGCCAGTGACCCGCAAAATATCATCCATGATTTGGGTCTGCACTTTCAGGCCTGAATCCTTGATCAATTTGTTGATTTTCTTGGCATCCTCCTGCTTGAGGCCATTTTTTACCAAAATTTCCTGTTTAACGGTTTTCCCACTTGGGTATGCATCCTTGGACAAATCGAAAGCGTGGGGGGAAATTCCCTGTTTATTGGCCCGATTGATCAGGATTTCAACCAGCTGACGCATTTTCATGTCATCTGAAGTTTCCAGGTTTATTTTCATGTCTTTCTTGTTGAAATCCACTTCAACGACAGCATCCTTGAAATCATACCTGTTGGCAACCTCCTTCTTGGTAACATTTACAGCATTGTCAAGCATTTGGGCATCGACTTTGCTAAGAATATCAAATGAAGGCATAGAAATTACTATTTTAAACGGTTTGAAATTTTCGTCCGGCGTACATCCAAAGCCAAATGCCAAAAAGAACAAGTGCCACGGATATCAATTCGGCTTGGGTAGGGTGAAATCCTAGAATATCATATGTTGAGTTGACCCTAATTTTTTCAATCATGAACCTTTCAATCCCATTCAAAATGAGGTAAAGTCCAAACATCCTTCCAGGTACTTTAATTTTCTTGCGCAACGCCCATAACAACAAGAAAAGCAAAGTTGAAGCGATGATTTCGTACAGGGTCGTTGGAAAAACAGGGGGGCTGAGTTGGCTGCAATAACTTCCAGCACAATCTTTCATTGGTATGCCAACCTCATTGACATTGTGGGGATAATTGTAGGCCCAATACCAATTGGGTAGGATTGAAGACCCTTTGAAGGCAACATGGGGTATGTTGTCCAGGCTTCCATATTCAGCTACAAGTTGGCGGGTATATTCCGGATATTGCAAAAGAGATTTGTCAAAATCACCCGGAGCAGCCAGTTCTATTTTGTTGGCTTCATTCACCCGGTAGGCCGTATTGAAAATGCCCCAATCCCCGTCACCTGAAAAATGACAACCCATTCTGCCGATGGCATAGGCAATCATCAACGCCGGTGCGGCTGAGTCAATCAAATGGCGTATGCCAATTTTTTTACCCCTTGCAAAAATGATGACCGTACATGCGGCAACGATCAAACCACCATAGAATGTAAGACCGCTGGGAGCCAGCAGGTTTCCAATGGGATCTTGTATGAACCTGTCCCAGTTTTCGAGGTTGTCAAAAACCTTAGCTCCTATAAAACCAGAGATGGCAGCATAAACGGTTATGTCCCCTACCCGCTCATGGGGAAATATTTTTAGTTTTCTTTCTTCTGGCTTGGGCAAGGCCTGTTTCTTTTTTTCATGGTACTTGAGCCAAGAGAAAAGTCCTCCCAATAAAATTCCACCTAAAAAACTGCCTTTGGATGAAAAAATATATTCCTGTGGATTGACCTGGCTGTCATTGAGAAAAACGCCTATGATTTTATATCCCACCATAAAACCAAAAGCAAGGTTGAACAGCAATTCAGCTTTCCCCGCAGGCTTTCCTACCACAATTTTTTCTTCCATGGGCAGCAACAAACCAGCCTGCTCTCTCCTTTTCAGTTCCTTTGAAAGAAGCACTGCAGCCACCACAAATGCTATGGCAACAAGAAGACCAAAAGTGTTGATGTAACGGGTGAAGCCCCATGGATCAACACCAAAAGCATCCTTCAGGAAAAAGTAAAGGTTTGGATACATGGAATCAGTTGCAATGTTCTTCGTAGGCAGCCATCAGGTTCTGCGCAATCATTTGTGCTGGACGGCCTTCTATCTGATGCCTTTCAATCATGTGTACAAGTTTGCCATCTTTGAAAAGGGCTACTGCAGGAGAAGAAGGAGGATAAGGCAACAGGTGTTCTCTCAAGCGGCGCACAGCATCAATGTCAAAACCTGCAAATGCTGTGGTAAGGTGGTCCGGGCGCTTTTCGGAATTGTGTACAGACATCAACACACCGGGTCTTGCACTACCCGCGGAACAACCACAAACTGAGTTGACTACAACCAGTGTAGTTCCGGGTGCACTCAATATTTCATCTACACTGGCTGGCGTGAGCAGCTCTTCAAAACCATTTTCGGTGAGCTCTTCTTTCATTGGAATCACTATCTCTGCTGGATACATATGTTAAGATTTTAAGCGAAGTTACACAATTGCCGGTTTTGAGTTAATTTCGTTCAAACAAAGTTTGATTTGAAACGAACACTTGTTTTTCTGCTGACCGCATTTCTATGGGGAACCTCATTTTCCCAGGATACCAAAGTTGACACCCTCGTCGTCAAACAAGATACAATTGCTCCGCTTCCCGCGGAACCAGTCAATGTTGATACAGCACTCCGGATCATCAACCTTAATCCGTTTTTCACCCTACAAGTAGATTCTACCCTTATTTATGACCTCCAGATCAATAAACCTTCTGAGTTCTACTTTTGGTACCTCAAAAATGCCCCCATTGGTGTTAAAATTGACAAGAATACAGGCTTGTTGTATTTTAAGGCAGAAAAGCCATATTTCAAGAGCGGAAAATTAAAATACGATATCCCGTACAAAGTTGAGGTGGGGGTGCAGAACCTGAGGGATGCAAAGGACAGGATTGAAGAAGGATTTACCATCATGTTTTACAGCACCGAAGTGGTAATATCCAGGCTAAAACCAACCATCGGCAATACGGTATTGCTCGAAGAAGGTGACTCCATCCGGTTCAGGGTACAATGTGAAACAGGAAGTTTTCCGGTTGAACAAGTCACCATCAACACCAACCAACCGATCAGCAATTTCAAGTCCGTTACCAAGTGTGATGATGAATTTGAATGGATGGTACCCTATGATTTTATCCGTGAAAATGACACGGCAAGACAAAAATTACTCATCTTGCAGTTCATTGGTACTGACAAGTTCAGAAACAGTGATACTGCCACAGTCAGGGTTTTCATCAAGCCAGGCATCAACTATCCCCAAAAAAACCAGGAACATTTTCAGGTGTCTGCTGAAATGAAAAAGTATGTCACCAACCTGAAGCTTACTTTTTTTGTCATCAGCACCAATATCAAAAAAACCAAAAATACAAGAACAGGTTTTGATATTACAGGATCCTCCACTGCCATGCTCGGTACCATCATATCGAGTACAGGAACGTCGGTAAGTTCGAAAAACATGGGCAAGGTACTGCCCTCGGTGGGCTTGACATTGGTACCTGTCAAGGAAGCTGTATCACCCAACAAGGTTCAGGAGCAAAATACTGCATCCCAGGTGAGGGCTACCATCAAGCGTCTTGATTACATGCTGACAGAGAACATGGTCATCGGTGACCGCGACCCGGATATTTTGGCAAAAACCAAGAAACTGAGGGAAGAACTGAAACAGTCCCAATTGCAATTGGTGGATCTTCCTCTGGTCGAATTCGACCCAAGATACTCTCAGGAAGATGCAGAAAAATATTTCAACAATCCGAAAGTAAACAAGAAATACAAGCTCAAGGTCAATTGATCATGACCATGAAGCTTGCACCAACAATCTTCTAGAGGTAGCCCAGGATTTTCAACATGCTTTGAGCAGTTTGTTCCTTCGCATATACCCAATCATGGAGCTTGCCATGTTTGTCTCGACCAACAATAATGTGCTTGGGTGAAGGTATCATGCAATGCTTGATGCCTCCATAACCGCTGATTTGATCCTGATAAGCACCGGTATGAAAAAAACCTAGATAAAGCGGTTCCTTGGAATCATCACTGGTGATCTTGGGCAAGAATACCTCATTGATGTGCTCCTCTGAATCATAATAGTCGTGGCTGTCACAGGTAAGTCCACCCAATACTACCCGCTGGTACTCATTTTGCCATTTGTTGATGGGGAGCATTAGGAACTTTTCCCCAATACCCCAAGTGTCGGGGAGCGTAGTGATGAATGATGAATCGATCATGTACCAGATTTCCCTGTCATTCTGGACCTTTTCAGCCAGAACCGAATAAATATGGGCCATGCTTTCACCAACCGTGAAACTTCCAAATTCTGTGAAGATGTTGGGCATCGGAACCTTTGCCTTCTTGCATGCCTTTTTGATGGTCCCAACAATTTCATTGATCATGAAACCGTAATCGTATTCAAACCCCAATGAGTGCTTGATGGGAAAACCACCACCAATATTGATGGAGTCAAGCTCCGGACAAATCTTTTTTAACTGGCAATAGAGGTTGATGACCTTGTTCAATTCACTCCAATAGTAGATGTCATCCTTTATTCCCTTGTTGAGAAAAATATGGAGCATCTTCAACTGAAACTTTTCTTCGTATCCTTCGATCTGGTCTACATAAAACTCCAGAATATCCTTCGCCCTAATACCCAGCCTAGATGTATAAAAGGGAAAATTGGGTTCTTCCTCGGCAGCAACGCGGATGCCCAGCTTGAAAGGAACCCTGACACCGCGTTTGTAGCGGTCAAGCTCCTCCTTGTTGTCCAAAATTGGAATGACGTTTTTAAAACCAGTATTGATCAAACGTGAAACCCTTGAAGTATATGTTTTCTGTTTGAAGCCATTGCAAATGATAAAGGTATCCTTGGTGATTTTTTTCCTTTTGTAAAGGTTGTTGATGATTTCAATATCATATGCAAAAGAGGTTTCAAGATGTATGTCATGCTGCAAAGCCTCTTCAACAACAAACGAAAAATGGGAACTTTTTGTACAATAGCAGTAATGGTATTTACCCTCGTAATTGTGTTTTTTGAATGCCTTTTGAAACAGATCCTTGGCCTTGTTGATTTGGGAACCGATTTTGGGAAGATACGTCAGCTTCAATGGGGTACCATATTTATCAATAAGGGCCTTTAGGTCCAAATCATTGAAATGGAGATAACCATCTTTGTTTTCAAATCCTTCCTGAGGAAAGTAAAAAGTCTGTTTGACGAGGTCTGTATAGGTATTGCTCATTTCCCGTTGAAATCAATTGAGATTAATATGAAATAAAGGAACAAAAATAAATTTTTTAGCCATCTGAAAATAAAAAACCGGATGTTTATTTGACATCCGGTTTTTGATAGTGTCTGTGTGAATTATTTTACAGAATTCACCAATTGCTTGAATGATTCAGGATTGCTCATTGCAAGTTCAGCAAGCATTTTACGATCAAGATCAATTCCCTTGACCTTTAACTTGTTGATGAACTCGGAATATTTCATTCCTTCTTCCCTTACGGCGGCATTGATCCTAACAATCCAAAGACTGCGGTAATCCCTTTTCTTGAGTTTACGGCCAACATAGCTGTATGTAAGGCCTTTCTCAAGAACGTTTTTGGCTACCGTATAAACATTTTTCCTTTTTCCGTAGAATCCTTTGGCCTGTTTGAGGATTCTTTTTTTGCGGGCCCTGGAAGCTACCGCATTTTTTGAACGTGGCATATTGTAACGAGTTTAAATTGAAGTAAAAAAGAAATACCTTATTTCAGGCGAAGAAGTCTTTTGACGAAATCAAGGTTTGCTGGATTGACTACACCTTGAACGCGGAGGGCGCGTTTGCGTTTGTTGGTTTTCTTGGTGAGCAGGTGGCCTCTTGTTGGCTTTCTGTAGGTGATTTTACCGCTGCCGGTAACTTTAAAAGTTTTTTTTGCCCTCGAGTGGGTTTTAACTTTTGGCATGACTGTATTTTTTTGTTTACCCCTTCTGGTGCCTTCGAACAGACGAAGAACTTGTGGAACCGTTTGGGAATAGCCCTCAGTTGATGAACTGAAAGGAGTGCAAAATTAATGGTTTTTGGGGATAAATCAGATTTTTATCCCCAAAAATCCATTTTATTGCTTTTGTGATGACCAAACGTTGTTTTCGCTGTTGAAATCAGGAAAAACCTTGTCTGGATCAATGGTTACTTTTAAAATTTCTTCATTGACAGCAATTCTTGTTTTGAACAGGGGGCCGTTTTGCCATATTTCAACGGGGAGCTTAACCCTACCCTTGTTGCCTGAAACTGTCTCATATTCGATCACCACTGGCATGGCTGCTTTTTCAAGGTTTTCTATGGTCAGTATTGCACCATTCTTGGCATTGTTGCCCTGGTATTCCAGCTTTGTAATGGCCTGGTCCAGTCTCCAGTTTTCAAGAATCATGCCTTTCCAAAACCATCCCAGGTCTTCACCTACGCCGTTTTCCATGCTCCGGAAAAAATCCCAGGGTGATGGGTGCTTGAAGGACCAATCCCGGATGTATTTTTTGAAAGCAGCATCGAATCTTTTGGGTCCAACAATCTGCTCTCTTAGCAATGTGAGTGCAAAACCAGGCTTCATGTAAAGGGACAGGCCGATGTTGTTCTCTTTCAATGCATCAGGGGTTTTCATGATGGCCTCAGATCTGTCGCCATACATGAACTTGGCCATGTTGTGTGCACTTCCCTCTTTTTGGGCATATTCACCATTGTTGAAATCCTTTGCTGCAATATCGTTGATAAAGGTATTGAAGCCTTCGTCCATCCATCCATATTTTCGCTCATTGCTGCCGACAATCATTGGAAACCATGTATGACCAAATTCATGATCCGTCACTCCCCAAAGTCCACCGGTTTTTGCAGTTGAACCACAGAATACAATTCCAGGATATTCCATTCCGCCAACATTGCTGGCCACATTCGTAGCGATGGGATAAGGATATTCAAACCATCTTTTGGAATAATTTTCAATGCTGGCCTTGGTATATTCAGTACTTCTACCCCAAGCGTTTTTTCCATCAGAACTGCTGGGATACACGGATTGCGCCAATGCCTTTTTTCCGCTGGGAAGGTTGATCCTTGCAGCATCCCAAATGAAAGAAGTAGAAGATGCCCATGCAAAATCCCTGGAATTGGTGATTGAATATTTCCAGGTAAGTTTTTCCTTGCTAGGCCTTGTTGCGGGATCTTTCACTTCTTCCTTGCTCCTGATCAATACTGTTTCATCACTTTGATGGGCTTTTTGGTAGCGCTTCAGTTGCTCAGCGGTCATTACGTCGGCTGGATTGAGCAGGTCACCCGATGCCACCACAACGTGGCTGGCGGGGGCTGTGATGGAAACATCAAAATTTCCATATTCAAGATAAAACTCACTTGCACCAAGGTAGGGCAAAGTATTCCAGCCTTGGATATCATCAAAGACACATACGCGTGGGTACCACTGCGCAATGGCATAGATGTTTCCATCTGCATTCTTCAGAATGCCTGTTCTGTCTGCTCCATATTCAGGAACTGTGTATGAATAATCAACTTTTACCACCACCTTGTCTCCTCCAGCCTTGAGCAATTTTGGCAGATCAATTCTCATGCGTGTATCTGTAATTTCAGGATCTACGGAAGTTTCGACTGACTTTCCGGATACTACTGAAATGACCTTTACCGATTTTATTTCATAGCCCCCCATAAAAGGATTGGCGGCATTTCCATAACGGCTCCTTCCGTTGACAGGAAGTTTTGCAAAACCCCTTGAATTTGGATTGAAAAGGTTCTGGTCCAATTGAAACCAAAGAAAATTGAGGTTGTGTGGGCTGTTGTTGGAATAGGTCAAGGTAACAGAACCTGTAATCTGGTTGTTTTGGTCATTCAACTCGGCAATGATTTTATAATCCGCCTTGTTTTGCCAATATGCCTTGCCCGGCTCACCATTGCCCGAACGAAAAGTGTTGCCGTATTGCTTGTAAAAAAGTGGGTTGAAAAGTTCATTTGCATCATACTTTGATGCTTGCTTTTCCTGGTCTTGGGCAAAAGAATTGTTCGATAAAAAAAGAGAAATCAGGATGAGGGCTGAAAAATACTTCAACATACGCTTTGATTGAAAATTGATTTATTGGAGACTTTCTAACAATTGTTTTGATTTGAGTTTAATTTCCTGATCCTCCTTTGTCTTCATGGGCAATTTTATCTGAAACTTGAGCAATTCAATTGCCTTGTCAGACTTGCCTTGCCGTTTATAGGCCATGGCAAGATCAAGATTATTGGGCATAAAACCAGGGTCCAATTTACGTGCTTTTTCATAAAGCGCAATTGCATCTTCTGCCGATGCTGGGGGGAAGCCTTTTTGCATGAACTTTAGGGCTGCCCTGGCAGCCGGATTGAGAGAGGAAACCTCATCATGCCACTTGGCCAAAGTATAGATTGCTTTTGTAAACAGCGAATCAATTTTCAAGGCTATTTCTACCTGTTCACGGATTTGAACGGTAAGGCTTGTTTTTTCCTTGATGGAGGCATGTTGAATCAAACGACCCAGAACAAGCGCTTTGGCATAGTGCACATCAGCCCTGTTGGAATCCACTTCAAAGGCACGTGTGGCAAATTGATTGGCCAGGGCATACAAGGATTTGCTTTCATTTGGATTGGAATTGCCTTCCATGCAATACAGTTCAGTCAGCCGAACCAACACTGGAACATTATTGGGCATTGAGACAAGGGCCATTTCATATTTCCGAATGGCATCCATTGTTTTGAATTGGCGCTCCAAAAGCCTGGCTTCTTCCAAGAGGTTGGTGGGCTGGGCATGCAACTCGAATAAAATCAATGGTAAAATTGAAAAAAGGAACTTAAACTTCATTTCGTCGTTTTTTGAGATGAACACCCACTTCCCCCAAAAAACCTTCAATTGGCGGGTTTAATTTTAAAATTTCAAGATCAATTTCGGATGCAAGGGCAAAATTCATCCAAATGGACCTGATGATTCTTTCGGCCAAAACTTCAAGTAATTTCTCAGTTTTTGCAAATTCTGATTTCAGCAGATCAAACACCATTGCATAATCAATTGTTTGTTCAATGGTTTCGATTGAATCATCAGCATTGATCCTTACTTTTAAATTGACCATAAAAGAAGTACCAACAATGTTTTCCAGCGGGTGAACACCGTGAAAGCCCTGTAACCGTATATTTTTCAAGATTATTTCCATAGATCAGGCTCCAAAAAAAAGATATGCAACAAAAATGGCAGTGATGATTCCTGCCAAGTCGGCCAGTAACATGCTTGGAATGGCATAACGGGTGTTCTTGATGCCGACTGCTCCAAAATATACGGCAACAACATAAAAGGTTGTATCGCTGCTTCCCTGAAAGATTGCAGACAACCTTCCTGCAAAAGAATCGGCACCATAGGTATTCATGGTATCCACCATCATTGCCCTGGATCCACTTCCACTCAAGGGTTTCATCATCGCTGTGGGGAGTGCTGATACAAATTGTGTATCCATCCCACAAAAATCAAAAAATGATTTCATGCCACTGGTGATGAACTCAAAAGCTCCTGAAGTTCTGAGGACGCTGATGGCAACCAACATGGCAACGAGGTACGGGATGATCTTGATAGCAATCTCAAAACCACCTTTTGCTCCTTCCACGAATGACTCAAAAACATTGACTTTCTTGTAGATACCACCTACCAGAAAAACAAGAAAAATAAAGAGAATCAGGCCATTGCTGAGTACCGTTGAAAAGGTCTCGATTTGGATTTGTGACAGGAATATTTTTAGGTAGGCTATCAACAACCCTATCAACAAGGAAATTCCAGCAATCCAAGCAAGTATAACGGGTTGAAAAAGATTGATTTTTTGACGGATGGACACAATCGTCAAAGCAGCAACAGTTGCAGCGAAAGTGGCAATCATGCAAGGGATAAAAATATCTGTTGGATTGGCTGCAGGAGGCGTTACCGCTGCACGCATGGCAATGATGCTGATGGGGATAAGGGTTAACCCGGATGCATGCAAAACCAGGAACATGATCTGCGCATTGCTTGCAGTCTCCTTATTGGGATTCAAGGTCTGAAGGCTCTCCATTGCCTTTAAGCCAAAAGGCGTGGCAGCATTGTCGAGCCCCAGCAAATTGGCCGAAAAATTCATCATCATATGACCGTATGCAGGGTGTTTGGGAGGAACCTCAGGGAATAATTTACTGAAAAAAGGTGCAACCAATTTTGAAAGAAAACGGATGGCTCCTGCCCGCTCGCCAATGTTCATAAAACCAAGGAACAGGGTCATGATACCAATCAATTTAAAGGAAAGATCAACACTGTCATTGGCGGATTTGAAAATACCCTCCGTTATGCTTTTAAAAATCAACGGATCTCCGGTAATGATCCATTTTCCGAAGCCAATGGCAAAAGCAATGATGAAAAAAAAGAACCATATGTAATTTAGAGCCATGAAAGGAAAATTGCTTTGAAAATGTTATTCCGACAAAGGGTGCCTTATCACACCAATCATGCTATCTTTGCCACGCAAAAACATAATTATGGCATTACAGGCTGGCATTGTTGGATTACCAAATGTAGGAAAATCAACCCTATTTAATGCATTGAGCAGTGCAAAAGCTCAGGCTGCAAATTTTCCCTTTTGCACCATTGAACCCAATATTGGGGTCATCACCGTTCCGGATGACAGGCTCATTGCACTGGAAAAAATTGTCAAACCGCAACGCGTTGTTCCCACAACTGTTGAAATTGTTGATATTGCCGGATTGGTCAAGGGTGCAAGCAAAGGTGAAGGGCTTGGAAACCAGTTTCTCGGAAACATCCGGGCAACAGATGCCATCATTCATGTGCTGCGTTGCTTTGTAGATGACAATGTTATTCATGTCGATGGAACTGTAAATCCAGTCCGTGACAAGGAAGTCATCGATACAGAACTGCAATTGAAAGACCTGGACAGTGTCGATAAAAAATTGTCAAAATCAGAAAAATTATCCAAGAGCAACGATCGTGATGTTTTAAGGGGAATAGAAGTGTTAAGGGAGTTGAAGCTTCACCTGGAGCAAGGAAAAAACGCCAGGGCCTTTGAAATCAGCGCAGAAGAAAGAGAGAAATACATCAGTGACATGTTTCTTCTGACCATAAAACCAGTCATCTATGTCTGCAATGTGGATGAAAAAAGCGTTGTAAGTGGCAATGAATATACAGCACAGGTCATGGAGGCAATCAAAAATGAGCATGCAGAAATTCTTTTTGTAAGTGCAGAAATAGAAAGTGAGATTGCTGTAATGGAAAGTTATGAAGACAGGATAATGTTCCTTGAGGATTTGGGCCTTTCCGAAAGTGGAATTGTAAGGCTCATTCGCTCAACCTATACCCTCCTCAACCTGGCCACGTACTTTACAGCAGGGGTTCAGGAAGTTCGTGCTTGGACAATCACAAAAGGCATGTTGGCTCCTCAAGCTGCTGGAGTAATCCATACCGACTTCGAAAAGGGATTCATCAGGGCAGAGGTTATTGGATACAATGATTTTACAACCCTGGGCTCTGAGGCTGCATGCAAAGAAGCAGGTAAAATGGCTGTTCAGGGGAAAGACTATGTTGTTCAGGATGGCGATATCATGCATTTCAGGTTTGCTGTTTAAATGCCATAACATAGACCCTGCGAAAAGAAAATATTGCTTATAAAAAAAGACCGGCTCAAATGAGACCGGTCTTTTTTATGTTGCAGGTTACAAAGCCTATTGAGGCAAGAGAACCCGGTCAATTTTATGGTAGACACCATTGATGGCATGTCTATCAGGTGCTGTGACTTTGGAGTATGAAGGGTTCTTTGCACCCCTGGCTCCTTGGGTTGCATCGATGGTCAATAATGGAGCAGTCGGCAAAGATGCTGACAACAATGTTGGAACAGGTGTAGCTGCAGTAGGCAAATTGGCCGCAAAAGCACGTCCCATCAACACATGGTAGGCAACTATTGCACGAACTGTGGTTGCAGGAAGCCTTGAAAAGGATGCAGGAGAAACCGGCAACCCCTGGGCTGTGAACATGGCCATGAAAGCAGTATTGGTAGGTGCCAAAACGGTGAAATTGGCCAATGGATTGGCCAAGTAATCCTGGAAGCGTGAACCGGTAGGAACACCAGCATCTGCAGCCAATATTGCTGCAACCAGGTATGACATGTCAGCCTCACGTGAGATTGTATCCAACAAGACCCTTGAAGGCGGAGAAACAACTGCAGCTGTAACGTGAATGGCACCATTGGCAGCATCAACATCAGGGGTTACAATGGGAATATTGTTGACCCAGAGCTTGTCCCCTCTTTTGGATGGAAAATTGCTGAAGCGCACCAGTGGATTTGTATTGGGTGCTGGAATAATGAAAGAGGTTGGCATTTGCACATTTGGAAAGGAAGTTGGGATTGCTGAAGACATCAACTTCCTTCCTGGGATGATATGGTATTGTACAATGCTTGTAACTGATGCTGCTGGCAATGCATTGATTGCGGCCAAAGGAATGCCAGACGCGGTAAATGCCGCGTCGCTGGGAGCAAAAACAGTAAACACATTGTTTTTATCCGACACCGCAGCCAACATGCCAGCCTTTGTTACAGCGGCTTTCAAGATGGAAAAGTTGGGATTGGTATTGAGTACTTCACCAATGGTGGATCCAGAAGATGGAAACAGATTGGGTTCTGCGGCTGGAACATCCTTGTTGCAAGAAGTAGAAACGATGATCGTCAACACAAGGAGCGGAAGCATCAGGCTGAACGAATTGCATATTTTTTTCATGATAATTTGTTTTGATTTGAATGATTTGTTCTGGTCAATTAGAAAATATTGTATCCAAAAGAAACATAATACAAACCTCCAATGGAAGGGTTAGCCAATGCAGTTATATAATATTGGTTCAATAAATTGTTGGCACCAAACCTGACGACAGAATTGACTGAAGGCAGTTTATAGCTGATCTGTGCATCAAGGACCTGGTAATCGGGTATGGTTCCATTTGCCAAATCACTTTGGTATTCAAATGCAGATTGGAATCGGTATACAAAATTGAAACCTATGCGCTTGCTCTTGCCCAATCCAGAATTACCAAATGTTCCGTTTGCGCGATGCTTGGGGGCATTGAAATAAGTAATGTACCCATTGGGCACATCACCCAAAACATCTGAAGAGTAATTGGCATTGACATAAAAACCTTTCTTGAATCTATACTCCAAGGATATACCATATCCAGATGTCTTGACAGGGGTTGGAGAGTTGATAGGGAAAGATATTACCCTTCTTGTTGCTGCATTGATGACATCTGCCGGGCTTGGTGAGCTTTTGATGGACTGTGCAACAAGTACGCGGGTAATGAAATCTTGGTAATTTCCTATGTATCCATAAGCATCCACCAACAACCGGGATTTGGCCAGCAATCCGCGGTATCCGAGTTCAAATGATGTAACCGCCTCAGGATTGAATTCAGGAAGTTCTTGCACTTTCAATTGACCTGCTCCAAGTGCTGCGACAGAATACACTGGATTGGTTGCCACCTTATAATAATCTTTCATGGCAGGTACACCACCAGATAGAATGGCACCACCTACAGCAAGATTGATGTATTGTTGTTGGGTTGAAGGGAAACGGTAAGCAGTTTGGTAAGAGAACCTGATGTGGTTGTCTTTTGCCACCTTCAGCAACATCGTAGCCCTTGGCGTAAACCTTCCTTTGAAATTTTCATTTTTGTCAAAACGGCCTGAAACAGTGAACTTGATCAAATCCTTGGCAAAACCTCTTGCGAGTTGAACATAAGCGCCATATTCATTGATTGGAATGGTTCCGGCTGAGTCAGCAAAAAGCGTACCTTCTGAATTCAATACAAATCTCCTGAAATTTCCACCTACAAGTACTTCTGCAAATTTTCCGGTAAGTTCACTCAGGTTGTACTGTCCTTCAACGGCATACAGGTTTGTCCTGTCAACCAAAAGACCTCCTCCTTTTGAAATGGGCTTCGACCTGATGGCATCATAGAGGCCTTGAAATTGAGCAGTTCCTGCAACTGGTCTTCCAACATCTGCTACTGAGCGCGCCAGGTTATGGGCATCGATATGGGACATGCCATTTAGCTTTCCACCAAGAAAAGCCTGGCCATATTCAGTGTACCATTGGAGGGAAGGCTTCCATGCTTCATTGAAAAGACGGGTAGTTACAGTTGTATTGTATGCCTGGCCTGCATTCTCCTGTGTGGTATAAGCCCGCAACATCCAATTTTTGTGCTTGAGTTCAAGTTTATATTGCCCCAGCTTCAGGTCAAGGATGGAATATCTTTCGCTACCGGTATATACGGTATTTCCCGTTCCCCAATTGGCGGAAAGGATTGCCTCAATTGAATTGGTCAATTTATAGTTCAATGACCCCCCCAATTTGAAGTTGATGGTATTGGGATTGGTGACCTCTTTCTCAGAATATCCTGTTCTGGAAACCATGTTGGGTGATCCAGTCAAGGTAGAGATATAGGGAGCCAGGAATGGCGCTTGACCTGCGATACCATTGAGAACAAGGTTCAAATCAAGGTTGGTCTCATCACCGTAGTAATTCAAGCCATCATAATTGGGATCAGTGTTTCTTGTGCCTGAAATCACTGTGTTAAAATTGCTTCCGGGTGCACGGTTGATATTTCTGCTGTCAGCGGCCAGCCAGTCTTTGGCCTGGATCAAACCTGCAGTTACTTTATAAGCAAATCTGTCTGAAACCTTTTTTGCATACCTAACATCCCAATTGTAATAGGGAGAAGGATCACGGTATTTGCCATCCGTGTGCATAAGGCCGTTTTTCATTTGAAAAGAAAGCCCCTGGTATTTAAAAGGATCCTTGCTGTTGATCAACAATGTACCATTCATTCCTCCAGGACCATACAATGCTGAAGATGCACCCTGCAAAAGCTCCATGCTTTCAACATCCAATTCATTGAGGGCAGCTATGCTTCCCACAGAAAAGTTCAGGCCCGGCGCCTGGTTGTCCATCCCATCTACAATTTGGGTAAAACGGGTATTTCCACTTCCTGCGAAACCTCTTGTGGTAACTGTTTTGAAGGTCAAACTTGAGGCAACCATGTCAACTCCCTTCAGGTTGGTTGCAATGTCAAAATAGTCTGCAGCGGGCGCATTGCGGAGCGCAGCAGTATTGACCCTTTCAATTGAAACGGGTGATTCCAAAATTTTTGTTGGAGTTCTGGTTGCTGAAATGACTACTTCTTCCCCTAAAGTTGATGTGGGGTTGAGCGAAACGGCCTTGATTTCACCGGCCCCTGCAACATTCGTTTCAACAATGCCATAACCAATGGACGAAAAAAGGATGGTTATAGGGAACTTGGTATTTGAAGGCAAGCTGAGCCTGAAGTTGCCCTTGCTATCAGTGAAAGTTCCATTGCTGTTTCCCTTTAGGGTTACAGAAACTGAGCCAAGGGGTTCTCCCCCAGCTGCACTCTTCACATTTCCAGAAACAATTACATTTTGCGCGTTAACAATAGCCGGCAGCATCAACAATAGCATGGCTGCAAAGCAAGCTAATCTTTTCATAAGCAGTAGTTTTGATCAAATTTCAGCCAAAATAGGCATTGTTAAAGTCATAAAAAAATTTTGATGCAATAAAAGGAGTTTTTAAAATACAAGTTTCAACAGATTGAAAATTGGAAATCTCACTTGCTGATTCTAATTTAGTGGGATGAATCAATTCAAATTTCCAGCCCAAACTGCCTTCTATTCTGGAAAAGTCAGGGATGTTTATACCATCAATAACAAATATCTTGTCATGGTTGCCAGCAACAGGATCTCTGCTTTTGATGTCATCTTACCAAAAGAAATACCTTATAAAGGTCAGGTTCTCAATCAGATAGCCGCTTACATGTTAAGCAAAACAAAAGACATTTGTCCCAATTGGCTCATCGATGTTCCGGCCCCAAGCGTTTCCATTGGTCATCTCTGCACCCCTTTTAAAATCGAAATGGTTGTCAGGGGTAACCTGGTGGGACATGCGTGGCGAACTTACCAAACAGGCA
>Ga0222712_10002045_pt1 | contig 23783 bp, 24 predicted proteins | sample C33_657DmetaG_FD_165043 | JGI IMG/M metagenome (GOLD analysis project Ga0222712, IMG submission 165043) | Estuarine water microbial communities from San Francisco Bay, California, United States - C33_657D | ecosystem: Environmental > Aquatic > Marine > Unclassified | place: USA: California... | reverse complement strand
TAGACCACTAAGCCACGCATGTGCAGTTGATTTAATGGTTTGAGTTTGAGTTTCGCTGTAGTAAAGGTGTTGTCTTATGTCTTGTAGGGTCATGCAGTTATTTATCAAGAACCAAATAAACCCAATTATTTCTGCACGATTTATTAGGTTTTGTGTCTAAAACCCACGATCATTAAACTATTAGGTCGCGAGATCATATGCAGGCCAATACAGTATTGATTCCCTAGTACTAAATGGAGAATTGATATGAGTGCATTAGCTGTTTTGAAGTTGGTGGTCAGCAAAAAGAATCGTACAGTTTCGCCTGTGATTCAAAAGCGTGAAAAGCTCACGGCCAAGTTGGCTGAGCAGATTGCTTTTTTTGAAGCACAGCAAGGTGGCGAGATTTACGCACCCAAGCGTTTGAAAACTGTGGTTGATCGTGCCACAGGCGAGCGCACCGTTATCACCACCGTCAAGCGTGTGCGTGAATGGTACTGGCGCACTGGTGATGGCAAAGTGAACCTTGTGATCAAGTACGGTGCAAAAACCTTGGCCTTGGGCAAGGGTGGCAAGAACGCAATTGAGCTTGCCAACGAAAACGAAGTGCTGGATGCCTTGCGGCTAATTAAAAACGCTGTGGGCTTGGGCGAGTTAGATGACGCAATTGCTGAGGCCAGTACTGCTACGCGAACTGCGTTTAAAAAGTGATTTAAAAATAGGGGGGCGTTTTGTATCAGCGCTGAACTGACCAACTGCGCCCCCCAGTTTTTTGAGTGTAAATACAAGAACGGAGAAGCTGATGCTCGTTCACGAAGTCACTGCAATCAAACCACAACTGCCGCAAACTGCTGCTCAAGCTCGTGTGGCTGTACTTAAACAAACTGCACAGCGAGCGCAGGCAGCTGTTAAGGCAGAACGCAAACGCCAACAAGTACAGGCAGCACGACAAAAATTACAAAAGACTGTGGCTGCGAAGTTGTGATTACGGTAGTTGCGATATTTTAGTTATTCACAGTTCTTATAGCTTTGTGCTTGGCACTCCCTTGCTAGTTTTTGAGCTTCCGCAATTTGTTGTGTCGTCATTTTCTTGGCGATTACATCACGACTTGCCGCAGCATATTGATACCCATTTGCTGAGGATAAATTCCACCACATGTGCGTACGAATATAGTCTTGCACAACACCTTTCCCACCGCCGTACATTCTTCCAAGATTGAACTGAGCAAGAGAGTCACCTTGCGCGGCAGCCAACCTATACAAACGAAGTGCGTCTGCATAGTTTTGTGCAATACCCTCACCCATTTCATTCATATATCCAAGTGCGTTCTGTGCAACTGCAAGTCCTTTTCTTGCTGCTAATGTGAACATGAACCCAGCTTCTTTGTAGTCCTGAGAAATCCCTTGTCCATCTCTGTACATCACGCCAAGATTGAATTGCGCTAAAGCAGAACCCCATTGAGCGCCTAATTTATATAAACGAACTGCTTCAGTGTTATTTTGTACGACCCCTTCGCCTTTGTTGTACATGTATCCTAGCTCAACATACGCATCAGGATAGTTTTGCTCTGCTGCTAAGGTTAGTAGGCGTGCGGCCTCTTTGTTGTCTTGTGTTGTGCCTTGACCATACCTGTTTACAACGCCAAGCTTATATTGAGCTATGGCGAGGTTTTGTTTGGCGGCTAACTGGAATAAACGTAGCGCTTCTTTAGGGTTTTGTGCAACGCCAATACCTTGTTCGTACATAATGCCAAGATAATATTCAGCAGCAGAATTGCCTTTTTCAACTAACGGCTTAAGCAACCTTATTGCTTCTAAATGATCTTGTGCAACTCCTTTACCATCTCTGTGCAAAATGGCGAGCTGTAGATGTGCATCTTCATTGCCTTGCGCTGCTGCCAATTTGTAAAGTCTAACGGCCTCTACCAAATTTTCTTGAACGACATGGCCAATTTCATACCATAAGCCCAAATCACTTTGCGCCTGAGAAAGTCCTTGGGCTGCGGCTAATTGCAGCCAACGCACAGATTCGACGAGGTCTAGTGGGACACCCTGTGCTTGTCCATACATATTTCCAAGGTTGTACTGAGCTAATGCGTTACCTTGTGCTGCAGCCTTCCTAAATTTTTCTAGCGCCACAGCATAGTTTTTGGATTTATATGCAGCTAAACCATCTTCCAAGTCTCCAGCCCAAGCTGCCACGCTAAAAAAGACAGCTAACATTAAAAAGATTTTTCTCATTACTGCCTCTGCGCTTTTGGGTTGTGCTAGCTAGCTGTTTATAGTAACCAATCTAAGCGCTTGTCATCGCTATCAGTCACTCAGCTGCCGTGTTGTCCAGCAGCGCAGCAGATACGCTGCCTTCGCCTGCAAACTTATCAGCCAATTTCAACAAGTCCAAATGACCGTAGTGCGTCTGCAGCATGGTGATGCTGGTGCCCATGTGCTCTGCTAATTGGTAAGCAGTGACATTGCCTTTGGTCAATTCGTGCGTGGCGTAAAAGTGGCGCAGGCTGTACAGGGTACGGTGCTTGCCTGTATGTGTGTCCACAAGCAATGCAGCCCGCTCCATCATGCGTGTAAACATTCTGCCAAACGCTGTGGTTAGGTCAGCGTTGTGTGTGGCATCAATCACAGGCTTGTCTAACCCCCTCGCCAACAGTTCACGCAGGGTCAGTCTCTTCAGCGTTTCATTGCGATCTTTGATGCGTTCCAAGTAGCGAGCCACGCGATGGCGTACCTGTATGGTTCGCCACTTCTGCGTTTTGCCTTTGATACGCATGGTCAAGTATTCTTTGTTGCCACTTCTGGTCAGCGAAATATCTCGCCAACGCATGTTGATCATTTCCGTTCCTTGCCTGATGCCTGTATTGGCCAGTATCAGCACATAGTCACGCAGCAGCAGGCGCATGTCGCGCTCGTGTCCTGCACGGCCATCTTTAATGTAGGCACGCATGGCACGTAGCAGGGCAGGATATTCACCAATTTGTATGTCTGGACGCCGTTCGCTGCTGGCGCCCCCCCTGTTCTCCAACTGAGGCACTTGAGTGGTTGTAATGTAATTACGTATGACAGCTTCATCAAAAACCCGTTTCAGCGCAGCATTGTGAGTATTTTGGGTGCTGGTGCTGGGGGTTTTTTCCATTTCACGAATTCGCCAACTGGCAAAGCGTTGTAGTGCTGCGTAATCCACGCTGTCTATATTGTGGTTCTTGAAATACGGGATGTGATAGTTGTTGAGGGCGTTTTTATAGCTTGCGTATGACGCTTTGCCACGATCTGCTGCCGTTTCTTCGTCCATGCGCTTGATGGCAAGGTTGGCGATGGTTTTGAATCGCTTGCTGACTGTGGGCAGATTGTTGCGTTCTCTAAACCAAGCGTTTGTGACCAGATCAACAGCTTTGCTCTTGGCTTTGGCTAAATCTTCTTCTTTTGTGGTGGTTCGCAGCCACTTGTTGCCAACCTTGTAGCGCACCTGCCAGACAGGTGAAGTCTTCCTAATTGACAGCGTTGCTTTGCCCTCAAGTATGTGAACTGTGTGCTCTACTTTTTGTGGCATTGGCATGCACTCCAAAAAAAACATAGGCTAAGCTATGCTCTGCATTGTACAGTCAGTGCTGTTTTTGTACAACGAGTGTACAACCACATCAAAAAAACTGTACAACGTGGAGAACCGCATAAATGCTGGTGCCCGGGGCCGGAATCGAACCGGCACGCCTTGCGGCGGGGGATTTTGAGTCCCCTGCGTCTACCAATTTCACCACCCGGGCCTTGGGGGATCGCGCGCGAGGCGCTTTGGAACGAAGTCGTACATTATACGATGTAATAAATATTTTGCGCGTGAGGCACTCCTCGGGGATCCTTAATCGCAGTATCAAGGCCTGATCAAGCCGCGGATCGCCCCGTCTTTTCGGTAACATCTGTTGGAAACAAGATCAAACACAGACCCCAATTCAGCCCCAATTCCGCCCCAATTCCGCCCCAATTCAGCCAACGGTCACACCATGCAAAGCCTTGATTTACAACTTGCACGCCATGCTTCCTCGCTCACATATGCTGCCTTAACACCGCACGCGCTTGAGCGCGCAAAGGTCTTTTTACTGGACACCTTGGGCGTGGGTATCGCCGGTGGCAGTACGCCTGAAATCCAGCCCCTGCTCAAGGCGGTGCGCAGTTGGGGTGAGGGTGCAGAGGTGGCCGTGTGGGGCACCGACCTAAAGCTTCCAAGAGGGCAGGCCGTGTTGGTCAATGCCTACCAAATCCACTGCCAAGAGTACGACTGCCTGCACGAAGGGGCGGTATTGCATGCGATGGCAACGCTGCTGCCTGTACTGCTGGCCGAGGCACAGGTACGCGGCGGGGTAACCGGCAAGCAACTTCTCACCGCCTTAGCGGCAGGCGTTGATATCGCGTGCACGATTGGCCTGGCTTCAAACTTGGGATTGCGGTTTTTTCGCCCAGCAACTTCGGGCGGCTTTGGCGCCGTGGCCGGTTTAGCCAACCTGCGTGGTTTTGATGCTGACACCACCTTAGCGGCGTTTGGGCATCAACTGGCGCAGGTCAGTGGCACCATGCAGGCGCACACCGAGGGTAGTGTGGTGTTGCCCTTGCAGATTGGCTTAAACGCACGCGCTGCGCTGCAGTCTTGTGATTTAGCTCAGGCCGGTTTTCCGAGTTTACAAACACCCTTGACGGGCAAGTTTGGCTACCTCACGATGTTTGAAACCGACTGGGATCTTGAACGTGCCATAGTCGGTTTAGGTCAACAATCAAAAATTGCTGAGCTTAGCCATAAGCCTTATCCGAGCGGGCGCGCGACACACGGTGGCATAGAAGGTGTGACGGTGCTGCGTGAGCAGGCTAAGTTCTCTATGGATGACGTTGCCGAGATCCTTGTGCTGGGGCCGCCGTTGATTAACCACCTGGTCAATCGCCCACCATTACAAAATCCAACTCCCAATTATGCTCGTCTGTGCATGCCATTTGTATTGGCCAAAGTGTTGCAGCACGGGGCATTAGATGCCATGCATTTCAGGGGCGATGGTTTAATAGATGCTCAAACCTATGCGCTGGCCTGTAAAGTCACCATGCAGGTCGACGCCAACCCCAACCCAAACGCCCTAGGGCCACAGGTAGTGCGCGTGCGCTTGAACGATGGCAGGGTGCTTGAGCATCATATTGATGCCATGCTCGCTAGCCCCGCGCGGCCGCTCAGTGAGCAGGCGCGCGCCACAAAGTTTGACCGATGCTGGCAACTGGCTGCCCAGCCGATGCGCTCGTCGGCACCGTTGAAAGAGGTGGTTGCCGACTTAGAAAAATGTACCGATGTTAAGGAGCTGGTCAGCCTTTTGGTGGCAGCGTAGCCGCGCTTTACTGCGGTCACGCCAATCGACATACCGGCATCCCGATACGCGAATGGGCCATCGGTTTTGTGAAGGTCGTTTTATGTAACGCTAAGACTAGGTCTGACTTAGCCTGGCGGGTTGGGTGCTAGACCCTGCGCCCTACGCTGTCAGCCCTTGAAATTTAAGATTTACCCCCCAAATACCTGTCACACGCTCAGGCTTAAAAGATCTTTCTCTGAGCGCACCCTGTGGATAACTTTTCGGTGAGCATGATGAATCAAGCAACTCCAGCGGCAGACGCCGCTCAAACGATGGGTTTTCAGGCTGAAGTCAAACAGCTGATGCACCTGATGATCCATTCGCTTTACAGCAATAAAGAGATTTTTTTGCGTGAATTGGTTTCTAACGCTTCAGACGCTTGCGACAAGCTGCGTTTTGAGGCGATTGATCAGCCAGCACTGCTCGAGGGCTTTGGCGACCTGCATGTGCGGGTTGATTTTGATAAGGCCGCTCGCACGATCACGATCGCGGATAACGGCGTTGGTATGTCACGCGATGAGGCAGTGGCCAACTTAGGCACGATTGCCCGTTCGGGTACGCGCGAGTTCTTTTCTAAACTCACTGGCGACAATAAAAAAGACGCTCAATTGATTGGTCAGTTCGGCGTTGGCTTTTACTCGTCATTTATCGTGGCAGATAAAGTCACGGTTCGCACTCGCCGCGCAGGCGCGCCCGCCGATCAAGGCGTCGTGTGGGAGTCAGACGGCCAAGGTGAATTCACCATTGCAGCAAGCGAACGCGCTGAGCGCGGAACTGAAGTCACACTGCACTTGCGTGCCGATGAAGACGAGTTTTTGAATGGCTATAAATTGCGCGAAGTGCTGCGCCGCTATTCAGACCATATTTCTTTGCCTGTTGAAATGCTCAAAGAAGAGTGGGATAAGGATAAGTCTGAGCAAGTCAAAACCGCCGAGTGGGAAGCCGTCAATCAGGCCAATGCCTTATGGACACGTAGTAAGTCTGACGTGACCGACGAGCAGTACCGCGAGTTTTACAAGCATGTGTCGCACGATTTTGATGATCCACTTGCCTGGACGCACAACCGCGTTGAAGGTCGCAGCGAATACACGCAACTGTTGTTTATTCCGAAGCATGCGCCGTTTGACATGTGGGATCGCGATGCGCGTCGTGGCGTGAAGCTTTACGTCAAGCGTGTGTTCATTATGGACGACGCCGAGCAGCTGCTGCCTTCGTACCTGCGCTTTGTGCGTGGGGTGATTGACTCGGCCGATTTGCCGCTGAATGTCTCGCGTGAGTTGCTGCAAGAAAGCCGAGATGTGAAAGCGATTCGTGAAGGTTCGACCAAACGTATCTTGAGCATGCTCGAGGATTTGGCTGAAAACAATCAAGACGCTTACACAACCTTTTGGGCCGAGTTTGGTCAGGTCTTAAAAGAAGGCACAGGCGAAGATGCAGGCAATATTGAACGCATCTCTAAGCTGCTGCGTTTTGCTTCAACCAAGCAGGGCACAGACGCACAGACGGTGACACTTGCCGATTATGTTGCCGAGATGAAAGAGGGCCAAGACAAAATTTATTACGTCACGGCCGATAGCTACACCGCGGGTAGCAATAGCCCGCATATCGAGATTTTCCGCAAGAAAGGCATCGATGTGTTGGTGATGTGGGATCGGGTTGACGAGTGGATGCTGTCACACTTGCGTGAGTTTGATGGCAAGCAGTTGGTGTCAGTTGCGAAAGGTGGGCTTGATCTTGAGGCCTTGGCCGATGATGAAGAAAAGAAACATCAAACCGAAGTGGCTGAGCAGTTCAAGCCCTTGGTTGAGCGTTTGCAAGAGGCGCTCAAAGATCGTGTCAAAGAAGTGCGCGTCACCTTACGTTTGGTCGATTCGCCTTCGTGCGTGGTCGTGGGGCAAAATGATTTAAGCCCGCACCTGCAGCGCATGCTGAAAGCGGCGGGTCAAGCGGCTCCTGATGTCTTGCCTGTGCTTGAGATTAATCCTGAGCATGCTTTGGTGGCGCGTATACAAACAGCTTCAGACGAAACGTTTAACGACTGGGCAACTTTGTTGTTTGAACAGGCGCTGTTGGCAGATGGCTCGCAATTGCCAGATCCAACTGCTTTTGTGAAACGTGTGAATCAGTTGTTGTTAGCGTAATTGTGACGCGGGGGCTTTGCCTACGGGCAAGCCCTGAAAGTCGCCGCAGTGAATCATCACTAGCCTTCACTAACGTGAAGGTTGCGTGGGTGACAGCAATGAGGCGCACTGAGTCTTCACTAGCCGTGCTGGGTCGCGGCTAGTGTCATGTGAAGCGCCTGCCATTGCACTTTAGCCCCCATGAGCTGTTGGCCACTGCGCTAACTCTCGAAAGCGTGGCCAGTCAAAGCACGGGCCAGGATCGGTTTTGCGTCCAGGCGCAATGTCTGAGTGACCGGTTGCAGCGGTTAACGGATACCGTCCACGCAAACAGTGGGTGAGCGCTGCCAGGCGTTCGTATTGCACCGCCTCAAACGGCACGTCATCGGTGCCTTCGAGTTCAATACCAATTGAAAAATCATTGCATTGCTCGCGTCCTTCAAAAGACGAAGCGCCAGCATGCCAGGCGCGATCGTCGCACGACACGAACTGGGTGATGTGTCCCAAACGATCAATGACAAAATGCGCTGAAACCTTGAGGCCCTCTACGTTGCTAAACCAAGGGTCGGCGCTGAGGTCGAGTTGATTTAAAAATAAATCGGCAATGTATGGCGTGCCAAACTGACCTGGTGGCAGCGTGATGTTGTGAACGACCAGTAAAGACACCGCAGTGCCCAGCGGGCGTTCGTTAAAGTTGGGCGAAGGCCGCCGCGCAACGGTTGCGCTTGACGCAAGCCAGCCCCGCGTGTCAAGGGTGAATAACGTTGAACCTGTAGGCATTGGTGTGTGCGTCGGTGAATAACGTCGAGCCTGTGGACATCGGTGTGTGCGTTGGAAAAAACGTTACACCATTGCTATTACTTGGGGTGTTGGTTCAGCACCGTTGGGGCGCTAGTTAGGTTGAGTCTCTGTCGCGCGCGCCCAGCTTTGCATGCGCCGGGCTGCACCAGGTATTTTGACCCAGCAGCGAAGCTTCAGAACGCGGTAAATGCACGCCACAGTGCGCACAGCGCACCATTTCTTCAGAGCCAGCCGGTGCGGCAGTTTGATTAGAGGGCGCCTGCGGCGGCGGGCGACGTTTTTTGGCCGCTTGAATCGCCAAGAGCCTCGTCACGAAAATGACGACGATAAAAATGGTTACCCAAAAAAGCGCTTTACCCATTAGCTTCTCTGCAAAATGACTTCAACAACAAAACGGCTACCTGTGTACGACAGCACGATGAATGCAAACCCTAGTAAGGTATACCGTAACGCAATTCGTCCGCGCCAACCACGGGTGTAGCGCCCGAATAATAGTATCCCGAAGGTTAGCCACGAGAGAAGGGTGAAAATGGTTTTGTGGTCAAAAGGGAGCCATTTTCCGGTCGTCGCAACCGAAATTAAGGATCCCGACACTACCGCTAAGGTGAGCAAGGCAAACGCGACCCAGATGACTCTAAAGAGCACTTGTTCTTGTGCAAGCAAGGGGGGTTGAGCATCGAGGATTCGGCCCAGTGCCAACCTCACGCCTTTGGCTGCGCGCGCCGCTGCCAACGGAAAATGCAGCCGACGGTCGATCGCCGACATTAAAATGGCTTGCAGCGCGGCGATGGTGACCAGGCCATAGGCTGACAGAGCAATGAGCAGGTGAATGCGCAGTGCGGGGTCGACCGCATGCGCCACCAGTTGCTCTTTTGGAAATAAAGCGACCAGCAAACAGCTGATTGCGCCTGTGGGCAAGAGCAATAATTGAAGGCCATCAATACGAATAATCAAGCTTTCAAGCCAAAAGACGATCATTCCAAGCCAAACGGCAGTTGAAAGCGCTAACGCCCAGCTCAGTTGCAGGCGCTGATCGAACAAAATCGATTGATGCAGGGCGTAGCCGTGGAGCACGATCGCTGCAAAAAGGCCGACTCGCGCCAGTTGTCCGACCTGCACGTTGGGCTGGCGAGCTGCGAAGCCCCGCCAAAGTGCAAGGGCCAGCAATGAATAGGCCAAAGCGGCGAGGGAGTGAAATACAATGGGGGGAGACATGTGTCTAGTGTAAAGCGAAACGGTTGCCATGCTTGAAAATCTAACCCAACGACTATCCCGAGTCGTCAAGACTATTCGGGGCGAAGCCCGCCTGACTGAAGCCAACACGCAAGAGATGTTGCGTGAGGTGCGTTTAGCCCTGCTCGAGGCGGATGTCTCGCTGCCGGTTGTGCGCGAGTTTGTGGCCAACGTGAAAGAAAAGGCTCTGGGTGCAGAAGTCGTGGGCAGCTTGTCGCCGGGCCAAGCCCTTGTGGGCGTGGTGCACAAAGAACTGACGGCGTTGATGGGCGGCGATTTGGGCCCAGACTCCAGTGAGCTGTCTTTAGCGATGCAGCCGCCAGCCATCATTTTAATGGCCGGTTTGCAAGGTGCGGGTAAAACCACCACCACAGGTAAGTTGGCCCGCTGGCTGACCGAGGGCGGTCACGTTGCGCATGGTCGCAAAACTGGCAAAAAGAAAGTTGCCGTAGTCAGTGCCGACGTCTATCGCCCAGCCGCAATCGAGCAGCTAAAAACCGTGGCGGCGCATGTAGGGGTTGAGTGGATCGCCTCGGATCCTACTCAAAAACCCGTTGATATCGCGCGTTCGGCACTCGATTACGCCAAGCGCCATCATTTTGATGTGCTGATTGTCGATACGGCAGGTCGTTTAGGCATCGACGAAGAGATGATGCTTGAAATTCGTCAGTTGCATGACGTGCTTAATCCGATCGAAACGCTGTTTGTGGTTGACGCCATGCAGGGTCAAGACGCTGTCAATACGGCACGTGCTTTTGCTGACGCCTTACCTTTAACTGGGGTTGTACTGACTAAGCTTGACGGTGATGCGCGCGGTGGCGCTGCCTTGTCGGTGCGTCACGTCACAGGCAAGCCTTTGAAGTTTGTGGGTGTCTCTGAAAAGCTCGATGGTCTTGAGCCCTTTCACCCCGAGCGTATGGCCCAACGGGTGTTGGGCATGGGCGATATTTTGTCGCTCGTTGAGCAGGCTCAGCAAAATATTGATGTTGCTGAGGCCAACAAGCTTGCGGCAAAGATTAAATCAGGCGATAAGTTTGATTTAAATGATTTTAAAGAGCAGCTCGCCCAAGTGAAAAAAATGGGTGACATGAGTTCAATGCTCGAAAAACTGCCTGCGCAATTTGCACAAGCGGCGGGTCAGTTGCAAAGCGGTCAGGCCGAAAAACAAATGCGCCGCACCGAAGGCATCATCAATTCAATGACGCCTCTTGAGCGCAGCAAACCCGAGTTACTCAAAGCGTCTCGTAAGCGCCGCATCGCGGCGGGGGCCGGCGTGCCCGTGCAAGAGGTCAATCGCATGCTCAATCAGTTTGAGCAAATGCAGGGCATGATGAAGCAAATGAAAAAAGGCGGCATGGCCAAAATGATGCGTGCCATGGGTGGCATGAAAAACCTAGGCAAACTTGGCGGCTTTGGGCGTTAACGCTTTTTAAAAATGACATCCCATACGCCGTGGCCTAAACGCAAGCCGCGGTTTTCAAATTTAGTGAGTGGCCTGAAATCAGGCCGTGGCGCAAAGCCCTCACAGGTGTTTTGCAGGCTTGGTTCGGCCGACAGTACAGCTAGCATTTGTTCGGCGTAGTGTTCCCAGTCGGTTGCGCAGTGAATATAGGCGCCCGGCGCCATGCGACTGGCCAGTAGCTCAATTAAGGGTGGTTGAATTAAGCGCCGTTTATGGTGGCGAGTTTTGGGCCACGGATCCGGAAAATAAATATGCACGCCAGTCAGGCTTTGCGGGGCAAGCATATCGCGCAAGACCTCAACGGCATCGTGCTGAATAATACGAATATTGTTGAGGTTTGACGCTTCAATGCGTTTGAGTAAGGCGCCGACACCAGCGTTAAACACTTCGACACCCAAAAAATTATCGCTTGGTCGGGCAAGCGCAATTTTTTCGGTGGTTTCGCCCATACCAAAGCCAATTTCTAGAATCGTTGGTGCTTCGCGCTCAAAGGTTTCAGTCAAGTTCAACAGACTGGGGCGGTAGGCCAACGACCATTTGGTTAAAAAGGCATCAAGCGCCTCTTGCTGACCTTGCGTAATGTGACTACGCCGGTTCACAAAACTACGGATATGAGTTGGGTGCACGCCTAGCCCCCGCCCACGGCGACGACGATTTCGAGACGATCGCCCGCAGCGATCATCACCTGGGCATGCGCGCTTTTAGGTACGATTTCGCCATTGCGCTCGACCGCGATGCGTTTACCGGTAAAGCCAAGCTCGGCAACAAGCGCGGCAACAGAGAGGGGGCCGGCTAAGATTTTTGCCTGACCATTGAGTACGATTTCCATGCCGAGCATTGTAGTGTCTGACAGCCCAGTCTGTCAGACTGTTTGGTCATGATCTCGTATAATCCGTTTCGACTGAGCGCCAGAGCGGGTGTAGTTCAATGGCAGAACGGCGGCTTCCCAAGCCTCAGGCGTGGGTTCGATTCCCATCACCCGCTCCAGTCTTAATGAATCCTCATGCCTGGCTGCGCACCTGACGACGGGTCAAGCACATAGATGCCGGTGTCGACTTTTTCGTCAAAATGGCTGGCCGCCAACACCATGCCTTCAGAGATACCAAACTTCATCTTGCGAGGCGCTAAGTTGGCGACGACGACGGTCAGGCGTCCGATCAATTGCTCGGGCGTGTAGGCAGATTTAATCCCAGAAAACACATTGCGCAGGCGGCCTTCGCCCATATCGAGCGTCAGCCTCAAGAGCTTGGTTGAACCCTCAACCTGTTCGCAGTTGACGATCCGTGCAACCCGCAGATCGATTTTGACGAAATCATCAATCGTGATGGTGGGGGCGAGCGGCTCGCCGCCTGGAATAACAGCTTGCTTAGGCGCTTCATCCTGCGCCGGGATCTCAAACAACGCATCCAACATCGTCGGCTCAGCCCGTTGCATCAAATGCTTGAAGGGGTTGATTTGGGTGGGCAGTACGCCTGCATCGGCCCAAACAAAGTTGCTGGCTTGACCAAATAATTCAGTGGCGACACGTTGTGACAAGGCGGGCAAGATCGGTGCCAGCATGACTGATAAGGCTTTGAAACCGGCCAGCGCCGCCGAGCAGATGTGCTGTAGTGCGGCGCGCTGCGAGGGCTCGGCAGACGCCAGGGTTTTGGCGATCAGCCAGGGTTGGGCCGCATCGAAGGCTTGGTTGATTTGATCGGCATGCGCCATGATTTCGCGAATCGCGCGGCCGTATTCGCGCGCCTCAAGATCGGCGCGAATGCGGTCTGCTGCTTGTGCGCAGTTGCTGCCTAATAAGGCAGCATCGTCGGGGTAGGCAAGTTGTCCGTCAAAATATTTGCTAATGAAATTGGCGGCTCGGCTCGCAATATTGATGTACTTGCCAACCAAGTCGCTGTTCACCCTGGCAATGAAGTCATCGGGATTAAAGTCAATGTCTTCAACTCGCGCATTGAGTTTGGCCGCGATGTAATAGCGCATCCACTCGGCGTTCATGCCAAGTTCGAGGTAGCGCAGAGGCGAAATCCCGGTGCCACGGCTTTTTGACATTTTTTCGCCGCTGACCGTAATAAATCCATGCACATTGAGTTGATCGGGCGTTTTGCGGCCTGAAAATTGCAAGGTGGCAGGCCAAAACAGAGCGTGAAAATAGATAATGTCTTTGCCGATAAAGTGCACTTGCTCGGTCGTGCCGTTTGGGTCAAGCAGCGTTTCAAAGTCGACGCCAATTTTGGCGCAATACGATTTCAGTGAGGCAAGATAGCCGACAGGGGCATCGAGCCAAACATAAAAGTACTTGCCTGGTGCATCAGGGATTTCGATCCCAAAATAGGGGGCATCGCGCGAAATATCCCAATCGCCAAGATTGGCTTTTTCATCACCGCTACCAAGCCACTCGCGTGTTTTGGCTAAGACTTCAGCTTGTAAGTGTTTATGACCCTGAGCGTTACTGCCGGTTGTCCACTTTTGTAAAAAATCAATGCAGCGTTGGTCAGACAATTGAAAGAAATAATGCTCAGACGTTTTGAGCACGGGCCGCGCGTTGGTGAGCGTTGAGTAAGGCTCGATTAAATCAGTCGGGGCATAGACTGCACCACAGGCCTCGCAAGAGTCACCATATTGATCTTTGGCGTGGCACTTGGGGCACTCGCCCTTGATGTAACGATCAGCTAAAAACATCCCCTTAACAGGATCGTAAAATTGTTCGATTTCGCGAGTGCTGATCAGGCCTGCCGCGCGTAATTTGCGATAGATGTCTTGCGACAACTCTACGTTTTCAGGTGAGTCAGTCGAATGCCAGTGGTCAAATTCAATTTGAAACCCTTGCAGGTACTGCGGGCGCTCAGCACCGATGCGCTCGACCAGTTGCTTGGGTGTGATCCCTTCGGCTTCGGCCTTCAGCATGACGGGTGCGCCGTGTGTGTCGTCAGCGCCTACAAAGTGCACAGTGTGGCCAGCCATGCGCATGGCACGTACCCAGATATCAGCCTGGATGTACTCCATGATGTGGCCAATGTGAAATGAACCATTGGCATAGGGCAGGGCAGTGGTGACGAACAGGGTGCGTGACATGGCGGGCGCTGGTAAGAGAGTCAAGCTTGCGAGTTTAACAAGGTCAACCGCGGTCTGGCTGCTGAGGGCGTGGCCGTGCTCAGGTTGACAGTATTGCTCAGAGGCTAGAGACGCTTGGATCTCTTAAAGAGACGTAGCCCAGCGCTGCCGTGGCTCAGCTTAAAACAAACAGGCCCGAATAATGGGCCGCCAAGGCGACTAAGGCGCTGGCCATCAAGCCCCAAACGGGATTGAGCTTGGTGAAGAGAATACCAGCGACATTGGCTGCCACGATGAGGGGCGTGAGCCAGCCTCGGTAAGCGGCGTGGCTTAAGTCTAAGCCTCCTGCGAGGATGAGGCCGATCGCGACCGGCACCAATGCATTTTGTGCCAGGCGCAGACCTTTGCTGCCTTCGAGCCGATTAGCCAAGCGCCCGACTAAAAAAGCGAGCAGGCAGGCTGGCACAAGCATGGCGAGCGTGGCAACCAACAAGCCGGCAAACCCGGCAATTTGCCAGCCGACTAAGCTCACGATCACAACGTTCGGGCCCGGCGTGATTTGTGCAATGGCAAACAGTTGCATAAAGGTGGCGTCGTCCATCCAGCGCATCGTGTCGACCACAACGTCGCGAAGCGCAGGCAGCACGGCATTGATGCCGCCAATGGCGATGAGCGAAATCATCGCGAAGCTGCGGGCTAACTGGCCTAAGACACTGGGTTCGCTCATTTTTTACCCAACCATGCGGTGATGACGAGGGCTGTGGGGATCAAGGCCAGTACGACGTACACCATAGGCAGTTGCCAGACCAAAATCCCCAGGATTGCGAAGCCAGCGATGAGCCAGCCCGCTAAGTCGAGTTTGACCTTGATCGCCATTTTGAGACCAGTGGCCAGCACCATCCCAGCGGCTGCAGCACCGGCCCCTGTGAGCGCGACGTTGACGGCGGGAAGTTGAGAAAATTTGTCGTAAAGCATGGCAAACGCCAGCAAAATCATGATTGGCAGCACCATGATGCCGAGCACGCAGACGATCGACCCTTTCGGCCCTTGAAAACGGTCGCCAATCACGACTGAGGCGTTCACGACATTGGCACCGGGCAAGACTTGTCCCATGCCCAAAATGGTTGCGTATTCTTTTTCGGTGAGCCACTGATATTGTTCAACAATCACGTGTCGCGCCATGACGGCAACCCCGCCAAAGCCTAGGACACCAATGGTGGCGAACCCTTTAAACAGTTCAAACAAACTAATCGAGCGTTGGGGGGCAGTCATGAGTCGATGCAATGGATGGTGGCTAGGCGTACTTGTGGCTCAAACAAATCAAGCGTGAACAGGCTGGCATGATGAATCGAGGAGCTTAAGAAATATCGCGGGCCTTGACGTCGGTGACGTCGGCGCTGTTTTTCGTTGAAAAAGAGCCGCTCTTCAAAATTGGTTTGCGTCGTGCGCTGCGCGCCATCCAATATTCTTTAGCCGAGAATGTTTTGCCTCGTAAGCGCGCCACCACGACCAAAATCGCGACTGCGACAATGGTTGAAGCGACAAACACAACGGCCATAAACATGCCGATTAGCGCTAGGAAGACAAACGCTACAAGCCTAACTAGTCGTTGGAGTAGAAATAGCATATTGCAAGCCTAAAATAGGGAAAACATGACAGAGGAATACCCATGAGTGTAACGCTGGCCGAGGTGCGTGAGGGGCTTGAAACCGTGATTGACCCCAACACTGGGCGCTCGATTGGGTCGGTTGTTAAAGACAGCCAAATCCAACTGGTGGGTGAATACGTCAGCGTACGCGTTGAACTAGGCTATCCGGTGACCAGCCAGCTTGATGCGTTACGCGGTCAGATTTACGCCGCGCTTAAGGCGCGTGGGGTGTCTAGCCCCGACGTACAGATCAGCGCCAAAATCGCAGCGCACGCCGTGCAAGCAGGTGTCACGCGGGTTGAGGGCGTGCGTAACATTATTGCGGTCGCCTCGGGCAAGGGCGGGGTCGGTAAGAGTACAACGGCTGTCAATCTGGCCTTGGCGCTGCAGGCTGAGGGTGCGCGTGTTGGCTTGTTGGATGCCGACATCTACGGGCCGAGTGTGCCGCTGTTGCTTGGGGTATCGGTAAAACCAGCCAGTCTTGACGGTAAAAAAATGGTTCCGATCCTAGGCCACGGGTTGCAGGCGAATTCAATCGGTTTTTTGATGAATGACGACACGCCGGCGATTTGGCGCGGCCCCATGGTGGTTCAGGCGCTTGAGCAGTTGTTGCGCCAAACTGCTTGGGATGATCTGGATTACTTAATTATCGATATGCCACCAGGTACGGGGGATATCGCCTTGACCCTGGCCCAAAGTGTGCCCGTGGTGGGCGCGGTGATTGTCACCACGCCCCAAGACCTTGCCTTGATCGATGCCCGCAAAGGCTTGAAGATGTTTGAAAAAGTGAATGTCCCTATTTTGGGCATCGTTGAAAATATGTCGCTACATATTTGTAGCCAGTGCGGGCACGCCGAGCCGATCTTTGGGCAATGCGGGGCAAGGCGCATGGCCACCGAGTACAAAGCACCGTGGCTGGGTAGCCTACCCTTGGCGCTGGCAATACGCGAACAGGCCGACGCTGGCCAACCGATTGTGGTGTCGCACCCGAAAAGTGAGGCCGCCGGCCTATATCGCGAGATCGCCCTGAGACTGGCCGCGCGGGTGGCTAACCTGCCCAGGGATCTCAGCGAGAAGTTTGGCGCCATCTCGATCAAGCGCGTTTGAGCGCTGACCAATCACACGGGTTCAAGAGTGCGGCGCGCGCGCTTGAGCCAGTCGAGGTCTAGACGATTGCGGTCAAACGAACCGAGTTAACGGGCCTCTTGCAGCGCGACCCTGCCGTCTGGGGGTAAAATCCGCCCTCTTGGCATAGATAACTATTGAGGCGCTTGGTCATGAGTATTAAAAGTGACAACTGGATTCGCCGCGTGGCACAGTCAGAAGGCATGATCGAGCCTTTTGAACCGGGTCAGGTGCGTTCAAACGAATCGGGCCGGATCGTCAGTTATGGCACCAGTAGCTACGGCTATGACGTGCGCTGCGCCAATGAATTCAAAATCTTCACAAATATCAATTCAACCATCGTTGACCCTAAAAACTTCGATGAGAAATCATTTGTCGATTTCAAAGGCGAGATCTGCATTATTCCGCCCAACTCGTTTGCTTTAGCGCGCACGGTTGAATACTTTCGCATCCCGCGCAGCGTCTTAACGATTTGCTTAGGCAAAAGCACCTACGCACGTTGCGGCATCATCGTCAACGTGACCCCGCTTGAACCCGAGTGGGAGGGTCATGTGACACTCGAATTTTCGAACACCACACCGCTACCCGCCAAAATTTATGCGGGTGAAGGCTGCGCGCAGATGTTGTTTTTTGAAAGCGACGAGGTGTGCTCAACGTCGTATAAAGATCGGGGCGGCAAGTATCAGGGTCAACGTGGCGTGACTTTGCCTAAAACTTGAGTTTGCCAGACTGTCATTTCAATAACATGTTCGGGCGTTACATTCGCCCCTCTTTAATCTCTTCTTCGTTTGCGAGGCGGTTCGCATGAAATTTCGCTTTCCTATTTTCATCATCGATGAAGACTATCGTTCTGAAAATGCCTCAGGTTTAGGTGTGCGTGCCTTGGCCTCTGCGATTGAAGCTGAAGGGATGGAAGTCATTGGCGTCACAAGCTATGGCGATTTAAGTTCGTTTGCGCAGCAGCAAAGCCGTGCAAGCGCCTTTATCTTATCGATCGATGACGAAGAGTTTGATATCGATTCGCCTGAGGATGTGGCTGGCGCGATTAAAAACCTGCGTACGTTTATTGGCGAATTGCGTTTTCGTAACGCCGACATCCCAATCTATCTGTACGGTGAGACGCGAACCTCTGAACATATCCCCAACGATATCTTGCGCGAGTTGCATGGCTTTATTCATATGTTTGAAGACACGCCTGAGTTTGTGGCGCGCCATATCATTCGTGAAGCCCGTAGCTATGTTGATAGCTTGGCGCCGCCGTTCTTTCGTGAATTGGTCAAGTATGCGCAAGATGGCTCGTATTCGTGGCATTGCCCTGGGCACTCAGGAGGCGTCGCCTTCTTGAAAAGCCCAGTCGGTCAAATGTTTCACCAATTTTTTGGTGAAAACATGTTGCGCGCTGACGTCTGTAATGCGGTCGATGAACTTGGTCAGTTGCTGGATCACACGGGCCCGATTGCCGAATCCGAGTTAAACGCCGCACGTATTTTTCATGCTGATCACTGCTACTTTGTGACCAACGGCACCTCGACCTCAAACAAAGTTGTCTGGCACGCCAACGTCGCGGCTGATGACATTGTCGTGGTCGATCGCAACTGTCATAAATCGATCTTACATGCCATCACCATGACGGGCGCGATCCCTGTATTTTTGCGGCCTACGCGCAATCACATGGGTATTATTGGGCCGATTCCGTTGGCTGAGTTTGAGCTTGAAAACATCCAGAAAAAGATCGATGCAAATCCGTTTGCGCGCAAAGTCAAAAATAAGCAGCCACGTATTTTGACGCTGACGCAAAGTACGTACGATGGCGTGATTTACAACGTTGAGATGATTAAAGACAAGCTCGGCGACACCATTGACACTTTGCACTTTGACGAAGCATGGTTGCCGCATGCGGCGTTTCATGAGTTTTATCAAGACATGCACGCGATCGGGCCGAATCGGCCGCGTAGCCGCAAGGCAATGGTGTTTGCAACCCATTCAACGCATAAGTTATTGGCCGGTATTTCGCAGGCGTCGCAGATCATTGTGCAAGAGCCCGAAACCCGTAAGCTCGATCGCAATATTTTTAACGAGGCGTATTTGATGCACACCTCGACCTCGCCGCAGTACGCGATCATCGCCTCGTGCGATGTGGCCGCTGCGATGATGGAGGCCCCGGGGGGCTCTGCGCTGGTTGAAGAAAGTATTCGCGAAGCTCTGGATTTTAGGCGCGCGATGCGCAAGGTGGATCTTGAATACGGTGACGATGACTGGTGGTTTACCGTGTGGGGGCCAGACTATCTTGCGCCGCGCGGTGTGGGTGAACAGGCTGATTGGGTACTCAAATCGAACGATCATTGGCACGGCTTTGGCGATTTAGCCGAAGGCTTCAATATGCTCGATCCGATCAAGGCAACGATTGTGACGCCTGGTTTGGATATGTCAGGCAGTTTTGGTGAAACCGGTATCCCGGCAGCGCTGGTCTCGAAGTTTTTGACTGAGCATGGTGTGGTGGTAGAAAAGACAGGCCTGTATTCGTTTTTTATCTTGTTTACGATTGGCATTACCAAAGGTCGCTGGAACACGCTGCTGACGGCGTTGCAGCAGTTTAAAGATGACTACGATCGCAACCAGCCAATGTGGCGAATTTTGCCCGACTATTGCAAGGGTCATCGCCAGTACGAACGCATGGGCTTACGCGACCTGTGCCAGCAGATTCACGCTGAATATCGTAAACACGACGTGGCGCGGTTAACGACCGAGATGTATCTGAGCGATATGGTGCCTGCGCTGAAGCCCTCTGATGCGTTTGCTCAAATGGCACATCGCGAGGTCGAGCGTGTGTCGATCGATCAACTTGAGGGTCGCGTCACCGGTGTATTGTTGACGCCTTACCCTCCGGGTATTCCGTTGCTGATCCCGGGCGAGCGCTTTAATAAAACCATTGTGCAATATTTGCAGTTCGCCCGTTCATTTAACGAAAAATTTCCGGGCTTTGAAACCTATATTCATGGTTTAGCTGAAGAGATTTTGCCCAATGGCGACAAACGCTACTACGTTGATTGTTTACTCGAGCAGCCGGCGAGTTGAAGGCAGCGCTTAGCTGGAAGGCGTGTTCGAAGCAGGGCGTTGCTAAGGGGCGAGTTCAATGCAGCACTTTGCTTGTAGGCTGGTTAGATGCAGAACTTTGATGTCGCGGTAATTGGCGCGGGTGCGGCCGGCATGATGTGCGCGGCAGTGGCCGCGCAGCGTGGGCGTCGGGTGGTGTTGATTGATCACGCAGAAAAACTGGCCGAAAAAATCCGTATCTCTGGCGGGGGGCGCTGCAACTTCACGAATCGAACCGTCGCGCCCGAAAACTTTATTTCGAACAACCCTCATTTCTGTAAGTCGGCGTTAGCCGGCTATTCACCGCAAGATTTTATTGCTCTGATGGGGCGCTACAACATCGCCTGGCACGAGAAGCATCGAGGGCAGTTATTTTGCGATCGCAGCAGTGAAGATATTATCGAGATGCTGCGCGCCGAGTGCGAGTTGGGCACTGTGCAATGGCGCATGCCTTGCACAGTGCAACAGATCACGCGCGTCGAGTCGGGTGCTGAAAGTGGCTTTGAACTTGCAACCTCAGAAGGGCTTTTGCGGGTCGATAAAGTCGTGATCGCGACGGGTGGCTTGGCGATCCCTCAACTCGGAGCAACCGATTACGGTTTAAAAATCGCACGCCAGTTTGGCCTAAAAGTTGTTGAGCCTCGGCCGGCGCTCGTCCCCTTGACCTTTGATGGTGTGCAATGGGCTGAGTTCGGTGAGTTGAGCGGACTGGCGCTTGAAGCAAAAATTTCAACTGGGGCCGGGCGCAACGCACCTGCATTTCTTGAAGATGTGTTGTTTACTCACCGCGGCCTCTCAGGGCCAGGGATTTTGCAGATTTCAAGCTACTGGCAACAGGGTGAGGCCATTCGGCTTGATTTAGCGCCCGGTCAGGATATGACAGCGGCGCTACTTGAGGCGAAGTCGGGTGGGCGCCAACAATTGGGTAATTTGCTGGGTGGGCTTTGGCCTAAGCGCCTTGCTGAAAAATGGCTGGGCGAGCAGGCTGCCCTGCGTATTGCCGATGCGCCTGATCGCCTGTTGCGCGAACTTGCCGCACGCATACAGTCTTGGTCGTTGATCCCGGACGGTACCGCTGGTTATAAAAAGGCCGAAGTGATGCGGGGCGGCGTCGATACCAAAGGGCTCGATCAACGCAGCATGCAGGCTAAAACGGTACCTGGCTTGCACTTTATCGGCGAAGCGGTCGATGTGACAGGCTGGTTGGGTGGCTATAACTTTCAGTGGGCGTGGGCCTCTGCCGTGGCGTGTGGGCGCAGCCTTTGAAGGGACAGGTGCGGCTCAAGCGGCAAAAAAAGACATCGGTGGCAAATATACAGAGCGGGTTGTCCGAGGTCGTAGTTTCGCGGTACGATGGCAGCGCTGTGAACGCAGTTTGCGGGAGAGTGCAGCGGGTAGCGTCATTGTTGCCCTAGTTTGCCGCCGAAGGCGCAATTCGCCCAGAATCGCTCAGGCTTCCCATACCGCAATCTGCAATGTTGCATGTTTTACAGGCATGCAACAACACAACACTCTGGAGAGACCCGCGGCCCTATAGGCCAAAACGGGCGCCGAAGGTGCACACCTGCTTCTTGCAGGGCAACTCTCAGGCAAAAGGACAGAGGGGCGAACGCTGGTGCAAATGCTTACGTTAGACGTGGGCGTTTAAACCGTTCGTCCTTTGACTGTTCTGGAGCTTTTCCATGTCTGCTACGTTAAAACGCACGCCTCTGCACGAGACGCATGTCAAGTCAGGTGCGCGCATGGTCGATTTTGGTGGCTGGGATATGCCAGTTAACTACGGCTCGCAAATCGAAGAACATCATGCTGTGCGACGCGACGCTGGCATTTTTGATGTCTCGCACATGTTGAATGTTGATGTGACCGGCGCCGATGCGACTGCGTTTTTACGCAGACTGGTTGCCAATGATGTCTCTAAGTTGACACAGCCTGGCAAAGCGCTTTACTCCTGTATGTTGAATCCTGAGGGAGGCGTGATTGACGACTTGATCGTGTATTTTTTCACGGCAACGCAATGGCGCTTGGTGGTCAATGCAGGTACCGCAGATAAAGATATCGCCTGGATGCAACGGGTGGTCGCTGCCGAAAAATTTCAAGTCACCGTGACGCCGCGCCGCGATCTGGCGATGGTGGCGGTACAGGGCCCCAATGCTCGTGCAAAAGTCTGGGCGGCACGCCCGGCCTGGCAAGCGGCTACGCAAAACCTGGGTGTGTTCTGTGCTGCGGTCTTTGTGGGTGACGTGTTGGTGGCTCGCACGGGTTACACCGGCGAAGACGGTTTTGAGATCGTGTTGCCGGCAACTGAGGTTGCCCAACTATGGGCCGACCTGATTGGTCAACAGGTTCACCCTTGCGGCTTGGGCGCGCGCGATACGCTGCGCTTAGAGGCGGGTATGAATTTGTACGGTCAGGATATGGATGAACTGACTCATCCTAATCAAGCCGGTCTGACCTGGACGGTTTCGCTTAAAGACCCAGAGCGGTTCTTTATTGGCCGCAAGGCGCTGAAGCAGTTTGCGGATCCCAAAGTGTTTATCGGGCTCAAACTATTAGACCGCGGCGTGATGCGCGCACACATGGCAGTGCGCACCGATGATGGTTTAGGTGAGGTGACAAGCGGCACGATGTCGCCAACGCTGGGTGTTTCGATTGGTTTCGCACGTTTGCCGCTGGGTGTCGAGGTGGGCGATCACGTTGAGATTGATATTCGTGGCAAGTGGGTGCCTGCCGAGGTCTGCAAGCTGCCCTTTGTTCGTCAGGGTGCTGAGGTCGTGCACGCAAAGTAAGCCACCTCAGAAATGAGTGGCTCGCATTATCAGTGCGCGAACTGCGAACAAAAAAGTTGTAAGTAATAAGAGCTGTGAGCAAAACAAGTTTTAAGTGATACGAGTTGCCATAGATCCAAGATTTTAAATTTTCAAACTTTATTCTTTTCGACTGTACCGAATCCCAAAAATTTCAGGAGACTTTCATGAGCATTCCTAACGATCGTAAATACGCAGCGAGCCACGAATGGATTAAGGCCGAGGGCGATGTCATGTTGGTCGGTATTACTGGCCCTGCGCAAGAGCAGCTCGGTGATTTGGTTTTTGTGGGTGACGTAAAAGTGGGCGCCAAACTCGCAGCGGGTGCGACTGCAGGCGTTGTTGAGTCAGTCAAAGCGGCCTCTGATATTTACGCACCTGTTGCAGGTGAAATTGTTGGCTTTAACGAGGCGTTGAACGATGCGCCCGAAGCCATCAACGCTTCTCCTTACAACACTTGGATTTTCAAAATCAAAGCCAATAATCCCGCCGACGTCGATGGCTTGCTCGATGCAGCAGGCTATCAGGCTGTCGCAGACGCAAGTTAAGGCCACCACTATGTCAAATGCTATGGATACCTCAGGCGAATTTATTCCCCGCCATATCGGCCCCAGCGAGGCTGATCAACAACACATGCTTGCGGCAATCGAGGCGCCCAGTCTTGAGGCCTTGATGCAAGAGGTGGTGCCCGCCAACATTCGCATGACGCGCGAGCTTAATCTTGCTGCCCCGCGTGCCGAGGCCGACGTGCTAGCTGAGATGAAAAAAATCGCGGCGGGCAATCAGGTCTTTCGCAATTACATCGGTCAGGGCTATTACGGCACGCATACGCCCAACGTCATTTTGCGCAATATCCTTGAAAACCCGGCGTGGTACACGGCGTACACGCCCTATCAACCCGAGATCTCTCAAGGACGCCTTGAGGCGATCTTGAACTATCAAACGATGGTGGCGGATCTGACAGGGCTTGATATTTCAAATGCCTCGTTGCTTGACGAGGGCACGGCGGCGGCTGAGGCGATGACGCTGGCGCGCAGAGCTTCACAAGCGGCTAGCAAAGTATTTTTTGTTTCGCAACATTGT
>Ga0222712_10002044_pt1 | contig 23787 bp, 14 predicted proteins | sample C33_657DmetaG_FD_165043 | JGI IMG/M metagenome (GOLD analysis project Ga0222712, IMG submission 165043) | Estuarine water microbial communities from San Francisco Bay, California, United States - C33_657D | ecosystem: Environmental > Aquatic > Marine > Unclassified | place: USA: California... | reverse complement strand
CACGCGGAAGACAAGCGCAAAGACAGCCGCGAGGCTGAAGAATCCCCCTGATTTGGTCGCATGCATTCAACCCGCATCCCTGAAGCCCCGACCGACGAGCTGCGCCGGCTGAGACGGGCCCTTTTCCTGTTGATGGCCGAGGTGGAGATCCACGCCTTCGGGGTGATTCTGGCCCTGACGGGATTGCTGTGCTGCCTGCCGTTCATCGGTTTGGGGCGGGAAGAGTTGCTGTTGGTGCTGTGGGTGGCGGCGCAGATTGGCGCGGCCTCGACGCTGGTGGGCATGGTGGGGCGGTTTGGCTGCCGGAAGGTGGGGCTGCGGAAATTCGTGTACGGGGCGGTGGCACTGGACTTGTTGGTTTTTTTGCTGGGGGTGGTGGGGATCAGTGGATGGGTGCCCGGCGGGGTGGTTTTTTGGGCGGAGCTGCCGCGGTTGATCAGCTTTATTTTGACACTGGGTTACCTGACCGACCTGGCGGTGGGGGCCGGTGAGACGGAAATCGCCGAGTTGCTGCGGGGGGCGGCGAAGGCGCTGCTGTGGCAGTTGATGCTGTGGCCCGCGGTGGTGTTCACCGCGGTGGGGGCGTGTTTCGGGGCATTCGCCTTCGCGTGCATCGTGCTGCCCCTGTTGCCCTTGGCCCTGGCGGGGCTGGGGGTGTACCTGTTCGCGCGGGTGGTGGTGAACTACGCGTTCGCGGTGCGACGCCTGAGGGCCGTGGTGGCGTTGCGCATCAACGCGCTGGAGGAGGGCGACATGCCCTCCTCCAGCGCGTGAATCAACCTAGGGCGGTGAAAATCAGGTGGGTTGTCCGCCCGGGGTGTAGGGTTTGGAGCCGGCCGACGGGTTGTTGGCCACAAAGGTGCCCAGCAGGCTGTCGGTGGGTAGGAAGACGGCGTCGATGAGGCTGAGGTCATCGTAATTGAACACATTGAAGGTGGCTTTGGCTCCGGCGCCGGAGCTGGCGAAGATATCGCCGACGCCGTCCTTGTTGTAATCGGAAACCGCCACGCTGACGCCGCCGGTGAAGCCCTGGGCGAAGGCCAGGAAGTTCTTCAGCAGGTTGCCCTGCAGGTCGAAGACGGAGACTTCGGCCTTGCCGTTCTTGCCGGGGCCGGCGCCAACGACCAGTTCGCTGAGGCCATCGCCGTTGAGGTGACCGGCGGCGACCCAGACGCCCTGGTAGAGGGTGACGGGATTGAAGGCGTAGAAGCTGGCGAGGGCCCGAGACGGGTCTTCGAGGGTGAAGGTGGTCACGTGGCTGTTGATGGCCGGGCTGGCCACGACCAGGGATTGGCCGGTGGAATCAGGCCCGCTCATCGCCACGCGTACACCGCCGCGGTAGGCCTGGGCGTAGGCGTAGAAGGCCTTGCGGAAGGTGCCGGTGACGGCATCGAAGGCGCTGATGGAGGGCTCTGCACCGGGGCCGGCGCCGCCGAGGACCACCGTGGTGGCCTTGCCATCGATCTTCGTCACGCCGCCTGCGACGGTGACGCCGCCACGGAAGCCCGGATCGAAGGCGTAGAAGTTGTAGGCGACATTGCCGGTGCCGGCATCGAGGACCAGCACTGCCGGTGCGCCGCCGGTGGCGACGGCCACCATGATGGAGTCGGCGGTGCCGTCACCATTGCGATCGACCAGCGAGGTGCTGAGGGTGCCCTTGAAGCCGGGGAAAGGCGTGAACTGCTGCTGGGCGCCGGAGGGATTGTTGATGAGGACATTGCCGTTGCCGAGCGACACGACATAGCTGCCGGGACCCAGGTCGAAGGGCGTGGTGAGGTTGGAGCCGGTGGCGGCGGGAACATTGCGCCAGACGTTGATGGTGAGCGCCTGCGTGGCGGGGGTGCCCACGCCGTTGGTGGCGGTGACGGTGACCGGGTAGGTGCCCAGGGTGCCATCAGCCGGGGTACCGGAGAGGACGCCGGTGCTGGTGCTGAAGGACATGCCGGTGGGCAGGGCCCCTGAGAGGGCATAGACGCGAGCGGGGAAACCGGTGCTGGTGACCGTGAAGGAACCGGCGATGGTTTCGGTGAAGGTGACCGTGTTGGCGCTGGTGATGGCGGGCGCCTCGTTCACCGTGAGGGTGAAGTTCTGCGTGGCGACCGGGTCGATGCCGTTGGAGGCGGTGATCACCAGCGGGTAGGTGCCACCCGTGAGGGCGGCGGCGTTGCCGGAGAGGATGCCTGTGCCGGTGTCGAAGGTCACACCGGTGGGCAGGTTGCCCGCGATGGCGTAGGTCCTGTCGGGGTAGCCGGTGCTGGTGACGGTGAAGGAGCCGGTGGTGCCGACCGTGAAGGTGGTGGCGTTGGCGCTGGTGATGGTGGGTGCCCAGTTCACCGTCTGCTGGACATTGCCGTTGCTGCCGTTGTAGTTGCCATCGCCGGAGTAGGTGGCGACGACCGTGCTGATGCCGGGGGGCATGGTGGTGGTGGTGACGGACGCCTTGCCTTGGCTATCGACCGTGATGGTTCCGAGGCTGGTGGAGCCGTAGGTGAACTGGACCGTGCCCGAGGGGAAAGGGGCCCCGGAGGCCTGGACGATCGTGGCGGTGAAGGTGACCGAGTTGTTGAGCAGCGAGGGATTGAGGGAGGAGACCACCGTGGTGGTGGTGTTGGCCTTGTTGATGACCTGGTCGGCGTTGCCGGTGCTGGTGTTGTAGTTGGGATCGCCGTTGTAGGTGGCAGTGATGGTGTTCGTGGCCACGGGGAGGGTGCTGACCGTGAACGAGGCGACTCCCTGGCTGTTGAGGGTGTAGGTTCCCAGGTTGGTGGCGCCCGAGACGAAGGTCACGGTGCCGGTGGGGACCAGGGCACCCTGGACGCCGGCGACGGTGGCGGAGATGGTGAGTAGGGTTCCGAAGGGGGCCGGTGCCTGGGTGGTGACGGTGGTGGAGGTGTTGGCCTTGTTGATGACGAGGGGATCTTGCGAGCTGTCGGACCCGGTGTAGTTGGAATCGCCCAGGTAGCTGGCGACGATGCTGTAGGCGTTGCCGGCAAGTAGGGCGGAAGTGCTGAACGTGGCCACGCCGTTTGCCAGGGTGCCCGTTCCCAACAAGGCGGAAGTGGCGCTGTCCACAAACCGGACATCGCCGGTGGGGAGCAGGGCGCCGGAGACCCCGGTGACGGTGGCGGTGAAGGTGATGTTGGTGCCGTAGACGGAGGGGTTGGGCGAGACGATCAGCGCCGTGGTAGTGGCGGCCTTGTTGACGGTCTGCGTGACCGCGGGGCTGGTGGCGTCGTTGTAGTTGGGATCCTGGGAGACGAACTGGATGGAGAGGCTGTTGTCGCCGGCGAGCAGTTGGGAGTAGTTGAGGGAGGCGGTGCCGGAGGCGTTGAGGCTGTCGCGGCCGATTTCGGTGGCGCCACTCAAGAAGATGACGGTGCCCACCGGTACCGCGCCGGAGTTCACCGCGGGCACCGAGGCGGTGATGGTGACAACGCCACCGTAGATGGACGGGTTGGGGCTGGACAGAACTGTCGGCAGCGGTGTGGCCTTGAGGACGGTGAGGGGCACCGCGGCGAAAGCGGGGTTGTAGTTGGGATTCACCGAGGAGTTGGCGACAGCCTCCACCGCCAGGGCGTAGGCGTTAGTTGAGGCACCGAGGACGGTGCCGGAGGCAGGGTCGTAAACAAGAGTGGGCACATAGGAGGGATCGCCTGCAACGCCGGTGACGGTGGCGTTGAGTTGGTCGGCGCCGAGGGGTGTGCCGTAGGTGATGGTGGAGACCAGGGGGTTCCACGAGATGAGTTGGTCGGCCTTGGCCACGGTTTGGGTGAGGGTGGCGCTGGTGGCGTTGTTGTAGTTGGGATCCTGACTGACGAACTGGACGCTGACCAGGTTGTCACCGGCGGGCAGCCAGCGGTAATCGAACGAGGCCTTGCCCTGGGAATCGAGGGGGAGCGGAATCGGGGTGAGCAGGGTGGTGCCATTCAGCCCACCGAAGAAGTTCACCGACCCGACCGGGATGGTGCCGAGGCCCACGGCCGGAACGGAGGCGCTAATGGTGATCTGGTCGCCGTAGGTGGAGCTTGCGGGACTGGTGCTGACCGTGGGTACCGGGGTGGCGGCGAGAACGGTTTGCACCAGCGGGGGCGAGCTGGTGGAGGTGAAGTAGTTGTCGTCACCCGAGTATTGTGCCTCGATGGAGTGGTTGACGGACAGGGTGCTTGCCAGCAGGGTGCCGATGGAGAAGGTGGCGACGCCGTTGGAGTCGATAGAGCCCGTACCGATTTGGGTGGAGCCATCCACGAAGGTCACGGTGCCGGTGGGTTTCAGCAGACCGGCGACCCCAGTCACCGTGGCGGTGAAGGTGACCAAGTCACCGTAGGTGGAGGGATCGAGGGAGGTGGTGAGGGCGGTGGAGGAGGAAGCCTTGGTGACCGACTGGGCGACGGTGGGGCTGTCGGAGTTCAGGTAGTTGGCGTTGCCGGTGTATTTGGCAACGATGTTGTGGGAGCCGACGATCAGGGCGTTGGTGGTGTAGACGGCCACGCCGGAAGAGAGGGTCTGGGTGCTGAGCAGGGTGGTGCCATCGTAGAACTCGACGGAACCCGACGGGATGGCCCCGGCTCCCCGGCCTGTCACGGTGGCGGTGAAGGTGACCGAGGTGCCGTAGACCGATGGATTGGGACTGGCGACCAGAACAGTTGTTGGGAGGGCCTTTTGAACCGTCAGGTCTTTGGTTTCGGACCTCGGGTTGTAGTTGGCTGATTCAGCGGAAGAGGCGGTGATGGGGTAGGTTCCCGCATCGAGGAGGTCGCCGGCGTTGAGTGTGATGTTGGTGGGCCGGGTGTAGACCAACGCGGTGGGCTGGGTGGTGCCGGCAGTGGAGGAGCCGGTGAGGACGGCATTCAACTGGCCGGTGGAGGCGTTGGTGGACAGCAGATCGCCGTAGATGATGGGGCTGGTGAAGCCGGTCCACGACAGGCCGGGGGTGAATTTGTTGACGACAAGCTTGGCGCCGGCGGGCGGATTGATGGTGACCGAGTTGTAGTCTGCGGTGGATTCGGAAGTGGCGGTCATCACATAGCCGGCCGCATTGGCAGCCAGGAAATTGGCGGTGGTGACGGTGTTTCCGTCGGCCTTGTAGACCGTGTTGGCGTTGGAGGGTGTTGCACCGCCAGCACCCAGGTTGCCCAGAACGGCGTTCAACTGGCCGGTGGTGGCATTGGAGGAGAGCAGGTCGCCGTAGGTGATGGGGCTGGTGAAGCTGGTCCAGGAGAGGGTGGGGGTGATCTTGTTGATGGTCAGGGTGAAATTCTGGGTGGCATTCGGGCTGAAGCCGTTGCCGGCGGTGATGGTGAAGGTGTAACTGCCGGCAGTGCCGGTGGGCGGGTTCACCGACATGCTGGCTTGGCCGTTGCTGGTGGCGGCGATGGTGACCCAGGATGGGTTCCCCGTGAGGCTGAAGGCGTTGGCTAGGGGGTAGCCACCGGTGGTGGTGACTGTGAAGGTGTTGGTGCTGAGCACATTGTAGGAGGCGCTGTTGGCGCTGGTGATGCTGCCGACCGGCTCGTTGATGGTGAGGGCGAAATTGGAATCGTAGGTTTTGCCAACGGTGTTGGTGGCGGTGAAGATGATGTTGTATAGGCCGCCTGTGCCGGCGGCGGGTGTACCACCGATGCGGCCGGAGTTGACATTGAATGTCAGCCCGCTGGGCAACTGTGGGTTGTTGGTGTTGCCATTGATGCTGTAGATGGCGTAGGTGATGTCGCCCTGGGTGTAGGGGTCGACAGTGGCGAACGGGATGGCGCGCGCGGTGACATCGAAGACCGTTGTGGACACACCAACCTGGAAGCTGGCACTGCTGTTCGAGACAAACCAAGGTCTCTGTACCAAAGGAGAGGCCACTTGGGTGGAAGTGGTGTTGGATGGTGCGGTTGGAGTGCCGTTACCCCAAGATTCGACAGTCCCGTTCGCCTTTTGGGCCGTGAACTGGTTGTTAGTGGCGTAGACCTGGGTCACCGTGGCTGGTGCGGGGCTGGGGGTTGTTCCGCCGAAAGCGGCATCTCCCCATGCCTGGACGGTGCCGTTGCCGTTGGCATCGACATTCTTGATGACCGCGAAAGCGCCGGTGTTGGAGTAGACATTGGCGACTCCGGTAAGGGCACCCGGGGAGGTGCCGCCTTTGGCAGCGTCGCCCCAGACTTGTACTAACGATAAATTACCGGCTGAGCCATTGAATGCGGCGAAGGCAGAGCCAGTTGAAAACACTTGGCCGGTGGTGCCAATGTTGGAAGGCGCTCTGGCCGGGTCGCCACCATAGGCTGCGTCACCCCACACCTCCACATCACCAGTGGAGTTGATGGCACAGAAAGCCCTCTCGGTGGAGGAGACGGTCACCACATTTTTGATGAAAGTTTGGAAGCTTGATCCGCCACCGTAGGCAGTATCACCCCAAACTTTCACTGAACCATCGGCTAGAGTGTAGGCAAATGCCCGCTGGGTGGAGAAGATTTTGTAGGCTTGGATTGCTGAGCCACCACCACCATAGGCGGTATCACCCCAGGCGGCACCATCGTTGCCGGCGCCGATGGCCGCGAAGGCGCGTTGGTTGGAAACGATGGTCTGCACATTGGTGGGAACGGATTGGCCGGTCAACAGGGAGCCGCCGGCGGTCGCATCGCCGAAAAGGTCCACGGTGCCATCGCTCCTCAACGCGGCGTAAGCGCGCTGGGTGGTGTAGACACCGGTGATGGTCACGGTGCCGGAGGGTGCGGACCTGGTGCCGCTGTCGGCCGAATTGTTGCCGTACCACCAGACGATGGTCTTGTCGGATTTGAGGGCGGCGAAGCCATTCTGCGTGGAGTAGATGGCCACAACCCCCGAGGTGAGGCTGTTGGCAATGGTCCCTGAGGGGGGGGTGGCGCCGAAAGCGTTGTCACCCCAGACGATCACGGAGCCGTCGCTGCGCAGCGCAGCGAAGGCGGCCTCGTTGGAATACAACTGCACAGTGCGTACAAAGCCCGTGGCGCTGGTGGAGCCCAAAATGGTGGGAATAGTCCCGCCGGCGGTAGCGGACCCCCACCCCTTCACGGTTCCATCGCGTTCGATTTCGGCGAAAGCGGTCAGGTTGGGGAACTGCTGGCTGGAACCGGCGGTGATGGAGATGCCCATGCCGGTGCGCTGGTTGGGCAGAATGGGTGTGGGCAAGCTGAGCCCGGCTTCTTCCCACTGCGCGAGGGTGGCACCTATGGCGTGGGTGACCTGGCCGGTGGCGTATTCGAGGGTGGCGTCGCCACCGTTGGCACCAGTGAGGCCGGTGCTGGCGGCCACATCGGCGCCGGTGAGGCTGGCGAGGTAATCGGTGAAGGCGATGCCGTCTTCGGTGCTGGCGACGGAGCAACCATAGACCAGGATGTCGGCGCCGGGGGCGAGGTGCGCCCCCCAGGAGGCGATCTCCCGGGAGTGGGCGGCCAGAACGCGCTGGTCGATGACCTGGTCACCCAACAGGATAGCCCCGGCTTCGCCGTGGCTGATCAGGCGGACCACACCCACATTGGCGCGGGCTGCCAAGGCAGCGGAGATCTGGCTGATGGCATCGCTGGAGGCGCTGACGGTGACCACATCGCGGCCGGCCAGTTCTTGCTGGGGGACCTGGTCGAGCAGGTACTCATCGACAAAGACCACATCGCGGGAGGGTTGGGCCTCCAACGCAGGAACCCCCAAAGCGGCACTGGTACCCAAGGCGGGAGTCACCCTGCCCTCCAAGGTTTCCAGTCGGAGTTGCCGGGACGGGCGGGTGGTGATGGCCATGGGGATAGGCTCCTGATGCGAAACAGAATGCGGCTTTAATCTCTATCGGATCGGACTTTAGACGGAAATTCGCTCGAATATACCATACAGCAACCCGCCTAAGAGCCCTAACTGTCAGGGACGATGCAGATTCTCCAAGCCTTGTCGTTTTTCCAAACGACTTTTTTATGGGAAGCGTCTGTGCCAATTGTGGCACTTGGCGCAACTTTCAGGATTGGGCGTGGATGTTCCACCTGAAGTTCCGACGAAAAGGAGCGCCCGCCGGTTTTTATTGAAGGAAAGCGTGACCCGGGCTCCCTTGCTTGCGGAGTCGGGCAAAACCTAGGTCAAAAAAGGCGTTCAGGCTGGATTTTCTTGAAGAAAAATCGATGAATTTTTGAGCATAGCCGGGTTGATACCAGCTGAAAATCAAATGGGATGGTTGGGTGGTATGGATGGTCTGTGCGGCCGGAATTCCATTCCATTTTTTGGTGCTGGTCGATCAGGTGGAGGATTTCGGCAGGGTACGGCCTGCGTTTTCCCCTTGGACCCGGGCGATGAAGGCCTCGACCGGCATGCTTCCCAGGTCGGCCCCGCCGCGTTCGCGGATGGTGACCGCCCCGGCCTGGACTTCCTTGTCACCGACCACGGCCAGGTAGGGGACCTTGTCCATGGCACCCAGGCGGACCTTGGCGCCCACCTTGTCCGGGCCCAAATCGGCGGTCACGCGGATCCCGGCTTCGCGCAGCCTGGACTCCACCCCCTTGGCATAGTCGTTGAACTTCTCGCTGACCGTGAGAACGCGGACCTGCTCGGGGGCCAGCCAGACCGGGAAGGCACCGGCGAAATGCTCGATCAGGATGCCCATGAACCGTTCCATGGACCCGAAGGGAGCCCGGTGGATCATCACGGGGCGGTGGGACTTGTTGTCGGCCCCGGTGTACTCGAGGTCGAACCGTTTGGGCAGGTTGTAGTCCAGTTGCACCGTGCCTAGTTGCCACTCGCGGCCGATGCAATCGCGGACGACGAAGTCGATCTTGGGACCGTAGAAGGCCGCCTCGCCCTCCTCGGCGGTGTATTCCATGCCGAGGGATTTGACCACGCGGATGAGGGAGGCCTCGGCGTTGTTCCAGTCGTCATCGCTGCCGACATATTTGTCGGAGCCCTTGGCGCGCAGGCCGATGCGGACGCGGTAATCGGTGAGGCCCAAGGTTTTCAAAACCAGTTGGACCAGCTCGATGTTCGCCAGCAGTTCGGACTCGATCTGGTCGGGTGTGACAAACAGGTGGGCATCGTCCTGGGTGAAGCCGCGCACCCGGGTCATGCCGGACAGTTCGCCGGTTTGCTCGAACCGGTAGACGGTGCCGAACTCCGCCAGGCGCACCGGCAGGTCGCGGTAGCTGCGGGGGACCGCCTTGTAGATCTGGATGTGGTGGGGGCAGTTCATCGGCTTGAGCAGGTAGCCTTCCTGCTGCTCGAGCCAGTTCAACAGGGCTTTGGCCCTGCCGGCGGTGTCCTTGGCCTGGCGGTATTCGGGCATGTCCACCGAGTGGATCTTCAACAGCTCTTCCACCAGCCGTTCGGTGGCCTGGATGCGGCCTTCCTGGGTGACGGCCTCGGCGTAGCCGGGAATGACCAGACAAGCCTGGGAAAGGAACAGGACCATGTCCCGTTCGCGGGCCTCATCGAGAACGCCTGCCTGCAGGCGGTATTGGCACAGGTCGAGGGCGCTGGCCGCAGGATGCTGGTACAGGGGCGGGAACTGGGCGTCGCGGTAGTAGGGGAAGTGGCCGCTGGTGCGGTACATCTCCAGCTTGCCGACATGGGGGGTGTAGACGGGGCTGTAGCCGCGGCGGGTCAGTTCCTCGCGCAGGAACTGTTCCAGGATGCCGCGGATCAGGGCACCGCGGGGCATCCACAGGATCATTCCCGATCCGGCCAACGGGCTGATGGTGAACAGGTGGAGCTGTTTGCCGAGCAACCGGTGGTCGCGCTTTTTGGCTTCCTCGAGTTGCTTGAGGTAGGCGTCGAGATCCTTCTGCGAGAAGAAGGCGGTGGCGTAGAGGCGCTGCAGTTGCTGGCGGGACGAATCACCCTTCCAGTAGGCGCCGGCCAGCGACATCAGCTTGAAGGCGCCCACCTTGCCGGCGTGGGGGAGGTGCGGGCCGCGGCAGAGGTCGATGAATTCGCCCTGGCGATAGAAGCTCAGCGAATCCTGCCGGCAGAGTTCCTCGTCGATGTGCTCGACCTTGAGTTTCTGGCCCATGCCTTCCACGAGGGACCGGGCCTCGGCGGTGACGCGCTCGAAGCGTTCAAACGGTTCGGAGGCCTTGACGATCTTGCGCATCTCCTCCTCGATGCGCGGGAAATCCTCCTCGCGGATCGGGGTGGGGGATTCGATGTCGTAGTAAAAGCCGTTCTCGAGGGCGGGACCGAATGCCAGCTGGGAACCGGGGAACAGGCGCAACACCGCGCGGGCCATGATGTGGGCGCAAGAGTGGCGGAGCACCTCGAGGGCTTCGGGATCGCGGTCGGTCAGCAGTTTGATTTTGAGATCAGCCCCTTCAGGCAGGGGCAGGGTGAGGTCGGTGACTTTGCCATCGACCACGGCGGCAATCGCCGCCTGAGCCAAACGCTTGCCGATTCCCTCGGCCAAATCCATGGCGGAGGAACCTGCGGGAAGTGTTTTGGACGAGCCGTCCGGAAGAGAAATGGTAGGCATGCGGACGCTCCCTCACGGCAAGCTGAGGATGGCGAAGGTTCCGACCCCGGATTGGCTGAACTTGGGCGACACGGCAAACCCGGATCGCCCCGGGAGAAATCAATCGCCGACGTAGGGCAACAGGGCCAGGAAGCGGGCGCGCTTGACGGCATCCTTCACGGCGCGCTGGAAGGCGGCGCAGTTGCCAGACCGCTTGCGGCTGAACAGCTTGCCCTGATTGGTGCACATTTTGCGCAGGGTGGCGTAGTCCTTGTAATCCACGAAAGCGGGCCTGGGGCACCCTTCCTTGGTGCAGAACCTGCAGCGGTTTTTCTTGGCCGTACCCTGCTTCTTGCGAACCATCGAGATATCCTGCTTCGGCGTGTTGGGTGATGCAAAGTCAAGCCGTTACCCTAGCTCAAACCAGGCGTGTTTGTCAACGACAGAGATACTCCGGAAAACCAAATGAAATCATGCGATATTATTTAATATGGTAATTTATTTTTGATCAGGCTTTATATCTTCCTTCTTGGCTTCCGGTTTAGGGTTGGGATCCTTGGGATCATCCTGACCGACCAAACGCTGGCGGGCCTGCTTTTCCAATTCCAGGGCGACCGGGTCGTTGGGTTTGTTTTCGAGAGCCAACCGGAAGGCCTGGACCGCCTCGCCGAATTTCTTTTCCCGCATGGCGTTCCGGCCGACGGCCATGGCGGATTCGTAGGGGTCGACCGGGTTGGCCTTCGGGTTGGCCAAGGCCAGCGCCTTGGCCTTGGCCTGCTTGATGATGTTGCTGGCGGAGATATCGGTGGGGCGCATGCGGAGGGCCTGATCAGCCAGTTTTTCAGCGGTATCGGGGTCGCGCTCGACGGCTTCCCGGGCGCGGGTGACCAGATCCTGGAACTTGGCTTCCTCGAGCAGGTCGATGGTTTTTTGCTCGGGAAACAGCCGGACCGCGCCTTCCAGCATGAAGGCGGCAGGGCCATATTCCTTGCGCCCCATCAGGAGCATCCCCTGACGCAGGGCCTTCTCGTAATCGGTGGCGCGCTGGCCCAGACGGTCCTTGGCGCTGCGGGCATCCATCAGGGCGCGCAGGGCGAAGCTGTCGCGGCTGTTGGTCTGCCGCAGGGCGTTCTCGAAGCATTCCACGGCGGCGATGGGGTTGCCGGCGGCCATGGCGGCCCTGCCCTGGGCCATGTAGCCCAGGTACTTGGGATCGTTGGTGAGGGGGTTGGCGATACCTTGGATGCGGTTGACCAGCTGTTGCGCGTCGGACATCAGCTTCCGGATGGTGCGGTCATTGGGGGTGAGGTTGTCGGCGTCCACCAGCAGGAAGAAGGCCTCCTGGGGGTTACCCTTGGAGATAAGGTTCTTGGCCGCGGTGACCATGGCCTGCGAGTTCCGTTCCGCCTCGTGGCGGGTCTGGCGCACGACCTCCTGCAGGCGCTCGGCCTCCTTTTCCTGGGGCATCAGGCGGGTGGCCCGGGTGAAGGCGGCGCTGGCATCGTCATAGCGGCGGTCCTTCAGGGCCTTGCGGCCGTCATCCAGATGGATGAGGTATTGGAGGCGCTTTTCGCGGTCTTTTTCCAGCCGGTCGAAGCCCTCCTCGGCGGATTTCTTGCCCTGGAGCGCCTCGGGGTTGTCCGGCAGGACGGCCAGCACGGCCTGGAAATCGCGCAGGGCCTCGCCCCACCGCTCGGCCTTGAGGTTTTCCTGGCCGGCCTTGAGCCTGGTCTGGGAATGGGTGATCTCGAACTGGCGGTTTTCGAGCTTCAGCACCTGGGCCATCTCGGCCTCCAGGCCGGGTGTCTCGGGCGCGAGGGACCGGACGCGCTCGAGGTTCAGGCGGGCCTGGGCCGCATCGCCCTTGTCCAGGGCGGCCTTGCCCCGCGCCAGTGACTCGGCAACCAGGATATTTTTCTTGTCAATATCTTGTTTATCTTTTTCCTGGCGTTTTTTCAGGTCGCCCTCCAGGGCCGACTTTTCGCCCGTGGCGCGGGCCGCGCCGATGAGCTGGTCGAGGCTGTCGGGTGGCATCTCGGCGGCCAGGGCCACGGCCTTCCACGCATCCAACGCCCCCGGATCGCCGGGCTTGACGCCGCGGGCCTTCCCGAGGGCCGCCTGGAGGGCCTTCTGGCGATCGCTTTCCGCCTTGGCCAGGCGGTCGCGCTCCTCCAACTGGCCCAGCAGTTCCGGCGCGAGGGCGGGCTGGTCACCCGACACGGGGTTGGTCGGACCGCGCCCCTTCCAGGTGACCAACAGCAGCAACAGGCTGCAGACTGCCCCGAAGGCGGTGATTCCAAGCAACATGGCGCCGATGGGCAGGCCGGCGAAGGGATTACGCCGGGGGGTGGCGGTTTTGGGTTTGGCGACAGGCAGTTCGGCGAGGCAATGCGGGCAATGTTTGGGGATGGCCCTGCCTGGAGGCATGGGGATCAGCATCCGGCAGCCGGGACAGACGATTTCTGAAGCTGTGTGGGCCATGTCTGGCTAAGCCTCTTCGACTTCTAGGGCTGTCACGGGCATTCTACCGCCTTGAGCCGCCTGGATTGGGGAACCTTGGAAGCAGATCAACGGCCGGCCGGTTTGGTGCCTTGGGCGTTCCCTGCCCAGGTGAATTGCAGGGAAAACCAGGGACCGTCGGTCAGAAAACGCAGGGTGCTTCCCGCAGGGACCGCGGATTCCAGGTCTTTTTCCAGACGGCTGGCCTCCCGGGGGCTGGCACATTCAAAATCCGCCCGGATGAGGGTGCGGTCCGGCTGGGGTTCCACCCAAACCAGCCAGGTTTGCGCAAGAGCGGCCCACCCGGATATCCGAGCGCATTCCGGCGCGGTTGCGAAAGCCTCCCAAAGCCGATGGCCCAACCCGTCCTTCCAGGGGGTGCCGGCTCCGGCCACCCAAACCAGGGCTTCGGGATGGAGGCGGTTTTGCACCACCACGGAAAGGCCAGGAGCCCAGTCGGTTTCATCCTTTTGCGTTGGGGTTGGCTGGCCGTTGTAGATCCATAAGCCCGCGTGCGGCTGCCAGCCTTGCGGGTGGGGAACACCTGGAGGGAATTCGGCCGCCAACATTGGATTTGACGAAGGCGCTGTCCACCCGCCCACCCACCGGGATGGTGCCGGGTTTTTCAGGGAATTTGCCATCGGGGCTGGCAGAAGCGATTGGATGAGGGAGGCATGTTCCACCCATCCGGGCCTGGAGGCGAAAACCTGGCTGGATTGGGCTGGAAGTTTGGCCAGCAGAGAACTTTCGGGAAGTTGGGTGGCAGGAACATCGCGGCTACGGCGGGCCTGGACCGAGCGGAGGGAGCCCCAGAGGGTAGCCAGGGCGGCGAGGGACATGACACCCAGCAGGAGGAAGACGGTTTTCCCCACGGCTTTTCGGGTGTTTGGAGAATCCATCGGTTCAGCTTCCCACCAGAATGACCGGACACGGGGTTGCACACAAAAAGGTCGCACGGGATGAAGGTTAACACTTCAGGGCCACCCGGCACTAAATTAAAGGGAACCCCGGATGGAGAGAACCATGGCTGTTCAGATGGAATTGCGCCGCATCGTGGTCAATGAGCTGCAGGATGGCCACACCATTCTCCTGAAGGAGGTGGATGGGGAACGGTTTTTCACCATGGTGGTGGGGCTTTTCGAGATCCGGAGCATCGATTTCCGCATCCGGAAGGAGCAATCGCCCCGGCCGCTGACGCATGACCTGCTGAATTTGGTCATCGAGGCGCTGGGTGGGGAGCTGCAGGACATTCTCATCAGTGAAATGCGGGACCAAACCTACTTCGCCCGCCTGCGAATCCGAAAGGATGGCGAGATCATTGAAGTGGATTCCCGCCCAAGTGACGCGATCGCTTTAGCTGTGACCGCCCAAGTGCCGATCTATGCCTCGGAAGATGTGATCGAGGAAGCCTCCGGCGCCTGATGGCCTGATAGGCAACTTACCGCTATCTCGGGGGAGTTTTGGCGGTATAGGTAATTTGGAAAAAACAGGCATCCCGGTTCGTTTTTGAAATATCACCCGTTTGTCTTGGGTTTTGTCAGGGCCATTAGACCTGCAAAACACCCGGGCGATTGGGGTGGAATCAAATTCGAGCCGGACGGTATACACGCCCCTCCGGGGGTTCGTGACCGGTCTGGCGACCTGCGATCACCCCAAATGGCTTGAACGGCATTGATTGATCCGGGGGTTTCCATGCCTGTCGCCACATCCGCCCGTGTGCATCCCACCGCGGTGATCTCGCCCCAGGCTTATGTCGGGGAAAACTGCGAAATCGGTCCGTTTGTGGTGATCGAGGGCCGGGTGAATCTGGGCGCACATTGCGTGGTCCGTCCCCATGCGACCCTGATCGGGCCGATGGATCTGGGCGAGGGGAACACGGTATTCGGCGGGGCCATCCTGGGTGAATTGCCCCAGCATCTGAAATTCAACGGGGAAGAGACCCGGGTGGTCATCGGCGACAACAATGTCTTCCGCGAGAATGTGACCGTGCACCGGGGCACGACCGGCCGGTACGAGACGCGGATTGGCAACAACAATTTCCTCATGGCCGGCAGCCATATCGCGCACGATGCGGTGGTGGGCAACAACTGCATCCTGGCCAACAATGCGTTGGTGGCGGGCCATTGCGTGCTGGAAGACTATGTCTACATGTCTGGCAACTCGGCGTTGCACCAGTTCTGCCGCATGGGCCGGCTGTCGCTGTTGAGCGGTTGCTCGGCCAGCACCAAGGATGTGCCGCCGTTCACCATCCAGCAGCACATCAACCATGTTTGCGGAGTGAATGTGGTGGGCATGCGCCGGGCGGGCATCCCGGCCGCGGGCATCGACGCCATCCGCAAGGCTTACCAGGTCATCCACCGCAGCGAGAAAACGCTGCCCTCGGCGCTGATGCAGCTCGAGGCGGACCTCGGGGATGTGGATGTGGTGGTGGAGATGATCAGCTTCATCCGCGAGTCGAGCCGCGGCATCAACATCGCCGACAGCCATCACGGCCTGAGCGCCAACCGCAACGCCGCCTGACGCAGCCTGCCGTGCTCAATCGGCCTCGTACGCAACCGCCAGCAATGGCGGTTGTTTGTTTTCCAGGCGGCGGGCGTTCACGAAGGCGGCCACATCGTTCAGGGTTTGCAGTTGGGCCTTGATCCTGGCGGCGTTCTTGCCGGCCTTGTCGAGATGGGTGATGGCCAACAGGGCGGTCTGGCCCGGGAACAGGTGGAATTTGGTCATGCCGCTTGGGGGGTTGTCGAGGTCGGACAGGCAGTCGACCAGGGCATCGAGGTTTTTCCCGTAGGTAGCGGGGAAGCCGAACGCCTCGCACAGGGCTGCGTGCAGCCCGGCGGAGTCCGTCAGCTTGCGGGCGTCGATGTGGACAATCATGGGCTGTTCCTGGCTAGCGGATTTTTTTGAAGGTTTCGTAGTGGTCGAGCGTGTAGTGGGCGCTGCCGTCGGAGCCGGTGATGAGGCGTTCGGCGCCGCGGTTTGTGCCGGGGCGGAGGGGGTTGACATCCCATTCGCGGTATCGGATCCGCTTGCCGGTGCGGTCGGTCTGGGGCAGGCGGCGCTCGAAGTTGCCGAAGTTCCGGCCGCCCTCGTAGCCCGGCATGGATTGATTGTTTTTGTCCACATAGTCGAGCACTTTCAGAAATTTTTCGGGCGCATTCCGGATCGCCGGTGGCGCGGCTGAGGGCGGAATGGCTGATCGGGCGGCGGGCTTGGGGGTTAGACCTGGATCGGGAGGCGGTAGCAGGCAATCGGCCAGGAACGCCTTGATCGCATCGAACGAGCGCTGGTCGGCGTCGGCATCGTACGCCCGGCCGGATTTCAGGTCGCTTCCTGCCTGCGGGTTGGTGAAGTCACCCGCCACGCCACCCATGCGCAGGATTTGCCAGTCGACGCCACCTTCGCGCATCTCGTCCTCAAACGAGGCGATTTGGGCCAGGGGCACCAGGGGATCGTCCGAGCCGGTGACCACCAGCACGGAAGCGCCGATGTTCTTGCCATCAGCGCCCATGGGGGTGAGGTCGCCATGGACGCAGGCGATGGCCTGCAGTTTGGTCTTGGACCGCGCCCATTCCAGCACGGCAGTGCCGCCGGTGCCGTACCCCACGGCCACCGCGCGTTCCATGTCGGCCTGATCCAGTTTCTCCACGGCGGCCAGAGCGGCCCCACCCCGACTGCGGACCAGCTTGCGGTCACGCCGGGTCAGGTCCAACCGCTCGGCGGCATCCCGGGTGTTCGCCGGGCTGACATCCTTGCCGTACAGATCGGCTGAAAAAACCAGATAACCCAGGGCGGCGTATTTGCCCGCGGTCAGCTTGGCCAACGGACTGGCCGGGCCCTGCTCATGAGCCAAAATCAAAACCGGACGCTTGCCCTTGAGGGCCGGATCCTGAACCACCTGGGCCTGGAGGGCGGTATCCCCATCCTGGTAGGCCAGCGGCTTGAATGTTGGGGGCGCCCCATGGACAACCGAGGAAACCAGGCTGGCGACCAGGCCGCCTAGAAGCATCAGCAAGGTGGGCCTGTTTTTCTTGTTCATGAGGCGGGGTCTGGTACCAGGAAATGTTGCCCGAGCATCAGGACGACTTCAGGCGGAGAAACACCAGCACTTGCCTGGATCCCTCCTTGCTTTCCTCGCGGTTGGAATTGACCTGAACGACCTTGCCGGGACTGAGATTGGCCGAAGTCTCGGCGGTGAACTGGAGCACGCTGTCGGGCTTGAACTCCTCGGCGGGCTTCTCCTTCTCCTTGTCTTTGTCCTTTTCCTTGGGTGTCTCGGGCTGCGGTTTGGCGGCGACGATGCGCGAATCCTGGAAGTTGAGGTCCACACGGAATTCACCAGGCGCTTTTCCGGGGCGAAGGGTGAGCGTGGCCATCGATCCCACACTGCGGTAACTGAAATTGCGCGAGGCGATGCCACGGGAGGTGACCATCGACCCGGTGGCGATGGGTTTATCCTCCCCCACCTGGATGCGGGCCTGCTGGTTTTCGGCGGCCTTGACCTCAAGTGTTCGAGACAGGGTTATTTTCCCTTCGGTTTGGAGCTTTTTCACCAGGGCTCGCCAGGCATCGTCGGATATGGCCCCCGAGGCGGTGGCATCGCGGATCTGCCCGGCCACCTCGTCGGCATTGCCGGCCGATTCCACCACGGTCAGTTCCACCATCACGGTGCTGCCGGGCTTGTCGAGCTTTTCGACCAGGTCTTTGGCCTCCTGGACCAGTTTCTCGGTTCCGGAGAGAAGAATCGCGGCCATGGGGGTGCCGGCGGCCACCTCGATGGTCATCGTGTCGCCATAGGTTTTTTGCAGCGACTTGGCGAGGATGTCGGCCTTGGCCTGTTTCACCTCCACGAGCAAGGTTTTATCGCGGGGGTGCTTGAAAGGTGGCTGGTCACGGGTGGGCGTGCCGGCGTCGGCGCCGGGTTCGGTGCGGGTGAACCTGCCGGGCCGGGGAAACCCTTGTCCCTCGGGTGGTTGTCCCGGGAGGCCGCCTGGGTTCACCTGGGGGGCCACAGGTGGCTGGGCTGAACCAAAACGGCCACCTGTTCTAGGGCCTGTGGAGGGAACCGGCTGATTTTGTTGTGGGACCGGGGCGGCTGCAGGGTTCGGATTTCCGGACTGGCCGGCCAGGTTAAAACCGGTGGAAACCAAAAGAAGGGCGAATGATTTGAACATGCGTTACGACTCCTTATGATAACCAAAAAATTTAAATATCTCCTTGGCAGATGCCATTCATTCCACCACGCCGCGCTCGCCCAATTGCATGGGCAATGTGTTGCGCCAGGCGGCGACTAGGTCGCCCAGCGGGGTCCAGATGATCCAGTCGCCCTGCGGACCGGCGACGCGCACGCGGTTTTCCTTGAGCACTTTGCCGATGGCGCGGCAAGCGACAGGAGCCATCGCCTTTTCGAAGGCCGCGGCGTTTTCCGGCGTGATTTCCACGACAAACCGGCTGGGGGATTCTGAGAAAAGGACCGCATGGGTTGGTAAACCAGCCGCCGCGGCAAACAGGCCATCCAGATCGCAGCCGAGGTTGCCGGCGAGGGCCATCTCGGCCACGCAGGCGGCCACGCCCCCCTCGCTGACATCGTGGGCGGAGCGTACCAGGCCGCCGGCGATGGCCTGATGCAGGGCGTGGAAAGTGGACAATGCCTTGGCCGTGTCGACTTGCGGGGCCTTGCCGCCCTCCACACGGTGCACCGCGTGGTATTGCGATCCGGCCATGGCGTCCTGTGTCTCGCCCACCAGGTAGAGCAGGTTGCCCGCGGATTTCAGGTCCATGGACAACGCCTTGCGCACATCGTGGACAATGCCGATGGCGCTGATCAGCAGCGTGGGCGGGATGACGATCCGGCGGTCGGCCCCCTTGTACTCGTTCTTCAGGCTATCCTTGCCGCTGATGAAGGGCATGGTCCAGGCGACGGCCAGATCGTGGCAGGCCTCGGCGGCGCGGACCAGCAGGCCCAGTTCCTCGGGCCGGTCGGTGTCGCCCCAGCAGAAGTTGTCGAGCAGGGCTATGCGCGCGGGGTCGGTTCCCACCGCCACCAGGTTGCGGACCGCCTCGTCGATGGCGCAGGCGGCCATGGCGTAGGGATCGATGCGGCCCATGCGGTGCGACAGGCCGCAGGCCACAGCGAACCCGAGGTTTTTGCCAAGGACCGGCGCCTGCACCGCCGCGTCGGACGGGCCTGCCTCCTCCACGCCGACCAGCGGTTTGATCACACTGCCGCCCTGCACCTCGTGGTCGTACTGGCGGATGATCCATTCCTTGGAGGCGACATCCGGCAGCGCCAGGATGCCGGTGAGGGTCTTGCCCCAGTCCTCCTTGGCGGGATAGGCGGGCGCCGTTTCGGCGGGCGGTGTCCAGCGGGCATGGCGGGTGACGGGTGGCCTGCCACCGTGCAGGAACTCCATGTCGAGCTCGCCCACCTGGGTGTTGTGCCAGTAGAGCGTCAGCTTGCCGGTGGCCTGGAAGGTGCCCAGCACCGTGGCCTCCACGCCCTCCGCCTCGCACTCGGCCCGGAGGGCCTTGAAGTTCTCGGGGGGCACCGCCAGGACCATGCGCTCCTGCGACTCGCTGATCCATATTTCCACGGGGGAAAGTCCCTGATACTTCAGGGGAGCCTTCTCGAGGTCCACCCGCGCGCCCAGCTCGGCGCCCATCTCGCCCACGGCGGAGCTGAAGCCGCCCGCGCCGCAATCGGTGATGGCGCGGTAGAGCCCCTTGTCGCGGCAGCGCATCACCGCCTCGAGCACCTTCTTCTCCTCGATGGCATTGCCGATCTGGACCGCGCCACCGCTGGTGACGGTGCTGGCGGCGTGCAACCCCTCGCTGGAGAAGGTGGCGCCGTGGATGCCATCGCGGCCGGTGCGGCCGCCAAGGGAAACGATGAGGTCGCCGGGCTCGACGGACTTCACCGCCTTGTTCACCGGCAGCAGTCCGACGGTTCCGCAGAAGACCAGCGGGTTGGCGAGGTAGTCCTCGTGGAACACGACGGCGCCGTTCACCGTGGGGATGCCCATGCGGTTGCCGTAGTCGCGCACGCCGGCGACCACGCCGTGCAGGATCTTTTGCGGGTGCAGCACGCCGGGGGGCAGGTTACTGGCTGGGTAGTCCATCGGGCCGAAGCAGAAGACATCGGTGTTGCAGACCGGACGGGCGCCCAATCCGGTGCCCATGGGATCGCGCACCACGCCGCCGATGCCGGTGCTGGCGCCGCCGTAGGGCTCGATGGCGCTTGGGCGGTTGTGGGTCTCGACCTTGAACACCAGGTGATCGGTCTCGTTGAAACGGATGACGCCGGCGTTGTCCTCGAAGACCGACACGCACCAGTCATCCTTGCCCAGGGTTTTGCGGACCTGGACTGTGGCCTGGAAAATCGTCTCCTTGAGGAGATTCTTGAAGGTGCGCCCGGGTGTCTCCACCCTGCCCTTCAGGGTCTTGTGGGAGCAGTGTTCGCTCCAGGTCTGGGCGATGGTTTCAAGCTCGATATCGGCGATGTCGCGCCCAAGCCGGCGGGCGTGCTCCTGGATGACGCGCATCTCGGCGACAGAAAGTGCCAGGCCCATGCGCTTGCTGATGGCGAGGAGGGCCTCATCGTCGAGCCCCTCGAGGCGGACAAATTCCTGCTTCCAGCGGGTCTCGCCGTCGAGCGACAGACCCTCGAGGCGTTTGCCGCCGGGCAGGACCTGCTCGATGGCGCCGTTGGCGATGATGCGGTTGAAGAGGATGTCGCGGGTGGCCTCGGCCAGGATGGGGCCGTAGTACCGGCGGAAGGTGCGGGCCTCGTTCACCTGAATGCCCAGGTCACGCGCCAGCTTGCCGACGCTGAGGGCGGCGGGATCCATCACCCCGGGCCGCGGCAGTACGGTGGCGATGGGCAGAGGTTCGGGCAGTACGGTTGCGTGGCGCACCTGGGCGCTTTCGACCAACGGGTCCACCAACACGCCGCTTACCAGGGAATCGACCTGGGACTGGGTGAGGTCGCCTTCCAGCAGGAAGCCACGGCTGGTGCGCTCGACAAAGGCGTGGGGGGGATCCTGGTTGGTCAGCAGGCGGTATTCATGACGCACACGCGATTCCTCGCGGTCAGCGGTCCGGGGGGTGATTTCAACTTCCCACAACATGAGCCGTCCATCCCCGCGCCACTCGGCGCCAAGCGCTTTGCTTTTTGCTGAAAAACGACGGGTGGAGCCCGTCCATTGCCAGAGGGCCATTGTACTGGTTCTGGAGCTTTCGCGGGGGTCGGGACCGGTTTGTCCCCGGTTGGTACAACAGTCTTGAGTGATGGAAAAGCGCCCTTCCCGGATCTTTCCGCAGGCGGGGTGTTCGAGGGTTTAGGGTTTTGGGGAGGTTGGGCATGCCAGTCCAGGCGCGGCAGGTGGTGGTGACGGAGCCATACAAGGTGGCGGTGCGCGAGGTGACGCTGCCCGACCCCGGCCCCCGGCAGATCCTGGTGGCGGCGGACGCCTCGGCCATCAGTGCCGGCACCGAGTTGGCGGTGTACACCGGAACCCACCAATGGCTGAAGGATCCCAACCTGCCGGATTGGAAATTCCCGTTCAAATCAGGCTATTCCGCCGCGGGAAAAGTGGTGGCCATCGGTACCGAGGCGGCGGAAATCACCGGTTTCAAGGCAGGTGACCCGGTCAGCTACCCCGGCAACCATGCCTCGCATGAACTGCTCACGCTGGGGCATGAGCGTGGCCGACTCTGGCGTTTGCCAGCAGGCGTTTGCCCGAAAAAGGCTGCCTTGGCGTGTATTGCCCGGTATGGGCTGGGGGCTTCCATCCGGGCGGGGCTAACCTTGGGCCGCAGCGCGGCGGTGCTGGGCCAGGGGGTGATCGGCCAGTTTGCCCTGCGCTGCCTGCGAGCGGCGGGATGCAATCCGGTGGTGGGAATCGATGCGGTTCCGATGCGGCGGAAAGCGGCGCTTGCGGCGGGTGCCGGTTCGGTCATCGACCCTGGCGCCGGGGATGTGCGGGCCCAACTGAACCAAGTCTTGCCGGGCGGGGCCGAAATTGTCGCGGATGCCACCGGTGTGCCTGATGCGGTTCCGGTGGCGATGAGCCTGGCGTGCGATGCGGGCCAGGTGGTGGTGGTGGGCAGCCCCCGCGGCATTGCAAAAGAAGTCAATTTCTATGACCACCTTCACCGAAGGTATATCGAAGTTACGGGTGCCCACGGCAATATGCTTTTTGAGCCGGCCCATACCCGGTTGGCGGGTGCCTGGGGTATCGACAAAGCCCAAACCTGGCTGCTGGCTGCCATAGCCAGCGGGCGGCTGAATCTAGATGGATTGGTCACCCACACGATCCGGCCGGAAGGGGTGGGCCAAGCCTACGAGGGGTTGCTCAAGGACAAGGACAATTGGCTGGGTGTGGTGGTGGATTGGTCATAAGTTATTCATTTGCAATTATTTAAGAGAAATTGATGGACTCGCTTCAGGGATACGCCCTGGCCGCGGGAACCGCCTTTTTTGCCGGGGGGATCAATGCCTTGGCGGGAGGGGGTACCCTGCTCACCTTCCCCGCCCTTTTGGCGGTCATGGATCCCGCCGAGGCCAACATGACGAGCACTTTGGCCCTGTTTCCAGGGTCTTTGGCCGGGTCTTGGGGTTTCCGCAGTGAAATCCGCCAAGGAAAAACCTGGCTGCTGCGGTTGCTGCCAGCCAGTGTGTTGGGGGGAATTTTGGGATCCCTGCTATTGGCATGGGGATCGCCCGAGCATTTCAAGGTGTTGGTGCCTTGGTTGGTGCTTCTCGCCTCGGTGCTGTTTATTGCGCAGCCTTGGTTGGCCCGGGGGCAGGGAGATGAGGAAAAGGTTCCCACCTGGGGTATCCTGGGTTTGGCCAGCCTGTGCCAATTTCTGGTGGCGGTTTACGGCGGGTACTTTGGCGCAGGGATCGGCATCTTGATGCTGGCCACGCTGGGCCAGTGGGGAGTGGGTAGTCTGCATCGGGTTAATGGGATTAAAAACCTGCTTGCTGCAATAATTAATGGAATATCTGCAGTTATCTTTGGATTGTCCGGTTTGGTGCGTTGGGACTATGTTTTGGCGATGGGGTTGGCGGCGGTGGTTGGGGGTTACCTTGCGGGTCAGGCGGGGCCGAAAATTCCCCGCAAATGGTTGCGGGGCTTTGTGATCTGCGCAGGGGTGAGCCAAACCCTCTATTATTTCTCGAAGCAGTTGGGATGGCTAAGCTGACCCGGCATGGGGCCGGCGGGGGCATTCCTGGCGAAGTGAATGAGTTTCCGGAGGGTGAGAGCCGTGCAAAGGGTGAAAAATCCGTGGTTCCGCTTGGCCCTGACCGGTCTGTTGGTGGGGGCCGTGCTTGGCTGCGCCGAGGGCGGTTCCATTCAGGGTGGAAACAACGGGGGGGGCAAAGGGATGCCAATTGAAGTGCCTGCGGACGCGAAGAAAACCGAGAGCGGCCTGCGGTATGTGGACCTGAAGGAAGGCACCGGTGCCGAGGCGAAAGCCGGCGGGTTGGTGGAAGTGCATTACACAGGCTGGCTGCAATCGAACGGAACGAAGTTTGATTCGAGCCTGGACCGGAAGCGCAGTTTTGATTTCGACCTGGGCGCCCGCCGGGTGATCGCCGGTTGGGACGAAGGTGTGCAGGGAATGAAAGAAGGCGGGAAGCGGAAGCTGTTCATTCCCGCCAAGCTGGGTTACGGCGACCGCGGAGCCGGCGGAGTCATCCCTCCTGGGGCGGACTTGGTGTTCGAGGTGGAGCTGCTGAAGGTGGCCAAGCCGATTGAGGTGCCAGCTGATGCCACCAAGACACCCAGCGGTTTGCGTTTTGTGGACAGCAAGAAGGGTGAAGGGGTGGAGGCCTCCAAGGGTCGCAAGGT
>Ga0222712_10002043_pt1 | contig 23797 bp, 24 predicted proteins | sample C33_657DmetaG_FD_165043 | JGI IMG/M metagenome (GOLD analysis project Ga0222712, IMG submission 165043) | Estuarine water microbial communities from San Francisco Bay, California, United States - C33_657D | ecosystem: Environmental > Aquatic > Marine > Unclassified | place: USA: California... | reverse complement strand
CAAGGCGACGAAGCGCAAGGTCAAGCCGGCCCCGCACGTCCCCTACGCCGCGCGGCCCGCGAAGGCGCCGGCCGAGGTCCACCCGCCCGACGAGGTGCTGTCCACCCGCATCCCTTCCGAGTTCGAACCGGGTCGCGCCGACAAGGTCGTCGCGGCCTTGCTCGACGGCGTCAGCCGCTCCCGCGTCCAACGCGCCCTCGACCTCGGCCTCGTGCAGGTGAACGGCGTCGCCGCCGACCGCCGCACGGTGCTCAACCCCGGCGACCACGTGAAGGTCGCCCTGCCCTCCCCCGAGGAGCCGACGGCCCGCGCGGTCAAGATGCCCCTCGAGGTCCTCTACGAGGACGCCCACCTGATCGCCATCAACAAGCCCGCCGGCCTGCTCACGCACCCGGTGCAAGGCTCGGACGAGGTCTCGGTCGTGCACGGCCTGCTGCATCACACCAAGGGCAAGCTCGCCCCCGCCGGCGGCGCGCCGCGCCCGGGCGTCGTCCACCGCCTCGACCGCGAGACCTCCGGCGTCATCGTCCTCGCGAAGACCGACAAGGCCTACCACGCGCTCGTCGCGCAGTTCGCCGAGCGCACGGCGCAGAAGGAATACCTCGCGCTCGTCGACAAGGCCCCGCGCCTCCTGTCCGGGCTGATCGACGCCAAGATCGACCGGCACCGCACGGTGCGCGTCCGCATGGCCGTCCGCGAGGATGGCCGCGACGCCGTCACCGAATGGCGCGTCGAGGAGAAGTACGGCCCCCAGGCCGCGCTCGTGCGCGCCTTCCCGCACACCGGCCGCACCCACCAGATCCGCGTGCACCTCGCGCACCTCGGGCACCCGATCCTCGGCGACCGCACCTACGGCAAGTTCGACATCCCCGCCTTCACGGGCTGGCCGATGCCGCGCGTGATGTTGCACGCCCACCGCCTGACCTTGACCCACCCGCACACCGGCAAGCCGCTCACGATCACCGTGGAGCCGCCGGCCGACTTCCAGGAGCTCAAGCAGTGGCTGACGGCCAAGTACGGCCGGAAGACCTACCTGTTGCCGGGCTGAGCGGGCTCAGAACCCCTTCTCGCCGGGCAGCGGCAACTTCTTCGGCGGCGTCCAGGCGGCCGGCTGGGGGGACTTGACGGTCAGGGGGTCCGCGTCCCCGCTGGCCCGCAACCCCGCCTCCAACCGGCCGAGCAACTCCCGGACTCGCGCGGCCTGCGCAGGCTCCGCGGCCAGGTCCTTGGTCTCGGCCGGGTCGGCCTGCAGGTCGAACAACTGCGTCCGCTCCACCAGCGGGTAGCGGATCAGCTTCCAGCGACCATCGGTGATGGCCTTCTGGACGCGCTTGTAACCGAAGACCAACTCCGCCCGCGACGGGCGATCGGGGTCCGCCAGCACGGCGGTCAGTTCGCGCCCCTCGCTCGTCGACGGCGCGGGGACGCCGCACAGCTTGCCCAAGGTCGGCATCACATCATAGGTGTAACAAAGCGCCTGCGTCCGGCGGGCGGCGGGCACGCCCGGGCCGGCGAAGACGAGCGGCACGCGCAGGCTGTGCTCATAGAGGTTCTGCTTGCCGATCAGGCCATGCGAGCCGCGCGCGACCCCGGAGTCGGCCGCGAAGACCACGTAGGTATTCCGGCCGGCCGGCGAGGCCTCGAGGGCGTCGAGCAATCGGCCGACCTGCGCGTCGAGGTAGCTGATGTAGCGGTAGTAGTCGGCCAGCATCGCGCGGATCGCCTCGGGGCGGCGTGGCCAAGGCAGCAACTGCTCGTCCCGGATCACCATCTCGCCGTTGTTGAAAGGATGCTGCGGGAGAAAGTTCGGCGGCAGCGGGATCGCGGCCGGGTCATAGCTGACCGGGAACCCGTCCGGCACGACGTGCGGGTCATGCGGCCCGTCGAAGGCCAGGTAGGCGAAGAACGGCTTGGCCGGATCCCGGTCGCGCAGGAAGGCCAGGATCTCATCGGTCGCCTCCTCACAGAGGTGCTTGGGGCAAGGCCGGTCGGGGCCCAGCTTGCCGGTGGGCAGCAGGTCGTTGATCTTCGCCTTGAGCGGGTTGGTCATGCCGCCGACGAAGAGCGAACGGGCTTGCTGGAAGGACTTGCCGACCGACCCCGGGGTATTGTGCCACTTGCCCGCCATGAAGGTCGCGTAACCGGCCTGGCCGAACGCGTGCGGCCACGTCTCGTCCCGCGAGAGTTTCTCGTCGATGCGCGGCAACGGCCGGGCCGACAGCAGCATGGCGCGCGAGGGCACGCAAGTGGCGCCGTTGTTGCCGCCCATCATGTACGCGCGCTCGAACGCCACCCCGCGGGCGACGAGGCGATCGAGGTTCGGCGTCTTGATCACCGGATTGCCGAGGGCCGCGATGGTGTCGGCGCGCTGGTCATCGGCGAAGATGAAGAGGACGTTCGGGCGTTCGGCCGCGCCGAGCGCGGCGGCCATTCCGGCCAGCAGCAGGCCGGCGAGGATCCGGGGGGCGCGGAGAAGGTCCATGCCGACCTTGTTAACGGCTTGGCCGCCCAATCCAAGCCCGCGTTCAGGCCTCGTCGCCCGAACGCCCGTGATGGCCGTCCTGCTTGCGATGCCGGGGCTCGTCCGGCTCCACATGCACCAGCACGGCGATGACCTCGGGGTGCAGGCGGAGGATGTCGGCCTTGATCTGGCCGGCGATCGCGTGCCCTTCGGCGACGGTGGCGGTCTCGGGGACCTGCAGGTGGAAGTCCACCTCGAAGCGGTCGCCGAGGCGACGGGCGCGGAACGCGTGGAAGCCCTTGGCTCCGGGGACGGCGAGGATGTGCTCGCTCAGGTCCTGCAACACATGCTCGGCCGGGGCGGTGTCGATCAGGTCCTCGCACGAGACCTTGAAGAGCTTGAGGCCTTCGGCCCCCAGCCAGCCGGCGAGGACCAGGCCCACGACCTTGTCGAGCGCCCGCCACTCGGGGTGGAGATGGGCGACGACCACGGCGATCAGCGCCAGCAACGAGGCGATGGCGTCGGCCCGGTGATCCGCGGCGTTGGCCAGCAGCAGGCGGGACCCGAGCCGCTCCGCCTGACGGCGCGCGTACTGGTAGAAGCCTTCCTTCAGCAACAACGCGAAGCCCGCGACCCAGGCGGCGGCGATACCGGGCTGCGCGAGCTCGGCGCCTTCCATCAAGGAACGCACCGAGGCCCAGGCGAGGCCGACGCAGAAGGCGATGACGAGCCCCGAGATGAACATCGTCGCGAGCGTGGAGACGCGGTGGTGGCCGTAGGGGTGGTCCGCGTCCTTCGGCAGGTGGGCGAAGCGCAGGCCGATGATCGCGGCGATGTCGCTCGCGATATCGACCAGGGAGTGGATGCCGTCGGCGAGCAGCGCCTGCGAGGAGGCCACGAAGCCGACGGACAGCTTGGCCACGGCCAGCACGACATTGACCCCGAGGCTCCAGGCCACGGTGAGACCGCCTTCGCGCTGGAGCTGCGTGGTCATCGGGACGAGTTGGCCTTGATCTGCTCGACCTCCCGCCGCCAGTCGACGTGCGCCAACGCGGCCGACTCGACGGCGTCCGCGGCCTTGGGCAGCCCGGCGAGCAGGTCGGCCAGCCGGAAGGCGGACGCGCCCTTCAGCCCCTGCGGATCGACGGTCACCTGCAAGCGGCCTTGCTCGTCAGCCCGGGACTTCACGTCCGCCGGCAGGACGCCCGCGGGCAAAGCGCGGCCGGCCTTGAGGCGGACCTCGCCGCGATCGGCATAAAAGAAGTCCACGGAAGCGACCGTGGCGGTCTCGGTCGGCTCCACGCCGGGCGCGTACTGTTCGACGACCAGCAGCGCATACTGGGGCAAGGCCCGGCCATCGGCGTCGAAGCGGTTGCGGCCGCCCGTGACGATCTCGCGGCGGGTGCCGCCATCCGGCAGCTTGGTCCGGCGCTCCGCGAGGACGAAGTGGCCGAAGAGCGACTTCCCCTGCACGGCGTAGTCATAATACATCCCCGGGAGGCTGAGCGCGTCGGCCACGCGCTTGCGTTCATCCCGCTGCGGGTTGCCGCGGGCGTTGAAGGCCATGAGCAAGGCCACCCCGAGGGCCGCCCCGACCAGGAAGAGGATGAACCGCTCGCGCTGTCCCATGGACGCACTTCAGCCGAGGAAAGGGCGGGGAGCAAGGACAAGCCTCCGCGAGGCCGCCGTTTGGCGTTGGAAACCGCGGGCCGAGCCGCCAGAACATCGCCATGCTGCAGGCCACCGTCGAGACCCGCGTCCGCTTCGCCGAGACCGACGCCATGGGCGTGACCTACCATGGGAACTACCTGCCTTGGTTCGAGATGGCCCGCGTGGCGCTGCTCGACCAGCTGGGCACGCCCTACCGCGCGCTCGAGCAGGCCGGCTTCCTGCTGCCCGTGCTCGAGACCGGGCTGACCTACCACCGCCCTTCCCGCTTCGACGACCGCGTGCGCATCACCGTCACGCTCGCGGAGAAGCCCAAGGCCCGCCTGAAGCTCACCTACCGCGTCGAACGCGACGGCGAACTGCTCGTCGAGGGCTTCACCGTCCACGCCTTCGTGAACCGCGAGTTCAAGGCGATCCGCCCACCGGAAGCGATCGAGGCCGCCTTCCGCCGCGCCTTCGGCGCCTGACTTCCATGAAGATCGCCGCCGCCCCGCTCGGACCTTTCGAGACCAACGCCTACCTCGTCGTCGCGGAGAACGGCCAGGACTGCTGCGTCGTCGACGCGCCGAAGGATGCCGGCCCGCTGCTGCTGGACGAGATCAAGCGGCAAGGCTTGCGCCTGACCCACCTGCTCATCACCCACGGGCATTGGGACCACATGTGCGACGGCCATCTTTTCGCCGCGGCCGGCGCCCAGGTGGTCGCGCACCGGGCTGACCAGCAGCTCCTCGAGAACATCGAAGCCTACCGTGATCGCTACCGGTCGATGATCCCCTCGCTCGCGGACGACGACTTCCGTTCGGTGAAGGTCGACCGCTGGGTCGACGAAGGCGACGTCGTCGAGGCTTGCGGCTACCGGTTCGAGGTCCGGCACGTGCCGGGCCATTGCCCCGGCAGCATCCTGTTCTACGCCGCCGACCAGCAGATCGCCTTCACCGGCGACGCCATCTTCAAGGGGTCGGTCGGTCGCACCGACCTTCCTAACGGCGACTGGAACCAGCTCCTGCAATCGATCCGCACCCGCATCTACACCTTGCCGGACGAGGTCGTCCTGCTCCCCGGGCACGCCGGGCAGACGAGCGTGGGCGCGGAAAAGCGTACCAATCCCTACGCCAAGCCCTGAGACGCCTTGGCCCCCGTTCCTTGCCCATTCCTGCCCTCCTGCGGGCGGACGCTCTCTTGGCGCGACCTAGCGGCCTGGCGCGACGAACCGGGGCCGGAGCTGTACCTGACCTGCCTTGAATACGGCCAGCAACTCTGGCTGGATCGCTTGCCGGCCCGCGCCTTGCTGGCCGTGGACCGGGCGCTCTATTGCGACGTCCCGGCCGACGCCGAGGCGCTGACCGCCTACCCCATGCCTTACCGCGCCATCGGCTGGATGGTCGCCCAACCGGCCGAAGGCTTCACGGGCAATGCCCGCGTCCACTACCAGCACCTCGCCGACCGCGTGCGGGGCGAACGCGCGGAACTCAAGCGATGGCGGGCGTGGGCCGCCTGGGCCGTCGTGCGGCACGCCCGCCCCGACTTGCCGGGCGACCCGAAGCATGCGGTGGTCGAACCGGACGAGGCGGCGATCGCCGCCGAACTCGGCCGCTTCGGCGGCGAGACCGAAGCCGCCGAGTGGCGACGGGCGCTCGCCGACCAACCCCGATCTTCCCCATGAACCTGAACTCCGACCACCAGCGACGCACCGTCGTCGAGGCGAACGACCTCCTCGTCGAGGGCGCCGGCGAACGCCTCCTGGAAGCCCGCACGACGAAGGAGCAAGGCCGGATCCGCCTCCTCGCCTTGCGCGCCGGCGAGACATGGACCCACGCAGGCGAGCGCCGCCTCGAGGTGCTCGTCGTCCGCGGAAACGTCTCGCTGGACGGCTTGGAGCTCGGGCCGGCTTCCTACGCGCGGCTGTCCCCAGGCCTGGCGGCGCCGCTGCGATCCGCCAGCGGCTGCTTGCTCTACCTCAATGAACGCCACCCGACCGAAGCCGCGGCCGACTCCTACGCGGTGAACGGCGCATCCCTGGAATGGCGACAAGGCATGGTGCCGGGGCTCAAGGTCGCCTCGCTGCATCAGGCCCCGACCCGGCATACCGCGCTGGTCCGCTGGGCCCCGGAGACACGCTTCAACCCGCACACCCATGTCGGCGGCGAGGAAATCCTGGTCCTCGAAGGCGTCTTCCGGGACGAACACGGCGAATACCCCGCCGGCACCTGGATCCGCAGCCCGCACCTGAGCAGCCACCGCCCCTTCACGGGACCGGAGGGCGCGCTCATCCTGGTCAAGGTCGGCCACCTTGACGTGACCTGAAGCCGGACAAAGGCTTCCGGCTACTTCGAGAGGTCGAGGATCTCGGCCTCGACCGTGACCTGATAATCCTTCACGCGGCCGGCGACGGCCGGCTGGCCCGGCAGGACCGTCACGCTCGTGTCGGTGCTCAGAACGCGGGCGTTGGACCGCGGAGCATCGGTGATGACAGGCTGATGCAGGCCGAGTTCGCGGGATTCGCCCAGCCGGGTGATCGTCAGGGCTTCACGCTTCGGGTCATAGGTGCGCAAGGTCCAGCCGTCGACCTTACGCCCGAGCGGCAGCCACTTGCGGACGCCGCTCGCGTCCTCGATCGAAAATAATTGGTCGGCCGGCAGCACGCCATGGAAACGCGGCAGACCACCCTTCGGACTCGCGGGCGCGGCCACCGGCGCCTTGGCGTCGTCCGACGCGGGCGGCGCGTCCGGCAGGACGCCGCCCGACCAGTGCTCGGACTTCAGCGCCAGCGTGATGGCGCCGTTGGCGACCTTCGGGGTCACGATGAATTCCAGCCCCTCGTCGGCGTTACCCACGGTGATCTTGGCGGTCTTGCCGTCGACCGTGACTACGCTGGGCTGGGCGTAGACCTCGGGCTTCCCATCCTTGCCGGGACGCGTGAAGGTGGCCTTGACCTTCAGGTGCGTCGGTACCGGCGCCTCCTGCGCCGACAGCGCGGCGGCGAGGAAGGCGAGCAGGAGCCGGGCGAGCATCGCGGAGGCGGTCACTTGGCCGGGACCGGCGCGCCCTTGATCACCTCGACCGAGAGCGTGATGGTGGTGCCATTGGCGCTGCCGATGACGAAGTTCTGGCCAGGCTGCACGGTCACGCTGCTGACGATGTCGTTGGCGCCCGCCTCCACGACGGACTTGAAGAGCGTCAGCTCCCGCAGGGACTTCTCCTTGGCGATGGTCAGCACCTGGTGCTTCTCGTCATAGGACTCGAGGGACCAGCCGGCGAAGGTCTGGCCGACCTTCACCCAGCGGCGATGCCCGGCGTCGTCCGCCAAGGAGAAGAGCCCCTCGGAGGGGAGCACGGAGTGGAAGACGGGGATGCCGTTGCCGCCGGCGCTGCGCTCGCGGCCGGGACGGGAACGTCGCTCCCGCTCCTTCTCCGACATCGCCTGCAACTGCGCCTGGGCGAAGGCGGCCTTGTCCTGGGCCGAGGTGGGCAAGGAAGCGTGCAGGCTGATGCTCACCTCGCCCGACGGCAGGACGGTCGGCGTGACGGTGAGCTCGAGCTGCTGGGGCGGTACCGGCGCCTGCCCAGGGACAGGGGGCTTGGCCGGGCCGGTGACGGAAACCTTCCCCTCGGCGCCGGAGGCGACCAGCAACTGCGGGACGGACAGGATATCCCCGGGCTTACCGTCCGCGCCGGGGGGGGCGGCAATCGTGGCCTTGAACTTGACCTGCGAGGGCGCGACCGGCGCCGCGGGCGCGGGGGCATCCTGACCCCAGCCACAGGCAGGGGCGAGGGCAAGGCAGGCGAGAAGGAGCTTACGCATGGGACAGGGGTATGGAGATAACCCCTGAAAACCGTCCGAGTTCCAACCCGGCGGCGAACTCAGAGGCGCTTGAAGACCAAGGAGGCGTTGTGACCGCCAAAGCCGAGGTTGTTCGAGATCGCCACGTTCACCGTGCGCTTCTTGGCCACGTTCGGCGTGTAGTCCAGGTCGCAATCGGGGTCCGGGTTCTCGTAATTGATCGTCGGCGGGATGACCCCGTGATGGATGGCCAGGCAGCAGACCGCGGCCTCGACGCCGCCGGCGGCGCCAAGCAGGTGTCCGGTCATCGACTTGGTCGAGGAGATGGAGATCTGGCGGGCGGCCTCGCCGAAGGTGCGCTTGATCGCGAGCGTCTCGCAACGGTCGTTGATCGGGGTGGAAGTGCCGTGGGCGTTGATGTAACCGACTTCGGACTTGTCCACGCCGGCCTCGGCGAGGGCGCGATTGAGGCACAGCGCGAGGCCCTTGCCCTCCTGGTCCTGGCCGGTGATATGGTAGGCGTCGCAGGTGGCGCCATAACCGACCAGCTCGCAATAGATCCGGGCGCCGCGCGCCTGGGCGTGCTCGAGGGTCTCGATGACGAGGACGCCGGCGCCCTCGCCCATGACGAAACCGTCGCGGAGCTTGTCGAACGGACGGGAAGCCTTCTCGGGCGTGTCGTTGAAGTCGGTCGACATCGCCTTCATGTTGCAGAAGCCGGCGTAGCCGAGGCGCGTGATGGCGGCCTCGGAGCCTCCGGAAAGCATGATGTCGGCGTGACCGTCGCGGATATGGCGAAGGGCTTCGCCCAGCGCATGCGAGCCGGAGGCGCAGGCGGAGACGACGCCGAAGTTGACGGACTTGGCCTGGAACTCGATGGCCACGACGCCCGAGGCGATGTTGGCGATCAGCGAGGGGATCGTGAAGGGAGAGACGCGGGACGGGCCGCGCTCGATGAGGACCCGGGCCTGGTTCTCGATGGTCTCCATGCCGCCGATGCCGGAACCGATGATCACGCCGAACCGTTCGGAGTCGACCTTGGTGACGTCGAGCTTCGCGTCGTTCACGGCCATGCGGGAGGCGGCGACGGCGTACTGCGTGTAGCGGTCGTTGCGCTTGGCCTCCTTCGGGTCCATGAACTTGCCCGGGTCGAAATCACGGACCTCGGCGCCGACCTTCGACGGGAAATCCGTCGGGTCGAAGCGGGTGATGCGGGCGATGCCGGAACGACCCTTGGTCAGGCCATCCCAGAAAGCCTCGGTATCATGGCCAAGCGCCGACAGGCAGCCGATGCCGGTGACGACGACGCGACGGGGATTGTGGGCGGAGCTCACGGGTCGGGCCCGAGCGGGCCCGGGAAGATTACTTGGTGGCGTTGGCCTTGATGTACTCGACGGCGTCGCCGACGGTCTTCATCGAGGCGGCCTTGTCCTCCGGGATGGAGGCGATGCCGAACTCATCCTCGAAAGCCATGATCATTTCCACGAGGTCGAGGGAGTCGGCCTTGAGGTCGGTCTGGAAACCGGCCGTGGGGGTGAGCTGCTCGAGGTTGACCCCGAGCTGCTTGACGATGATGTCCTTGACGCGCTGTTCGATGTTTTCGGGCATAAGAAAGGGTTTTGTTGGGGTTCTGGGTGTCAGATAGCCATCCCACCGTCAACCGAAAAGACCTGCCCGGTGATGTACCCACCCTCCTCCGAGGCGAGGAAATCGACCATCGCCGCGATGTCGTTGACGGAGCCGAAACGGCCCAGCGGGATGACCCCGAGGATCTTCTGCTTGATGTCCTCGGAGAGCTCCCCGGTCATGTCGGTCGTGATGAACCCCGGGGCCACCGCGTTGGCGGTGATGCTCCGGCCGGCCAGCTCGCGGGCCAGCGTCATGGTCAGGCCATGGAGACCGGCCTTGGCGGCGGCGTAGTTGGCCTGGCCCGCGTTGCCCTGGACCCCGGTGACGGAGGAGATGCTGATGATGCGACCCCAGCGCTTCTTGGTCATCGGGCGGACGAGCCCCTTGGTCCAATAGAAAGCCGAGGAAAGGTTGGTGGCGATGACGTCGTTCCAGTCCTGCTCGGACATCGCCATGACCAGCTTGTCGCGGGTGATGCCGGCGTTGTTGACGAGGATCTCGACGGCGCCGAACTCCGCGACGATCTGCTCGCAGGCCTTGGCGACCGCGGCGGCGTCGGAGACGTCGACCTGGAAAGCCTTCGCCTTCTGACCCTTGGCGAGGATGTCGTTGGCGACCGCCACGCAGGTGTCGGACTTCGACACGCACAGGACCGTGTGGCCGTGGGCGGCGAGACGTTCCGCGATGGCCTTGCCGATGCCGCGACCGGCACCGGTGACGAGGGCGACGCGAGGAGTGTGCGTGAGATGCATCGGGGTGGATTTGTGGGTGGAAACCCGCCGGGTGGCAAGTGGCGAAAACGGCCGCCCCACCCCGCCCCGCTCAGTAGACGTCGCGCTGGTAACGACCGTCCTTCTTGAACTGCTTCACCCACTCCACGGCGGCCTCGGGCGTCATGGCGCCCTGCTCGGCCACGATGGCGTGGAGCGCCGCGTCGACGTCCTTCGCCATGCGCTTGGCATCACCGCAGACGTAGAAATAGGCGCCCTGCTGGATCCATCGCCAGAGCTCCGCGGCCTGCTCGCGCAGGCGGTCCTGCACGTAGACCTTCGCGGCCTGATCCCGGGAGAACGCCGTGTCGAGCCGCGTGAGCGCGCCCGCGGCGAGGTACGCCGCCCACTCGTCGGCGTAGAGGAAGTCATGATCCTTGCGCTGGTCGCCGAAGAAGAGCCAGTTGCGCCCCTTCGCCCCGCGCGTGGCGCGATCCATCACGAAACTCCGGAACGGCGCGACGCCGGTGCCGGGCCCGACCATGATGATCGGGGCGTCGTCGTCGGCCGGCAGACCGAAGTGCGACTCAGCCACGAAGACGGGGAGGTCGGGTTCGTTCATCCGGGCGCGGTCGGCGAGGTAGCTGGAGCAGACGCCTTCGCGGGCGCGGCCGTTGGTCTCATAACGGACGACCGCGACGGTCAGGTGGATCTCGTCGGGATAGCGCGAGGGCGCCGAGGAGATCGAATAAAGGCGGGGCATCAGCTTGCGCTGGAGCTCGACCAGTTCCTGGGCCGACGGCCGGGCCGAGGGAAACTCCTCGAGCAGGTCGAGGAACTCCCGCTGCTCCAGCCAGGCCTTCTTCTTCTCGGGGTCGGCTTCCGTCAGGCGGGCGGCCAAGGCCGCCTTCTGCGTCTCGTCGGTCGCGCGATCGTGCAAGAGTTGCACGCACTTGTAGGTCGGCCCGTTGAGCGCCACGCGCCGGGTCCAAGCCTCGCGCAAGGTGATGGGCGCGGGGTCCTTGGGGATCGTCACGGTCTCTTCGCCCGTGAAACCGGCGGCCCGCAACAGGGCCGCGACGGCCGCGGGGTTGTTCGTCGGAAAGACCCCGAGGGAGTCCCCGCACTTGTAGGTAAGGCCGCTCCCCTTCAAGGAAACCGAGAAGTGGCGGGTATCCTTCAGGCTATCCGGCGAGCTCAGACGACGACGGTCGACGAGGCTGGCCGGAAACGGGTTGTTCTTGTCGTAAGCCACGGGCGGAGGGATGACCGCAGGATGGGCACCGGATGGCTTTGGCAACCCTCTTTTGCCCCCGGGGCTACTTCCAGACCTTCACCCAGTCGACCTCGACGTTGTCGGGCAGGTTAGCCGGCACGAGGTTCTTGCGCTCGGAATCCCCGACCCAATTGCCGAGGTACACATGCATCGGCTCGTTCACCTCGGGCTTATCCAGCTTGTGCACGGCCTTGCCGTTGAAATACCAGACGTAGGCCTTCTCGGTCCACGCGAAGCCGTAGGTGTTGAAACCCTTTGAGGTCTGGTTGGCGCGGAGCGTGAGGTCCGTCTTCACGGGCTTCAGTTCGCGGAGACCCTTGCTGTCGGCGATCCGGGCCCAGGGAACAAGCCGGTCCTCGCCGAAGCACTCGAAGAGCAAGGAGGCGGCGGGCGGTTCGGTGGTCATCTTGTTGCGCACAAGGAAAGCGCCGTGATGCCCCCGCGAGGCGTTGAACCGGATCGAGGCCTCGAAGTAGCCTTGGGCTTGGGTGAACTTGTCGCGCGTGCTGATCGCGGTCCCCTGCCACCCATCGGGTCGATCGATGAGGGAGAGCACCAGCTTGCCTCCCTTGAGGGAGGCGGCCTGGGTCCCGCCCTCGAAGGTCCACTTGGTGGTGTCGATCGCGGCCCCCTCGAAGTCCTCGGAGAAAGCCAGCTTGAGTTTGGCGGTGGGGTCGGCCGCGCAGGCGACCAACGGCAGGAGATAGGCGAGGAGGGCGCGCATAAAGGTTATTTCCAGACCTTGACCCAGTCGATCTGCAGGGGTTCGGGGCCGTTGGCCGGGTCCAGGAAATCCTTCACCTTGCCGCCTTCGGCGGTATGGTGGCAGAACTCCACGTACATCGGGGCCGTCGGGGTGACGCGCTCCAGCCGATGGACCTTCTTGCCGTCGACGTACCACTCGAAGAACTTCGGGGTCCAGTGGACGCCGTAGGTATGGAACTTCTTGTACGAGGCGCCGCCGTCGAAATCGATGCCGTGCTTGATCGGCTTGAGCATGCGCAGGCCGGTGTTGTCGGCCACCTGCGCGCCGGGGATGATGTTGTCGTCGCCCCACCCGTCGAAGAACAGCCGGGCGGACGGGGGCTCGTCGAGGCTCAGGTTGCGCACCTCGAAGCGACCGGAGCGGCCTTTCGTCTGCAGCATGCGGATCGAAGCCTCGAAGTAGCCGTTGACCTGGCTGAACTTGCGGACCGAATTCAAGGTGCTGCTCCCCCACAGGCCCGGCTCCTTGCCCGGCGTCAGGTTGAGGTTGGCCTTGCCGTCCTTGATGGTGACGGAATTGTGGACGTTCCACTTGGTCGTGTCGATGTCGGCGGCGTTGAACTCGTCGGACCAGGCGAGTTTCATCTGGGAATTCGGAGCGGCGCCGAGCATCAAGGGCAAGGCGGCGAGCAGGGGCAGGAGGCGACGCATAGGGGAAGCCCCATTCCATGCCAAAACCAGGGGCTGGCAAGCGGGATGAGACCTCAGGCGGACCGTCAGACCCCGAAAATCTCGTCGATTTCCTTGCGACTGAGGGGGCGGCAATCGCCCAAGGGCATCTTCCGCAGGACCAGGCCGCCGATCTGGAAACGACGCAGCACCTTCACGTGGAAACCGAAGATCTCCAGGAGACGGCGGATCTCGCGCTTGCGCCCCTGGTCGAGGTGGACCTCCAGCCGGGTCGGATCGTCCGGATGCCGGATCACCTTCTTGAAGCGCAGCATCTCGCCCTCCTCGACCGCGCCCTTCAGCAGCCGGGGCGTCAGGGTCGGGTCATAATCGCGGTTCAAGGTGATCTCGTAGCGCTTGATGATGCCACCGGAGGGATGCATCACCTTGTTCGCGAGGGCGCCGTCGTTGGTCAGCAGGAGCAAGCCCTCGGAATCCTTGTCGAGGCGCCCCACGCAGAAAAGGCGCAGCGGCCGGTACTCCGGCGGAACCATGTCGAAGACGGTCTGCCCCCCATGGGAATCGTCGTTGGTGCAGAGGAAGCCCCGCGGCTTGTTCATCATGAGCACGACGGTCCGCGCCAACGGCTTGATGTGCTGGCCGCGGCACTTGACCACGTCGACGGCGGGGTCGACCGGCTGGCCGGTGACGGCGACCTTGCCGTTGATCAGCACCTCCCCGCCCGCGACCAGACGCTCCGCCTCCCGGCGGGAGCAGACCCCCGCCTGGGCGAGGAACTTGTGGATGCGCATGGGTCCTTCGTCGGGCACGCCCTACCCTTGGGGCCTTTCGACCCGCAGGGCGAGACAATCACGCGGCGACCTGCGCGGACTTTGCTCGCCCTCCCCGCCCCGTTCGTCCTAGTTGGAGCCATGCGCCTCATCGACGGTAACGCCATCGCCCAGCAGGTCCTCGCCGAAGTCAAGGCCCGCGTCGCCCAGCTCGCCCCGGTCGTGCCCCACGTCGCCTTCGTCCGCGTCGGCGACGACCCCGCCTCGGTCTCCTACGTCACCAAGAAACAGAAGACCGCCGCCGAGGTCGGGATGCAGGCCAGCCTGCGGCTCTTCCCGGAGACGGTCACCAAGGAGGAACTCTTCCGCCACCTCGACGCCCTCAACGCCGACGCCTCGGTCCACGGCATCCTGATCCAGGCCCCGCTGCCGAAGCACCTGCCGGAGACGGAGGTCTTCAACCGCGTCTCGCCCGACAAGGACGTCGACGGCTTCGGCACGCAGAGCATCGGGCGCCTCGTCCAGGAACTGCCCGGCGCCTTCGCCGCCTGCACGCCCGCGGGCGTGATCGAGCTGCTCCGCCGCTCGGGCGTCGAGACCGCCGGCAAGCATGCCGTCGTCGTCGGCCGCTCCCTGATTGTCGGCAAACCCGCCGCGGCCCTGCTCCTCGCCAAGGGATGCGACTGCACCGTGACCATCGCGCATTCGCGCACCAAGGACCTCGCCGGCATCGTCCGCCAGGCCGACATCGTGGTCGCGGCGATCGGTAAGCCCCGCTTCATCACCGCCGACATGGTCAAGCCCGGCGCCGTCGTCATCGACGTCGGCATCAACCGCGTGCCCGACGCCACGAAGAAGGCCGGGTACCGCATCGTGGGCGACGTCGACTTCGACGCGGTCGCGCCGGCCTGCGAGGCGATCACGCCCGTCCCCGGCGGCGTGGGCCCGATGACGGTCGCGATGCTCATGAGGAACACGCTCGACGCGTGCGTCCGCCAGCGTGGCTGAGCGCTCGCCACCGCCGCTCCCGCCCGTCCCGGCGGGACTCTGGCGACGCAGCCTCGCCGCGCTCGCCGACGCCCTGCCCTTGCTCGGCCTGAGCTGGTGGCTCGCCTTGCGCCTCGCCGGGCCCGACGAACTGGCGGCGCGCGACAAGGTCGCCGCGTTCTACGACCAGCTGCAGACCCTCTCCATGCAGTCGCAGCGCAGCGGCTCCACCGCCGCCCTCTGGGACCTCGCCCTGCACCCCCCGGAAGCCACCCTGGAGGCCTACGCCACCTGGCTCGGCTTCCTCGGCACGGTGGCCTTCTGCCTCGTCGCGGCCGCGTTGGCGGCCCAGGAATGGCTGGGCGGCGGCCGCACCTTGGGGAAACGGGTCTTCAACCTGCGCACCGCCGATGTCCCGACCGGCGCACGCCCGGGATTCCTGCCCGCCCTCCTGCGCTCGGCCTGGAAGGCGGCGTTCCTCTGCCTGCCGAATCCCCTCTTCACCTTGCTCGGTATCATCAACGCGCACGTGCCGCTGTTCCGCAAGGATCGCCGCGCCTGGCATGACCTCTGGACCCGCACGCAGGTGGTCGAGGACGACGGTCGCGAGGTTTAAGCGCCGCTTATCGCGCGGAGAAGCGTCCGGGGGTCGGCCCGCGCCGGGACATCTTGGGTGGGGTTAACAAGTTTGATCGCGACCATGCGGGCAAGCGTCCTCACGAGGTCGGCTAAATCTAATGACGTGCTTAAGCCTCCTTCCGCCAACCTGCGCGAGAGAAAGACGCGATGGCGCGAGGCGACGTGTCTTCGCCCCAGCCAGGCGGTTGGACTTTGAATGCGTCTGGCCGGATGGTAATCTCATGGCGTCGACGCCTTTCCATGGAAGCACTCAACGTCACCGTTTTCTTCTCCGTGCTGCTCGCCCTGCTCGCCGCCTTCGCCTTCACCTGGGACCAGAGCAACCGGCGCGACGACGGCTACGATCGCGAAGCCCTGCGCCCCTTGGACGAGGACGGCCCCCCCCCCCCCCGAGGCTGACCCTTCTCCGAAACATGAAAGCCCCCGCCACCACCGTCACCTACAACGACCGCATCGTCCGCTGGTTCGCCCTGGCCTCCCTCGGCTGGGGAGCCGTCGGCCTGTTCGCGGGGGTGTTCATCGCCCTGCAGCTCGCCTTCCCCGCGCTGAACCTAGGCCTGCCGTGGACCTCCTTCGGCCGGCTCCGCCCCCTCCACACCAACGCGGCGATCTTCGCCTTCGTCGGCAACATGGTGTTCGCCGGCATCTACTACTCGAGCCAGCGCCTGCTGAAGACGCGGCTGGCCTGCGACTTCCTGGCCAAGGTCCATTTCTGGGGCTGGCAGACCATCATCGTGCTCGCGGCGGTCACGTTGCCGCTCGGCCTGACGCGAGGCAAGGAGTACGCCGAGCTCATCTGGCCCATCAACGTGCTCGTGGCGCTCATCTGGGTCGTCTTCGGCGTCGTCTTCTTCACCACGTTGGCCCGCCGACGCGAGCGCAGCCTGTACGTCGCCATCTGGTTCTACATCGCGACGATCATCACGGTCGCCGTCCTGTACATCGTCAACCACCTCTCCCTGCCGACCAGCCTGCTGCACAGCTACCCGGTCTTCGGCGGCGTGCAGGACGCGCTCGTGCAATGGTGGTACGGCCATAACGCCGTGGCGTTCTTCCTGACGACCCCGGTCCTCGGGATCATGTACTACTTCATCCCGAAGGCCGCCGGCCGGCCGGTGTACAGCTACCGCCTGTCCGTGATCCACTTCTGGTCCCTCATCTTCCTCTACATCTGGGCCGGCCCCCACCACCTGCTCAACACCGCCCTGCCCTCTTGGCTGCAAGGTCTCGGCATGATCTTCTCGCTCATGCTCTGGGCTCCGTCCTGGGGCGGCATGTTGAACGGTCTGCTAACCCTGCGCGGCGCCTGGGACAAGCTCCGCACCGATCCGGTCATCAAGTTCATGGCCGCCGGCGTGACCTTCTACGGCATGGCGACCTTCGAGGGCCCGCTGCTCTCGATCAAATCGGTCAACGCGCTCGGCCACTACACGGACTGGATCATCGGCCACGTGCACGCCGGCACCCTCGGCTGGAACGGGTTCATGGCCGCCGGCATGTTCTACTGGCTGGTGCCGCGCCTATGGGGGACGAAACTGCACAGCGAGCGACTCGCCAACCTGCACTTCTGGGTCGGGATGATCGGCATCCTGTTCTACGTGGCGTCGATGTGGGTGGCCGGCATCGGCCAGGGGCTGTCCCTGAACGAGCTGACCGCCGACGGCTCGGCCCCGGCCAACACCTTCATCGAGACGCTGAAGAACATCCTCCCGATGTACCATCTCCGGGCCCTCGGCGGAGGGCTCTACCTGCTCGGGTACGTCCTGATGCTCTATAACCTCGGCCGGACCATCCGCGCCGGCGCGCCGGTCGACGGCACGGCGGAGTTCCCAGCGGAACCCGCGCCCGCGGCCGAGCCGGTCTTCGCCGGCTTCCTCAACGCCCCCGTCCTCTACACGCTGGGCATCATCGCGGCCGTCTGCCTCTGGCTCCTCGGACGCGACGGCTGGATGCTGACCGGTCTCGTCGCGACCGTCGGTCTGACGGTGGCCATGGTCGCCCACTTCGAGCTGAAGGGTTACGGCTGGAAGCGCTGGCATGAGCGACTCCTCCACCACGCGCTGCCCTTCACCCTGCTGACCTTCATCGCCATCGCGATCGGCGGGGCGCTCCAGATCATCCCCAGCGTCGTGCTGTATCGCGGCACCTCCTCCGACCAGGCGCTCGAGGGCCGCCTTCAGCGCCCCTACCGCCCGCTGGAGCTGGCGGGTCGCGACATCTACGTCCGCGAAGGCTGCTACAACTGCCACTCGCAGATGATCCGCACTCTGAAGCCCGACATCCTCCGCTACGGGGCCGGTCAGGGCTACTCCCGCCTCGGCGAATCGATCCACGATCACCCCTACCAGTGGGGTTCACGCCGCACCGGGCCGGACCTGGCCCGCGAAGGCCTCCTGCGCCCAGACCTCGGCTGGCACTACCGCCACCTGCTCAACCCGCGCGACCTGGAGGTGGACTCGATCATGCCCGCCTATCCGTGGCTGGCCCGCGACCTCGTGAACCGCGGCGAGCTCTTCGGCAAGATCACCGCCCTGCGAACGCTCGGCGTCCCGTACAAAGCCGAGGCCGCCACCCCCGCCGCCATCCAGGCCGACTACGATGAGCAGGCCAAGGAAGTCGTGAAACTGCTCGCCGACAAGGGAGTCTCCGCCCGCACGGACCAGGAGATGGTCGCGCTGCTGGCCTACCTCCGCTGCCTGGGCGCCAACCTCGCACCTGCGGCCCCCGCCGCCCGCTAACCCATGTTCCGCCGCATCCCCTGGGAGGACGCCCTCCAGGACCTCCAGACCGCCGGTCTTTTCCTGCTGGCCGTCGCCCTACTCCTCCTCGTCGCCCGCGTGCTGCGCACCCCCGCCGTGGAGACGCAGCGGATGGCCGAACTGCCCCTCTCCGACGACTAACCCGCACCTCCCCATGGCGACACTCCCTCCCGACCCGGACCGGCCGGTCATCATGCCGCACAGCTATGACGGCATCCAGGAATATGATCAACGTCTGCCCAACTGGTGGCTCTTTACGCTCTTCGCCTCCATTCTCTTCGCCTTCGGCTACTGGGCCTACCAGGTCCACTCCGGCCTGGGCCACGACGACCGCGTCGCGCTCGACGCCGAGCTCGCCGCGCTGGAGGCGCGGCAGCTGGCGGCGGTGCGGAACCTGGACGACGCCACGCTCTGGAAGATGAGCCGCAACCCGCGGGTGGTGGCCGAGGGCAAAGCGGTCTACGGCTCGCTGTGCTTCACCTGCCACGGCCCGACGCTCGACGGCATGAAGGGGCTCGGCTTCCGTCTCAACGACGACCTCTGGGTCCATGGCAACACGCCCATGGCCATCCACCGGAACGTCAGCGAAGGCATCGTCTTCGACGGCAAACCGACGGGCATGGCGGCGCAGAAGATGCTCGGGGCCGAGCGCGTCGCCGCCGTCGTCGCCTACCTGCTCTCGACCCAGCAGGAAGGATCGCTGAAGGTCATAGCGCGCGACGCGGAACCTTCGCAACGCTGACCGATGGACACCCCCCCAAGCCGCGAGCGCGTCACGACCATCGGCCAGGACGGCGCGCGGCGCTTCCTGCAGCCCGCCGCGATGACGGGCCCGTTCGCGCGGGCTCGGATGGCGGTCGGCTGGCTGTTGATCACGATCTTCGCGATGCTGCCCTGGATCGAGGTCGGCGGCTACCCGGCCGTGTTCCTTGACGTCGAGCATCGCCGGTTCCACTTGTTCGGGGTGACGCTCGGGCTGGGCGACCTGTGGCTGCTCTTCTTCGTCATCTCGGGGCTGGGCTTCACCATCTACGCCTGCACCGCGCTGCTCGGCCGGCTCTGGTGCGGCTGGGCGTGCCCGCAGACGGTCTACCTCGACCATGTCTTCCGCCTCGTGGACCGATGGCTGGAAGGCGACCACCTGAGGCGGCGGAAGCTCGACGAGCTGCCCTGGAGCGATGGACGGAAGCTCCGCCGGCGCGGCCTGCGCGCCCTCGTCTACCTGGTGCTCTGCTGGGCCATCGCCCACATCTTCCTCGCCTACTTCGTGTCGATTCCCGGGCTCTACCCGATGATCACGGGCGCGCCGGCGGCGCACCTCGCGGCGTTCGTCGCCATGGTCATGGCCACCGGCGTCCTTTTCTTCGACTTCTGGTGGTTCCGCGAACAGCTGTGCCTGATCATCTGCCCTTACGGACGCCTCCAATCCGCGCTGATCGACGACGACACCATCACCGTCGGCTATGACGCCGGGCGGGGCGAGCCGCGCGGCCGGCCAGCGGCGAACTTGGCCGCCGGCGATTGCGTCGACTGCCGGCGCTGCGTGCAGGTCTGCCCCACCGGCATCGACATCCGGCAAGGCCTGCAGATGGAATGCCTCGCCTGCACGGCCTGCGTGGACGCCTGCGACGACGTGATGACGAGGCTGAAGCGCCCCGGTGGTCTGGTCCGCTATGCGTCGCTCAAGGAGCTCGAGGGGCGCGCGACCCGGCTTTGGCGGCCCCGCACCATGCTCTACGCCGTGCTCTTCCTCCTCGGGGTCGGCGTGGCCGGCACCGCCATCTGGCAACGTCAGGACGCCGGCTTCAAGGTCACCCGGGACCGCGGGGTCGAGCTCTTCCAGGTCTCGCCCCGCACCGTCGCGAACGTCGTGCGCGTGAAGCTCGAGAACAACCACCCGCATTCGCTCACCTTCTTCATCGAGGCGCTCGACAGCCCCGTTCCGGTCACCGTGCTGAACCAAGCGGAAGGCCTCCGCGTGGCGAGTCAGCAGGAGCTCACGCTACCGGTGACGCTGCTCGTCGACCGGACGGCCTATCGGGGCCCCTTCAACCTAGTCCTGCGCCTGCGCTCGGAGGACAACCAGATTCAGGTGACCCAGAAGTTCCGCTTCCTCGGGCCCGACCCCGCGCCCCTCTCCCGGTGAACCCGTTGCGCCGACATCCCTGGCTTCCGCTCGCGGCGCTCTTCCTCGGCTTCGTCGCGCTTTGGCTCTGGTGGTTGACCTTCGCCGCCAGGCACACGCCGGAATCCATCCCACCCGACCCCCCGCGCCATGCTCCCGCTCGTTGAATCGGGGCTCGGAGCCTTCTTCGCCGGCCTGGCGGTATCCCCGCATTGCGGGGCGATGTGCGCCCCGCTCACCTGCGCGCTGGGGCCTTGGCGGGCTTCCCCGGAGCACCGGCTGGTCTTCGCGACCTCCTATCACTTCAGCCGCACGGCCGCCTACGCGACCGCCGGGGCCGCCGCGGGCTTACTCGGCGGGCGCTTCGGACGTTGGCTGGAGACCCCTCTGACGACCTACCTACCATGGGCGATGGTGGGCTTCCTTTTGGTCTTGGCGGTCGGGTTCGACCAAGGCTTGCCCTTGCCCGCCTTCGTCCGTCGAGGCCAGGCGGCGCTGATGCGGCGCACACAGGGGGCTCACCCCGTGCACGCCGGCGTCTGGCTGGGCGGCCTCACCCCCTTGCTGCCCTGCGGTCCTCTGCATGCCCTGCTGGGCCTCGCCTTGCTCAGCGGCGGCCCGCTCCGCGGCGTCGAGATCGGCGTGGGGTTCGCGCTCGGCACGATGCCGCTTCTCTGGGCGGCGCAGATGGGATACCATCGGCTGAGCCTCGCGCTCGGCCAGATCAAAGCCCGACGCCTCCGTCGCGCCCTGGCGGCAGCCGCCGCCCTCGTGCTCGCGGTTAAACTACTCTGGTCCAACGCCTCCCCCGGTGTCTGTCTCTGAAACCCCACCGACTTGCCGGCACTGCGGCTCGGCGATCCTCACCCCGCGCGCGCCGGCCGGCTTCTGCTGCGCCGGCTGCGCCCAGGTCCATGCGCTGATCGTGGCGAGCGGGCTGGACCGCTTCTACGACCTGCGCCCGGCGGTGGTCGCGCCGGTCAACGAAGGTGTCCTCACGATGAGCGACTTCAGCTGGTTGGCGGCCGCCCAGGCGACCGAAGACGCCGCGGCCCGACCGACGCTGCGCGCGGCGGTGCGCGGGATCTCCTGCGTCGGCTGCATCTGGTTGATCGAGAAGTCGCTGACCGAGGGGCCGGGACTGCACGCCGCCCGCGTGAACGCCCAACGAGGCACGGTCACGCTGGAATGGTCGCCGGGCGCGGACCTGCCGGCGGCGGCGCGGCGACTCGCGGGCTTCGGCTACCTGCTCGTGCCGGACGACGGCGTGGAACACCGCGAGGCGGATGGCCTGCTGCTGCGGCTCGGCCTGTGCGGGGCGTTCGCGATGAACACGATGCTGAACGCCGTGCCGGGCTACCTGGGGCTGCGCTCCGAGGAAACCTTCGCCGGATTGTTCCGCCTGCTTTCCGTGGGCTTCGCGACGTTATCGATCCTCCTCGGCGGGAGTTATTTCATCGCACGGGCCTGGGCCTCGCTGCGCCACCGCCGGTTGCACATGGACCTGCCGATCGCGCTCGGCCTCGTGGCCGCCTACCTGGCGGCGTTCGTCGGCTGGGCCCTAGGCCGGCCGAGTCTCGAGTACTGGGACTTCGTCAGCCTGTTCACCTTCCTCATGCTGGTCGGAAGATGGACGCAGGAACGGGCGATCGAGGCTAACCGTCGCCGGTTACCGCCGAGCGCCCCCGCGGTCCGCGAGGTGCCGGTCTACGCCGACGACCAGGCCACCTCCCCGCTTCGTCGAGCCAAGGCTTCCGAGCTGAAGCCAGGCGACATCTACGGAGTCGCCGCCGGGCAGATCGCCCCGGTCTGCGGACGACTGCTCGGCGCCGACACCGAGCTGAGCCTTGCCTGGATCAACGGCGAATCCGTACCAACCCACTTTCCTGCCGGGCGGCGGGTGCCCTCCGGGGCGCAGAACATCGGGCGCGACGAGATCCGGCTCCAGGCCGAGGAGCGCTGGACCGACTCTTTGCTCCGGAAACTGACCGAAGCCGGCGGCGAGGGCGCCTTCGAACCCCGCCAGTTCGCCCGCATCCTCGGCTGGTATCTCGGCGCCGTCCTGCTCATCGCGGCCCTCGGCTTCCTCGCTCGAGGGACGTTGACCGGCGACTGGGCGGACGCGCTGCAAGCGGCGATCTCGGTGTTGATCGTCTCCTGCCCGTGCTCGATCGGCCTGGCCTTCCCGCTGGCCACGGAACTCGCCGTCGGCAGGCTCCGTCGCGGCGGGGTCTACCTGCGGGACCATCGCGTATGGGAACGGACGGGCCGCATCCGCCGCGTGGTCTTCGACAAGACCGGCACGCTCACGTTGGAATACCCTCGGCTCAAGGAGGCGAGCAGCCTGGACCGGCTCACGGCGGCGGAACGGGCGGCGCTGGCCGCCTTGGTCGACCACAACCTCCACCCCTTCGGACGCAGCCTCCGGGAGGCGCTCGGTCCGTCGGCCATGGCGAATCCCGCCGCCGGCACCGTCCGCTCGATCGCCGGACGTGGGCTGACCCTGCGCGATCAAGCCGATGTCGAGTGGTCGTTGGGGCGACCCGCGGAGCCGACCGGCTCCACGCCCCACGAGGTCAGCGCGACCGACTTCCGCCGGGCTGGCCACCTCATCGCCCGCTTCACCTTCACCGAGGAGCTGCGGCCCCGCGCACGCGCGGAGATCGCCCGCTTGCGACGCGCCGGCATCGAGGTTTTCCTGCTTTCCGGCGATCGGCCGACGAGGGTAGCCGCCCTCCTTTCCGAACTCGGGCTGCCCGCGGACCACGGGCTCGGCAACCTTTCACCGGCCGAGAAGGCGGCCTGGGTCCGCCATCACGACGGCGCCCACACGCTGATGCTCGGCGACGGCGCCAACGACGCCCTCGCCTTCTCCGAAGCGACGCTCCGGGGCACCCCCATCGTGGACCTCAGCCTGCTGGAACAGCAGGCCGATTTCTACCTGCTCGGTCGCGATCTCGCCGGGCTCGGCCGGTTGTTCACCGTGGTGCGTCATCGCCGACGCGTCCTGACGGAGGTCTTCCTCTTCACCACGTCCTACAACGCCGCCGTCATCGGGCTGTCCTTGGCGGGGATGATGTCGCCGCTGTGGGCGGCCGTGTTGATGCCGGCCAGCGCGATCCTGACCTTGACGCACGTCACGCTCCGGATGCGTCGGGCTTGATTCCACCCGCCGGACGGCGAGACTGCGGGCATGCGCCCAGGCCTCCCCCCCGCCTTTGCCTGCGCCTGCGCCTGTCTGGCCGCGGCCGCCGACCTCCCTTTGCCACCGCTCGTCGAGGGTCCGCCTGCCGCGGGTCACCGGGTCGCCATCACGCCCCGGGAATACGCCGGCACCCGGGTGCATCACCTGATCGCCTTGCCCGACGATTGGAGTCCCGACTGGAAGGCCCGGGGTAAAAGCTGGCCGGTCATCGCCGAATACACCGGCAACCGCTTCGAGGCGTCGGGCTCGACCGGCGAGGTCGAAGGGGCCGCCCTCGGTTACGGAGTCTCCCGGGGCCGGGCGATCTGGCTGGTCTTACCCTACGTCGCCGCCGACCACCGACGCAACGAGGTCACCTGGTGGGGTGACCTCACGGCGACCGTCGCCTACGC